>Ga0335075_10006748_pt1 | contig 17709 bp, 14 predicted proteins | sample Lox_Sample_24_FD_206723 | JGI IMG/M metagenome (GOLD analysis project Ga0335075, IMG submission 206723) | Soil microbial communities from Loxahatchee National Wildlife Refuge, Florida, United States - Lox_Sample_2.4 | ecosystem: Environmental > Terrestrial > Soil > Wetlands | place: USA...
CGATGGGACTGACCGAGGATGTCACCGGCGCGCTTGCCCGCCAGGTCGGCGAATGGACCGAAGACGGCGTCGCCGACGAGCGCGCGGCGGAACTGAACCTCAACATGCAGGACCGGCGGCTGCGGCTGACGCTCGAACTGGCCCGCGAACTGATCGGCTTTCCGCGGCATCTGTCGCAACATCCCGGCGGCTTCGTGCTAACGCGCGACCGCCTGGACGACCTGGTACCGATCGAGCCGGCAGCGATGCAGGACCGCCAGGTCATCGAGTGGGACAAGGACGACATCGACATCCTGCGCTGGATGAAAGTGGATGTGCTCGGCCTGGGCATGCTCGGCTGCATGCACCGCGCGTTCGACCTGCTGGCGGAGCATCGCGGCGAACGTCTGGACCTTGCCACCGTGCCGCCGGAAGATCCCGCTACCTACGCAATGATCTGCAAGGCCGACACGATCGGCGTGTTCCAGATCGAATCCCGTGCGCAGATGGCGATGCTGCCGCGTTTGAAGCCGCGCACATTCTACGATCTGGTCATCGAGGTCGCGATCATCCGCCCCGGCCCGATCCAGGGCGACATGGTGCATCCCTATCTCCGCCGCCGCGAAGGCAAGGAAACGCCGTTCTTCCCCACCCCCGAACTGAAGCGCGTCCTCGGCAAGACCTTGGGCGTTCCATTGTTCCAGGAACAAGCAATGCAGGTGGCGATCGTCTGCGCCGGCTTCACCCCCAGCGAGGCGGACCAACTACGCCGCTCCATGGCAACATTCAAAGTCACCGGCGGCATCGCGCATTTCAAGGACCGGCTGATCGCCGGCATGCTCGAACGTCACTACACGCGCGACTTCGCCGAGCAAACCGTCTCGCAGATCGAAGGCTTCGGTTCCTATGGCTTCCCCGAAAGCCACGCGGCCAGTTTCGCCCTGATCGCCTACGCATCGAGCTGGATGAAGTGCCACCACCCCGACGTATTCTGCTGCGCCCTGCTGAACGCGCAGCCGATGGGCTTCTATGCACCCGCGCAGATCGTACGCGATGCGCAGGCGCATGGCGTGGAAGTGCGGCCAGTCTCGATCAACCACAGCCGCTGGGATTGCACGCTGGAAAACACATGTCATTGCGAGGAGCGCAGCGACGAAGCAACCTCGATCGACAGTCCCCGGCCGGGCTTGCTGCGCCGCTGCGCTCCTCGCAATGACAGTTTCCTCGCGGTCCGCCTGGGCATGCGCATGGTTAAAGGACTGCCAAACGCGCACGCCGCGGAGATAGTCGCGGCGCGTGGCAACCGGCCCTATGCATCGGTTGACGAATTACAACGCCGCGCCCGCGTCCCGCCGGCGGCCCTTGAACGCCTCGCGGAAGCAGACGCCTTCCGAGATATGCGGCTGGACCGCCGCCAGGCCCTGTGGGCCATCCGCGGCCTGCGCGACGACGTGCTGCCCTTGTTCGCCGCAGCCGACACCGGGCGCATCCCGCAACCGGAAATCGTCGAACCTCCCGTCCCGATCGTCCCCATGACCGCCGGCCGCAACGTCGTAGAGGATTACGGCAGCGTCGGCCTGACCCTGCGCCAGCATCCCGTCGCCTTCCTGCGCAACGATTTGCATTCCCGCGGCATCCTGCCCTGTTCTACCTTGCTGACCAGCCGCGACCGCCAGCGCATCACCGTGGCGGGCCTGGTGCTGGTCCGCCAGCGTCCCGGCACCGCGACAGGCGTCGTCTTCATCACCATCGAAGACGAGACCGGCATCGCCAACCTCGTCGTCTGGTCCAATCTGTTCGATCGCCAGCGCCGCATCGTCCTGGGCGCCAGCATGATCGCCTGCCGTGGCCGCGTGCAGCGCGAAGGCGAAGTGATTCACCTCGTGGCGGAGGAACTCGAGGATATGACCAACCTGCTGCGCAGTGTCGGGCATCGTGGGGACGTGCCGCCGCGCCCGCCTGGCGATGGCAAGCCGTCGCGGCTCATGTCCGATCGCCAAGAAGTACCTCGGGACGCAGCGATCAGCCCGGATGCAACGCCGACGATGGACCGCGAGAAAGGCCTGCGCGTACAGACGCGGAGCTTTCGCTAGGTCTGCACCTCCAACTATCGAGGCACATTGCCAGAGCGTCACTCATTCCGTTGCAGCCTCGGTACACCGGTTCATTATGGCGCGGATCTCCTCCGCCGCCAGCACCCCAACCTCCGCCACAAACACCACCCGCACCCGCTTCGCCCCCGCCTCAACCGCCGCCCCAGGCGCCAACGTTGCCCGCCCCCCGGCCAACTGGAACACCATCAACCGCCCGGATTGCTCTACCGTTTCGAACAACCCCTTGGCGCGCACCAGCCGAGGCGCCAGCCGCCCGATCGCCTCCTGGAACCGGCGCAGTACCACCGGCTGATCCGACGACCAGCTCAACGTTTCGAACCGCTCCGCTGTCGGCCGCCGCGACCGGGCGCCAGCATCCTTGCGCACGGTCGGCACACGATCCGGATCAGGCAAGAACACCACCGCCGCTGGCACCGCGCCGTGCGGCGCGTCCACCACGACCGCCGCTGGCCGAACCGTCTTCACCGCCTCACGCACCCGCGCCAAACCGTCAGCGTCCGCCAGGTCGAGCTTGCTCAGCGCCACCACATCAGCCGTACGCAGTTGCGACCGCAGCAGCGGGTCCTCCAGCGTCGCGACCGGGGCCGAGGCGTCCACCACGCACAGCACCGTCTCCAGCGGCGCCTCCCGCCAGATCACCGGGTCCATCAGGTTCCGCACGATGCCTGCCGGATCGGCCACGCCGCTGGTCTCGATGACAATGCACTCCGGCCGCGGCTCGCGCCGCAGCAGAGCAGCCAGCGTGCGCAGCAGGTCGCCTTCCAAAGAGCAACAGATGCAGCCATTGCTCAGGCTCACCACGCCATCGATGGCACCCGAAACGAGGTCGGCGTCGATGTTGATGGCGCCGAAATCGTTGACCACGGCGGCGATCCGCCGCCCCTCGGCGTGAGCCAGCAGGTCGTTCACCACCGTTGTCTTGCCCGCCCCCAGGAAGCCGGTGACCAAGAGGATCGGGACCGGTTTCATACGTCATCGCCGGCCAAGGCCGGCCCCGGCGAACTGGCCGGGGTCACCCGCCCACGTTTCCGCGTGTCAGCCGCAAAGCCCTGGAACGCGAGCCTTCGCCCGCCATGACACCACGGCAGGATCACGCGACCGGCCGCCGCACGGGCTTTCCGGGTCGCGCCGCCACATCCATCACCCCATCGGCGATCAGCGGCACGCCACTGACCAGCAAATGCCGCACGCCCTCCGACGGGCGGTTCATCGCCGAGAACTCGGCCCGGTCGGACAGCGTGTCGAAATCGAACACTACTACGTCGGCATCCGCGCCAACCGCCAGGCGCCCCTTGGCGCGCATGGCGGGCGTACTCGCCGCGAGAATCTCGGCCGGGATCAGGGCGCATTTGCGCACCCCCTCCAGCAGCGACATCGCCTGGCGCTCGCGCACCCAGTGACGGATGAACCGGGTGAAGCAACCCGCCGAGCGCGGATGGGACGTTGCGTCCTCCGGCAGTGGCCAAGCGTCGCCGGTATAGACACTGCCGTCCGGCAGCGACCATGGCATCGCGTCCGACGCAATCGCACCGCCGGGATACAACACCGAAAGATCCAGCAGATCGCGGTGGTGTGCGTTATTTTCGGTATCCAAAATGTGCCACAGCACCAGCGTAGAGGGCTCTTCCCGCTGCGCTGCCAGCAGTTCCTCGCGATCACGGAAGCGCCGCCCGTCGGTCACCCGCTGCACCGAGTCATATCCTGTCCCGTTGCGCGCCACGAACTCGGGATCGCTGAAGAACGCAGCCGCCAACACGGTAGAGCCGGTGCCGTACGGATACGCCTCCACGGTCACCGGCAGCCCTTGCTCTTGCGCCTTCCGCACCAACACCACGCAGCGCTCGATGTCGGTCTTGCTGGAGCTGTTGAAGTGACAGATGTGCATGTGCGCGCCGGTCGCGCCGGCATAGCCGATCAGGCGGATATAGGCCTCGGCGGCGCTCTCCGGGTCGATACGCGACATGTAGGCGATGTGGGTGAAGGTCGGCACCTCATGCGCTTTGGCGAGCTGGCACACAGCTGTCAGTTCCTGTACGCCGGCGCCGGGCGCGTAGGCGTTGAGGATACCGATGCCGATGCCGCCCTCGTTCAACCCGTGCGCTAACTGGTCGAGAATCCCGTTCACCTCGGCCTCGCTGGCCACGTTCTCGACCCAGCGGCGGTCCCGCATGGCGCGGCCAAAGGCTTCCAGCGACGACTCCTCGTTCGACCCAGTCATCGCGCCAATGCGGGCGAACGCCCAATTGGTAGAGGCGCCGTAGTTCAACACCCTCCCCTGGTCTGCCTGCCGCCGATACCAGGAAGCGACCGGCAATACGCCCGCCTCCAGGTCCAGGGTCGTCGTCACCCCATCGAACGCCTGCATGCGGTCCGCCGGGATTGACTGGCCGTGCGCGTGAAGGTCGATGAATCCCGGGGCCACCACCAGGCCGGTCGCATCGATGACTCGTTCCGCACCGCCCAGCCCTGTGCCAACGGCAGCGATCACGCCGTCCACCACCGCGACATCACCCACAGCATCCATGCCGCTGGCCGGGTCCACCACCCGCCCGCCGCTGATCACCAAGCGACCCATTCACCACTCCCATCGTCAGAAAACCCACGCAGGCGCCCCGGCAGCAACCGCAGAGCAACGGTCAGCCGGCACGCGCACGCCGACGCGATCATAGGGCAGGTTTTCTGACGTGACAGGCCGCGCTAGGCGCGCATCGCCTGTGCCGACCGTCCCGCCGTTGGAGCGTGCGCAGCCAGCAGACGCCGGATGTGGCGCAGCACCTCGTCCTGGGTGTACGGCTTCTGGATCAGCCGCACCTCCCGCTCCAGCCGCTCGCCCAGCCAGCCGGTACCGTAATAGCCGCTGGTCATCAGCACCGGCAGGCCTGGATGGTGCGCCTTCACCCAGCGCGCAAGGCCGACGCCATCCAGTTCGCCCGGCATGCGCACGTCTGTGAACACCAGGTCGACGTGGTCGGCATGGTCCACCAGGTTGATCGCCTCATGCGCGTCGCCGGCTTCCAGGACGGCGTAGCCAACCTCGCGCAGGTAATCGGCAATCGGCTCACGCACGAGTTGATCGTCATCAACCACCAGGACAGTGGCCGGTGAGACAGCATTGGCGGGGCGCGTGTGCATGTCCATGGCTTACAATCGGCAACATAAGACCGAGGAACACCACCGTCTGCTTGTAATTGCGTTGCCTCCCGCCAATTTTATCGCGTGTTTTCAAGTTATTGCGACGGTTGTATGAGTTCGGGTGAAATACACCCCGCAACCGCGCCGCGCCGCCAGGGCCATCACGCGGGACGATTGCTCTGCTGGCTTCCGGCGCGTCCTGGTGCCAAAACCGTGTGCGCGGCAGTGACAGGAGACCCCAGCGATGGCAACCCGCAGCGTGGCGACCGTGTTCGGCGGCTCCGGTTTCATCGGCCGCTACATCGTCAAACGGCTGGCCCACAAGGGGTTTGTCGTGCGGGTCGCGACACGCGACCCGGAAGCGTCCCGCTTCCTCATGACCGCCGGAGCTGTCGGCCAGGTGGTCCCCTTGTTCGCCTCGGTGGAGAACGCCGCGACGGTGCGCCGCGCGGTGCAGGATGCCAACATCGTGGTGAACCTCGTCGGCATCCTGGCCGAGACCAGCCGCGGCGCGTTCCAGCGCGTCCACGTGGAAGGGGCTCGCCTGGTCGCCCGGGAAGCCGCGGCGGCCGGCGCAACGCATTTGCTGCATATGTCCGCTATCGGTGCCGACCCGGCCAGTCCTGCCCGCTACGGCACCAGCAAGGCCGCCGGCGAGCAAGCCGTGCGTGCCGAATTCCCGTCCGCCGTGATTTTCCGCCCCTCGATCGTATTCGGGCCGGAAGACAATTTCTTCAACCGCTTCGGCGCCCTGGCGCGGCTTTCGCTGTTGATGCCGGTGATCTCAGGCGAAACCAGGATGCAGCCGGTCTATGTCGGCGATGTCGCGGACGCCGCCATGGCGGCACTTGGACGGGCTGATGCTGCCGGCGCGCTGTACGAACTCGGCGGGCCGCGCGTTTGGACCTTCCGTGAATTGCTCGCCTATGTGCTGCAACAGACCGGACGCCATCGGATGATGGTAAACGTGCCGCCGTCTCTGGCGAGGCTCCAGGCGCGCCTGCTGGAGGCGGTGCCCGGTCAGCCCCTGACGCGCGACCAGTTGCTGATGTTGTCGCGTGACAACGTGGTAGCCCCGGGGGCGCCCGGCTTGAGCGATCTGGGCATCGTGCCCACCCCGGTCGAACTGGTGGTGCCGCTTTATCTCCAGCGCTTCCGCCCGGGCGGAGGCCGGCGCCGCGTGCTGCCCGACACGACCGCCGGCACCGCGCCCGAAATGTCCTTCCAGGCCCGCGACGTGGGATAAGGGTGCAGGCTTATTCGCCGCCGCTGATCCTGGCCTCTGGCTCCGCGGCGCGTCGGGCAGTACTGGCCGGCGCTGGGCTGCGCTTCGCGGTGCGTCGGTCCGATGTGGACGAGTCCGCCTTGAAACTGGCGGCACGCTCCGAGGGCGTGGACGCCACCGAAACCGCGATACGGCTGGCTAACGCCAAGGCAGCCATGGTGGCACACGCAGAGACCCAGGCGCTGGTCATCGGCGCCGACCAGATCCTGGAATGCGAGGGCACCTGGTACGACAAACCGCCCGACCTTGCGGCGGCGCGCCGGCAGTTGCTGGCGCTACGCGGCCGTTCCCACACGCTGGCCACCGCCGTGGTGTGCCGCCGCGGGGAAAGCCTGTCGTGGCAGCACACTGCCCTGCCCCGTCTCACCATGCGCTTGTTCTCGGAACGCTTTCTGGACGCCTATCTGGCCGCCGAGGGCGAGCATGTCCTGGGCAGCGTCGGCGCCTATCGGCTGGAAGGGCCCGGCGTGCAGCTTTTTTCCGCGGTGGCGGGCGACCACGCGGCGATCCTCGGCCTGCCGTTGCTGCCATTGCTCGCGTTCCTGCGCGACACAGGCGTGGTGTGGGCATGACGCGCACGCGCGCCATGGCATGACACGACCGGCGCCCACCCCTATGCTCCGCGCCACCATTCCTTGCCTGCGGACATTGCCCATGCGCGACGATCTTCCCACCTGGCGTTCGCTGTTGTTCGTGCCCGTGACAGCAGAGAAATTCGTCCGTACCGGCGCCGATCGCGGCGCTGACGGCGTCATCCTGGATCTGGAAGACGCTGTCGCGCCGTCGCAGAAGGAACGCGCTCGCACGCTGATCGCGGATTCCATCCCGCAAGTGGCGCGCAATGGGGGGGATGTGCTGGTGCGCGTGAACCGCCCCTGGCGCCTGCTGGTGCGCGACCTGGAAGCCGCGGTGATCCCCGGCGTCGCGGCGCTGATGCTGACCAAGGTGGACAGTCCGGAGCATGTCCAGGCGGTCGCCGAGATCGTCGCCGAATTGGAAGCCGAACGTGGTCTGCCCGCGGGGACGATGAAATTCGTCGTGCTGGTCGAAACCGCCGCTGGCTTCTTTCGCATCGAGGCGATCGCCAAATCCGATCCGCGCGTCGTGGCCCTGAGCCTCGGCACCGAGGATTTCACCGCCGATTGCGGCATGCTGCCCGACCCCGAGGCATTGTTCTATCCCAAGCAGCACACGCTGATCGCTGCGCGGGCGGCGGGCATTCTGCCGATGGGGTTCGTCGGCTCGATCGCCGATTTTCGCGACCAAGATGCGTTCCGCGCGATTGTGCGCCGCTCCAAGCGCCTGGGCTTCATGGGCGCGAGCGCAATCCATCCGCTGCAAGTACCTGTCCTGAACGAGGAATTCGGCGTTACGGATGCAGAAGAGGAACGCGCGCAGCGCATGGTGGCTGCATACGAAGCAGCGTTCGCGCAGGGACTCGGCGCGGTGCAATTCGAAGGTGCGATGATTGACGTGCCGGTGGTGGAACGGGCGAAGAATGTGCTGCGGCGGGCGGCGGCGATCCGGAGCAGGAAGAAGTAATATTCGAAATCGGTGAAACGCGAGACGATGCCGCCACACTGTCGTTGCGAGGAGCCAGGCGACGAAGCAATCCCCTTCCCCGGGGCGCACAAGCGCACAAACACGTCTTCGACTCACGCACGATCTATGCCTTCTCACCCCAACGGCGGCCGAACCCAGGCGTTCCTTTGCCGCGCACAGCGACAGCCGCAAGTGGCGGGGCAAGGCAGGCCACTCAGCACGGATCAATAAACTCTTCCTCTGCGTGTCTGCCTTCCTTGCGATAAATTTGCCAGAAACGAACCGCACCTACAGAGCCGATCGCCCGTCAATTTGCCGATACATTGCATAATCGTATCGTCGTCGGTTTCAATTCGCTGGGCAAGTCGGGGTTTCACGGCTGGCAAATTTATCGCTGAAGACAGAGCAGCAGAGGACGCTGAGAACGATCTATTGATCCGTACCCGCGAGCAGGTTTCGATCCGGTGCACACGCACTTTCCACTGCCATAAACACCGAATTGGGTGGAGGAACCAGTCATTACCGCCGTTTATGGCAGAGCCGGGCGAGACTCGACTCTTGAAAACGATGCGTTCCGTCTCATCGTCGCAACCGGTGCCAAAGCGCGCATTCGGCGCGTTTGAGCTTTGCTCGCGCAGCAGCGTTCAGCCGCCCTGCCGCCGCCTGTCAGGCACGCGCAATCGTGCCTCCACATCCAGGCGCAGTTTCTCGAACATGGTCTCGGTCACCGGGTCGATCGCCTCGGCGGCAGTGAGCAGGATTTCGAGAGTTTCGCGAAGCGCGGCAAGCAAGGCCCGATCGATCGAACCGCGCCCAAAGTGACGCGCCAGGCGATCCGCCGCGTCGCCGTGGCCGCCTTCTCGCAGCCGATCAATCAGCTCTTGTTCCCTGGGTTTCAGATCTTCTGTCATGCAACAACCATAACCGGCACAGACGATCGCCATGGGATAGCACGGACGGTCGCCGCAGTGACCCCTGTCAATGACAGATGCGTAAACGGACCGAGCGGACAACGCAAGCGTATCAGCGGCTGTGCAAAGTGGCTGTCAGGCTTTTCCGCAGACCAGAGCAGTCGGGCATGCAGATTGGACATGGCCGCTGCCGGGATTTGGCGGTGGAATGCCCAAGCGTGCGACATTAGAGTTCAGCCATCGGTTACGGCGGCATTGCCGCCAGTGTTCCGGCCCTCGCGGTCGGAAAGGGGCCTCTGGTCCCTGCGTCTCCCAGACGTGAAGCCTCCCTGTATACTTGCCCCCGGTTATCGCCGGGGGCAATTTTTTTCTCCCCGTAACCAAATCGACTGATCTTCTATTGCTTGCCCGGCGGGTCTGATCTCCGCGCATCGCCGCCGTGACTTTCACGAACAATTCACGCCGCGCGCATGCTCCGCGCCCGACCGCGCGTTAGTACCCCCTGAATCAGCGCATCGATGTCCTCCGGCCGCGTGCGGTGGTTGACGATCGCTGCGCGAATCGCCAGCCGTCCGTCCAGCACCGTGGTTGAGGGGGCGGCAACCCCCTCTTCCTGAAGATCGGCGACAATCGCGGCGTTCAGCGCATCCAGCGCCGCTGCACCGGCACGGTAACGGAAGCACACGATATTCAACGCTACCGGTGCCAGGCGTTCCAGTTCCGGCGTGTCATCGACCCGCGCCGCCAGGCGCTGCGCCAGGTCACAGCTCTGCTGCACGGCCGCACCGATCGCGTCGGCACCGTAGACCATCAGGGTCAGCCACACTTTCAGCGCCCGGAATCCGCGCGAGAGGTCCGGCCCCAGGTCACATGGCCAGATGCCGCCACCCGCCAGCCCCCGCGACTCGCGCCGCAGATAGGCGGCATCGCCCGCGAACGTCGCGAGCAAAGGCTCGGCCGTCCGCGTGACAAAGCAGCCGGCGTCGTACGGCACCTGAGCCCATTTGTGAAAATCGAACCCTACCGAATCGGCTCGCTCGATGCCCCGCAGCAGCGGGCGCAGCTTCGGTGCCAGCATCGCAATTGCACCGAAGGCCGCATCGACGTGGAACCACAGCGCCTCCTCGGCGCAGAACCCAGCGAGCCCGGCAAGGTCGTCGACAGCGCCGATGTCCACCGTCCCGGCTGTTCCCACCACCAGAAAGGGCGTCATGCCTGCCCGCTGGTCCTGCCGTACGGCGCCGGCCAGCGCGTCCAGCCGCATGCGGCCGCCCGCATCGCACGGCACCATCCGCAGCGAGTCCCGGCCGATGCCGGCAATCTCCATGGCCCGCGGGATGCAGCCATGGGCTGCCGCCGAGGCGTATGCCGTCAGCCGAACATCCCCCATCCCGGTCCGCCGCCCGCCGGCGCCAAGAAGATGGATTCGGGCGGTCAGAACGCCGATGAGATTGGCCATCGACGTGCCGGTCACCAGCACCCCCGCCGCAGTGGCCGGCAACCCGAGCATTTCTGCCGCCCAGGCGATAACCTGGCGCTCTACCTCGATCGGCGCGTGGTCGCGGCCACCCAGGTTCGCGTTCAACCCACCGGAGAGCAATTCCGCCAGCATACCGATTGCGGTACCACCGCCATGAACCCAACCCATGAAGGCCGGATGCAGGTTGCCAGTGGCGTAGGGGAACACCAGACGGCGGAATTGCTCATACGCCGCAGCCGGATCGCTCGGCGCGCGCGGCAGGGGTGCGCGCAATTCCTGGCGCAGGTCGGTGGGCATTGGCTGCCACACCGGTCCTTCGGCCAGCCCTGCTAGGTGGTCGAACATGTCATCCAGCATCCGGTGACCAAGCGAGCGCAGGTCGCGCCAGTCGGTAGGATCGAGACTCGGCATGGCGGACAAATTGCTCCGGATGGTGGCAGCCCGAATATCGGCGGGCCCGGCGGTCGGTGGGATGAACTCACCGCCACTCTCCATGTGCAGCGTTGCCTGCCGCCCGGCAAGAGAATGTGGGGTGACCACAGGATGCGCCCAAAGCAGCACGCTCGGGCTCATGGATACGCAAGGCTTACTGCATGGCTTGGGGGATGCCTCAGCGTGGCGCGCGCAAAAGCGACACAGCGAGGCCGAGCCCACATATCCGTGTGAGCAGCGGGGCGATCCTGGCGAATGCCACGAACCAGTCAGGCATCTGGTCTGTGTCCGACCGTCGGTGCTGCCAGAGTCCCGGCCACCGCCCGAACGGTGCCGTCGTCAACCAGGCGAAGCCGAGCGGAACTGTCGGGATCGCGCCGAAGAACAAACCGAGCAATCAGAGCCACCGCAGAACGCTCCGACCATTCAGCAACGGCATTTTCACCGCCGCACCAACCTGCTGCATTGCCCAGCGGTGGCAAAGTCCCATATTGGCGCCGCCATGATTGGCCTTATTCAGCACGAGGACGACGCGAGCAGCGGGCGGGCGGGCGCCGGCGCAGCCAAACGTGCTGGCGCGATCGGCGTTCTGCTGAGCAATCTCGGTACGCCTGATGGGACCGACTACTGGTCCATGCGGCGTTACCTTGGTGAATTCCTTTCCGACCGGCGGGTGATCGAGCTTTCCCGTGTGCGCTGGCTGCCGATCCTGCACGGCATCATCCTGACGACCCGGCCATCCCGCAAAGGCAAGGACTATCGGAAGATCTGGAATACCGATCGGGATGAGAGCCCGCTGAAGACCATCACCCGATCGCAAGTCGAGGGGCTACGCTCGAGGCTGGCGGCGGGTGCGTTTGGGGCTGGCGGAAGGCAAGTCGTTGTCGAATGGGGGATGCGCTACGGCAACCCGTCACTGGCGTCGGCGCTGATAAGCCTGGCCGATCAAGGCTGCGACCGCATTCTTCTGGTCCCGCTCTATCCGCAGTACTCCGCTGCCACCACCGCCACGGCCTGCGACAAAACTTTCGGCGCGCTGGCAACGATGCGGCGCCAGCCTGCCCTGCGGGTTGCGCCACCGTATTTCGAAGATGACGTTTACATCGAGGCGGTGGTCCATTCAGTTGCCGATCATCTCGCCGGACTTGATTTCGAACCGGAGGTATTGCTCGCGTCGTTTCACGGCATGCCGGAGCAAACGCGCTCCAAGGGCGATCCCTATTTCATGCAATGCCAAAGGACCGGCGAATTGCTGCGTGAACGCCTGGGGCTACCGCCCGAACGTTTCCTGGTGACGTTCCAATCCCGCTTCGGCTCGGCTCCCTGGCTGACGCCCTATACCGACGAGACGGTGAAGACGCTGGCCTCGCGCGGGGTGAAACGGCTGGCGGTGGTGACGCCCGGGTTCTCGGCGGACTGCCTGGAAACGATCGAAGAAATCGGCGAGGAGAACGCCTTGTATTTTCGGCGGGCCGGCGGCGCGCAATTCGCCCGTATTCCGTGCCTCAACGACAGCGCGGGCGGGCTGCGCGTGATCGAAGCGGTGGTGCGCCGGGAGCTGGCCGGGTGGCTTTGACCCCGGATCAAGCAGTGCCTGCATTCAATGGAGCGTGAGGAGCGTCGGAAGGATTCCCCCCTTGTGGGAGGGATTGGGGGAGATCTTGTTTCTTGTTGAAAACGCAGCGGCAAGGCAATCTCGTTCCGGAGAATACTCCGATCCGTGCGTCGTCTTGAGGAGATTGCTTCGTCGCTCCGCTCATCGCAATGACATGCGGGCAATGACATCCACGTTCCGCACTTCATTGAATGTGGGCACTATCGATCATGCGGTGCTAAGACCAAGGTTGAGGATAGCGCGCGCATTACGAATTTGACACTGGCGCCAATCACGGTGCTCCGCGAGATTAAACTGCGGATGTCCGCCGCCGCATATTCAACAAGGTGTTACCGCTCAATGACGACGAAACTTGCTGTCGAGGCGACTCGCGTCGCCGCGAGCGACGGCCGCGTCCGCTACGACAGTTTTGCCATGGCGCTGCACTGGACGACCGCAGCGCTCGTAGTGCTTCTATTCTTGTTGGCCGAACTTTGGGGTTTTGCGCCGCGCGCGATCCGAAGGGAGATGATCGTTGCGCATATGTCGTTCGGCGTTGCGCTGACGCTGGTGCTTGTCGTCCGCATCGGCTGGCGCGTGACGCCCGGGCACCGGGTCCAGGATGCCACAACAGGCATGGTAGAGATGGCCGCGAAGACCGTGCACCACCTCCTCTATGCGCTGCTGATCGCACAGATCATACTTGGTTTTGTGTTCCGCTGGTCGGGGAACGAGGCGCTGAGCTTTTTCGGCCTGCAGATCCCTCCGCCCTTCGCCCCATTCTCGAAACCCGCGCATCGTCTCGTCGGCGACCTGCACGCTTGGAATGCCTGGATCATCATCATCCTGGCGGCCGGCCATGCCGGAGCGGCACTGTTCCATCACTATATTCTTCGCGACGACGTGCTGGGGCGCATGTTGCCCGGAATTCGGGCGCGTCGGGCCGACATACAAGCGGCGGACTCGCACGCTGCCCCCCGGCAAGCCGAAAGGCGCAGTTAGTACTTTGGCTCACGCCCCCCATATGTCATTGCGAGGAGCGAAGTGACGAAGCAACCTCGGTCGCGTGGGCGTGAAAACGCCCATGCGCCTCTGAGATCAGCGATGCACTAACCCATCGTTTGCACCGCGGCCGGCTCGATCTCATACATGATCCGCACCTCGCCTGGCTGCGAGAAGGGGTACTTCTCCTTGCCGAGGTACTTCTTCGCCAGCGAGTCGATATGCGCCGACGCGCCCTCTTCTGTCGCGCGCGTCACCTTGCCGCGGATCTGCATATAGCGATAGGGATTGTCCGGGTCCATGATGGCCAGCGCGACAGGCGCTCCCTCCCTCAAGGTCCGTGCCTTCACCCTGCCCTTCGCGGTGTTAACGCGGATGCGGCCGCTGGTGTAGTCGAACCACACCGGCGTGACCTGCGGCGATCCATCCCGCATCACGGTCGCGATATTGGCGAACGCCTTCTTCTGTTGCAGCAGATCCATGTACGTCGCAGGAATCTCCGTCATCGCACCAGGCTCCTTCTTGCACACCAGTGTTACATGGGGGCTGCCCGCGGGCTTGCTATTCGCTGGCGTGGATGCTCGGGCGCGCTGCCCTTCGCCACGACAGCGGCGAGCCAAACGTCACCGCACCAATGGCCGGTACTTGATCCGATGCGGCTCGGTCGCCTGTGCGCCCAGGCGCCGACGCTTGTCTTCTTCGTACGCCTCGAAATTCCCCTCGAACCACTCCACGTGGCTGTCGCCTTCGAACGAAAGAATATGCGTCGCCAGCCGGTCCAAAAACCACCGGTCGTGGCTGATGATCACCGCGCAGCCGGCAAATTCCGTCAGCGCATCCTCTAACGCACGCAACGTATCCACGTCCAGATCGTTGGTCGGCTCGTCAAGCAGGATGACGTTGTGCTCAGACTTCAGCATCTTTGCGAGATGGACGCGGTTGCGCTCACCGCCCGACAGGATGCCCACCTTCTTCTGCTGGTCCGGCCCCTTGAAGTTGAACGCCCCGACATAGGCACGCGACGGCACCGCCCGCTTGCCCAGATAGATCATGTCCTCGCCGCCGCTGATCTCCTGCCACACTGTGTTATTGGCGTTGAGGCTGTCGCGCGACTGGTCGACATATCCGAGTTGCACCGTCTCTCCGATCCGCAGCGAACCGGCATCCGGCTTTTCCTTGCCGATAATCATCCGGAACAAAGTTGTCTTGCCGGCGCCGTTCGGTCCGATCACGCCGACGATGCCGCCGGGCGGCAATTTGAAATCCAAACCCTCGATCAGCTCGTGATCGCCATAGCCTTTGCACAGCCCCTCAGCCTCGATCACCACATTCCCCAACCGCGGCCCCGGCGGAATCACGATCTCGGCCACACCCGCCGCTTGCTCCTGCGACTTCGCCAACAGCTCCTCATAACGCTGGATACGCGCGCGGTTCTTCGCCTGCCGCGCCCGAGGCGAAGCAGCAATCCACTCCTGCTCCATCGCCAACGCGCGCTGGCGTGCGCTTTCTTCCTTCTCCTCCTGCGCCAGCCGCTTGCGCTTTTGGTCCAGCCACGACGAGTAGTTGCCTTCGAACGGATAACCGCGCCCGCGCTCGATTTCCAAAATCCAGCCGGTGACGTTGTCCAGGAAGTAGCGGTCGTGGGTGACGATCATCACCGTGCCGGGGTAGGTCTGCAACGTATGCTCCAGCCAGGCGACGCTTTCCGCGTCCAGGTGGTTGGTCGGCTCGTCCAGCAGCAGCAGATCGGGCCTTTCCAGCAGCAAGCGGCACAGCGCGACGCGGCGGCGCTCGCCGCCGGACAGCGTGGTGACGTCGGCATCCGCCGGCGGGCAGCGCAGCGCATCCAGCGCCACCTCGACCCGGCGATCCAGGTCCCAGCCGTCTTCGGCATCGATCTTGGCCTGCAGGTCGGCTTGCTCGGCCAGCAGATCGTTCATTTCGTCATCGGACATCGGTTCGGCGAACTTGCTGGCGATCTCGTTGAACCGATCGAGCGCGGCCTTCAGGTCGGCGAATGCCTCTTCTACGTTCTGGCCGACGGTCTTGCCGGGATCTAGCTGCGGCTCCTGCGGCAGGTAACCGACGCGCACACCTTCGGCCGCCCAGGCCTCGCCACCGAATTCGGTGTCGAGCCCGGCCATGATCTTCAGCAGCGTCGACTTGCCGGCGCCATTGACGCCAAGCACGCCGATCTTCACGCCGGGCAGGAAGGCCAGCGTGATGCCCTTGAATACCTCGCGTCCGCCCGGGAACGACTTGGTCAAATCTTTCATCACATAGACGTACTGATAAGCCGGCATGGTCTGCTGAACTCCGTGTGCGATGGTCCAAGAGGTGCGATTAGTATCCACTGATGGCGGAGCGCCAGTCAGCGTCCCCGTGTCATTGCGAGGAGCGGAGCGACGACGCAATCTCGTTCGGGTGAGCCTCCAGGCGGTCCGTGCCCCCGCGCGATCGGGATTGCTTTGTCGCTTCGCTCCTCGCAATGACAAGGGCGGCGCCCGTGTCGCGCGGCCGCGACGCCTGCCCAACCGCCTTAGGACATATCGGTAAACGCTCGCTGCAAGAACAGGGCGCCGAGAGAAATTCCCGTGTCATCGATGCCGTGACCGAGGCGGGGCACGTAAGTCGCCTCGACAGGCACGCCGGCGGCGTGCAGTGCGGCTTCCGCGTCCCGGGACCGGGAGACTGGCACCACGTCGTCGGCCTCGCCATGGGCCAGAAGCACTGGCGTACGGCCGGTGAGTTCGGTCGCCAGAGTTTCGGGGGCGACCAATGCGCCGGAAAACGCCAGGATGGCGCGCGGCGGAGGCACGTGGCGCAGGCCGGTGAACAAAACCGTCATCGCGCCCTGGCTGAAGCCCATCAGGGCATAAGCGTCCGCGGGTAGGCCCAGACGGCTCAGCTCGGAATCGATGAACGGCCCCAGGTATGAGGCCGCGCGGCGGACCCCCGCCTCCATAACCGGCGGCGAACGGTCGGCGACGCTCCACCACTGCCGGCCAAATCCGGAATCGTGCACGAACGGCGCATCCACCGAAACAAACAGCGCGTCCGGCACCGCATGGCCCCAGGAAGGCGCGAGGTCGATCAGGTCATGGCCATCGGCACCGAGGCCATGACACAGCACCACAAGCTGCCGCGGCTCGGCCTTTGAGGCCGGTCCCCAGCGCGGTCCATCCAGCTCCGCCATGCATCGCTTCCTTTGCCGAGCAATCGGGGTAGTCTGCCCGTAGCCGCCATGTGCATCGTCACCCGCTTTGCGCCAAGTCCCACCGGTTACCTTCATCTCGGCCATGCGTTCTCGGCGCTGATCGCTTGGCGGCGTGCCCGGGCGGCTGGCGGGCATTTTCTCCTGCGGATCGAGGACATCGATCCGGGCCGCTGCCGGCCCGAGTACGCCGCCGCTATTCAGGAGGACCTGATGTGGCTGGGCGTGCACTGGGATGGCCCGGTGCGGGTCCAGTCGGAGCACCTTCCGGACTACCAGGCCGCGCTGGACGCGCTTCAGGACCGAGGCCTGCTGTACCCCTGCTTCTGCACGCGGGCAGACATCCAGGCGGAAATCGCCGCGTCGGCCAGCGCACCGCACACGCCGGATGGCAGTCCACAATATCCCGGCACCTGCCGGCATCTCCCGGCAGCGCAACAGGCGGCCCGGATCGCCGCCGGCGAGCGCTTTGCCTTGCGGCTGGACATGGCCGCCGCGCTGGCCGCAGCCCCCGCGCCGATATGGTTCGAAGAAGAGCGCGAAGGTCGCATCGCGTGCGACCCGGCACCGTTCGGCGACGCGGTGCTGGCGCGCAAGGATGCGCCTGCCAGCTACCACCTTTGCGTCACGCACGACGACGCGCTTCACGGCGTCACGCTGGTCACCCGCGGCACGGACCTGAAGCCGGCGACGCATTTGCATCGGCTGTTGCAGGCGCTGATGGGCTGGCCAACGCCGCGCTATGCCCATCATCAGTTACTGACCGACGCGACAGGCCGCCGCCTCGCCAAGCGGGACAAAGCGGCCACGCTACGGGAATTGCGCGCATCCGGCGCCTCGCCAGCCCAGGTGCGGGCAATGGCCGAGGTCTGACCAGCCTGGTCGCAGTGGCAACGACAAACACCATCCCACTCGCCCACTCACCCACAATGTCATTGCGAGGAGCGGAGCGACGAAGCAATCTCGTTCACGAGAGCCCTTGGGACCGTCCGAGCATACATACAACCAAGTTGCATCGTCGTAT
>Ga0335075_10006750_pt1 | contig 17705 bp, 13 predicted proteins | sample Lox_Sample_24_FD_206723 | JGI IMG/M metagenome (GOLD analysis project Ga0335075, IMG submission 206723) | Soil microbial communities from Loxahatchee National Wildlife Refuge, Florida, United States - Lox_Sample_2.4 | ecosystem: Environmental > Terrestrial > Soil > Wetlands | place: USA...
CTGCAGACGCTGCGGCTAGGCGATCCGCTCGACAAAAACACCGACATCGGCGCGATCAACTCGCGTGCGCAGCTCGAAAAGATCGAAGAGCTCGTGCGCAGCGGCGTCGAACAGGGCGCGACGCTCGTCCAACAACAGTGCGACATCCCGGCGCGCGGCTTCTTCTTCCCCGCGTCGTTCTTCTCCAACGTGCATCCCTCGCACCGTATCGCCCGCGAAGAGATCTTCGGTCCGGTGCTCTCGATTCTGACCTTCCGCACGCCCGACGAAGCGGTGGAAAAGGCCAACAACACGCCCTATGGGCTCTCCGCCGGCATCTGGACGGACAAGGGCAGTAAGAACATGTGGGTGGCGCAACGCTTGCGCGCAGGCGTCGTCTGGTGTAACACGTTCAATCAATTCGATCCCAGCTCGCCGTTTGGCGGGTACCGAGAATCCGGATTCGGGCGCGAGGGCGGCGTCCACGGACTTTTCGAGTATCTCGCGCGTTAGCCGCCCATGCTCGGTGAAAGCGATCTCCGTCTTCTCGACGAACTCCTATCGCGTTCACCGCTCGCCATCATCGCATGGGATTCGAATTATCGCGTAACGTATTGGTCCGCGCGTGCAGCCGACATGTTCGGTTTTGCCGCAGCCGACGTCATCGGGAAGACGATCGACGATTTCGAGTTCGTCGCCCCCGAAGACAAGGACGTCGTGCGCGACGTGCAAGCGCGCCTCGATAGCGGCGACGGCCTGCGCACCCTGGTCAACGTCAATCGCAATCGCCGCGCCAACGGTGAGGTACGTACGTGCCGGTGGACCACCTTCGCGCTGCAGGACAGCAGCAGGTATCATGCGCTCTCATATGCCGAGGACATCACCGACTCGCTCGCGGCGCAGAACGCGCTCGCTGAGAGCGAGGAGCGGTTTCGCTCGCTTTTCGAGCACAATCCGGATATCGTCTCGCTCCAGGATCGCAACGGCTTCATTCTCGACGTCAACGATGCCGTGACGTCGATCACCGGCGCGCCGCGCGAGCAGATCATCGGCCAGCACTATTCGGCCTTCGTCGACCCCGCCGAGATCCCGGCCTACGAAGAAAACCTGCGGCGTACGCTCGCCGGTGAGACGCTCTTTTTCCGGTCGCACGTGCGCACCCTCGAAGGTCGCCCGATGGACGTGACGGTTACGTCGATTCCGATGTACCGCGAGGGGCAAATCGATGGCTGCTACACGATCGTGCGTGACGAAACCGAACATCGCGCGGCCCAGGGCGCCCTGCGCTCGCTTTTCGAGCATAATCCCGACGGCGTCATCGCGCTCAACCACGACGGTTTCATCGTCGACGCCAACGAGGCGATTGCACGAATGACCGGCTCGCGCGAGGGTGTGGTCGGCCGTCACTTCAACGACTTCATTCCCGAACACGAGCGCGATCGCGCGGTCAAAGCTTTTGCGCGAGCGCTCGGCGGCGCTCCGGTCTCGTTCAACGTCGAATCGGTCGACGCCCAAGGTTTGACGCTCGAACTCGAGGTGACGCTGATCCCGCAGTACCGCGGCGGCGAACGCGTAGGTGTTTACGGCGTTTTGCAAGACATCACCGAGCGCCGTACGGCGGAGCGGCGAGCGGAAATGCAGAGCTTGCGCATCCGCAATCTCTACTTCATCGCCGCCAGCGGCGACTACCCCGATGTGCGCATGCGCGCCTCGCTCGAAATGGGCTGCCAGGCCTGCGATCTCACGCTCGGCGCCGTCGTCGAGATCTCCAGCGGGTCGACACGAATCGAAGCCGTCTATCGAGAGCCCAGCGCCGATACGATCTCCGACGAAGAGATCGTCGCGATGGCCAGGAGCGTCGCGTCGCTGCCCGGCGCCGCGATTCCGGTACCGTTCCGTAACGGCATCGCCATGCGCCTCGACGTCGCGGGCGACCCGTACGGCGCGCTCGTCTTTGCCGATCCACACGGAACGGGTCGCGAATTTTCGTCCACCGACGCCGATTTGCTGGGCTTGATCGCGACGCTCATCGCCGGCACGATCGATCGCAGCCGTCAGCGAGCGCGTCTGCGCGCGATGGCGTACTTCGACGCTCTGACCGGCTTACCGAACCGCGTCTTTCTCGCCGAGAAGCTACGCGACGCGATCGAGGTCGCGCAATCGCGTCTCGGACGCGTCGCCGTGCTCTTCCTCGATCTCGATCGCTTCAAGGACGTCAACGACACGCTGGGCCACGCTCGCGGCGACCGTCTGCTGCAGATGGTCGCGCAACGCCTCGTCAAGGAGGTCGGCGACTCCTCGACGATCGCGCGCATGGGCGGTGACGAATTCGTCGTCTTGCTCACCGACTGTCAAGACGCCGATCACGTGCGCGACGTCGGCGAACGCATCTTGACGCTCGTCAGCGAACCGTTCCTGCTGGACGAGTACGAGCAATATATCTCGGCAAGCATCGGCATCGCCGTCTATCCCGAGGACGGCCGCGACGACCAAACGCTCATCAAGAACGCCGACATCGCCATGTACCGCGCCAAGGATCGCGGGCGCAACGGCTACTACTTTTACAATCCGACGCTCGAGGCGCCGATTCACATGCGTCTCTCGCAAGAAAAGCTGCTGCGGCGCGCGCTCGAGTACGATCAGTTCGTGGTCTACTATCAGCCCCTGCTCGATCTGCGCAGCGGCGAGATCGTGAGCGTCGAGGCCCTGCTGCGCTGGAATCACCCCAAGAGCGGATTGATCGAACCGTCGCACTTTATTCCGAGCGCCGAGATCTCGGGCTTGATCGTTCCGCTGGGGGATTGGGTTTTGGAGACGGCAGCCAAGCAGGTACAACGCTGGCATCGCGACCTCGCACCACTACGTCTGGCGGTAAACCTTTCCGGCCGCCAATTTCACCAGCGCGACCTTCGGCGGCGCGTGTTACAGGCGCTCGAGCACGCCGCGTTCGATCCTGGTTACTTAGAGATCGAGATAACCGAGAGCGTCGCGATGTCGGATGCGGCGCAGACCGTCGGCATCGTGCGTGATTTGAAAGCGCTGGGCATTCGCACGGCGGTGGACGATTTCGGGACCGGGTATTCCTCGCTTGCCTACCTGCGGCGCTTCGCGTTGGACGTGCTCAAGATCGACGGTTCGTTCGTGATCGGGGTCGGCCACGAGGCGTTTGACGAAACGATCGTCAAGACCGTCATCGGAATGGCGCATAGTTTGGGCCTCGAAGTCGTCGCCGAAGGCGTCGAAACCCTTTCCCAGCTTGCATTCCTCACCGAACACGGCTGCGACATGGTCCAGGGCTATGCGATCGCTCCGCCACTTCCCGCAAATGAATTTGAAGACTTCTTACTACGCAGGCGCGAAACGTCGGCCGCATCGGGGTAAGGTGACCGAATGATCTCCACAACGCCACGCTTGGATCGCGCGACGCTCGTCGATTGGTACCAGCGCAATCGCGAACGCTCGGCGCAAATCTTCGCGCTCGTCGACGACGATGCGTTCTTCCAGCGTCCGATCCCGCTGCGTCATCCCTTCATCTTTTACGAAGGGCATCTTCCGGCGTTCTCCTTCCTGACGCTCAACGAGCGCGCGCTCGGCGAAGAACCGATCGATCCGGCGTTCGAGAAGCTCTTCGAACGCGGCATCGATCCCGACTCGTCCGGCGCCGCCAAAGCGCACGAACGCAGCGATTGGCCCTCTCGCGAAACGGTGGAACGCTTCGCGCGCACCTGCGATGAACGCGTGATCGATGCGCTCTTGCACGCCACGCTGATCGATCCGTCGGTCCCGAAACTGCGGCGCGGTCAGGCGGCCTACACCGTGCTCGAGCACGAGCCCATGCATCACGAGACGCTGCTGTACATCATCCATCAGCTGGACTACGCGAAAAAGGGCCGCATCCCGCAAGCGCACCACGATCACGCACCGCCGCACAATCCCATGCAGATCGTCGAGGCCGGGACGGCGCATTTGGGCGCCGATCCCGACGCCATTCGCTTCGGTTGGGACAACGAATTCGGTCCGCAACGCGTCGAGGTTCCGCGCTTTGCGATGGCGCGCTATCCGGTAACCAACGGCGATTGGCTGCGTTTCGTCGAAGCCGGCGGTCCCGTACCGGAGTTTTGGATCGAGCGCGACGGCGAGTTCTTTCTGCGCGGCGCATTCGAGGAGCTGCCCCTGCCGCGCTCATGGCCGGTCTACGTTTCGCACGACCAAGCGCAAGCGTACGCGGACTGGGCCGGCATGCGCCTTCCCAGCGAAGCGCAGTTCCATCGCGCCGCCTACGGCGCGCCCGACGGCGCGGATCGCAACTACCCATGGGGCGCCGCGCAGCCCAATGCATTGCACGGGAACTTCGATTTCGAACGCTACGACCCCGAACCGGTCGACGCGCATCCGGCCGGCGCGAGCGCATGGGAAATCGAGGACCTGATCGGAAATGGGTGGGAATGGACTTCGAGCGTCTTCGCGCCGTTTCCGGGCTTCGAGCCGATGGCATCCTACCCGCAATACTCGGCCGATTTCTTCGACGGCAAGCATTACGTGATGAAAGGCGCCTCGCCCGTGACCGCGCGGGAGCTCATCCGGCCTTCGTTCCGCAACTGGTTTTACAGCGACTATCCGTATATGTACGCAAAGTTCCGCTGCGTCATGTAGCGGCCGTTCTTCTCCTTGCCGCCTGCACGCGGGCGGGCGTCTCCAACGTCTCCGACGCGTCGCTGACGATCGCGATCCCGATTACGCCGAACACGCTCAATCCGATTCTTACGACGGACACGTCGGAAGTATTCGTCACGGACTTGCTCTTCGCAAAGCTCGTCACGCTCGATGCCGATCAGCATCACGTCCCCGACCTCGCGTCCGAGGTTCCGTCGCTGGCCAACGGGGGCATCAGCGCCGACGGCTTGACGATTACCTACCATCTGCGCCCGAACGCGCAATGGACCGATGGTCAGCCCGTCACGAGCGCCGACGTCAAATACACCTACGAACAGATCATGAACTCGGCGAACAACGTCGTCTCGCGACACGGCTACGACATGGTTGCGTCGATCGACACGCCCGACGCGCATACGGTCGTGTTGCACATGAAGCGCGTCTTTCCGCCGATCATCGACTATTTCTTCGGCGAGAGCGACGAACCGTACGACGTTCTTCCCGAACACGTGCTTGCACACGTCAGCGACTTCAACACGATGCCGTTCAACGCCGAACCGATCGTCACCGACGGTCCATACAAATTCGCGCGCTGGATCCGCGGCGACCGTATCGTGCTAACCGCGAATGACCACTACTTCGGCGGCGCACCGAAGATCAAAGAGCTACAGATCAAGATCATCACCGATGCCAATACGATGGTAGCCTCGCTGCAAACGGGAGAAATACAGGTCGCGAACAACCTGACGGGTCCCTCGTACCATTCGCTGGCAAACGACGCTCGCGTTGCCCGGCTGGCGGTGGTTGCGCCGTTCTACGACGCGCTCATGTTCAATCTCGCCCGCCCGCCGCTTGACGATAAGACCGTTCGCCTCGCCCTCGCGTATGCCACCGATCGCGAGCGGCTCGATCGCGACAACGAATACGGCGAAGCGACGGTCGGGAGCGGCGATCTCTCGCCCTTTTACTGGGCGTACGATCCGGCGATCAAAGCGCAGCCCTACGATCCGGCGAAGGCCCGCGCGCTGCTCGACGCCGACGGTTGGAAGATGGGGCCGGGCGGCGTGCGCGTGAAGAACGGTCAGCGCCTCTCGCTCCTCTTCGTATACGCGCAGGGGAGCGATCTCGCTCGCAACATCGTCGTACAGGTGCAGCAGATGTGGCGCGGCGTCGGCGTCGACGTGCAACCAAAAAGCTTTTCCTATGCGCAACTCTACGCCGTCGCGCAGGACGGCGGCATCTTCTTGGGCGGAAAATTCGACGTCGGCTTCTATGCCTGGATCTCGGGCGGTGATCCCGACGATTCGTCGCAGTGGCTAAGCACCGCGGTGCCGCCCAACGGTAACAACGTCGACCGTTACATTTCACCTCGGATGGACGCCGCGCAGCACGTGGCGCTCTCGACCTTCGACCTTTCGGTTCGCAAGCGTGCCTACGCGCAGATCCAGCGTCTGCTGGTCGACGACGTGCCGGCGATCTTCCTCTTCTATCCGCGGCAGCACTATGCGTTCTCGCCGGAGTTGAAGAATTACGACCCGAATGGTATCGGCGAAGCATGGAACGCCGCCGACTGGACGTTCGCAACCCAATAACGTAAGGAGCCTTTGTTGACCACCAGCACAACCAAGGTCCCGGTGACGGTCGCCTACGGCGACGGCATCGGGCCCGAAATCATGGACGCCACGCTGCGTATCATCGAAGCGGCGGGCGCACAGCTCGCGATCGAAAAGATCGAGATCGGCGAATCGATCTACAAAAAGGGTCTCAACTCGGGCATCGAGCCGCAATCGTGGGACTCGCTGCGCCGCACCAAAGTGTTTTTGAAGGCTCCGATCACGACGCCGCAGGGCGGCGGCTTCAAGAGCCTCAACGTCACGGTGCGCAAGACGCTCGGGATGTACGCCAACGTGCGCCCGTGCGCGTCGCTGTATCCTTTTATCGCGACCAAGCACCCGAATATGGACGTGGTGATCGTGCGCGAAAACGAAGAGGACGTCTACGGCGGGATCGAGCACCGGCAAACCAATCAGGTTGCGCAGTGCCTGAAGCTGATCTCCCGCCCCGGCTCCAAGCGCATCATCCGCTACGCCTTCGAGTACGCGCGCGCGAACAAGCGTAAGAAAGTCACGTGTTTCACCAAAGACAACATCATGAAGCTCACGGACGGGCTCTTTCACCGGACGTTCGACGAGATCGCCAAGGAGTACCCCGATCTCGAGAGCGAGCACTGGATCGTCGACATCGGTGCGGCGAAGATGGCCGACACGCCCGAGGCGTTCGATGTGATCGTGATGCCCAATCTCTACGGCGACGTACTCTCCGACGTCGCCGCGCAGATCACCGGATCCGTGGGTCTTGCGGGCTCGGCGAACATCGGCGATCACTGTTCGATGTTCGAAGCGATTCACGGCTCGGCGCCGCGGCGCGCCGGCCAGAACCTGGCCAACCCCTCGGGTTTGCTGCAAGGCGCGATCATGATGCTGGTGCACATCGGCCAAGGCAAGATCGCGGAACTCGTGCACAACGCGTGGCTGACGACCGTTGAGGTCGGCATCCACACCTACGACATCTTCAAAGAAGGCGTCTCCAAAGAGAAGGTCGGCACGAAAGAGTTCGCCGACGCCGTGATCGCGCGCGTGGGGCAGAAACCGAAGATGCTCAAGCCGATCGAGTATCAAGCAGAATCGCATATGGATCTCTCGATCCGCTCGGCCGGCGCGCCGCCGGTGAAGAAGCGCGTCGGCGTGGACATCTTCATCGACGAGCGCGACGGCAATCCCGACGAGATCGCGAACAAGCTCGTCACGCTCGGCGGCGACGGCGTCAAGCTCACCGTCATCGCGAACCGCGGCACGAAGGTGTGGCCGAACGGCAACCCCGACACATTCTGGAGCGACCACTGGTCGTGCCGCTTCGAGAACTCGGGCGGCGATTTCAGCGCCGCGCAGATGGCCGAACTGATCAAAGCCTGCGAGCGCGCCGGCTTCGACGTGATCAAGACCGAGGGGCTCTTCACCTTCAACGGCGAGCGCGGCTATTCGCTCGCGCAAGGGCAGTAGGCCGCTTACGCGATGTTTTCGCGGCGGTAGGTCGTCGGCGCGCAGCCCACGATGCGGCGAAATGCGCTCGAAAAGTGCGCGATGCTGCCGAAGCCGTGCGTCAGCGCGATCTCCTGGATAGAGTCGCGCGAGAGTCGAAGCGCCCCTTTCGCGCGTTCCACCCGCATGCGCGTGAGGTATGCGTAGGGACTGACGCCCGCGTGCGCGCGAAATCTGCGCGTAAAGGTGAAGCGCGACAGGTCGAGTTCTCGAGCGATCTCGGCGATGCTCACACGCTGAGCAAACCGTTCGCCCACGAGCCGCTTCGCATACTCCATTCGAACGTCGGGGCGCGCCGTCTCGCCTGCGCCGGTCGAGCTGCGCGACACGATCTCGAAGAGCGAGAATGCCAGACTCTCGAGCCGGTCGGGATCGTCGCTTGCCCCTTGTATCGCACGCCGGTGCAACACCATCTCTCGTGACCGCGCGACTAGGGGATCGGCGAAGATCCGATGCTCGTCGTCGAAGGCCCCCGTATCGATCGCGACGACGAAGCATCGATTCGGCATACCGGCACCGTGCGAACATTCATAGTGGCCCGCTGCAACACCGGCAACGACGACGCCCTCATCGATTCGCGAGATCGGCACGCGACCGTGATAGCGCCAGTCGCCCGCATCGGTAAAGACGATCGAATGCGAGGGATACGCGTGCTCCACGACACCGCGCGGGTGATCCGCCGGACGCACAAACGCATACGTCGACGCTAGGCCCCCGCGCGAAAGCCGGTACAGGCGGCCGCAGCCGAAGTCGCGCTCCGTTTCCTCGTGCATCGCCACGTACGAAACTTCGGCACAAATCTGCAAAAGCCACTGCCGGCGCGCCTCGAAGGGCGGCTCATGCGCAACATCTTGCTCGGCGCGGTCGGAACGCTCGTGCTGCTGGCCCTACTTACGCTGACGTGCCTGCATTTCGGCATCGTGCCGGTGAACGCCGACGCCGCGCCTTCTTCCCTCGAACGCTGGGCCGCCCGAACCGCCCCCATGACGCCCGGCGAAACCGTGCTGGAGCTTTCAGCGCGCCCCGACGGGTCAGCGGCGAACCTGAGCATCACTCCCGATCCGACACCGAAGCAAACCTTTACTGCCGGGATTTTGCAGGTCGAGCGCTACGGCAATCCGTCGGGACCGCAGCTCATCTTCATTCCGGCGCTCTTTTGCGGTGCGTGGGAATGGAATGCGCAGATCGCTGCCCTCGCACCGAGGTACGATCTCTTCGTTGTAACACTGCCGGGCTTGGCCGGCCGGCCGATGGTTGGCGGCCACGACCTCATGCGACGCGCAGTCGACAGTCTGCACCAACTCGTCCTCACACATCACCTTCGTCCGATCGTCGTCGGCCACAGTCTCGGCGGAACGCTGGGCGTGCTCTACGCGCAAACCTATCCACACGATCTTCGCGCGCTCATCAGCGTCGAAGGCGGCTACCCGATCGCGCCGACGCTCGAGCAACGCGAGCAGCGCGTCGACGAAGCCATCAAACCTTTCGAGGGAATCTCTCGAAGGGCGCTCGCGCCCGTCTTACGCAAGTTCCAACTGCAGTATCTGATCACGTCGCCGGCAACGGTTGATGCGGTGCTGCAGCGCGCCGCTCGAAGCGATCCGCAAGCGATCGTGGCATGGATGCGAGCCGCGCTCGTGCTCGACCTCACGCCGGGCCTTTCAAAGATCACCGTGCCGTTTCTCGAGATCGTGCCGTACGATCGCGGGATCGACGGCTATCGCGGCTACGCCACCGAGGGCGCGAAGCGCGCGGCGTATACGGCCTGGATCGCGCGCGCGCCGCACGGACGCGTCGTGATGATCGCTTCGTCGCGACACTTTGTGATGTACGACCAACCTACGGTTTTCGAACGTACGCTCGAGCAAGCAGTGCTAGGCTCGCTAACTCGATCAACCCGTCTCGTACAATGAGGACCGGCGCACGAGGCTACGGGGCACACAATCTTGCTGCAGATATTGAGCGAAGTCATCATTCCGAAAGGTTGTGCGGCCGCCTCTACGAACGTAGCAGCCACGCCGTTGCTACCCATTGGGGGGAGCCTTGCTATGCGTCCGCTTCTTTTTGCGTTCTTCGTCGGTGCCGCCGCGCTTGTTGCCGCGTGCTCATCACCACAGCTCTACACACTGCCGACACCGGCGCCGACATCATCATCATCACCGGCGCTGAGCAGTACCGTCGCGTTTACCTTCACGGTGCCCACGCCGGCGCCGGCACTACGCAAACGGAACATCACGCTACCTTCGAATGCGTCTTCGGTGAAGATCACCCTCGACTCCGTCGACGGATCTCCCGCTCCCTCGAGTTCGCCGACGATTGCAAATCTTACCAGCTCGACGAGCGGCTGCAGCGGCACCAATCCGCTCACGTGCACGGTCGACGTCACGGCGCCGGTGGGAACCCTCGTCTACACGATCACGGTGTACGGTACGACCGGCGCAAGCGGTACCCCGGTCGCTGAAGGCGATCTCTCCGTCACGACGACGGCCAACACGACGACGACCGCGCCGTCGACACTCAGCGGCACGATTTCGAAGATCGTCATCACGATGGGCGGCGCCGCCGAGGAGGGCGCCGTTGTCGCGGTTCCTGTCGTGATCCAAGCCGAAGACAGCAACGGTTACACGATTCTCGGTACATATTCGAGTCCGATTACGCTCAGCGATACCGACGCGTCGGGACAAACGTCGCTCTCGACGACGAACGTGCCCGACTCGACGACGGCCGCCGGCGTGACGCTCAACTATCAAGGCGGAATCATGTCGGGGGCCGCGACGATCGGCGCGACGGCCAGCGGTGTCAGCGCGTCCAACATCACAACTGCGTCCTTCATGCCCGACGCCACCTATCCAACGGTTGCGAGCAGCGCGGAATTTGGCTACAGCGGATCGGAAACGTACTGGCAAGCCGGCGAATACCCCGAAGCGACGGACGGTCCCAATTCTTACAACGGCACATACTCCGCGTCAATCGCAGCGGCGTCACCGACCGCCTCCCCATTTCTGGGAATCAGCAATCTCGTTTCAACGGAATACGGCGACTACTACGCGTGGTCGACACAAGGCGCCACCCAGTTGCTGTCCTACGTCGGATATTTTAATGGTAGCCCTTCCGACGGGAACTGGTATTACTGCGCCCCCGGGTCGTACATCGAATTTGAGGTTCCCGTTCCCAGCAGTAGCTGGAGCGCGTTTGCAAACGGCGCGCCTTGCAGTTACACCAGCGTGGACAATTCGGCGACGAGCGACCCGACGGACTACTCCCTCTACCAAAACGCTATCGCCAGCAACGGCTCGTATGACGTGACGTATAGCTACAACTACACCTACAGCGCCCCGAATTACATTGGAAACGGCACCGCGATCGTCGACGCGTCCGGGGACGGCACGGTTACCAGCAGCGATCCCGCCGACGAGTTCCAAAATGGTTCCTATTACCTCTACGTGCAGGCGCCGACGTCGGACAGCGCGACCGTAAACGCCTCCTTTCTCTACTATGCGGGACCCTCACCGCTTCCGTCGCCGCTGCCGTCGGCGACTCCGGTTACTGCACCGAATCCCTGGCAGTATGTGCTCTCGGGGACCGGCGCAGCGCCCAGCCCACTGCAGAGTGACGTCTTCACGAATAAGGGAACGATTGCCGCGACGAGTTTGCCGGCCGGATGCACGGTCACATCGGGAATCATCCCGTCGGGCTCTTCGCTCACGCACATCCAGGAGGTCGCGTACTTCAACGATCCGATCGAGTGGAACGACTCGTTCTACTACGGCTGGACGGAGGACTACTATTATCTCAGCGGTGTCGGTCTCGTCTGCGACTCCTACTACGAGACGTACCAGTATTTCGAGGACGGTGCGCTCGGGTATTACGACGGTGTCGATGCGACGTTGGATGGATACTCTTACACCGAGACCGATTATCTGACCTCGACGAGTCTTACGGCGCAGCTCGCGCATGCGCGCTCGATGACGGCGGCCGCGGCCCAAGGCTCCGCGCTCTTCGCAGCCGCCGTCCACGCGCACCACGTCGCGATGCATCGACAGCAGCTTGCTGCGGCACGCAAAATGCAAATGGCGCGTCGTAAGCAGCTCGCAAGCAAGCGCAACTAGGCTATGGGCACGCAATCTAGGGGCAGATGATGAGCCCAGCGCCGCGCAGATGGCTCAACTGATCAAAGCCGGCGAGCGCGGACACGCGTTGGCGCAGGGCCAGTAGGCCCTTCCTAGGCCAGGAGACCCAAGGGAGCGGGCGGGCGCTCGCGAACGTTCGTCCGGACCTGGCTCCTGCTCGGGAGGTTACCCCCTATGCGCTCGTTCGCTTTTGCGTTTCTTGCCGCCGCCATCTTCGTTTCCGCCTGCAGCGGCAATCAGCAGACCTACACCCCGTCGTCGGCGTCGCAGCAGCAGTCGACGGTGAGCTTCCTCGTCATCGTGCCCACCGCGACCACGAGCGCGCGGCGGCGCGACGTCACGGTTCCGTCGAACTCGCAGTCGGTAACGATCACGCTCAATACCGTGAACGGCAGCTCCTACAGCGGCACGCCGACGACCGCGAATCTCTCGAGCTCGGCCTCCGGATGCACCGCAACGTCGGCGCAGCTGTCGTGCATCGTCAACGTCACGGCTCCATCGGGAACGTTGGTCTTCACCGTTGCCGCCTACAGTGGAACGAATGGCGGCGGAACGCTGCTCGCAAGCGGGAGCGTTTCCGTCACGACGACCGGTGGGCAGACCGTCTCCGCTCCATTGACGCTCGGCGGGACCATTGCGAAGATCGCGATCAGCATCAGCGCACTGACCGAGCTCGGCATCTCCGGCTCGTTTCCGGTGACCGTGCAAGCAGAGGATTCGAACGGGAACACGATTCTGGGCACGTACACCTCGCCGGTTACGCTCACCGACTCAGATACGTCGGGCAGCACCACAATTGCGACCTCCGGCGGCGACAGCCCGCCCGCGAGCGAATTGCTCTCATCGGGTGACACGGCGATGCTGGTGTATAACGGCGGCGCGATGACCTCAGCCGCGACGATCGGCGCGACCGTCTCCGGTTTGAGCTCTTCCGACGTTACCACGGCGTCGTTTTTGCCCGAGCAGACGAATCCGACCGTGAACGGCAACGAGGTGACCTACTCGACCAGTGCGCAGTGGGGTTACAACGATGACAGCACGCCGGCGACGCCGGGTCCCGTCGAGACCGGCGCGTATGGCTTCGCGTATCAGACGGGGCAGTCGTTCGACGGCACCAATAGCGCGATTCTCATCGATGGCAGCTACTACACTTGGACGCCCGCCGGCGCAACGATGGTACTCAGCTATCTCGGCTGGAATGAAGGCAGCGACGGGGAGGAAACGTGCGCGACGCCATATCAGAGCGAGTTCGTCATTCCGGTGCCGTCGAGCGGTTGGAACGTTTACTCCGGCACCGGCCCTTGCGCGTACTCCTATAGCTACTACTACGGCGCAAACGATGAAGAAACCGATGCGGCCACCTACAATGCCGATGGCTCGTATACGTATACCGAAAGTTACAATTATACCTATTGCTGCACGAACGATTACGGGACCGAATCGTACACGCTGACGTCGCAAGGCAACGCTCAGTTCGTTTCCAACGAGCCCAGCGAATCGGTCGCGTACGGCTTTTCGGCTCCGGCGAACGCCGACAGCCCCACCTTGAGCGTAACCTACGTCGACGCGACCGGCACGTTCCCACCGTCGGGCACGCCGGCTCCCTACTCGACGACGGTTCCGAATCCGTGGCTCTCCATCGGCGCAAGCGGCGTGACACCGCCGCTCCAAAGCGACGTGTACACCAACAAAGGCTCGATTACGTCATTGCCGGCGGGTTGCAACGTCTCCACGTCGATCCTCGGCTCAAACCCCACGCTCACCGAGATCGACGAAACGCAAGCGAATGCGGATCCGCTCGAACGCGACTGGCTCTATTACACGGAGACGGCACAGCATTACTATCTCGCCGGCGTCGGGCAAGTGTGTTTCAGCTACTCGTGGGCGGGTTACTATTACGACAACGGAACCTATGCCTACGTCGGCGGCAGCGACCAGTACTGGGACGAGTGCACGGATATCGAGACCGATTCGCTCTCAACAACCTCGTTGACGGCGGCGATCAAGAAGCGCGACGCCGTGACGGGAGGTGTGCCGTACTCGGTGATTCTCGATGCGGCGGCGCGCGCTCGAATGCACCAAATCGATCAAACGCACTTAGCGAAGATGCGTGCGAGGCTTGCCAAGAAAGGCGTCAAGCAGCCGGGGCCGCCGCCTCAATAGACCCAAGGGAGCGGGCGGCGCCCGCGGCGCAACCGTGCTGGCGAGCGGGCGCTAGTCGCTCGTAGGCAACGCCTCGGTCGGTTATGCTGAATGCGATGCAATCGCGTCCCATTCTGGCGTTTGCGCTGGTCTTTGCTTGCGCAGCCGCTCCCACGGTCTGCCTGGCGAATGGGCCGGCGCCTGCCGACGAATACTTCGGGCCGTTCAAAGAGAGCGTGCTCGAGATTCGCAATCGCCTGATGGCCTTCGAACGCGAGAGCACCTGGGTGTTGCGGCGCGAGGTTCGCGGGATCGATAATCTCGAGGTCACGATGGAGGATTGGTACCGCAAATATCCGCGCGACCCGTGGATTGCGGGCTTCGCGAAGCGGCTGGCGCACGTCTACGCGCGCGCGCACGACGCGCACGGCCGGCACTACGCCCGCGCGGGCCGGATGGCGAGGTCGGAAGGGCTCTAAAGCGAAAGTCCGGCCGCATGGATGCACTCGATCTCACCAAAGCTCCGCCGCGCCCTCCACGCGAGCCGCTCGCCGGGCTCGACTTGATCATGGCGGCGCGCACGGTCGATAAACTGCGCGCCTCACTCCCCGGCGGCAACCTCGGGGCCTACCAGCTCCCGGGCTTTTCCACGCAGATGCTCGAGGCGATCGGCGTCGGCGAGGACGACCTGCGCTCCGCGGTCGCGCGCGCGTCGAGCGACGCCGAGATCGCGGCCTGGCTGCGCGAGCGCGTGCCGGCCGAGAAAATTGCCGCCTTCAACGCCGCAATCGTGCAGCGCTGCGTGAAGCACCGTCTCGAGGACGAGGCGTGGCGCAAGAAATATGCGCATGCCGTTTCCTTGCCGCCGGAGACGCCGCTGATCGACATGCTCTCGAAGGACGACGAGCTGGCCTTTCTCGGCGCTCGCTGATTCGTCGTGCGCATCGTCAGCCTGCTGCCGAGTGCGACGGAGATTCTCTTCGGCATCGGCGCAGGCGACGACGTCGTCGGCGTCACGCACGAATGCGACTATCCAGCGGAGGCGGCGACGCGTCCGCATCTGACCTCGTCGGCGCTTCCCGCCGCGGGTTCGTCGGCCGAGATCGACCGTCACGTGCGGCGCAGCCTGCACGAAGGCTCGAGCCTCTATCATCTCGACGCCGATCTGCTCGAGCGGCTCGCCCCCGATCTCATCGTCACGCAAGAGCTGTGCGCCGTCTGCGCGGTGTCGTACGAGATCGTCGAACGCGCGGTGCGACGGCTGCGCGGCGATCCGCGGTTGATCTCGCTCGAGCCCTCGTCACTGGATGACGTCTTCGCGACGATTGCATATCTCGGTGATCTCACCGATCGCGCGATCGGGGCGACCAAACTGCTGACCGATCTGCACGCGCGCGTCAACGCGCTGCGCGCACGAACCGGCGCGCGTCCGCACCCGCGCGTGCTCGTGCTCGAGTGGACCGATCCGCCGATGAGCGGCGGGCACTGGACGCCCGGACTCGTCGAACTCGCCGGCGGCATCGCGGTTCTCGGGAATCCCGGCGCAAACTCGCAGGTGCTCACCTGGGAACGGATCGCGGACGCCGATCCCGACGCGATCGTCGTGGGACCCTGCGGCTTCGATCTCGTGCGTACGCACGAAGCGATCGGTGAACTGCGCGGCAACGCCGTGTGGAAAGGTTTACGCGCGGTTCGGCAGGATCGCGTCTACCCGATCGACGGGAGCGCTTATCTCAACAGGCCCGGACCCAGGCTCGTCGACACCGCCGAGATCATCAGCAAGGCGATCTCCGACACCACGATCGCCGCGCCGTAACAGTCGCCGTTCAACGTTCCGTCGAGGCGACGCCGCGCGAAAAACAAGACCGCCGCCGGTAGGAGCCACATCGCGACGAAGCCGGCGCCCAATGCCGGCGCGTAGTTCCGTCCGATCGCCGTCGCAATCAGGAAAAATACGACCCACACGGCGATTGGCAGCCGTGCCGACGGGCGCATTGCGACCGCGCCCAGCCGTGCTGCAAACGCCGCAGCGGCAACCGCGTAGGGTAACGCCCACGCGGGAATGTTCGCGAGTGCGTAAACCCAAAGCACGCTGATGATCGCCATGCCCACGATCGCGTAGCTCCCATGGTGCGGGTCGCGCATGATCTCGAGGCGCCGCTGCGGCGACACCATCGCAAACAAGCCGTCGCAGCAGTCGAGAAAGCCGTCGACGTGAATCGCGCCACTGAGCGCGATCGAAAGCACCCACGCCGTAATCGCCGCGGCGACCGGCGCATGCGTCAGGCGTGCGACGCCGTACGCGCCCAACCCTGAGAGCGCGCCGATCGCGAGCCCAACGAGCGGTACCCACGCAACGGCGCCGGTGCTCGGGCCACCGTCGTTTTCGGCGTACGGTGCGGGAAAGATCGAAAAATATGAAAACGATGCCGCGAGATCGCGCAGCGCTTTCAAACTTTGACCGGCTCGTGCGCGGTCGAAACCCCCGCCTCGGCAAAGGTCTTCATCTCGTGCACCATACGTGCCGCCGCTTCACACAACGGCATCGCGAGTGCCGCGCCGCTGCCTTCACCCAAGCGCATATTCAAGTCGAGGAGCGGCACGAGCCCCAAATACCGTAACGCGACGGCGTGTCCGAGCTCACGCGAACGGTGCGCTGCGATACAGTAGCCGGTCGACTCCGGCGCGATCGCCGCAGCGAGCAACGCGGCGGCCGCGACGATGAATCCATCGAGCAGCACGGGAATGCGCCGCTGTGCCGCGGCGAGCAGAGCGCCGGCGAGGCCGACGATCTCGAATCCGCCGAGCTCGCTTGCGATCGAACGCCAGTCGCTCGAACCGAGGCGCGCGACGGCGCCGGAGACGACGGTCACCTTGCGACGCAACCCGTCGTCGTCGACGCCGGTGCCGCGGCCGACGACGTCCTCCGCCGCTGCGTGCGTGAACGCGCAGATCATCGCCGCCGCGCTGGTCGTATTCGCGATGCCCATCTCGCCGAGCGCGACGATCTGCGGGTCGACACGCTGCACGATCGCTTCCATCGCGCGCATTCCCGCCTCCAGCGCGCGATCGACGTCGGAGGGATGCATCGCCGCTTCGCGCGCAAAGTTGCGCGTTCCGCGCCCGATCGAGAGCCGCAGGAGCCGTTCGTGGTGCGGCAGCTCCGCCGCGACGCCGAAGTCCGCCACGAAGACGTCGGCCTTCGCAACGCGCGCGAAGGCATTGATCGCGGCAAAACCGCCGAGAAATGCCCCGACCATCTGCGGCGTCACCTCGCTCGGGTAGGCACTCACGCCCTCGGCGCTCACGCCGTGATCGCCCGCGCCGACGAGGATCGCGCGCCGCTCGTAGATGGGCGGCAAGCCGCCCGCAATCGCGGCGAGTCGCTCGGCGAGCTCCTCGATGCGGCCGAGGCTTCCGACCGGCTTGGTGAGGTGATCGATGCGTTCGCGCGCTGCGCGCGCAGCCGCCGCATCAAGCGGTGGGATCGAGATGGCTGACATCGTTCAAGGTGATTATCCGCGGACGCCGGCCATCCATGGCGAGCCGCGTGATGCTGCCGGTCGAAAAGGCTACCGCGTCCCGCTCGATGCCGGCCGGAGCAAGCGCTGCAAGCGCCGCATGCAGCGGGCCGGCATGGCTCACGACCAGCACGCGATCGGTCTCCTGCATCGCAAGATCGCGTAGAAACGCACGCACGCGC
>Ga0335075_10006752_pt1 | contig 17703 bp, 18 predicted proteins | sample Lox_Sample_24_FD_206723 | JGI IMG/M metagenome (GOLD analysis project Ga0335075, IMG submission 206723) | Soil microbial communities from Loxahatchee National Wildlife Refuge, Florida, United States - Lox_Sample_2.4 | ecosystem: Environmental > Terrestrial > Soil > Wetlands | place: USA...
CCGCGGTGATCGCCCGGCCTGCCGCCGCCACCGTGTTACGGGCGGCCAGCACGACCGGCCGGCCGGCGGGCCATTGCCCGCCGGGAGCGGCCCCGCTGATCGCGCCCATGTCCCAGGCCGGGGCGAGCAGTTCGGCCAGGGCCGAGGTCCCGGCGCCGCCGTGCGCCCCGGCCACGATGATCCCGTCCGGCGGCCGGCGCCGCGCCGGGCGGGGCGGCTCGCTGCGGCGGTGCCGCGGCCGGTCCGTGGTCGGGTACACGCGCTGCCTCCTCGCTGCCCAGGGGTGCGGCGGCCGGGCGCTCCGGGCGGGGCGCCTCGGCACCGTTACCATCACCCCAAATCATTACTTTAGAATGATGATGTTCTCTGTGCTTTCGATCTGGATTGAACCTCAGCAGCAGGATACGCGTACCACAAGACAGATTGTCAACTCAGAACGAAGATCGAGAGTGAAACGATGATTAAAAGTAAAGGCTGGGGGCGCCCGGCTCCTGCCAGACCCGGGTACCAGGCCACCGGATCACGGGCCAGGCGGACGGCTGCCCGGTGCGGCATGGCGATGATGGCGGTGCTCGCGGCCGGGTGCGCCGCCGGGCATCCCGCCGCCCGGCCCGCCGCCCCCGGCCGCACGGTCCCCGCGCAGGCCCCGGTTTCCCCGGCGTCGCTGGTCCGGGTCCCGCGACCGGACTACGCCGATCCCGCGTCCGTCGCCTCCGCCTTCTACATCGCCTGGGCCAGCGTCGACGCGATCCACGACGGGCCAGACGCCTACGCGGCCCGCTGCGCCCCGCTGACTGCCCCGTCGCTGGAGCGGCAGCTGGCCAGCAGCCAGCCCGCGACGGCCGCCTGGCAGGCGATGCGCCGCAGCCGCCTGGTCAGCCTCGTGCAGGTCCGCGCCGTCACCCGCCCGGACGGCGCCCCCGCCACGGCCCCGTCCGTCACGTACCTGCGCGTCTACGCCACCCGGGTCACCGTCACCACCGCCGGGCGCACGACGGGCAGCGACGGCATCACCCTCCAGCTGACCCGCTCCGGCAGGCGCTGGCTGGTCAGCGCCGTCCTGTTCTACTAGCCGGGGAGCCCGCCGTGATCAAGGTCATCGCCGCGGCCGGCAGCGCAGCCGTCCTGATGCCGCTGCTGATCATCCTGCTCGTCACCGCCAGCCCCGCCCCGCCGGCAGCGCAGGCAGCCCCGACCGGCCTGTCCGGCACCGCCACGGCACTGGCCAGGGCCGACATCCCGCCGGACTACCTGATCTGGTACATGGACGCCGCCCAGACCTGCCCCGGGCTCCCCTGGTCCGTGCTGGCCGGCATCGGCACCGTCGAATCCGACAACGGCCAGTCCAGCCTGCCCGGCGTGCACAGCGGCGCCAACTACGCGGGCGCCGAAGGGCCGATGCAGTTCGAGCCCGCCACCTTCGCCGAGTACGCCACCGGCCCCGACCAGCCGCTGTCCCCCTACGACCCGGCCGACGCCATCTACACCGCCGCCGCCATGCTGTGCGCCAGCGGCGCCCGCGGCGGCAGCGCATCCGGCATCGAGAACGCCATCTTCGCCTACAACCACGCGCAGTGGTACGTCAGCGAAGTCATGTCCTGGGCCGCGAAATACGCCGCCCAGGGCAGCAGCAACGCCGTCACCACCGCCATCAAGTTCGCGGAAGCACAGCTCGGCAAGCCCTACCAGTGGGGCGCGGCCGGGCCTGATTCCTATGACTGCTCCGGCCTGGTCTACGCCGCCTACGCCGCGGCCGGCATCCACATCGCCCGCACCACCTACCAGTGGCAGCAAGACGGCCCCGTCATCCCGCTGAACCAGATCCAGCCCGGCGACCTGCTGTTCTCCGCAGGCTCCGACGGCACCCCCGCCAATCCCGGCCACGTCGTGATGTACCTCGGCGGCGGCCAGGTCATCCAGGCCCCGCAGACCGGCGAAGACGTCCAGATCGACTCGGTCGACCTGGCCAGCGTCGTCGTCGCCACCCGCCCCGCCGACCTCGCAACCACGCCATGACCACCAGCCCCAGCCCGGAAGGCATCCGCATGACCAGCACCCGCCCGATCCCGTCCCTGCCACAGCCGCCACCGCCCGCCGCAGCCGCCCGGGCGCTCGCTGACGCCGCCCAGTCGGCCGCCCGCGCGTGGGCACAGCCCCTGGACCCGGCCCGGCACCAGCGCGCGGTCAGCCAGCTGTACTCCGCCCTGCGCGACCTCGGCATCGCCGCCCGCGGCCTGGCCGCCTGGCAGTCACCCGGCACTCCGGCCGGACAGGCGTCCCGAGAGGAGTTCGCCGGGCACGTGACCGCGGGCGCACGCCGGCTCCTCAGCGCTTGGAACTGCCTGGACGGCGTGCTGGCCTTCGAGAGACTCAGCCCGCTGCCCGGCCCCGGCGAGCCCGGTACCGCCTTGTGCCACGCCGCCCGCGACGTCATCCCGGCCTGGCGGCAGCCTACGGGCACCAGCACTGACCGCGACACCACCATCAGGCACCTCATCACGGCAACCGGGTACATCTCCGCCGCGACGCTCAGCCTTGCCGCCTGCGCGCCGCACCGCACCGCCACCGGCCTCCACGCCGCGCTCGCCACCCTCACCGGGGCCACCGCGGACCTAACCGCCGCCATCGGCGAAATCCCCGCCGCCCCGGCCCGCGACAACGGCACTGGCCAGCCGCTGCCCGGCAGCCGCCGGCCGGGCGCCGGGGAGGTCTCGTGACCGAGGACCGGATGCCGCAGGACCGGATGGCCAGCTTCCGCGCCAGCAACCAGCGCGCGGTCGCGGCGCTGGAAGCCGTCGCCGCCTACGCCCACACGCCCCCCTGGCAGGCCAGCTCTGTCCCCGCCGGAACCGGCCCGGAGCAGGACCATGATCGCCTGTCCCGGGTACTGTGCGGTATACGGCATCTCGCCGACCAGTTCTACGGGCTCCGCTTCCACCAGATCCGCGCTACCGCCGACGAACTCTACCGGCGGCCCCGGACCGCGGTGCCGGGCTCGCCCGCCGGGGCAGCGGCTGCCGCAGCGGCCATCGACATCTACGAACTCGTCGCCCCCGCCCAGATGCGGCGGCCGGGCAGCATCTGGCCCCTGGACACCCTGGCGGAATTCGACGGCTACGCCAGCAGCCGCGGCATCTCGCGGGAGGAAGCCGTCGCCCGGCTCACCGCCGGGCTCCTCGCCAGCCTCCGGCAGTACGCCGACCACCAGGGCCTGGACTTCGGCTCCGCAATGGCCGCAGGGCTCCGGGCACACGCGCAGCAGTGCCTGAGCGCCTACGGCCCCATCGACACCGGGATTGTCCCTGACCGGCGTCCCGCCGCGGTCCTGTCCCCGCCGACCGAAGCGCCACCATTCGAGCCGGTCGTCACCCATCAGGGCGTGGTCACGGCTCTCGGCGACGCCGAGTGGCTGCTCATCCGCACCGCGGCGCGCATCGGGCACGCAGAACAGCACGGGTACCTCACCAGCGACCGTGACCTTGATGACCGCCGGGCGCTGGCCGGTGCGCTCGCCGGGGCATGCAGCCTTCCCGAAGCGGACGTCCTCAGCCAGCTCACCTCCAAGATCGCGGCCAGGGTCACGGAGATCGAGCGCGGCCCGGCCGAAGCCGCCCGGCTCGGACGCGAGCACGGGCGGGCCGGCACCGGGCCGTACTGCGATCTTGACATCGACGGCGACGCCACCGCGCTCCTGAGCGCCCTCGGCGAGACCGAGCAGATGACCGACGCCAACCACGGATACCGGGTATCGCTCGTCATCGCCTACGCCGACGCCTACAAGCAGGCAAGCCACAACGGCCCGTCGGCCGCTGACTCCCCCGCCCGCATCGCAGCCCGCTACTTCCCCCCACAGCACCTTCCATCCCCGCAAGCCGGGGCACCCGCATCCCCGGACGCAGCCAGCCCGGCACGGATAACGCCGCGCCCCGGCGCTGAGCACCGCCCCCGGCGGCGCACCCGATGACCGCAACCAGCGAACAAGCCCAGCACCCCCAAGGAGAGATCCCGATGACCAGCCAGTGGACCCCCGAGGCGATCCGCGACCTCGGCGCCACCACCGACCTGCCCACCCTCGGCTCCATCTTCGGCCTGGGCCGGTGGCGCTCCTACCAGATGGCGCACACCGGGGAATGGGAACAGGCCGGCATCCGCATCCTCAAGATCGGCAACCGCTACCGCGTCGCCGTCCCGTCCATCATCCACGTACTCGGCAACGGCAGCGCGCCACGCACCGATACCGGCCGGGAGCACGGCACTGCCCTCCGGGTGCCAGCGCACGGGAATCCAGCAGACGGCACCGTCATGCAGCCGTCCGGCCTGGCGGCAATCCGGAGCAGGTAATGAGCTGCCCCGACGAACTACCCAATCCCGGCCCACGCCCCGCCACCGAGCCACCGCAGTGGGTCCACGACAGCCTGACCGGCATCACAGAAATCCGCGGGACCTTCAAACCCGGCCAGACCACCGCCTATGAGCCGACGTACCGCCCCGATTTCCCCGATTCGGCACCACCGCCGGCGTGCCCGGCCGGGCCCGCAAAGCAACCGGATAGTCACCGCGTGCGCGGCCTGCCGTCGCGCACCCGCCCAGAGGAAAGGCACGCCCACGTGCCAAGGAAAAAGGAGAACACAGATGAGTGAGCCAGATTTCGGACCGTCCGCGAACGCCGGCGACGACTGGCCGTACGATCCTCCAGAGCACGTTCCCGGCTATGCAGACCCGGGTAGCGCCATGCCTGATGACGGCACCCGGCCCTACCCGGAATGGCACCACGACAGCGCCCCTCCCGGCGAGCCCGGCGGCTGGGACGCCCCGCAGGAACTGCAACCGCCTCCCGAATGGCCCGGCGGGGGCACCTACGTGCCCGGGAACGATGACCATCCCGCCTGGGACGAGCCGCACCAGCCCGCGCCCTACCGCCCGGCATCCCACCGCCCGAACCGGCGATACGCCAGGCGGTCAATCGTGATCACGGCGCTGCTGCTGACCACCTTCGCGGCAGGCGCGGCACTCGTGCGCAACGGGACCATCCAGCTGTCACCGGCCGCCAACCCGGAAACCAACCCTACGAGCGGGCTCGGCGCCACCCCCGGCCCAGGCCACGGCAGCACCGGCACCCAGTCCGAGCCCCCGGCAATCACCAAGGCAGACGCCGAGCACGTCGTGGCCTGGTACTCGCAGGTCAACAACCAGGCCAACGAGTCAAACTCCGATTCCCTGCTCGCGACAATCGAATCCGGCAGCAGCTACACCATGGACGCCGGCTCCTACCGGTTCGCCCTCGGCCAGTCCAGCCGCACCCCGTACGTCCCCTTCGAGCTGACCGGCACCACGTACTACATCCCCCGCCTGCCCCGAGCCAGCTACCCGCGCTGGTTCGCCATCCGCACCTCCTACATCACGCTGTCCACCGGCAAGAACCTCGGCTCGGCATACCTCGTGTTCGCCCAGGACTCGGCTGGCGCACCCTGGAAAGACATCATCGAACCGGACATCCTGCCCGGCCAGGCGCCGCCGCAGATAGCAACCGGTTCCGGCGGTTACGCGCAGGCCGTGGCCGCCGGCGACACCGGGCTGAACGTGGCGCCGGACAAGATCGGGCAGGTGACAGCCGCCTGGCTGGATCAGCTCGCGTCGAACACGTCGAACACCGTCATCGATGATGAGGCCGGGAACCTCACCGACCTGAAAGACGAGGTGTTCTGGCGGTCCGGGGAAGGCGGAGCAGCGTTCGACGCCACCGACACCCACTCCGTGCCCGCCGGCCCGGTCTTCGCGCTCAAGACTACCGACGGCGGCGCGCTGGTGTTCTACACCACCGACGCTCAGCTCACGCTGACCCCGCCAGACGGAGGCACCATCAGCGCCCTCACCATCCCCGGCTACTACTCGCCATCCTCCTCAGACGGGCTGACCTCAGCCACCGTCGGGTACGCAGAGCAGTTCGCCACTTACATCCCGGCAGCCGGGAGCAGCGACCGGGACGTCGTCGCCGACATCGCCGGCATCGCCTCCCAGGGCTAGAGCCACCCACCCGCGATCCCGGGCACCTTCGCGATAGCAGGGACAGGGCCGACAGCCGCGTACGAGCAGAACTGCTGCCCGTACGCGGCCCGGCGCCCCGCAGCAACCGCGCTCGCCCAGGCCGCCCGGCCCCACGCGCTCAGCTAGGAGACCAGCGATGGCAGCGCACAATCCACAAGGCAGCAAGCGGGAACTTCCGCACCACACCGCACAGTCGCCTATCCAGGACCGGATTCCGGGAAAAGGCAGCCCTGCGCTGACCAGGCAGCTCCAGACAACTGCACAAGGGGTGGTTGCCTCCCTCACCCTCCCGGCAGCACGCACGGAAACCGGTCAGCCCGTGAGCCCGCTGCCGCTGACCGGCCTGCACCAGCTGCCGCGCGACGCCTCCATGCTTTACGACATCGGGCGCGTCGACGATTCCGGGCGGGTCGCCAGCAACGACATCATCAGCGCACTGCACTGGCGGCCGGGCAGCAGGCTCGACGTCATCCTGACCCCGCGCACGATCATCATCCGCACGGCACCCGGCGGCCTGTTCACCGTCCCGCGAAGGCCGCGCATCATCATCCCGTCCCATGTCCGCCGGGCTCACGACATCAAGCTCGGAGACCACGTCCTGATCGCCGCAGCGCCGGACCACGGCCTGGTGATCGTGTACCCGCTCTCGGCCCTGGACGAGATGATCTCCCGCTACCACTCGGCGCATCACGAGGCTGAAGAACCACAATGACCCAAACAGAGAACTCCGGCACACCGGCCAGCCGCATCGCCGCCGCCCGCCTGCTGCTGAAAAAGATGGGCATCGACCCGGCTGACCTGCTCCAAGACCCTGCCGACCCACCGGACATCCCCACCTTCGCCGACTACATCCCCCAGGTCTCGCAGGCAGTCAGCGCCGGAACCCGCCGCGTCTACGGCACCTACTGGAACCGCGTAACCGAAGCGTGGGGACCGAGACTCATCAACTCCGTATCCCCCCTGGAAATCAGCCAGCTGTCCGAGGACATCAAGGCGAACGTCGTACCGCGCCGCAACGCCCGCGGCGGGCGCGGCGCAGCCGAGCACCTGATCGGCGCCCTGCGATGCATGTACAACCACGCGGTCGCCGACGGCCTGCTGCCCGCAGCCGACAACCCGGCAGCACGCGTGCCCAAGCCGCGCAGGCTGCCCACCGCCCGCATGGCCCTGCCCGACAGCCGCCTGGCCGAAATCAGCGCCGTCGCCGCATCCACAGGCGACGACCCCGCCCTTGACGCGCTGATCATACGACTGCACACCGAGACAGCCTGCCGCCGCGGCGGCGCGCTGGCACTCACCCCCGAAGACCTCGATCCGGAGCAGTGCCTGATCCGGCTGCACGAAAAAGGCGGGACAGAACGCTGGCAGCCCGTTTCACCGACACTGATGACACACCTGCTCGCACACGCGGAAAACAGAGGAGGCCTGGACTCCGGGGAGCGCATCCTGCGGTACGCGACAGGCAAGCCGATCACCTCCCGCCGCTACGACTACCTCTGGGGGCGCCTCGGCGAGCACCTGCCATGGGTCAAGACCCAGCAGGTCAGCATGCACTGGATACGGCACACCACCTTGACGTGGGTCGAGCGCCGCTTCGGCTTCGCCGTCGCCCAGGCCTACGCCGGGCACCAGGAGGCCGCCCGGGGCGCACGCGCCATGTCCTCCACCGGGACCTACGTCCGTGCAGGGCTACCCGAGGTCGCAACCGCGCTCACCGTCCTGACCGGCGAGCAGCACCCTCTCGCGCCGGAAGGATCGCGCACCGGCATCAACCACTCTCAAGGCCTTCCGTGACCTCTCGAAGCCGAGGAAGGCACTGCCACTGTTCTCTTTGACAGGAGACTGGCATGAGACAGCCGCCTGGAAAGGCAAGCCCTATGACTAGCGAAGACCTGTCCCCCGAACGTGAAGAACTGATCATAACCGGGCTGCTCCGAGACCGGTGCGGCATCGATCCTGGCACGGCGGGTCCACTGCTCGACCTTGCCGCAATTGGCCTCGTGAACGGCGCGTGGCGGAACACCTGCGTGGAAAACTGGCACGCGGAGGGCCGGATGAACGACGGGGACATGCTACGGATCAACTCCCACACCACATGGCGCATCCGCCAGCTTGCGCGCCGATGGATGAAAGAGACCGGCCTGAAGGCCACAGACCCGGCATCGGCATTCGACGGGATGACGGCGGACGCCGTCTGGTGGCTGGCGCGCAGGTCATACCAGTGGCTCGTCAACCCTGGCCGGGAATTGCCCACCGGGATGACGCTGGCCCAGCTTGCAGGCGATGACCTGCCCGCGTACCAGGCTGCCGCTGAGGACATCCTCAGCACGTTCGGCGCGCAGGCCGAGGATTACGGGGTCCGGTTCGGCTTCAAGCGTACCGCGGCGCATGGCGGGCTGGCATGCTCGCACTGGTGGGGGCACCCGCGCTGGCCAGTCCAAGTGGACCGGTTCATGAAGGCACTGGATAACCCGGCTGACGACCACTGGGGTCCTGGAGGCGAGTTCAGGGCCAGCCTGTCCGCCGAACCTCCAGACGTGTGTGACCGTACGCGCCTGCGCCGGCTCCTGCTATCGCGTCCATGGGATCTAAGCACAGACGCCGCCCAGTGGCTGGTTCACGCTGGTATCCGCTACATCACTGTCAGCTAGCTGCCGGGCGAGGAACGCCCCGCCTCGTTAAGCGCCAACCGTGGGCGCGGCCCATCACTTGTGCCCAACCGAGTACGCCCACAGGGAAAGCACTGTAATCACAAAGACGCAGCAGATGGCGAACCCCCACCAAAATGACCGCCACGCCCAAGACCCTTCAGGCTGAGCAGAATCGTTCGCTTCCGCCCCGGAATCCGGATAGAAGCCGCTGCTTTCAGTATCCGATACCGCGCGGATGGCGGCTTCCGTGGCGCGTTCCAGCCGGGAAGCGGCTGAGTTGAGTTCGCTCGTTTGCCGGGCGATACTATCGAGCGGACTATCTTTGAGCATCATGACTGCTTTGTAGAGCATGCTTGCGTTATCGCCCAGATTCTCTAGCCGCCGAGAGGCCCGGTCCAGCATGCAGGCATTGTCGGGCAAGTCCAGGAGGTTTCGCGATGATTGGCGTAGAGCCCACGCGTGATCTGGCAGCCCGGACAGGTCACGCGCAGATTTACGGAGCACTGGAACGACATCCGGCAGAACGCTGAATACTGTGGCGGAGTACTTGAGCGAGGCAATGTCGCCAGGGTCGAGATAGGGCAGGCGGAGCGATTCGGCTACTACCTTCTTTAGCAGAACGACGGTCTCGCTGCCGATCTCCTTGAGATGGCCGATTCCTTCGATGATGTTGTTCATCGTACCCTCGATAGCACCCGCCAGCATCACTTCGAGCCGCTCTTGCGTGATCCAGTCAAGGGTATCTAGTTCATCTGCGAGATTCCCCTCCCTCGCCTTCTTCCACTCCTTCATCAGCTCCTCGGAGTACTGGTGCCTCGTACGCGGGCCATCCACGAGATCATGATGTACCTTGCAGAGCAAGATAAGGTTGCGGAAGCAATTACGCTCAGGAACCGGGACCGAATCCTCATGACGCGCGCTGCCCTTATTGCGCCCCTTGATGTGAGATATCTGAACCTTGATCCGCCATTCACTGCCCGACCAGCGCATCACCCTTTCCTTGCAGTCAGGGTAATAACAGTGTCCCCTGCTGAGCAGGAAGAGGGCTTCTGTGGTTCCTGCTGTGTAGTAGCGCCCGTCGCTCACTAGCGCCAGCTCCTTACGCGTGCATCGCCAACCGCGCCCCTGATGATAGGCACCCCCTACGACATTCGAGGGCGAGCACGACGCTTACCGCTTGCTCGCTGCCACTCACCGGCAAAACGCATCAGCGGTCACCTGGCCCCAGGCCCCGGCAGATTCAGGCAGCGGTCTTCCATTCGCACCGCGGCTGCGTCAGCTTGGTAAGGGCAGGTACGCAGATCGGGTGAGATCGTCATGCTTTACGCCAGTACAGGACCGGGGCAGCGTGCTGAGGCGTTCCCCGGCGGAACCGCCCGCTGCCCCCTGTGCGACGGTGAGGTACGGGCACGATGCGGGCAGGTCAACGCCTGGCACTGGGCACACGTCTCCGGGGCAGACTGCGACACGTGGGCAGAACCGGAGACCGAGTGGCACCGCGCCTACAAGCGCACCGTACCGCCCGGCCAGAGCGAGGTCCGCATCGGCACGCACCGGGCTGACCTGGTCAGCCACGACGGATTCGTCGTGGAACTCCAGCACAGCAGCCTGCCCGCAGAAGACATCCAGGCGCGCGAGCAGCACTACCAGAAGATGGCGTGGCTATTCGATGCCCGCGACGCCTACCACCACCGACGGCTTCTGGTCCGCCCCAAGCCGGGCACCGACTATGTGACCTTCCGCTGGAAACAGCCACGCCGGTCTATCGCCCTGTGCCGTAAGCGCGTCCTGCTTGACCTCGGCCTCGGCCTGGTCCTCAGCGTCCGCAAGATCTACCCCGGACCCCCCTTCAGCGGCTGGGGGCACCTGCTGGAGACGATCGACATCTGGCGCTGGCTGCTGACCGGCACCCCGCCGCGGCCAGTAGACGGCAAGCGTCACGGCGCAGCCAGCCTGGCCGACCGTATTCTCCAGTACGGCGACTACCTTGCCGCAGGACCGCTCCCATCACCGTCAGAGGAGATCGGGCTCCTGATTAGCGCGGCCCTGATCCCTCCCGGCAACCGGACGCCGTCCGAGTTCCAGGCGACCATCAAGGCGCTTACCATGATCGGCTCCTGCCCGCCCGGCCTCAGCCACCTCGGCGATGACGCGCTGCACGCGTCCGGCACCTGGCGCGGGACCGCGCGAATCCAGGTCACATGCCCGCACTGCGGACAAGCCGACATCGGAGACCTCGGCCCGGGGCAGGACGCGCCCGGGACCGGATTGTGGCGGTGCCGTGACTGCCGCCAGTTTTGCGTACTCGACATCCCCGCTCAGGACACCTGAACGCCCATCGCCATCAGGTGCCGCGCCTGATAGCGGCCTGTTTATCTGCACATCGGATCATGATCAACGGCAGCGCTCCTCGCGCAGCACGCAGCACAGCTGTCACGGAAGGTGTCGGCTTGGCTAGCGTCGCTGGAAGTGGAACCGGTCCGATCGCCGATTAGTCACCTGTCACAGAGGTCGGCCGCGGGCTTAGCCATCTGTGCAGATCGCTAATTCGGAGCCCGAACTTAGTCAGTGGCGGCCGGCACGTCGCGCAGCCCGCAGCGGCCACCTTTCCGGCAGAATCTTCACCATGCCGACACAGGTGTCGTTCTCGCTCGCAGGCTCCCGCCGCACCTCGTTCACGCTGCGCATGAGCACCAACCCGTTCAGCGCAACTGGCGGCCCCCTGCCCCGCCTCAACATCCCGCTTGAGGCTCGTCTGACCGACCGGGACATCGAGGTCGACATCCTGCGTTTCGCCTTCGACCTCAAGCTCGGGAACGTGGTCATCGGCCAGGGCGAGATCGGGCCGATCACCCACGTGAGTACCAGCGAGCGCTACTTCACGGCCGTGACCACCTGCCCGCGGGAAGCCTTGCCGTACCTCTTCAACCCGCAGCCACCCCAGGGCCGGCTAACGCTAGAACTCGACCTCGGCGGCATGGTCCGTTACCGGCACCAACTACCAGAGGGCGACGAGCGAGCATATGGACTCGGCGAAGCCGGTGCCTGGCACATCGAGTCGATCGGGGAGAAGGGCACTCACCATCTAGAGGTCCAGGTCGCTCGCAGCGACTGGTTCGAGCAAGTAGTGGCGCAACTCGGCATCGGCGGCTACCTGGTCACCCCGCTGTCCCTGCCGTATGGCCTGCCAGCGTGGAAGTCCACGCTCGACCACCTCGACCAGGCGGCGCGGGCCATCACGCAGACGGACCCGCCTGCGGTGTTCGGCCACTGCCGCGCGGCACTCGATGCGGTACCGGGTGCCAAGCAGAACATCTTCGACGCCATGCCCGAGGGCAAGAAACGTGACGCGATCAACGACCTGACTAAGCGCATCGGGGAGTACATCCACTCAGGTCGGCACGTCGTACCAGGAACTGCTAGCGAGCAGGCCGGCGAATTTCCAGTTGACCAACGTGACGCCCTATTTGTATACAATATGACGAAGCTCCTGATCGCGCAGATCTACGGCCTCGTGTCCAATCCGTAAAGCCGCGTCGCGACAGAGAGCTAGAGCAATCATTACTGCGGTTCATGCCACATGGGGGACTATTTGACCATTAAACCGGGACAACCACTTATCTCAACCGGCGAGGAACACCCGCGCGCCGTCCTGATGCACCCCGCGCAGCAGCAGATGGCCAGTACCATCGCACAGCTCATCACCTGGCTCCGGACCTGCGAGACCTTGGAACACTGCTACGAGTTCCAGCACCACCTGTTCGGCTATCTCTACGAAGCCCAGGAGCGCCACCAGCAGTGCTCGCGCGTCGTCAAGCGTCTCAAGCGCGGGCAAAGCCTTCCCGCCGATATCCCTCCCCCGCCGAGCGGTGACCCGGCCGAACTAGCGACCTGGCAGCTTGAGCTGTACGTCTACGAGCGCCTGATCCGCCAGCTCAGGATGGTAGGCGACGGCTTCGCCTGGACCTGCTTTGGCTACGACCGGCGTATCATCCTGGCCCTCTCCCGGAACGACTCGCCCGGCATCTCATACGGGAAGGACGGCCTGCCCTACGAACTGGGCGCCATCCAGGAACTCTGGAAGACCAAGCAGCACTTCGCCCTCCATCACGACCTGACCAACTGCCTGCGGATCGCCGACCTGACCGAGTTCACCGCGGACGGCAAGCGGCTGTTCCACGAGATCAAGGCCAAGCCGCACACTGAGAAGAAGCAGCTGGAACGGGCGCAAGCGGTGGTTGACGCGATTAACAGCGGTGGCGTCCTTCCGGGCAGCACGGGTGACTCCCGGCTCGTCGAACTCAAGGAGCCGTACGTCACCAATCTGAAGTCCCTGAACGACCTGCTCCAGCTCGCCAAGCGGAACGGCAGCCACGGCATGAAGCTTCCGCAGGGGCGCGCCATCGTCACGTCGTCGCTCCCAGCCATGATCGGGCGCTTCAGAAACGACATGGAGGGAGGTGCGCGCTTCCTAGACGTCACCAGGCAGCAGGCGTACAAGCGTGCGGGGATCGACAAGGTCATGCACCACATCAAGGGCTACAGCGGCGATACCGCCTCGCGTTCTCCCATCATGGCCCCGTGGTCGATCTACCCGTTCTCGCCGACCGACTGTGCCGGCCTCATCTGTGACTTTCTATTCTTCGACACCACCGTCTCAGGCGACGCCCTAGTCGAGAGCCTGGGACGAGCTGGCCTGCGTGGCGAGGTGCTACTCGCCCGGGCGCATGGGAAGCTTGAAGGCGATATGCCCGTTGTCCGGGCGTACTGGCGAGACCGGGCGATTACGTGGCATGCCCATGGTCTCGGTCAGTTGCTCTACGAGCTGGCCGAACCGGACGCCCTAGCTCGGGGTGTACGGGAACTGATCCAGATGGACGACCCACCTGGTGAGCCGGTGGTCATCCACGGGGACGAGGCCGCGAGCTGGTACACGAGCAAGCGGAAGATCCCTGGCAGGAAGCGACCTGCCGAGCATGAGCGGGAAACGGATCACCGGAGCGAGCCGCATGAAGTCTGACCTCAGCCAGAAGGCGCAGCGTAGGTTCTTTGAGCGTCAGGGAGAAGAACCCTGGACCGTCATCTACGACTCGGTATTTCAGAGCGGCAGCGGCAACTACGGGATCTACTGCGCACTGTCCGATCCAGACCAGCGCGATCGCGCCCTCGGCGATCCGGGGTGGGACCTGACCGTGACAGATGGCGCGCCCGGATTCTCGCAGAGCTGGCCGGATGGCGTCGAGACGACCACGTACCACCCGACGGGCGGTATGAACGACGGCGTAGAGCGGCTGGTGCTTGTCCGCGAGTACCACAGCGCTGCTGAATCAACCGTTGAACTGGACCAGCAGTTCCGCCTGTTCCACAACCTCCGGTACGACCCCGCATCCGGCTCGTACTACAAAATGCATGAGGACGGTACCCAGGCGCTCGCTGTCAAGGTAGAGGACAAGCACAAATTCCTTGTCCGGACCCCGCTCCTGCGGCAGTACATCGCCGCGCGCCAGCTCGACCTGTTGCTCTTTATTGATTCAGTGGTGTGGTCGGACGAGCCGACCGATCAGGCGGAGGACGAGACATACAAGACAGACCGCTACATCGGCGGACTTTATTACGGCGACAGCCCCATGACGGACCACAGGTACTTCACCCGCTACCTGGCAACGAAGATCATCGCGCCCGGCCCGGTCGAAACGTGCGGCATCTGGCCGTTCGAGGAGAAGGACACCAACTTCCCGGACTTCATCATCGGGGAAGACGAGTACGGCAAGCCCGTGATATTCACGTGCGACCCCGACCTGCTCGCCAACTACTTCGGCGCCAACCCGGACGCTCCCCACTACCTCACGCCGGTGCACTTCCGCAAAGACGTACTCCAGAAGTATTACGCCAAACCCGAGCTTTACTCGGTCGAGGATGGCCGCCTCTGGTGTGCCCGGCTCTGGAGTGTCCAGATTGACAATGACCACGAGGACCGGGTGGTCGTCTTCCTCGGGGACCTCGGCCGCGACCTGCCCTCGGCAGAGCGCGACTACTGGCGCGGCTTCATGATCGCGCCGGACGCCAAGATCAGCGAAACTAACCTCCGTCGCTCATTCCTAAATCAGTTCGCTGACTCCAGCGCGCTCGACTTGCAGTTCCGCCGACTCTACGAGCGAGCGAACCAGGCGTGGGCGGCCAAGTACGGGTGGCCGCTGTTCCGCGAGCCGAAGGAATCCGACACTTACATGCTCCAGCAACTGCGGCTCCCCCTCAACGACTCCCAGAACGAGTTCGAGGAGGCCATCCAACTGCTCGCCAAGCTCATGAGCGACGCGATCAACGAGAAGGAAGTCCAGAAGCTCCTGCCCGACAAGATCGAGAATGAGAAGGGCATCTCCAAGCTGGAGCGCCTGCTGACTGCGGAGGCATACCCGCAAGCCACGCGTGACATCACCTACCTGAGGCGGGTGCAGGAACTCCGCTCCAAGGTCACCGCTCACCTGAAGGGCAGCGACTACGAGAAGTCGCTGACCAGGAACCTCGACCAGCGGCGTGGCATCGAGGCGATCCGGTGGCTGCTCGAAGACGGCGTGGCGTTCCTTCAGTCACTCACAGCGTGGACACGGCTCCCTACGGAGGACCAAGGCGCGGACAGTGGTCAGGACGGCTAGTCCGGCCACCATGCGTGCCGAGCGCATCCTGGAGAAGAGGGACGCCGCCGTAGCCGACCAGCGCGCCGGACAGGCGCGGATCGCCCGGCGGTGGGGAACCGCGCTTGACGCCTACTACATGGTCACGCTAGCGGCGGCGCAGCTAGGCTCGCTGGCAGCCCAGGCCAGGCCAGGCCACAGGCTAAGTTCGACAGCGTGTCGAAGGCGCTCGTCCTGTTGCAGGCACGGGCATGCCAGACCTCGTTCGAGGTACACGCGCTGCTCAGAGCCGGGTTCCCCGGCGGAGCGTACGGGCGGTACCGGACGCTGCATGAGCTGGCCGTCATCGCCGCACTGATGAGCCAGTACGGCCGCCAGCCCCGGCACGCCGATCTCGCTGACCGCTATCTCGACCACACCCACATCGACCAGTACCGCCAGGCCGAGCACCGCCGGCGTTCCGGCCGCGAACTCGGATGGCCTCCGCTCCCAGCCGGAACCATCAAGAAGCTGAAAAAGGAGTACGACCGGCTGATCAGCCGCTACGGGCGCGATTACTGGGACGACTACGGGTGGGCGGCCGGGCTGATCCAGTCGCCGCTGACCTTCGCCAAGCTTGAGGCGAAGGCCGACATGAGCTACCTGCGGTACCGTACGCCACCGGAAGCCACCTGATCCACGCCAGCGCGCACGGCATGATGCTGACCATCCCCGGCCAATGCGACGCCGCGTCCCTGACGCTGACCGGTCCGTCGGACACGGGCCTGGCTCAGCCAGCTCAAGCCTCGCTCAACGCGCTCATCGCCGTCACCGGAGGACTCGTCACGCACGGCCCGGTAGTCGACGACCCGGACCTTGGCCTCACCTTCCTAACCCTGCACGAACTCCGGATGCGAACCATCACGCTGCTGAACCAGGCAGAAGACCGAGCAGCTCCGCCGTAACCCTGCGCCCTGACGAACCCACGGCACCTGAGCCACGCGGCTCTCGGAGACCACAGCCAACGGAGCCAGGTTGACGCGGGCCGGGGCACGCCCGCTATGCTGACCGCATGAAATCCCCAACTTGGGGATTTCTCCCCCATCTGCGTACTCAAGCGCGAAATCGGGGAAAATGCGCGTCCATGGGGGTTCAAGTCCCCCCTCGGACACCAAAACCGGTGAGAAGTCCCCAAAACGGACACCGCTTGAACACGCTGGCGGGGCACTCGAACACGCTACCCGCCCGCCTCCTGGTGGCTCGTGCTGCGCTCTATCGCGGGAGGCAGCCGTGACCGCCCAGCCGGTCGCCCCTGTCATCCCGTCTCCGGGCCGCCTGCCAGGCACTCAGCGCGTCAGGCCAGCCAGTCTCCGCCCGCTGCCCATGGCCGGTCCGGCCGCCGCATTGTCCGTCCCGGCGGACGTGGTGTACGGGACCGGCCGTATCGACGCCTCCGGCCGCATCGCCGACCAGGCCATCACCAGCGCCCTCGGCTGGCGAGAGGGAGACCGGCTGACCCTGACCGCATCCCCGGGCGTGGCGACCGCCCGGCGTGACCCGCGCGGCATGGTCACCGTGCGGGCCCGCGGCTGCCTCGCGATTCCCGCCGTCCTGCGCCGCCGCTGCGGCCTGCGGGCCGGCGACCGGGTGCTGCTGGCCGCAGTCCCCGGCCAGGACATGCTCGCTGCTTACTCGTTCGCCGTGGTGGACCAGGCCATCCGCGCCCGCGGCGTATTCCCGCACGCCCCCGGAGGACAGCCGTGACAACCCCGCACCTGGCCAGGCACCCGGGCGCCTCCCAGCAGGCCATCGTCGAGGCCGCGCTGCTGATGCTCCAGCAGATGGGCCTGTCCCCGGATGACCTGGCGACCGCCCCGGAGATCGGGCCGCCGGTCCCGACCTCCGCCGAGTACGTCCCGGTGGTCTCCGCTGCCGTCAGCGGCGGCACCCGCCGGGCGTACGGCTCGTACTGGAATCGTGTCCTGGACCACTGGGGCGAGCGGCGCCTGGACGAGCCCACCCCGTCGGAGATCCGGCAGCTGATGTCGTATGTCAAGACCCACGTCGTGGCCCGCCGCAACGCCCGCGGCGGGCGCAGCGCCGTCGAGCACCTGGTCGCCGCGCTGCGCTGCCTGTACAGCCACGCCGAGGACGACGGGCTGATCACCGAGAAGCAGAACCCGGCCCGCAAGGTGGACAAGCCCCGCCGCCTGCCGTCCACCCGCCGGGCCGTCACCGATGACCGGCTCGCCGAGATCTGCCAGGCCGTCGCGGCCGGCGGCGATGATCCCGAGCTGGACACCTTGCTGCTGCGGCTGCACACCGAGACCGCCTGCCGCCGCGGCGGGGCGCTCGCGCTGCGGCCCGATGACCTCGACCCGGACCAGTGCCTGATC
>Ga0335075_10006753_pt1 | contig 17700 bp, 18 predicted proteins | sample Lox_Sample_24_FD_206723 | JGI IMG/M metagenome (GOLD analysis project Ga0335075, IMG submission 206723) | Soil microbial communities from Loxahatchee National Wildlife Refuge, Florida, United States - Lox_Sample_2.4 | ecosystem: Environmental > Terrestrial > Soil > Wetlands | place: USA...
CGGCACCGCTCCCGGCAGCGGACCTGACCGCGCCGGCGACGGTGTTAGGGATATCGTGCAGCTTCAGGTCGAGGAAAACCGAGTGGCCGCGGCTCCGCACCTGCTCGACGATGCGATTGCCTTCCGACAGATAGAGTTCCAGGCCAACCTTGAACCACTGGACGAGATTTTCCAGGCGCTCTACCAGGGCCATCGCGGGTGCGGCACTGGGGTAGTCGAGGGCGACAACCAGGCGATCGCGCGCGCTGATCCCTTCGCGCGGGCGGGGCGCGGGCACACCAGGAGCATCGATGTCTAGACCAGGCAGTGGCATGAGGTATTCAGCCAACCGGCTGCAGGAATCTTACCGCAACTTGCTCTATCGCACGAGCGATGGCGTCAGCGGAAAGACTACAGCGGTATTCAAAGGGAAAACAATCTGAGCCAGCACGGGATCATCCTTGAGCAACTCGAGCCGTACCCGGGCTGTGCCGTCTCCACCGAATCCCAGAAACTTGGCGGCAGCGTAGGAAAGATCGACCACGCGTGAGCGGGCAACCGGGCCGCGGTCATTCACGCGGACAACTACCGTCTTGTTATTGCTGAGATTCGTTACCCGCACCAGCGCCCCCATGGGAAGGCTGCGGTGAGCACAGGTAAGATCGTTCATATCAAAGTTTTCGCCGTTGGCGGTCTCGTGGCCCTGGAAGAGCCTTCCGTACCACGATGCCCGGCCTATCTGGAGCCAGTGATGTTGCGTCGGCTGCTTCTTTGCAGGTTGTTCAGCTTTGCCGGCAGTGGGACCGGTTATACCAAGTACCGCCAGGATTGCGGCGCTTGCCATGAGTGCGTAGCGACGGGAGCGTCTGATCTTATCGATTGCGATAGCGTTCATATTCCTCCTGTGGAAATTGTATGGAGGCAGCAAAGCGTAAGTCAAACCAGCAGCGGGATTTATTTATACTCATCGCTTGCGTTTCTGGCAAGAAATATGTTAGGTGCTTTCCGGATTTGTAAGAAAGGTGAACCTGCGGGATGTCGCTGCACATCATAGAGAAAGCACCACCGCGCCCTGCCGTCCTTACGATTGCCGGCTTCGATCCCTCATCGGGAGCCGGAGTTACGGCTGATCTGAAGGTCTTCGCGGCGTACCGCCTTTACGGACTGGCGGCGATCACTGCCCTGACCGTTCAGTCCACCCAGGGGGTGCGGCAGTCGCGCCCCGCCCGTCCGGAATTTCTAGCCGATACCCTGAACTGCCTCGCCGACGATATCGAGATCGCCGGGGTGAAGATCGGCATGCTGGCTACTGGCGATATCGTCAGCATCGCGGCCCGATTCCTGACGGAAAGAAACATTCCCCGCGAGCGCGTCGTTCTCGATCCCATTCTCCGGTCGAGCTCGGGCAGCTTTCTCCTCGGGAGCGCAGGGTTTGCCCGGATATCGAGCCAGCTGCTGCCGGCTACCGGCTGGGTGACTCCGAATATCGATGAGCTTGCCATGCTTACGGGGATTGACGTCTCCGGGCGGGAATCGATGGCCGTGGCTGCCGCTGCGCTCGCTGAGAGCCAGCCCGGATTGAATGTCGTCGCCACTGGCGGCCATCTCGACCCTCCCGATGACTTTCTCTGGAGCTCGGAGGGCGTAGAACATTGGTTTGCGGGAACGAAGATCGAGACGACGGCCACCCACGGAACCGGCTGCACCTTTTCCTCAGCGCTGCTGGCGGAGCTGGTGGCAGGTGCGCCGGCGGTCGAGGCTGTCGCCGGAGCCAAGCGTTATGTGCGGGCGGCGATGGAGGCCGCCTATCCGGTCGGCAAAGGACGCGGTCCTCTGCATCACCTTTACCGGCTCGACGAGATCTGACTGATAACCAGGAGACTTCAGATTCCCGATTCGAGTTCGTCGTCACCTTCGGTCGCGGCCGGTCGGGGGTCGGAGCGGCGTTGGGCATGCAGCTCCTCATGCGTGACCAGGAAGCGGCGGATGTAGCGCAGCGGCTCCTCGCAGGCGGCCATCTCGCGCAGATGGTACTTCCAGGCGTCCGGCTTGAGGGTGCGGCGGGTGTAGGCTTTGCGGGTGACGGTGATGCGCTGGCCCTTGGCGTTCAGGCGCAGAAACTGCTGGGTGGGCACGACGAATTGCATCTGCGTCCCCTGTTTCCAGAAGGCCTCGGCGAATTCATGGGAGAAGAGCAGCGCATAATAGCGCCGGCCGGTCGCCAGGCTGGCAACGGCTGCCTGAGCAGTGGTCCAATGACGGTCGATCGTGGATTGGTACCACTTGCGCAGCTCAAAACCGTTGGCACGCGCCTGCAGTACCAGCAGATGAATCAGGTCCTTCCTCGTCATTGCCAGATCCCGTGGTTTCCAACGCCCGACAATACCCCCCAGACAATACCATCGAACCGGCCGGAACGAAAGCGGCTTCCGCCCGGGCGGCGAACTGCGCCCCCCTTTGCAACGCGTCTAACGATGAGTCCGTCTCGTCTAAGATGCAATACTGAATGCTCTTGCGAAAGATACCCAGCCTCCGGCTCGCCATCAAGAGACTCACGTTATTAGCCACAGTTGTCTTTTTTTTCCCGGTCCTGAACGCAGCCGCGCAGACTGTGGATACCGATCCGCTCAATCGCGAACCTGCCGTCGTCGAGGGCTTCCAGCGCTTCTACATCATGGATTACGACGGCGCGCTGGCCCGCTTCAACAAGGTGCAGGAGGAGCATCCCACCGACCCCATCGCGACCGACTACATCCTTTATGTGACGCTCTTCAAAGAGCTCTTCCGGCAGGACCTGCTCGATACCACCTTCTACGCCCACGACGGCTTCTTTACCGGGCGGCACATCATCGTCGAAGACACGGCGGTTCGCGACCATATCAAGAACCTGGCCGACAAGGCATTCGACCAGGCAAATGTCCAGCTTCAGAAGAATGCCAACGACACGAACGCGCTCTTTGCCCGGGGATGGGCGCGATCCCTCGAGGCCTGCTACCTGGCGATGGTGGAGCGCAGCTTCACCCCGGCCCTGAAACTCGCCCTCGGCGCGAGAAACGATCACGAGAAAGTCCTCGAAATCGATCCCCGCTATGTTGACGCCAACATGGTGGTCGGTATTTATCAATATGTGGTGGGCGCACTGCCCTTCGCCTTCAAAGTCCTGGTCGGCATTGCCGGCATTCACGGATCGAAGGCGACCGGCCTGGCCATGTTGCAGGAGTCTGCGGATCGCGGTGTCATCACCAGCGTCGAGTCGCGGACGGCCATGATGCTTTTCCTGCGGCGGGAGGCGAAGTATCAGGAAGCCAAGGCGATTGCCGAGGGGCTGGCGCGGCAGTATCCGCGGGATTTTCTCTTCACGCTGGAGGTCGCCAACTTGTCCAAGGATGCGGGCCAGGGGATGATGGCCGTCGCCGCTTACCGGCACGTGATTGAAGAGGCAAGACGGCCGGGATATTTTCCCTCATCGCATCTTGAGCTGGCCTACTTCGGCCTGGGAGACAGCCTGCGCGGGCAAATGCTCTACGCCGAGGCGGTGGATGCCTATCGTGATGGCGCTTATCTTCCGACCACCAGCCCTGAGCTCAAGCGGCGCTGCCTGCTCGCCGCCGGACAGGTCTATGACCTGATGAATCAGCACGACAAGGCTCGCGTACAGTACCAGGCGGTAATTGACGCCGGCAGCGACTCGACTCAGGCGGACCTGGCGCGCAAGTTCCAGCGTGTGGCCTATACCGGTCGCTAGACGCCGCCAGACAGCTCCGAAGTTGACTCGTCACTCCCCCGCGGTTGGAACCGCGAGCACCGGAGCTGCGTATCTGCTGGCATGGACCGGAGGTTCGTGCCATGATTCAGCCAATCGCTCCAAGGCAGCCTCGCTACCAGACCCGATATCAGACCCGCGTCGCGACACATCCCCGCTTTGCCGCTTATCCTTTTGCTTTTCTGGCGCTGGCCTTCGGTGTGATTGCCGGTGTCGGAATTGCCGGAGTGGTGATCCCGGCTGTCGTGCAGCTTGTGGTTCCCGCAGTCATGCGTATCGTGCACGGCATTTGAACGGGTGTAAGCTCTATCGAAAGAGGAAACTCGGATGGCTGCTTTTTGTAGAAATTGCGGTGCCTCAATGAATAACGAGGCGAAGTTTTGTTCGGCGTGCGGTGCGCAGGTGAATCCCGGCAACCCGCCCCTCTATACCGTGCAGACGCGCCTGCTTCGTCCCCGTGCCGGGCGCATGGTTGCGGGAGTATGCCAGGGGCTGGCCAATAACTATGCCTGGGATGTGGCCTGGGTGCGCGTGATCACCGTGCTGCTGGCAGTCTTCGGCGGCGGCGCAGGCATAGTGGGCTACGTCATCTTCTGGATCGTCATGCCCGAGGAGCCGCTGGCGCTGCCGCCCGGATCGTCCTACGTCCCGCCGATGAGCTAGACGCGGCCCGCGGGCGCGCAGCTCCTAATTTCCGCCGCCCGCAGTGTTCAGCTCCTTGTTGATTCCGGTCAGAAAGCTCTTTGCGTCGCCGAAGAGCATCAGCGTCTTCTCCAGGTAATAGAGCTCGTTGTCGATACCCGCGAAGCCCGGGCTCATGCTGCGCTTAATGACCATCACGGTCTGCGCTTCGGAAGCGTTCAGGATGGGCATGCCGGCAATCGGGCTGTTCTTGTCGTGGCGCGCAGCGGGGTTGACCACGTCATTCGCGCCGACTACGAGCACCACATCGGTCCGCGGGAACTCGGGATTGATTTCGTCCATCTCAATCAGCCGGTCGTAGGGGACGTCGGCCTCGGCGAGCAGCACGTTCATGTGTCCGGGCATGCGGCCGGCGACCGGGTGAATCGCAAAGGAGACCTCGATGCCGCGCTTGGTCAGGATGTCGTGCAACTCGCGCAGCTTGTGCTGAGCCTGCGCCACGGCCATGCCGTATCCGGGAACGATGACCACCTTGCGCGCGGCGTCGAGGATCTCAGCCGCCTCTTCCGCGGAAGCAGAGCGCACCGGCCGTGCCTCGGTCTTCGTAGTGCTGGTCTGGATCGTTCCAAACGCCCCGAAGAGCACATTGGTGAACGAGCGGTTCATCGCCTTGCACATGATCACCGACAGAATGAAGCCCGATGACCCATCCAGCGCGCCCGCGACTATCAGCACTTTACTGTTCAGCACAAATCCCAGCAGCGACGCCGAAAATCCTGCATACGAGTTCAACAGCGAGATCACGGTCGGCATATCGGCGCCGCCGATCGGCGTCACCAGCATCACGCCGAACAGCAGCGCCACAACCACCATGATCGGAAACAACACTGTATTTTGCGGGTGGATCACCAACGCGACGGCCAATACAACGGCGGCGGCAAGTATCGAAAAACTGACAATATTCTGGCCCTTATAAACAATCGGACGCTGGGGCAGAAGTTCCTGCAACTTGCCCGCGGCGATCAGGCTGCCGGTGAAGGTCAGCGAACCGATGATCACTTCCATCCCGATCTCGCCCATCTCGAACCGGGTGATATGCGAAAGCCCCACATAATACTCGGCAATGCCGATCATTGCCGCCGACAGAGCGCCAAATGCGTGACTCAAAGCTGTCCGCTGCGGAACCGCCGTAATCTTCACCATGCCAAGTGGAATGCCGATTCCCGCGCCGATAATCAGCGCGATGACAATCCACTTGTAAGCGACCAGTTCCGGGTTGTAGAGCGTCGCCACAACCGCCAGAGCAGCCGCGATCTCGCCGGCCAGCACGCCTCTGCGCGCACTCTCCGGAGAGCTCAGCCACTTGAGCGCCAGGATGAACAGCACAACCGCAGCGATGTAAGCGAAATCGAGGTATTGCTGGATGGCCGCGACGTTCATGATTTCTTAGCCGAGCCGGATTTGAACATGCGGATCATGCGGTCGGTGATGAAAAATCCGCCTACCATGTTGCTGAAGGAAGCAGCCACCGCGATCGCTCCCAGCGTAACGCTCAGCGGGGTTTCATGCCGCCCCGTGATGATGATCGCTGCTACCACCACGATGGCGTCGAGGGCGTTGGTCAGCGACATCAACGGCGTATGCAAGAGGGGCGATACCCGCTTGATGAGCCCAAACCCGACAAACCCCGCCAGGATGAATACATAAAGATTCGAAATAAAGTCCGCCGGCATTCTTCACTCCTAGGGCCCTGCAGTTCTGACTCCTTACCCCTGACTCCTGCCGCTACCTACGCATGAGCTGCCGCCAACAGCTCCGCAATCTTCGGATGCACCACCTTGCCCCCATGCGTTACCAGCGTCTCGCGAATGATCTGGTCCTCGAGGTCGAGCCCCACGTTGCCGTCGCGCACCAGCAGCTTGGCCAGCGCCGTGATGTTGGCGGAGAGCATCTGGCTGGCGTGGTGGGAAACCAGCGAGGGCAGGTTCACCGGCCCCAGGATCATCACCCCGTTGTGCATCACCGTCTCGCCGGGGCGCGTCAACTCGCAGTTGCCGCCGCGCTCAGCCGCGATATCGACGATGACCGAGCCGGGCTGCATCACTCCGACCATTTCCGCGGTGATCAGAATGGGAGATTTGCGGCCGGGGACGGCGGCGGTGGTGATGACGACATCCTGGTCGCGCAGCGTTTCTGTGAGCAGCTCGCGCTGACGGCGATAGAAGGCCTCATCCATCGCCTTGGCATAGCCGCCCTTGTCCTCGGACGAGGCGGCATCCACGTCGAGCATGACGAACTTGGCTCCCACGCTCTCGACCTGCTCCTTCACTGCCGGGCGCACGTCATAAGCGCAGACGACCGCTCCCAGGCGCCGGCTGGTCGCGATGGCCTGCAATCCCGCGACGCCTGCACCGAGCACAAAAACCTTCGCGGGCGTAAGCGTGCCTGCGGCCGTCATCAGCAGGGGAAACATCTTGCCCAGATTGCTTGCCCCCAGGAGCACAGAACGGTACCCGGAGATCGTCGCCATCGACGACAGCGCGTCCATGCTCTGCGCACGCGTGATGCGGGGAATGAGTTCGAGGGCGAGCAGCGATACGCCGGCATTCGCAAGATCGGAAGCCTCGCTCAGGGCCGTCAGCGGCTCGGCAAAGCCAATGAGGATTTGTCCGGAACGCAGGCTGGGAAGGTCGGCACGACCGGCCTCGGGATTGGCCCCGAGGGTGCGGACCTGGGCGAGGATGTCGGCTTCGCCCAGGATTTGCTCGCGACCGGCGATGCGTGCGCCTCGCGCTACGTAGAGCTCGTCGGGGAAACCGGCATCGGCGCCGGCCGACTGCTCGATCACAACGTCGAGTCCAGCCTTCCGCAATACCTCACATTGTCGAGGAACCAGAGCGACGCGGCGTTCCTGGGGGTAGGTCTCGTGAACAATACCAACAATCCCGGGCAAACCAACCCTCCGGCTAGCAACATTAGTCAATTTGGACGATTCTTGGCAAGTGTTTGTTGTTGATCACTTGCGTAGAATGGATTCAGGCTGACAGTGATTGACAGGAAAGGAGCCAGACCATGGCGACCGCAGCCGCGTACGTGCCAGTAGCCGTCTACCTCCGTTCTTCTTTTGAACCCGACGCCGAATATGTTGACGGCGCAATACAGGAGCGCGCAGTGGGTGAGTTGGATCACGCCGCATGGCAGAAGGCCATTCAGCAATGGTTCTGGCGGCGGGAAGAAGAATGGGGTATTCGCGCCTTCGCTGAGCTGCGTGTCCAGGTTTCACCAACCAGGTTTCGCGTGCCGGACGTGGTAGTCCTCGAAAACACCGGCCCCCTGAAAGAGATGGAACAGATTATTCGCACGCCGCCGGTCGCGGTCTTTGAAATTCTTTCTCCCGAAGACACTCTGCCGCGCGTGCTGGAGAAGCTGAGCGACTACGAAAGCATGGGCGTTCGCGGGATTTTCGTCATCGATCCCAAGAGCGGAAAGAAATATCAGTATGAGTCGGGTGACCTTCGACACGTGGACTCAGCAAAAATCAGCGTGAAGCAGAAGGACCGCACGACGAGTCTGAAGGAGATCGAGGATTTGGTGAAGTAAGAGGTATTGCTCTTCTTTCCTCCTCACCTACTCCAGATCATCCCCAGCATCCACACCGACCGGCACGCCGCCATTGCGGCGCATCAGCAGATAGCCGCGGATGAACGGTGCGAGATAGCCGTCGAGCACGCGATCCACGTCGCCGAATTCAACCTTGGTGCGGTGATCCTTGGCGATGCGGTAGGGCTGCAGCACATACGAGCGAATCTGCGAGCCGAAGTTGATGTCCAGCTTCGAGTCTTCGAGTTTCTTGGTGGCCTCGCGCTTCTTCTCCATCTCGTGTTCGTAGAGGCGCGACCGCAGCATCTTCATCGCGCGCTCGCGATTCTTGTGCTGCGAGCGCTCGTTCTGGCAGGCGGCGACAATTCCGGTTGGAATATGCGTAATGCGCACCGCGGAGTCGGTCGTGTTGACGTGCTGGCCGCCCTTGCCGCCTGAGCGGTAGGTGTCGATGCGAAGGTCTTCCTGCTTGATATCGATCTGGATCGAGTCGTCGATTTCCGGTGAAACGAAAACCGATGCGAAGGACGTATGCCGCCGCTTGGCCTGGTCGAAGGGAGAGATGCGCACCAGCCTGTGTACGCCGGTCTCGCCCGAGAGCAGTCCAAAGGCATAGTCGCCCGTGATGGTGAAGGTCGCCGACTTGATGCCCGCTTCTTCGCCGTCGAGGATCTCGTTGATCTCCGCCTTGAAGCCCTGCTGCTCGGCCCAGCGCAGGTACATGCGCATCAGCATCTCGGCCCAGTCCTGGCTCTCGGTGCCGCCCGCGCCGGGATGCACGACGACGATGGCATTGAGCTGATCGGTCTCCCCGGAGAGGAGCGTGCGTGTCTCCATCTCTTCGGCGAAGCCGTTGAGTGAATCGATCTCGCGCTTCAGGTCGTCCTCGACTGGTTCGCCCTCGCGTGCAAGGTCAAAGTAAGCCTCTACGTCGCCGGTCTTGCGCGCCAGTTCGGCATCGTCGGCGAGCAGCGCCTCGATGCGCTTGCGGTCGCGCATCAGCGGCTGCGAAAGCTGTGGATTCGACCACAGGTTCGGGTCAGAAAGCTTCTGTTCGATACCGGCTAAATCAGACTTGAGGCGGGGAGCGTCAAAGATACTCCCGCAGGTCGCGGACTTTATCGCGCACGGGAGTGTAAGCGAATTCGAGATCGTTTAGCACGTGTTTGGACCTGACTTTTTCTTTTCATTCTAGCAAGACAATGCGCGGCATTCGGCAAGCGGACGACCCGCCACTCTATGGGAAGATAGAAGAGATGAGCAATTCGAGAAAACTGACGCTGCCTAACGGCAAATTCCAGGCCTATCTGTTCGACTGCGACGGTACCATCGCCGACTCGATGCCGCTGCACTACATCGCGTGGAAGCGCGCGCTGGGCGAGTGGGGCTGCGACTTTCCCGAGAGCACCTTCTATGCTTGGGGCGGCATGCCGGTGGTGGAGATTATCCAGTCGCTCAACGAGCAGCATGGGCTGCAGATGCCGGTTGAGGCAGTTGCGACTCGCAAAGAAGCCTACTACTACGAGATCCTTCCGCATCTCCAGGCTGTACCCGAAGTTGTCGAACATATCGAAGCCCGCCACGGAGAGATTCCCTTCGCCGTCGTCTCCGGCAGCACGCGCGAGAGCGTGACCGAGTCGCTGCGTACGCTGCGGCTGCTCGACCGCTTCGAGACCCTGGTGTGCGCCGGCGATTACCAAAATGCCAAGCCGCACCCGGAGGCATTCCTCATGGCCGCCGAGCGGCTCGGCGTTGCGCCAGAGAAGTGCCTGGTCTTTGAAGACACCGAGATGGGCATCCAGGCTGCGACTGCGGCAGGTATGGCATCCGTCAAAGTATTGCAGCCCTGGGAGCGCGCCTCTTCAAACTGAGAAGCCTTTCTTCCGCAGGCTTACTAACACTACGCCGCCCATAACCGCGCAGCACGCATACCCAAAGACGTCGCCGTAGCGCGTGTAGAAGGTCAGATCGTCGCGGAAGCCGTACATCGCGGGCAGGGAAGTGAAGACATGCCGCGGTGAGCTCTGCACCACGCGTCCATAAGGATCGATCGACGCCGTCACGCCCGAGTTCGTGTCGCGCAGCAGCCAGCGGCGATTCTCAATCGCCCTCATCCGCGCCATATTCAGATGCTGCCAGGGAGCGCTGGTGTCGCCATACCAGCCGTCGTCGGAGATGTTCACGAAAACGTTTGCGCCGTTCTTCACGAACTTACGCACCTCGTCGGCGAAGATCGACTCGTAGCAGATGAAGACGCCGTACTTGTGCCCGTTCACCGTGAAGACGTTGCGCTCTTTGCCGCGCGCAAAATCGCCGACCTGTCTGGTCAGATGATGCGCAAAGAAAAAGAGATCGCGGTACGGCACATACTCCCCGAACGGCACAAGATGAATCTTGTTGTAGCGCCCCACCAACTCGCCTTCGGGAGAGAAGAACGAAGCCGAGTTGTACTCGCGCAGCACTCGTTCTCCGGAGTCGCCAATCTCCCACGCGGCGGTTGGATTGCCCGCGACAATGCCCGCGCCCGTCTGCGTCGCGAGATCGTGCATCGCCTGCAGAAAACGTGGGTCGCCCTCGGTGAACGGCGACGGCGACTCAGGCCACGCGATCAGCGAGATCGGCATGGATCCGCGAGCGCCGTCTGCGATATTTGCCTGCCTCGGCTTCGAAGCATCGGGCATTCCCCGATACCACGGCGTCGTAGTCGCTTCGCTCTGCTTCAGAAAGATCGCGATGTTGCGATCCCACTCGTCGCCCGTCCAATCGTTGTTGACGCCGACATCGAAGTTCGCCTGCAGCAGCACGGCCAGCGCCTGCGTGGGAGCGGGCTTCGGCTGCACCCACGTCCCAAGCTGCATCAGAATTGCCGCCAGCACCGCGCCCACTCCCAGCCGCAGCCGTTTGTGGATCGATCCCGACAGCAGCGCCGCAGCGAAGAGGGCGTTGATCGCGATCAGCACAAACGAAATGCCGTAGACGCCGGTCCATGGCGCAAGCCTTGTCAGCAGAAAGTTGTCGACCTCGGAATATCCAAGCTGATCCCAGGGCACGCTGGTGATGCGCGATGCCGCCAGCTCAAGCGCCACCCATAGAAACGGAGCGGCGATCAGCGGCAACGTCACCTTGCCCCACGCACGGCGCAGGAAAGCGATTCCTAGACCGAAGACTCCGAAGTAGAGCCCCAGCACCAGGCTGTACAGAACGACGATGCCCGCTGCTCCGGCCGAGGGAACGCCCCCGTAGAGATGCATCGTGTGGTAGATCCAGTAGCAGTTGAGGATGTACCAGGAGACGCCGCCCACATATCCGGCCAACGCGCTGCGCTTCAGGTATTTCGGATGCGCGGCATTCTCCGGATCGAGCAGCGTGTAGAGCAGCGGCACGAGCGCGATCCACGCGAACGCAGCCCGCCACGGCGGCAGCGGCCCGGCGATGGGAAAGGGAAGATCGAGCAGGAATCCCGAGAGCAGCGCCAGCGTGATTGAAGGCAAGAGACGCGCGGCCGTCGCCCTTGCGAGCGGAGTCCGGGTGGAAGTTGCGGGCATTTCAAGCTGAGTCTACGGCATTTTCGGAAATTATGCGTCTGATCGAAATCGTGCGGGACCCCGTCCTGTTGCTCGCGTTGACTTAAGGCCTGTTCCGCCGTACATCGTCTCCGAACATGCAGATCGCGCCTGCGATCGTGGCAACCGGCGTGGGATACAATTCTTTCGTGATCGCTGTTCTGCAATTCGCGATGCATCTGCTCGTCGTTCTGTTCTTTATCGGTCTTGCCGGGTCATCCGTTGTCGTCGTGCTCAGCTTTATTGAAGACCTTGGCGAGCTCTTCGGAGGCGATTGACGATCAGACTGTCTGAGTCCACCGATTGACGCAGCCTCTGATCGGACATACACTCAGCCGTGGGCGTCAGGACGAAGATGGCCATGGAAGTTGTCCGATTCTGACCCCGCAAGCGCCCACACTCCATGCCCGCAGGACAAACGTTTTCCGCTCCGCAATCCAACCGAGTGAGACTTGTTGTCGCCTCCTCGGTGATGCTCACCTTCATTTCCTTCTGGCGCGCGGCGGCGGTCGTGCTCAACGACCTTGGTTCCTCAGCTTTTTACGCCGGAGGCATCGCCGAAGAAGCTGTCGGTAAAGCCGCGCCGTGGTTCATCCTCGGCGTCATGCTTTTCTCCTTCGCGGTGCGCGCGGTCTACGTCGAGAGTTGCTCGATGTTCACCCGCGGCGGCGTTTACCGCGTCGTCAAGGAGGCGCTGGGCGGCAACTTCGCCAAACTGAGCGTCTCGGCGCTCATGTTCGATTACATTCTTACCGGGCCGATCTCCGGCGTTTCCGCCGGGCAGTACATCACCGGCCTGATGAATGAGCTGATCGACGTCGGTGCGGCGCACAAGTGGCTGCCGGTAGCCATGGTTTCGGGCCACGCCCCATGGCATTTCCCCGTCGACGCCACTTCCGCGGTTTTCTGCGCGGTGGTCACCATCTACTACTGGTGGCAGAACATCAAGGGTATCGAGGAGTCCAGCGACAAGGCCCTCGAAGTCATGAAGATCACCACCATCATGGTGGTGCTGCTGCTTGGGTGGGGCTTCTGGACGGTTGCTGTGAAAGGCGCAAAGCTCCCGCCGCTGCCCGTCCCGTCAAATCTGCACTTCTCCAGGGACGCGCTCGGCTTCCTGTACGGCACCAAGTTTGCGACGACTCTCGGCCTCTTCGGCATCCTGATGGCCTTCGGTCATTCCATTCTCGCCATGAGCGGCGAAGAGACGCTTGCCCAGGTCAATCGCGAGATTGAGCATCCCAAGCTCAAAAACCTGAAACGCGCGGCGATCGTCATCGCCATTTACAGCTTCGTTTTTACCGGAATTGTTTCACTGCTTGCGGTCATGCTCATCCCGGATTCGGTCCGGATACCGGTCTATCGTGACAACCTGATTGCCGGTCTGGCGATGTACATGGTCGGGCCGGTTTCGCTGCGCATCATCTTTCGCATCTTTGTTGTCATCGTAGGATTTTTGATTCTTTCCGGCGCCATCAACACGTCCATCATCGGCTCGACCGGCGTGCTGATGCGCGTCGCCGAAGACGGCGTGCTGACGGACTGGTTCCGCAAGCCGCATCGCAGGTTCGGCACCAGCTACCGCATCATCAATCTGGTCACCGGCCTGCAACTGTTCACCATTATTGTCAGCGGCGGCAACGTCATCGTCCTCGGTGAGGCGTATGCCTTCGGTGTGATCTGGAGCTTCACCTTTAACAGCCTTGCCATGCTGGTTCTCCGCTGGAAGTACAGCGGCGAACGCGGCTGGAAGGTCCCGATCAATCTCAAGATAGGAAAGACCGAGCTGCCTGTGGGACTCTTCTCGGTGTTTCTGGTGTTGCTCTGCACTGCCGTCGTCAATCTCTTCACCAAGAGTGTTGCCACCGAGAGCGGAATCGCATTCGCCGCGACGTTCTTCGTCATCTTCAGCGTTTCAGAGCGCCGGAATCAGAAGAAGCAGCTCGTCACTGTGAAGCAGATGAAGGAGCACTTCCAGCTCGAACAGCCGGACGTCATCAGCCGTGCCGCGCTGGAGATCAAGCCTGGCGGTGTGCTGGTAACCATGCGGGACTATGCCAACCCCTTCGCATTGAAGTGGGCGCTCTCACGCACGGATACCGACCAGCAGGATGTCGTTGTCCTTACTGCGCGCATGATGGGCGCAGGCGGACCGGAGCAGCTCGATCATCAGCTCTTCAGTGAATTCGAGCAGATGCTCTTCACCAAGGCCGTCTCTGTTGCGGAGAGTTTCGGCAAGCACATCTCGCTGCTCGTCGTTCCGGCGGGCGATGTCTTCGCCGCGCTCGTGCAGACGGCGAACTCCCTTGAAGTGGATGCGCTCGTCTCCGGCCTCTCCACCAAGATGACGGCGCAGGATCAGGCCTATCACGTCGGCCAGGCGTGGGAGTCGCTTCCCGAGCCCAAGCGCCAGTTCACCTTCTACGTGATCATGCCCGACGGCAAGGATATGGCCTTCCACATCGGGCCGCATGCTCCCACGCTGCACGGCGAAGATGTGCAGCTCGTCCATCGGCTCTGGCTCAACTTCCGCCGCGATCCCGAGATGCAGGGGCTGCACCACAGCGACATCGTGACCTACGCTCTCACCCGCCTGGCGACCGAGTACGCGCGCGATAAGGTCGAGACCCTCAAGGATCTGCGCCGCTATACCCAGGACGACAACCGCACCGCTCCTCCCCGGCTGGGGCAGACCTCGCGCCCGCCTCAGAGCGAGGGCCTCGGCTATTCCATTCAGGCCCCGCGCTCCTCCGGAGACCGGTCCAGCTCAGACCACGACGAATAGAGCACGACGAATAGACTCGTCGCCGGAGCCGAACCCGCCTCCCCCCTGCTATACTTCATTGTTGCGGCAATTGCTTCGAGCAGCTTTGTTTTCCGGCATTTCGCCGCAAAAATTCACCTGACAGGCTCCCGAGGTTCGTTATGTCCGGCCATTCCAAATGGGCCACAATCAAGCACAAGAAGGGCGCACTTGACGCCAAGCGCGGCAAGATCTTCACGCGCCTCATCAAGGAAATCACCATCGCGGCTCGCTCCGGAGGCGGCGATCCCGACGGCAATCCGCGACTGCGCAGCGCCATCGCCGCCGCCAAGGCGGAGAACATGCCCGCCGACAACATCAAGCGCGCCGTCCAGCGAGGCACCGGAGAGATCCCCGGCCTGCAATACGAGGAAATCTCCTTCGAGGGCTACGGCCCCGGCGGCGTGGCTATCATCGTCGATTGCACGACCGACAATCGGAATCGCGCCGTCAGCGAAATCCGTCATGCTTTTTCTAAAAACGGCGGCAACCTCGGCGAGCCCAATTCGGTCCGCTTCATGTTCTCGAAGAAGGGCGTCATCGCCATTTTGAAGGACGCGGCCGATGAGGACAAGCTCATGGGCATTGTGCTCGAAGCCGGCGGAGACGACCTGAACGACGAAGGCGATACCTGGGAGATCATCACCGACCCCGGCGCTTATGAAGCCGTTGCCCAGGCGGTGAAGGCTGCGGGCATCGAGACCGTCATCTCCGAGATCACCATGGTCGCCAACACCTACACCAAGCTTGAAGGCGCGCCTGCCGCGCAATGCATACGGCTGCTCGAAGCCCTGGAAGACCACGACGACGTGCAGAACGTCTATTCGAACTTCGACATGGACGCCAAGCAACTCGAAGAAGTGGCGGGTTAAGTTCAGGCCAGAGTCATCAACCGGGCCGCCGGGCAAGGCGGCCTTTCTTTTGCGGAGTAGATAGATTTGCGTACGAAATTCTTTTGCCTCCTCGCTGCGCTTTTCGTAATTGCACTTAACTCACCCGCTCAGGTAAAGCCAACTACCGATGCCGAAGCCGCTCCGGCCAAGGCCGCGCTGGCTAGCGATCCATGGGAGTTCGGCGCTTTCTTTCAGGGAGGCGTCGGCACCAGCGACCGCTCCGACTTCAGCTTCCTATCTGCCGGAGGCCGCGCCGGCAAGGTGATCACCGATCCGCATCTGCCCGGCATCCTGCGCGGGCAATTCGAATATGCGGTCGAGGTCATGCCCTACTGGCAGTCGTTTACGCCCGCGCCGCACACCGCTCTGACCGAATATATCTACGACGGCCAGACGGAGTATGCCTATCTCCCTTACGGAGGCGGGACTTACACCGGCGTCAGCATCACACCGATCATTCTCCGCTGGAACCTGACTCCTACCCGGCATTTCGCCCCATGGGTACAGGGGGCGGGCGGCCTTATTTACACCACGCACAAGTATCCGCCGGACATCCTCGTCCCCCATGGCCAGCCCGGCGGCACCAGTGTCTTTAATTTCACGCCGCAGTTCGGTGTCGGATTCCACTACTTCATTAAGCCGCGCCGCTCGATCGACTTCGCCGCCAACGCCGTCCACATCTCCAGCGCATCTTTAGGAGATAGGAACCCGGGCGTCAACGCGAGCGTACAATTCCAGATCGGTTACACCTGGTGGAAGTGAGAAAGGCAGGGATTAGGGATTAGCAATTAGTCATTCGTGCTTGGCTTGGAAACTAATCGCTAATCCCTGATCGCTGATCCCTACAATGCCTTCACCCCTCATCGAATGCGTCCCCAACTTCTCCGAAGGCCGCGACCCGGAGATTGTCGAAGCCATCGTCGCCGCGATGGCGGTCGACGGTGTCTCGCTGCTCGATTTTTCCCGTGATCCCGACCACAACCGCTCGGTCGTGACCATTGTCGGACCGCCCGCCGCGGTCGTCGAATCCGCAGTTCGCGGAGCGGGACGAGCCGCAGAGCTGATCAATCTCGCCACGCAGCGCGGAGTCCACCCCCGCATCGGAGCGGCCGACGTCATACCCTTCGTACCTGTCCGCGACATCTCGCTCGATCAGTGCGTGCTCTTTGCCCGCCAGGCCGGGGCGGCAATCTGGAATCGCCACGCAATCCCTGTTTATTTTTACGAAGCTGCCGCCGCCCGCCCCGACCGCGCGCTGCTCGAAAATGTACGCCAGGGCCAATTCGAAGGCCTCCGTGACGCTGTGAAACGGGAAGTCGCCCGCCGTCCGGATGTAGGCGGCCCCGATCTGCACCCCACCGCCGGAGCCAGCGCTGTCGCCGCGCGCCGTTTTCTCATCGCCTGGAACCTCTATCTCAACACCGCCGACGTCGCCACCGCTCGCGCCATCGCCCGCGAGATTCGCGCCTCATCCGGAGGTCTTATCGGCGTGAAGGCGATGGGCGTGCTCGCTCACGGCGAGGCGCAGATCTCGATGAACATCACCGACTTCCGCCAGACGCCTCTGAGCCAGGTTTACGCGGCGGTTGAGCAAAAAGCCGCCCGCTTCGGCGCGCGGATCGCCCGCGGCGAGCTGATCGGGCTGGTTCCCGAAGCGGCCGCCGAGCGGGAAAGCGAATGGCTGCGTCATTTCCATGAGTTCAACCCCGAGGAAAAGATCCTCGAGCGCAAACTTGAGCATCCCCTGGCGTGGCCCGCCACTTCGCAGTCCGGATCGCGTCTAAAATAGGGAAGTGTTTGACAGATGCGGTGAAGCGGACACTCTAAAGGACCGCCGCCGCATCCATGTGAAGGAGCTCTTAAAACAGAGCGGCATTGAACTACGAAAGGGAACGCGCACCCTGGCGTCCCGGAGGCAATAGATCAAGTGAAGTTCGACATTCGATTTCAACGGCTCGCAATCAGCTCCCTCCTGGCCACCGCCATCGTGACGCTGGCTCCTGCGGCCATGGCGGCGCAGCTCGACAGTGACGCGCGCACCGCTATTCCCCACGACGTCCAGCAGATCATCGTCGTCGACTATCGCGCCATGCAGAATTCTTCCGCGGCGATGGAGCTCAAGGCGCGCATCCTGCCTCCCGAGCTCAAGCAGCTTGAGCAGGCGCTCAATCACTCCGGCTTCAACGAGAACCACGACGTTGACGAGCTTGCCTTTGCCGCTTATCGCACCGGTCAGGGCGACAACGTCAAGATCGTCGGCATCGCGCAGGGCCAGTTCTCGCTCCCCGACATCCTGGCCAACTTTAAGAAGAACAAGGTGAAGCCGACGCTCTACCGCACCAACAAGCTCTATCCCATGGGATCGAGCGGCATGCTCGTGGTCTTCCTCAATCCGACGACGATGGTCTTCGGATCGAGCGATTCACTGAAGCCTGCCCTGGACGCGCGTGACGGTAT
>Ga0335075_10006754_pt1 | contig 17700 bp, 12 predicted proteins | sample Lox_Sample_24_FD_206723 | JGI IMG/M metagenome (GOLD analysis project Ga0335075, IMG submission 206723) | Soil microbial communities from Loxahatchee National Wildlife Refuge, Florida, United States - Lox_Sample_2.4 | ecosystem: Environmental > Terrestrial > Soil > Wetlands | place: USA...
CTTGCCGCCGCCGTCGGTCATCGCCGTGATGGACGCATCGTTCGACTGGATCCTGAGGAGCGTCGCCGGACGGACCTCGTCGGCGAACCGTGCCGGACGCAGGTTGATCTGGAAGCGATCACCCTGGCGCGAGTAGCTGCCGGGCCTGTCGGCCTGGTCGGCCCGCCGGTACTGCAGTCGCTGCAGTTCGTGTTCCAGATCCGCCGCCGCCAGCGGCTCGCCGACGTACAGCTCCTGGGGTGCGGCATAGACCTGGGCCGGCAAGGTCCAGCGCCGGCCCTCGAACTGCGTGGTGACAATGCGGTCCAGATGCACGACGTACACGGCGAGGATGAGTACGCCCAGCAGCACCACCGCCAGCACGTAGCGCCAGATCCTCACCGCTGCTGCCCCGCTGCCATAGGCTTCCTACCGACCACCGTTCAGATGCAAAGTTCCTCCGCCGGCTCGCGCAGCGTATAGCGCGAACTCATGGCATGCCCGTAGGCCCCGGCATTGGCCACCAGCAGGACATCCCCCGACAGCGTCGGCGGCAGCATCCGGTCGTGCCCGAGAAAATCGCCGCTCTCGCAGATCGGCCCGACGATGTTCGCCTGCAGGGTCGCAGGATCATCGATCCGGGTCAGGTTCACGATCTCATGGTACGCGCCGTACAGCGCCGGACGGATCAGCGAGTTCATCCCGGTCGCGACGCCGACGTAGGTGGTGTCGCCCTTGGACTTCAGCTGCGTCACGCGCGCCAACAGCACCCCGGCCTGCGCGACCAGGTAGCGTCCCGGCTCCAGCCAGAACGACAGATGCGGGTGCTGCTGCCGGATGCGTCCCAGCGCCGCATCGAGCTGCCCGAGGTCGAATTCGGCCTGGCCGGCGCGCTCCGGCACCCCCAGGCCGCCGCCCACATCCAGTGTCTTCACATCCGGAAAGCGCCGCGCGAGTTCGGTGAGCAGTTCCGCGGTCTGTTCCCAGTTCATGACATCCAGGATGCCGCTGCCGCTGTGCGAGTGCAGGCCGGTCACGCGCGCGCCGGCGACGCGCACGCGCTCGGCGAGTTCGTCCAGTTCACCGAGCGGCACGCCGAACTTGGAATGCTCGCCGCCGGTGCGCACGTGACGGTGATGTCCGCGGCCCACACCGCCATCGATGCGGACGAATACGTCCTTGCCGGCAAACACCTTCGGCCAGTTCTCGATGGCGAACAGGCTGTCGAGCGTCACCTGCACGCCCTGCTCGAACGCCCAGGCGTACTCGTCGCGGCTGATGAAGTTCGGGGTATACAGGATGCGACCGCGCTCGATGTCGGGCACCGAGGCCGCCAGGTGTTCGATCTCGCCGCGTGAGACGCAATCGAAATCCAGTCCCTGCGCGTGGAACAGGCGCAGGATCTGCGGGTGCGGATTGGCCTTCATGGCGTACAGCACGCGCGCGGCGGACTTGACGCCCTTCAGGGCGCGCGCGGCCGTCTGCAGGGTGGCGCGGTCGTACACATAGGCGCACTCGCGTCCGTCCATGAGCCGCTGCAGGTCCTCGCGGCGGCTCTTCCACCATGGCACCCGGGCGGCCGGGCCCGCCGCCTTCGGCTGCGGCGCGAACAGCTGGTCCCAGGTCGGGCCCAGCGCCCGATCCGAGCGCGACCGCGGGATCAGCAGTTCGTGCAGCTGGTCGACCAGCCGGTCGCCCTGGCTCTCGTCCACCACGAACGTGAAATTCAGGTCATTGGCCGCCTGGCTCACGAGGTACACCTGCTGCTCGGCAAAGAGCTCGAAGGCCTCGCCGAGCTGGTGCAGGATGCCGCGGATGTTGCGCCCCACCAGGCTGACCGAGGCGCAAGGACCGATGGCACGGGCGCGGCACAGACCCGACAGGTCCGAGATCAGTCCGTCCAGCTGCGCGCTGTCCAGGGTGTTCGCGGCCGGATCCAGCGACACGGTGACGTTGGTCTCCGAAGTGGAGACCAGGTCCACCGACATGCCGTGATCCTTGAAGATCTGGAACGCATCGGCCAGGAACCCGACCTGATGCCACATGCCGGGGCTGTCCAGGGCGATGAGCGTGATGCCCTTCTTGATGCACACCGCCTTGACCTGCGCCCCGCTGTCGCCGGCGTCGGCGCTGAGCACCGTGCCTTCCAGGTCCGGGACCTGGGTCGCCAGCACGTGCAACGGAATCTGGTACTGCCGCGCGGGCAGGATGCAGCGCGGATGCAGCACCTTCGCGCCGCTGCTCGCGATTTCCTGGGCCTCATCGTAATGCAGCGAGCGCAGCTGCCGGGCGCTGGGCGTCGAGCGGGGATTGGCGCTGAAGAGGCCCGGCACGTCGGTCCAGATCTCCAGCCGCTCGGCACTGAGCTTCGCGGCGAGATACGCCGCCGAGGTATCCGAACCCCCGCGGCCCAGCAGCACGGTATTGCCGTCGGCGTCACTGGCGATGAAGCCCTGCGTGATCACGACTTCGCCCAGCGCGTTCAGCTGTTCGCGAAAGGCCTCATCGGGTGTGAAGATGCAGGTCGCATTGAGCACGGAGGCCTTGGCCGAACCGCCGCGGCGCTCGTCGGCCTTCAGCACGGTGCGTGCATCGAGCCAATGCGCATCCAGTCCCTGCGACTTCAGGAACCGCGCGCCAAGATCGGTCGCCATCAGTTCGCCCGCCGCCATCACCCGTGCCCGGGTCCGGTCGCTGAGCTCCCCCACCAGGGCGACGCCGGCACTGATCTGGCCGAGTTCCTGGAACTGGCGCTCCAGGGCCGCACTCACCGGGATCTGCAGTTCCGCGGCCAGCCGCCGGTGGCGCTCCTGGATGGCGAGGAAGACTTCCTCCTGCGAGCCGCGCAGCGCCGATTCGATCAGCTTCTCGAGTTTGTCGGTGATGCCCGTCACCGCCGAGTGCACGATCAGCACCCGCGCCCCGCCCGCGACCCGCGCGCGTGCGATCTGCGCGATGTTGCGCCAATTGGCCAGCGAGGAGACGCTGGTGCCGCCGAACTTCAGAACGACCCATTGCGGAAAGTTGCGCGCCACGATGCTGCCTCGTCTTCTAAGGACCATTGCAGGCGGTGGCCTGGCGGCCTTCAGCCATCGGGTCCTTTAAGGGTGCCTGTGTAATGGAATGAGGTTTACGGCGAGAAGGAAAGTCCCGCCCCGACGCTCAGCGGTGAACGGCACGCGCCGGCGGGACCGGCAGACCGCGCCGTTCCGGGCCGCACGCGCTACTCCTCGTCATCGAAGATGTCCCGCAGATCCTTTTCCAGCTTGCGATCTGCGAGCACCTCTTCGAGCTTGCTCCACGCGGCCTTGCCGCGTTTGCCCTGCGTGCGCACGCGTTTGTCCACGCGGTCCAGAATCCGGTCGTAGTCGGTGCCGTCTTCGGGTGCGTTGTTGAGGAATTCGTCGTCCAGATCGAAGTTTTCGTTATCGCGCTCTGACATCGTTGAAGGTTAAATTTCTGCGTAAATACAACGACTTAAACCCGAAAGGTTAACCCTCCGGGTGCGCGAACTATAACGGATCCGCGCCGCCTTTCAACTTTTTGTGCGCAAGTGCGGGCGCCGGTGCCGGCGGAGGCTCGGACAACGGTCAAGCCCAGGGTTTGGCAGGGCGCCCCCTCAGGGACAAGAGGGGCTCAGGGTCGCGCTACCCATTGCGGCGGATTCGCTGCAGTTACCGCCGCGATCCGACTTTTTCGCTCCGGATCACTGTGTGACCCAGCGTCCCGCGTCCGTGCCGCTCGCCGGCGGACTTCCCTGGGACGCCGTCGCCGGCGTCGGCGTCGGCGCAGGGGCGGGTGCCGCTGTCGGGGGCGCTGCCGGCGGCGCGGCTGGCGCGGCCGTGGGAATCGGGCTCGCCGGTGCGGCCGCAGCCGGAGCCGGGCTATTGGGATCGACGTCGGCCTGCAGCCCCACCAGCACCGGGATGCCGTTGGCCTTCTTCAGCGCGTCCACCGCGATATCCCAGTTCACGGCGGTCGTTGTGTTGCCGAGCGCCTGGGTCAAGAGCTCCTCGAACTTGCTCAGCACCGGGTCGATCGACTGGCCCTGGGCGTCCACAGGCGGGTGCGCCTCGAGCAGCAGGTCGCCATCCACGAAGGCCACTTTCACCGGCACGTTGATCAGGTACACCTTGGTGCCCACCGGCACCGTCGGAAAGATGGCCGCGACGTCCTCGGGGTACATGCGGATACAGCCGTGGGTGACGGCCATGCCGACCGCGAGCGGATTATTGGTGCCGTGGATCAGGTAGTCACCCGGATGAATGGCCAGGCGCATGGCGAACAGACCCAGCGGATTCGCCGGGCCGGGCCCGATTGCGCCGCTCGGCAGCGGATCCCCGTTGGCGATGTGCTCGGCGCGCACCGAAGCGGGCGGATTCCAGGTCGGATTCTTCTGCTTCGAGACCACGTGCGTGAGCCCCATCGGGGTCTGCCAGTCCATCTTGCCGATGCTCACCGGATAGGTGACCACGGTGGGTTTATGACCGCGCAGCGGTTTCGGATAGTAGTAGAGGCGGTGTTCGGGAATGTTGACGACGATGCCGTCGCGCGGACCCGGCGGCAGGATGTGCCGGCCCGGGATCATGATGGAAGTGCCTTCCCCGGGCAGCCACGGATCGACCTTGGGATTGGCCCGGGCCATTTCCTCGTAGCCCAGACCGTACTGGCGGGCAATCTCCACCAGCGTGTCCGAGTAGTGCGTCGTGATGTGCAGGTCTTCCCCCACGACCTGCATGTTGGGGTCGGTCAGTTCGTAGATCGCGGCGCTGGCGGGCCTTGGGCCCAGCAGGGCGAGGATCAGGATGAGGGCGGTCAGGGACGCGAGGCGGCGCGCGGCGCGGTGCTGCAAGGAATTCATGGCCGCCTATTCTACCCTCTTTGACGCTGCGCGCTGAGACCCAAGGATAATTCACGCATGAAACCCCTGCCCCGCCGGTTCTATGCCCGTGACGCCGTGGTCGTGGCCCGTGCCCTGCTCGGCATGCATCTGTGCATGCGCCAGCCGCAAGGCGTCGTCGTCGGCCGCATCGTCGAGACCGAGGCCTACCAGGGCCCCGATGATCTGGCCGCACACAGTGCCGGCGGCCGGCGCACGGCGCGGACCGAGGTGATGTATGGCGGGGCCGGGCACGCCTATGTGTATCTGATCTACGGCATGTGGAACTGTCTGAACATCGTCACGGCCGCGGCCGGCACCCCGCACGCCGTATTGCTGCGGGCACTGGAGCCGGTCTCGGGTTTCGATGCGCCGTGCTGGGGACCGGGACTGCTGTGCAGGGCGTTGGGGATCGACCGCCGCCACAACGGTGTGGACCTGTGTGCCGCGTCGCCGGACGGCGGCGTCCTGTGGCTGGAAGCGCCGGGTGAGCCCCGGCCGCTGCGCACCGGGCGCAGCGCGCGCATCGGCGTGGATTATGCCGGCGACTGGGCCCGGCGCCCCTGGCGCTTCTTCGACCGCGGCTCGCCGTATGTCTCCACGGTGAGCGCGGCGGCCCGCCGCCGCGCCCTGAGCGTTCCGTAGGATGCCTCAGATCCAGGTCTGCGTATCGCCCCGATCGATGTTGCTCCATCCCAGGATCTGCCGGTCCTGCAGCAGCCCCATGACCCTGGCCGCACACTGCTGCAGGTTCAGCTGCGCGGTGTCGAGCCGCAGTTCCGGGCGTTCCGGGACTTCATACGGGGAATCGATGCCAGTAAAGTTCTTGATCAGTCCGGCTTTGGCGCGCGCATACAGGCCCTTCGGATCCCGCCGCACGCACTCCTCCAGGGGCGTATCGACGAACACCTCGATGAACTCGCCCTCGGGCACCAGTTCGCGCACCATGCTGCGCTCGGCCCGGAACGGCGAGATGAAGGAGCACAGCACGATCATGCCCGCATCCGTGAACAGCCGCGCCACTTCCCCCACGCGCCGCACGTTCTCGACCCGATCCGCATCCGTGAATCCGAGGTCCCGGTTGAGGCCATGACGGACGTTGTCGCCATCGAGCAGGTAGGTATGTGCGCCGCCCGCGTGCAGTTCCTGTTCCACCAGATTGGCGATCGTCGACTTGCCCGATCCCGACAGCCCCGTGAACCACAGGATCACGGGCTTGTGTCCATTGCGATGCACGCGTGCCGCCTTGTCCACCGTGAGGCTCTGGCGGTGGACGTTCGTTGCCCGGCGCAGGCCGAAGGAAATCATGCCGGCGCCGGCGGTGGCATTGGTGAACCGGTCGATCAGAATGAAGGCGCCGGTCTCGCGGTTCTCGGTATAGGGATCGAGGGCGACCGGCGAGGAGGTCGCCACGTTGCACAGCCCGATCTCATTCAGGCCGAGGGTCTTGGCCGCGATGTGCTCGAGGGTGTTCACGTCCACCTTGTGTTTGAGCGTGGTGACGCGGGCGGGTACGAAGCGGGTGCCGATGCGCATCAGGTACGAGCGGCCCGGCAGCATCGCGTCCTCCGCCATCCACAGCACGTGGGCCGCGAACTGGTCCACGACCTCGGGCCGGCTTTCCGGCGGTGCGAGCACATCGCCGCGGGCGATGTCGACCTCATCGGCCAGCACCAGCGTCACGGCCTCCCCCGCCCGTGCCTCCGGCAGGTCCCCGTCGGCGGTGACGATGCGCGTCACCCTTGATTCCTTGCCGGAGGCGGCCACCACGATGGATTCGCCACTGCGGATGCAGCCGGAGGCGACGGTGCCGGAGAATCCCCGGAAATCCAGGTTCGGACGGTTGACCCACTGCACCGGGAACCGGAACGGCTTCGCCGCAAGGCCGGACTCGGCGTCGAGGCCCTCGAGATACTCGAGCAACGTCGGTCCTTCGAACCATTTGAGCTTCTCGGAACGCGTCGTGACGTTGTCGCCGAAGCGTGCCGACAGCGGAATGGCCGTGATCGACGCGAAGCCCAGCGCCTTGGCGAAGCCGAAGTAGTCGCCGACGATGTGATGGAAGGTCTGCGCCGAATAGTCCGCCAGGTCGATCTTGTTGATCGCCACGGCGACGTGGCGGATGCCCAGCAGCGAACAGATGTAACTGTGGCGCCGGGTCTGGGTGAGGACCCCCTTGCGGGCATCGATGAGGATCACCGCCGCATCGCTGTTGGACGCACCGGTGGCCATGTTGCGCGTGTACTGCTCGTGGCCCGGTGTATCGGCGACGATGAAGGAGCGTCGTGGCGTGCTGAAGAAGCGGTAGGCCACATCGATGGTGATGCCCTGCTCGCGCTCGGCCTCCAGTCCATCGACCAGCAGCGCCAGATCGATGTCCTCCCCGGTGGTGCCGTGCTTGCGGCTGTCGCGCGCCAGGGTGGCGAGCTGGTCTTCGAGGATCAGCTTCGAATCGAACAGCAGACGGCCGATGAGCGTCGATTTGCCATCGTCCACCGAACCGCAGGTGAGGAAGCGCAGCAGGCCCTTCTCGACGGGGATGTCCATCAGAAATACCCCTCGCGCTTCTTGCGTTCCATCGACGCCGCCTCGTCACTGTCGATGAGGCGGCCGGAGCGCTCCGAGGTCCTCGCGGCCAGCATCTCCTCGATGATGGCATCGAGGGTGGCGGCCGAGCTTTCGATCGCCGCCGACAGCGGGTAGTCCCCCAGGGAGCGGAAGCGCACATTGCGCACCTCCTCCTGCTCCCCGGGCAGCAGCGGCATGCGCTCGTCGTCGCGCATGATCAGCAGGCCATCGCGCGTCACCACGGGCCGGGGCGCCGCGAAGTACAGCGGCACCACCGGAATGGCCTCCGCGCGGGTGTACTGCCAGATATCCAGTTCGGTCCAGTTCGACAGCGGGAACACGCGGATGGTCTCGCCCTTGGTGAGGCGGGTGTTATAGAGCTGCCACAGCTCCGGGCGCTGATTGCGCGGCTCCCAGGTATGTCCGGCGGAGCGCACGGAAAAGATGCGTTCCTTGGCCCGGCTTTTTTCCTCGTCCCGCCGGGCGCCGCCGAAGGCGGCATCGAAGCCGTACTGGTCCAGGGCCTGCTTCAGGGCCTCGGTCTTCATGACCTGGGTGTGCACCTGGGAGCCGGAGCGGATGGGGTTGATGCCGCGGGCCAGGCCATCCTGGTTGGTGTACACCAGGAGCTTGAACCCATAGCGTGCCGCGATCATGTCGCGGTGCCGGATCATGTCGCGGAACTTCCAGGTGGTGTCCACGTGCAGCAGCGGAAACGGAGGCTTCGACGGGAAGAACGCCTTCAGGGCCAGGTGCAGCATCACACCCGAGTCCTTGCCGATCGAATACAGCATCACCGGGTTTGCGAACTCGGCGGCCACCTCGCGCATGATGCCGATGGACTCGGCCTCCAGACGCTTCAGATGCGCGGACATCATGCCGCCACCGCGTGCGGCACGAACGGGCCACTGGCCACGAACCAGGGATTTCGGAATTGCGGCTTGCCATAGCGCAGCGGCTGGCCCTCTGGCCCCACGACCTGGCCGCCGGCCGCGCTGAGCACGGCATGGCCCGCGGCGGTGTCCCATTCCATGGTCGGACCCAGCCGCGGGTACAGATCGGCCTCGCCGGATGCCACCAGACAGAACTTCAGCGAGGAGCCGACCGACACCAGGTCGGCGATGGCGTAGCGCGCCAGGTAGGCATCGGTTTCGGGCGTACGGTGCGACCGGGAGGCGACGGCCGTGAGGCCTGCCGCGGGCACCTTGCGCACCTGCATGGGTTGCAGCGCCGGATGCGCCGGATGGGCCAGATCAAGGACGGCCCGTACCGCGCGTCGGGCGCCCACGTCTCCTGCGAACAGCTGGCCCGTCGCCGGCGCATACACGACGCCCAGTACCGGGGCGCCGTCGCGGATCAGCGCAATGTTGACCGTGAACTCGCCGCGGCGGTGGATGAACTCCCGGGTGCCATCCAGGGGATCCACCAGGAAGAACTCGGTCCCGATGGAGGGCGCCGCGCCCGCGGCCATCTGCTCCTCGGCCACGACGGGGGTCCGGGGCGCGTGCTGCGCGAGTGCGCGCAGGATGACTGCTTCGGCGGCATGATCCGCGGCCGTGACCGGCGAGTCATCGGCCTTCACATGAACTTCAAAGCCCGCATGATAGATATGGAATGCCGCGCGACCTGCCTCCAGGGCGGCGCCAATCATTGCATCGAGTAACAGACTGTCAGCCATTTCCGGTGAAATCGCGGCCCGGGGAGGATGGGGGCCGGAAGTGTACACAGGCCACCGAGCGGCTGAGTGCGGCAACGGCCCAGTCTTAATACTTATTGGTCATGAGTATATAATAGCTATTGATATTCAATCAGTTATCATGAACATCGTGATGTGGCTTCACCCGCGGATCGGTGACCCGCTGACACAACTTTCTGAGGAACACTCGCGGCGGACGGCAGTCAAACCGTCCACCCTACGTCAACGGCGACGACGAGTGTCGCGTTTTGACCTGCATCCCATGGCTCACTGGAATCCAAACATCATGCTCAAACTTCCCCGCGTGCGTCAGTCCCGATTGCTCATCGCCTCGGCGATGGCCGCGGCACTGTCGGCTTGCGTCGTGGCGCCCCCGCCCCGGCCGGCCCCGCCGCCTCCGCCCCCGAACGTCACGGTGTATGCGTATCCGCAGCAGGGCCAGTCGCCGCAGCAACTGGATCGCGACCGTTATGAATGTTCGATCTGGGCGACCCAGCAGACCGGCTTCAATCCCAGCGCCCCGAACGTGCCGCCCCATGAGCGGATCCAGGTCGTCAGTGGCGCACCGCCGGGGGCGGGAGTTGCCGTGGGTGCCGTGACCGGCGGTATCCTGGGCGCGGCGGTATCCAGCCCCCGCAACGCGGGGGCCGGGTTGCTGCTTGGCGCGCTGGTCGGCGGCGCCCTGGGGGCGGGAGCGGAGGCTTCCGCCAATGCACAGGCCCAGGCGCAGGCCAATGCCAGCGTGGATGCCCGTACGGCAGCGCAGGCCGCGCAGATCGAGCGCAAGGCGGCGGATTACCGCCGGGCGATCGGCGCCTGCCTGGAAGGCCGTGGCTATAGCGTGCACTAGAGGAAACCACTATGACCCGCACCTCTGTCATTCGCGCGGCCGTGCTGGCCACGCTCGGCATGGCGTCATTCGCCTCCTGGACTCTCGCGAACGCGGATCCTCACGATCGCGATCAGCACTTCCGCGCAGCGCCGCACCAGCACATGGACGCCCGGTTCAGTCATAACCATGCGTACTTCGACCGGGGCTACGTGGTCCATGACCTGCCGCGGGACCGCCTGATGATCGCGCACGGCCATGACCACTTCTTCTATTCCGGCGGTGTCTGGTATGCGCCGCGCGGCGGCGTGTACGTCGTGGTCGGCGCGCCGCTGGGCGCCTTCATCCCGGTGCTGCCGCCCTTCTACAGTACCGTGTGGTTCGGCGGCGTCCCGTATTACTATGCGAACGACACTTACTACACCTGGGATGCGCAGGACAACGGCTACGAGGTCGTCGCGGCGCCCCCCGGGGCCGCGAATGCACCGCCGGATGCAAATCCGCCGCCGCCACCGCCGGCCCCGGCCATCAGCCAGATGTTCGTGTACCCGAAGAACGGGCAGAGCCAGGATCAGCAGGCCAAGGACCAGTACGAGTGCCACACCTGGGCATCGGGTCAGACCGGCTTTGATCCCACGGCCTCCGGCGGCAACGTGCCGCCGGATCAGCTCGGGGCGAAGACCGACGCCTACAACCGCGCGATCACCGCCTGCCTGCAGGGCCGCGGATACAGCGTCAAATAGCGTCCCGGAGGCGGATGTCCCGCGTCAGCCGAACTGGCGCGAGACATCATTGAAGAGCGCGACCCCCAACAGCAGCACCAGCAGCGCAATTCCCACCTGCTGGCCGAAGATCTGCGTGCGCTCGCTCAAGGGCTTGCCCTTGATCCACTCCGCCGCCTGGAACACGATCTGACCCCCATCCAGCAGCGGGATCGGCAGCAGATTGAAGAGTGCGATCGCCAGGGAAATCAGCACCAGGAACGCGAGGAATGAGGCGGGCCCCGCCTGCGCCGATTCACCCGCGTACTGCGCGATGCTCAGCGGGCCGCTGAGATTCTTCACGGAGACCTGCCCCAGCAGCATGCGCCACAGCAGCTCACCCTGGGTCGCCGTGAGATTCCAGGCGTCATCGAAGGCGCTGACCAGGGCGCCTCCCACAGAGAGGTCCTTGTGCACCAGCATGCTGGGCGGCAGCTTGCCGGTCGGCAGTGCAATGCCGATGCGCCCCACCGTGCGGCCGCCGTCGTTCGTCGCCACCACCGGAACCTGGACGGTCTGCAGGACCCCCTTGCGCTGGAACTGCACCGCAAGAGTCTTGCCCACTGCGGCCGAAATCACCCGCACCAGATCCGCCGTGTTCGCGATGGGTTTGGAATCGATGCTCACGATGCGATCGCCGGCCTTGAGGCCCGCATGCTCGGCACTGCCGCCGCGGGTCACCTCGGCCAGCACCGGCGGCACCGAAGGTTCCTGGAATTCGAACCCCAGCCCCTGGTAGAGCATGCCGGGTTCGGTCAGATGCCGGCGCGCGGCCGGATCCGGAACCGACAGCACGACAGCGTGAGTATCACCGGCGGCGTTGCGCACGGTGAGCTTTGCCCCGCCCTGCGCCAGGATCGTCTCCAGCAGGTCGAACATCACATCGCGGGAGTCCGGTTCGGCCTTGTCGCCGATTGAGACGATCAGATCGCCACGGGCAAGACCGCCGCGTGCTGCGACCGAAGCCGGCTGGACCTCACCGACGATGGGTTTGACATCGTTGACACCGGATACCCAGCGCATGCCCCACAGCACCAGGATGGCGAACAGCAGATTGAAACCCGGTCCGGCCAGCAGCACCAGGATGCGCTGCCAGGGCGGCTTGCGGGTGAAGGAGCGGTCGAGGAACTGCGGCGGCACGGGGCCTTCGCGTTCGTCCAGCATCTTGACGTAGCCGCCCATCGGAATGGGCGCAAAGACCAGTTCGGTCTCATCGGCTCCGCCGATCATCCGGCGCCACAGCGGCTTGCCGAAACCCACCGAAAACCGCAGGACCTTGAATCCCAGCCGTCGCGCCACCCAGAAGTGACCGAACTCATGAACGATCACCAGGAAACCCACGGCGATCACGTACCACAGCACATACCAAATCAAATTCATCCGCTCAAGCTCCAGCCGGGTCCATCGGATATTGTAATCCGGCACTGCCGTCTCAGGCAGCGGCCGGCACCCCCTCGGACAATGTGACGCAACTCAACCGCTGGCGTGCCAGCAATGCCAACAGCGCAGGCAGCACGGCCAGTATGACCGGGGTCCCCTCAGAGGTGCGGGCGGCACAGCCATCATGCAAGAGCAGGATGTCGCCCTCGCCAAGTCCCCGGGTCAGCCGCTGCAGGACCTGCTGGGCATCCGCGTTGACGGTGTCATAGCCACGCCGGGTCCAGCTGGCCAGCTGCAGGCCAAGTTCGGCGAGGCACGGCTGCAGGAACGGATTGCGCAGGCCGGCGGGCGCCCTGAAGAAGCGTGGCGTCACCTGGCAAACCCCGCCGATGCTCGCCTGGGCGGCCGCGATTTCGCGACGGATCGCCGCCGGACCGAACAGTGAAAACACATAACGATGATGTTCGGTGTGATTGCCGATCTCATGGCCTTCGCGCGCGATGCGCCGGGCGAGTTCCGGGTAGCGCGACACACGCTCACCGATGCAGAAGAACGTGGCACGCACGCCGTGGCGGGCCAGCAGGTCCAGGACCGCGGGCGTTACCTCCGGATCCGGGCCGTCATCGATCGTGAGGGCGATCCGTCCGGCCGCGCCGGGCAAGCGCGTCCAGTTCGGGCCGAGCAGGCGGCTGCGCGGCAACAGCCCGCCTGCGACCAGTAGGGCATGGTTCAGAACCAGTGCGGCGAGGCTCCAGGGCCACAGACGGTGGTCCGCCAGCGAGACCCCGACCGCGGCCAGATGGACTGCCACGGAAATCTTCAGCCACACGATGCGCTCTCCATCGGTACATCATGCCGTGTGGCGGGAAATGCTGGCTACTGGCGGACTCGCGCCTTGCCATCGGGCTGGATCCGATCGTGCCGCCGCAGTCGGAAAACGGCCCTGTTCCGACCGATTACAGGATTCATTCTGCTTCGCAGCAGATATCGTATTGTCAATGCCACATATCAATTTGTAGCGCAATTACAGTTATTTACAGTGCGCCACAACAAAACCTTTCTCAGCCGCCTTCCGCGCAGCAGCCGCCGCTTGAGGCCCGTTTGCCACGAGGCTCCACGATTTGCCCTAGAATATCGAGAGCGAATCCGCATATATTGTTGTTTTTACTGACATCTTTTTCGATGATGCCCTAGCAATTAAAGCTCTCGCCGGGACAGCTTCGGACCTCGCTTTCAGCTCGTATCGATGATTTCGAGATCTGCCCTCCCCCGCCTTCCCTGTCGAGCCTTACCTCATGTTGTGGTGCACTGACCACGATGTCTTTTACGCGACAACGTGTTGCTAGTACGCCGCCATCTCATTAAATTAGCGTCCGACTGATGTCAGTCAGAAGTGGCGACGCCACCGCGTCGCGCCTCTACCACAGATCAATCAGGAGGTGTCCACGGTGATGTCGATCAGCACTGCGCAGGCGCCCGTAACCGCCGGTCATGGCCGCGCGCCAGCGCGAGGCACGTCTTCCTGATCGTTTTGGGGCGCCGCCCCGGGTTAACCCGGAAGCGGCGAGGTCCGGATGCGGCTTGGGGCCGCCTTCGGACCTAAGCAGGATTCTTCATTCATACAGAGGGGTTCCCATGGTTTCAGCCCGTCAAGCCGTCGCCGCGATCGTGCGTGCCGCAAGCACGCAACGCGCCCGAGGCTCCCGTTCGTCAAGACTCGCAGGTACATCGGCAGCAGGAGGTTTGCTGCTTTCGCTGACGGCCTCACTGACCTGGGCGCCGTTCGCCCTGGCGCAGACCGCTCCCGCGGCGGCCCCGGATCAGTCGGCCGCCCAATCCCAGCCGCTCGAGGAAGTGACCGTCACCGGGTCTCGCATCCGGCGCACGACCGATTTCACTACCCCCACTCCCACCACTGTCATCGATGCCACCCAGATGGAGAACATGGGCGTCGTGAACGTCGGCCAGGCACTGGCCATGACGCCGGCGAACATCTCCAACTTCACCCCGGCGAACACCGGCAACTCGAACTTCTTTCAGGGTACGTACATTCCTGACCTGCGCGGCCTCAACACCTTCTTCGGAAGCCGCACCCTCACCCTGATCGACACCCGACGCGCGGTGCCGACCAATCAGGGCGACAGTTTCGATCTGAACTTCATCCCACAGGTGCTGGTGGACCGGGTAGACACCGTTACCGGTGGTGCCTCGGCGGCTTACGGCTCCGGTGCGATCGCGGGTGTCATGAACATCATCCTTGATCGCAAGCTCGAAGGAGGCAAACTCGATGCCGACTTCGATCAGACTTCACACAGCGATGCACGTGACCATCACGTCGGTGCCGCCTTCGGTCATGGGCTCTTCGACAATCGGCTGCATTTCGTGATCGGCGGCGAGTACGAAAAGCAGGACGCCCTTGGTTGTCAGGATGTGCGTACCTGGTGCGCCCAGGACAATGGTCTGTATCAGACCGGTGTCACGGCGGCCAACGTCGCGACCTATTCCTACGGCTCGAATCTGCGAACCAATGAGATCAGCGCCGCAGGCGTGCTTTCTGCACCCATCGCATTCGCCAACCCCGCCACCTTTGCGCCGGCCTACGTCTACAACCCCAACGCATATCAGCTGTCGCAGGATGGCCAGACCCTCAGCGCGTACACCGGCGGCGCAAACCCACTGGTCGACACGGTCAATTCGACTACGGTGGTCGGCGGCCAAGGCCGCCCCATCTACGAGTACAACAACCTGATGCCGAACATCAGCCGCGGCGTGATCACGGCGATGATCGACGCCAAGGTGACCGACAGCATCAATTTCAAGGGCGACATCAACTGGGGCAAGGTCGAGACCTCGAGCTCATCGGGTGGCTACAGTGCCCAGCCGACCATCATCCCGACTCTGCCGTTATTCCTCGACCAGGCCATCGGGTACCCGGGCCAGAACCTCGTCGGCACCACGGCCTCGAACGGCTTCGCCATGGTGCCGACCATGCCCAATGCCTACGCAGCACTCGCTGCCGCCAATGGCAATCCGGCGCTGCTGAACGCCATCAATGCGGGTTACAACGTCCTGAACAAGGATTGGAGCAGCCAGGTTGACGGTCTCACCGATCAGACGACCGATGTGAAGCGCTTCTCCGGCGGCTTTGACGGGAAATTCGGCGACTCTTCGTGGACCTGGGATGCGTACGGCGAATACGGCCTGACCAACCGCGAGCAGTTGGTCGAGAATGGTGCCCGCTCCATCAGCTATGAAATGGCGACGGATTCGGTTCTCGTGGGCGGTACCCCGGAGTGCCGCGTCACGGCAGCCGGCGGTGGGCTGGCAGGACTGACGGCGATCGACAATCCGGCGAGTCCGTTCTACAACCCGGTGGCGGCCGCCACGTACGGCAACGTGAACACCCTTGCGACCAATGCCCTGCTGTCGCAGGGCTGCGTACCGTTGAATCCGTTCGGCACCGGCGCGGTGCCCGGCGACGCACAGGCGTACGCCTTCGGTAACCTCGACGAGCGCATGCGTTACACCCAGACCGTCGCGGATCTCAACGCGTCCGGTGACATCTACCAGGGTATTGGTGCGGGCGCCTTCTCGCTGGCCGTGGGTTACGAATGGCGTCAGGAACAGATTCACAATGACGAGAGCTACTGCGCTGCGACCGATGCCTATTGCCTCGCGCGCAGCACGGATTTCGCCGACCAGTACGGTAATCCCTTCGGCGGCATCGTGACGGTGGACGAGGCCTATCTCGAAACCAACCTGCCCCTGATGAAGGACATGCCGTTCGCCCATCTGCTGGAGATCGACGCGGCAGCGCGTGAGTCCCGGTATGAGGACAACGAATACTACGGTCTGAATCTGGTGCAGGATCCCACGGCACCCACCAGCGACTCGCACGATCTGACGACCTGGAAGCTTTCGGCGCTGTACGAGCCGGTTCAGGGGGTGCGCTTCCGCGCCAGCCAGTCGCGCGATTCGCGTGCGCCAAACTTCCGCGAGCTCTACTACGGCCAGCAGCTGGAATCCACCGCCAACGGCGGCTTCGGATCGTGCTCGCTGCCGAACTCACCGCCGACATCATCCGATCCCTGCACCTGGAACCTCCTGGGCAATACCAGCCTGCGCCCGGAAACCTCGGATACGACGACTGCGGGCGTCGTGCTGACGCCTCCGCAGGTGCCCGGTCTGTCGGCTTCGGTGGACTGGTTCCACATCAGGATCCATGACGCCATCGAGCAGGCGGATACCGCGCAGGTCGAACAGGACTGTGCGGCAGGGGACACACAAGCATGTTCGCAGATGGTGTTCAACGCCAACTACTACGATCCGAGCACCGGCGCCATCGTCGCTCCGGGTACTCCGGGCGCAGTGACCGGCGCCGCGGCCTGGCAGGCAGGTGGCGGCAGGATCCTCAACGCCACGACCATCAACGCAACTTCATACAATGGCGCTGCGTATGATGAACGGGGGGTGGATCTGTCTCTGAGCTATCTGCAGGCATTGCCCGATGGCAGCACGCTGACGTCGCGTGTTCTGACCACCTGGACCGGTGAGCAGACCTTCCAGGCATACGCTGCGCTTCCCGCAATCAGCATCCTGGGGCAGACCGGCGCCTCCAACGACTTTCTCAACGACAACAACCCGGCGGCTCGCTGGACCGGCAACATGTCCATCAGTTGGCAGAAGGGCGGCTTCAGCCTGACGCCGAACGTGCGGTTCGTGGGCAGCGGCACGCTCAATTACCTGGGCGTGACGCCGACCTCGAATCCGACCCTCTACAACTGGATCCTGACCGGCTTTCCGGATGCCTCGAATCCGGCGGCGGCGGATTACAAGGCACAGGTGTTGGCCAAGCAGTACGGCTGGGTCGCGCTTCCATACAACCGGGTGGGCGGATACTTCGTGTTCGGCGTGAACGCGGGCTACTCGTTCGACAATCTGCCGGGCATCAAGACCCTGCAGCTGTATACGCAGGTGGACAACCTGCTGAACCGCGCACCCCCGTACGCCACCACTCCGGGAGGCTTCAACTCCTCCTACGGCGGCACCAATCCGATCTTCTTCGATACGCTGGGACTGCGGTATCGGGTCGGCTTCCGACTGGCCTTCTAGCGGTCTGCCACGGCGCAGACTGGAGTCGCCATCAAGGCCCAACAGGGGCCGCAATCGTAAGATTGCGGCCCCTTTTCTATCGCTGCATTTGGCACTCATTGACTCATTGCGAAGCATCAATCTTTGTTGCGCCAGACATGAATTGAATGTGTTTTACCCCTCTCTCGTTGACACAATTCATTACAGCAAAGCAGCAAACTGTGTGTTCCATTTGTGACAATTGCGGACAACCTTAACAATTCCTATTAGTTGCGGTGTCCTAACCCACGGATTACATTCACGATATCTAGAACAACGGTTGACTTAGCTACCACCAGATGTGGTTGTCTTTGTGCGACATGTGGATGCGAGGGGGCTGAAATTGGCGCGTAAGAACACAGAATTCTGTGGCCTGAGAGCCGCAGTCGTAGCGGGTCCACCTGCGTCTTGGGGCCCTCCCATCTGACCTCAATCCGCGCACCTTGGATCTGCAAAGCGGTCCGGCGCGACTTTGTCC
>Ga0335075_10006755_pt1 | contig 17699 bp, 22 predicted proteins | sample Lox_Sample_24_FD_206723 | JGI IMG/M metagenome (GOLD analysis project Ga0335075, IMG submission 206723) | Soil microbial communities from Loxahatchee National Wildlife Refuge, Florida, United States - Lox_Sample_2.4 | ecosystem: Environmental > Terrestrial > Soil > Wetlands | place: USA...
AGTGCGAAACAAGCGATGGCGCCCATGGCGGTTGACACGTCTTCGACCAAATATCAGCCCCCCGAGGGCGTTGTCGTCCCCGACTCATCCCTTACCAACTTCATACAACACATCGCCAGTTACGTCGTGCGCAATGGACTACCCTTCGAAGCGAACATCAAGGCAACGAGAGGCGAGGATCCACGTCTCTCTTTCCTCTTCGAAGGGGATGAACACCATAACTACTACAAGTGGTGTCTTGATGAAGGCTTCAAGGCGAAGCTCAGCGGCAGTTCCGCACTGGCTAATGGTTCTGCTACTGCCAAACCCACCGGCCCGGAGCCGCCTGCTGAGTTCCAGTTCTCCGTCCGCATGCCGCCCATCAGCGCCCAGGACTTGGAGGTGATCAAGCTCACCGCTCAGTTCGCAGCCAAGAATGGAAGATCCTTCATCACGAGTTTGTCGCAAAAGGAGATGAACAACCCTCAATTCGACTTCCTGCGTCCACAGCATAGCTATTACCAATACTTTACCCGGTTGATGGATCAGTACACGTCCTTACTCACTGCCGGCACGGAGAATGGCGGAAAGCTGCAGAAAGAGCGCATCGCGCAGCTCGAGGAAGACATCAAGAATAAGATGAGCATAGTCCATCGCGCTAGGAAGCGCGCTGAGTGGATCAAGCAGCAGCAGAAAGAACAGCAGAAGAAGGAAGAGCAGGAGCAGAAAGAAAAGGCCGAGTATGCCTCAATCGACTGGCATGACTTTGAGGTCGTCGAGACGATTACCTTTACCGAAGCCGATGAAAACGGCCCGATGCCGCCTCCAACATCCATTGCCACCCTACAGCATGCCTCTCTTGAGCAGCGAGCCGCCATGAGCATTGCGCCCACCAGCAGGCGCATCGAAGAGGGTATACCAGGCATCGACGTCGCACTTCCCACCCCAGCGGCTCCCGCTCAGCCATACCAGCAGGTCTCCATGCCGGGCCCACCTCAACCATACATACCGCAGTCTGTACCAGCTCCAGCTCAGCTCGTCTTTACTCCACCACCTCCCGCCTTCGCACCTCATCCTCCACCCCAGACGGTCGGTGCAGTCGACCAGCCAGTTCAGCAGGATGCCGCATCGGCACGTGCTCAGGGCGGCACCGTCCGAGCTAGGGGACGTCGCCAGGGCCAGACCACCAACACGGTGACCTGTCCAAACTGCAAGGAGCAAATCCCTTACGACCAGCTCGAACAGCACATGAAGGTCGAGCTTCTGGACCCACGCTGGCGCGACCAAAAGGCCAAAGCCGAGTCGCGCTTCTCTACCACCAACCTCTCAACCGTCGATGTCGCCAACAATCTGAAACGTCTTGCCAGTCACCGTGACGACGTCTTCGACAATATCACCGGTGAGGTGCTCAGCGAGGAAGAGCAGGCACGTCGCAAGAGGGCTGCGCTAGGACAATACGTCGCGCCTGATGCCGACAGCACTCAGCCACGTCCTAAGCTTCCGATGGGCCAGACAATGGATATTAATGAGCAGATTAAGAATATTCAGCAGAAGTACGGTCAGCCTGGACAGCAGTAAATGGATGAGTTTTGGGTGACTTGCGCATGTGAGTTTTATAAGTTTGCATTTGGAGTACCTGGCGTATGGAATCGAGCATAGGGGAGTGATGGACCGGCATTCAGCTCAAGATTTGAGCTTGGCATTTTACGGAGTTTCGATTTCAGACTGGAATTCACTGGATAGCGTCATATGGGGTGGTTGGGGGATTACACATTCCGACTTCTAGGCACCGTGTTCCCCTGGGCTCACGTCCAACATCGAGGATAAAGAGGACGTAGCTTCAGGAGGATTTTCTCTCTTGTTGATATCAAGAAGAAAATTTTCTGCAACACAGAGGATATCAATATAGCTCAAGGTAGAGAAGAACTTTGGGATTAGCCACCGAGCAAAAATAAAAAGCGATTGCAAGAAAACTACGTGCTCCGTTGAATGAAAACAGCCCTTTGGCGCCGAAACAATGCTGGACATCCGGAACTCCCGCTTTCTTTTTCTTAAGCCTGTATGAGACTGAGATCCTTCTATCCGCTTCACGTCCATGGATCCAAGTCGTAGCATCACCACCATGCCCTAAAAGAACGCCCAAGTATGTATCACTCCATTCTCCCCTTCCCCCCTTCTCCACCCCATCCTTTACCCGCTCTCTATTCCCACGCACCCCAACTAAATTTATCCTCTTTTACGATCGATTTAACCTACTTCCGCCTAAAACTGCACCCTTCCGTCAACCTCGCCTTACCACCCGTCGGCTGACACAGCACCTGCGAGCACCCAGCGCACACAACTACGGTCTGCGCATGCGAAAACACTGTCGTAATCGTAAAGCAACCAGGGCACTTGACGTCCATGAAGAAGGACCTGGGAGCGGGTACGAGAGTCTTGAGCTTGTGCTTGCGGGCTTCGGCTTGGGGTGAGGGGTTGAGGAGGTCAACGGCGAGAACCTGGGATTGTTAGCTTGTGTTTGTTTTGGGATTGTGGGAGGATTGAGGAGTGATTCTGGAGGGTGTCGTGTGCCGTCTGTGGAAATTTTTTTGCCACAGTGAATTGTTGGGAGGGTACTAGCTCACCATTGTGATTGGTGTATTGCTTGTTTTCTTTGCTTTGATGTAGACAAAAAATCGAGAGAGCTCTTTGGATGTTGCTTTGGATTCGACAAGCGAGCGTTGTTGGCGGTGGTGATGATATCGATGGAGATGATTTCATGTATTGGTGTGGAGAAATTTGGTTCGGCTAGCGAACCAACCAGCCAACCAACCAGAAGCGAGCATCGCCAAGAGTTTTGACCACCGCCCTCGATTCTTAAGTCAAGTCGGAGCAAGAACGACAGAAGATCCACTTCAATATAAGTTTTGGGATTGGGGAAATGACACGACCACCTTGAGTAATCAAAGATGTAGTTGTTGTGATGATGAATTGACTTTTATTGTACTAGGAGCTGGGAGGGTCAGGAAGAACTATATACACAGGTGCACGTTCTCGCCTTTACAATGGAAAAAAATTTTTTTTAATCAATAATGGTGTTGGCGAGTTTTTCATCTGTGAGCGCGGGAAGGTTATGCTCTGCATGCTGGAGGTTGTGCTACGCATGCCGCAAGTGCTGGAGTGCTGTCCTCCGTATGCCGCTGGCGCTTGAGGTCGTGCGGGTGCCGGAGACTGTGTGGGATGGAAGCATGAAGGTTGTTCAACATCGTGTCTGGCGGCAGTGAGGTGGTCTTGGCAGAGCCGATGGGATGTCCGAGGTGGCCGCGTGTCCGGGGCGGCCGTCGCCATCTCACTACACCATGTCGTCGCAGCTGGTGGGCTCCCGCCGCTAAGAATTTGTAGGACTGCACGGACGGCGCTAGCCCACCAGCTGCGACGACATGGTGTAGGAACGATGTATTGCGGGGAATTTCTTCCTTCGGATAGGGCCTTATGTATGTGCTCGGTGCCCCTGAACACGATGTCATAGATCATCAACAGACTGACTGAATGAAGCAATCAAGTTGCTACTTTCTGAACTCTTGTCCCTTGCCTCCAATAACTGGTAGCCTGGAACAACACTACTCTCATTGCGAAGAGCAGCCTCGGTCTGCTATTTTCATTGCGGAAGCAGCGTCGCCACCACCTGGTCTTCATTGCGAAACCAGAGTAACTTTCTCTATGAGAGAGCTGTGAGCGTCAGAAAGCTGGAATAGGATAAAGGATATAGCCGACTACTACCGGTACCTACAAGGGTTTTTCCGGGCTAGCACATCCCTTTACGGTACCGAATTTCGTGCACGCCACGCAGCTCGAACTAAACCTTTCTGTGTAACGGATAGCTCCCAAGCAGCAGACGGGTGGCAAAGAAATCGACCCTCCATATTGAACAGGTTTAGCGCGACACTCTCCTTTAGCGAAAACGGTGAAAGGGATCAACCTCGACGACGTTACCTCCATCACAGCATCTACACAACATTATCGGTTAATGCAGCGCCATCAAGCTCCTCTTTAATGTCTACCATTTGGCACCGTTTTATAAACGGAAACGCAACCGCGCGTAAACCTTCAGTCCTTGGTGAAGAGTCCGCCTCCCAAGACCGCGATTCACCTATATCAAAATGGGCCCTCTCCACATCTTCAGCACGGCACCCCAAGAGGTCTAAAACTGCAAAGAGCATGCAGCTGATTCGTGTAATTCCTATCAACGGGGAGTATTTTTTTGATCCCTGGTTGATGGCACCGCTCTTTGATGACGTATTCGGCCAAGGCAACTGGAAATTGGAGGTAGATACAAGTGCCCCAAATCTGCCCCCAACCTTTGACTCCGTACTCATCTGTTGCAGCAAGATTTCGATTGCTACCTGCTTTACGCAAATCGAGATCTGACAGAGGTGTGTGACTTTCTCCTAATAATTGGGTAGCGCTGGCTGACCATGGTCTCTAGGCGGAATTAACGCGACTGAGAAAAGTGACCGTGCGAAACCGTATTATTCCGATAGCAGAGCCTATGGCTGCTCATCAGCGTAACAAGATGGTCTCTGGCAATGACGCCAAGGATAACGATAGCTCGATGCCAATACATCTAACTGTCGAGAGCGGAAATAAGCCCGTTAACCGAGCCATGGCCGCCCTGGCTGTGGAAACTGCTGATAGGTTTTGCTCTGAATTCCTCTCGAAGCTGAGGGAAAGATTGGACAAGCTGGAGAAGGAGGAGCAGCCTGCAGATAGCAAGGCAAGAGCCCTTACATACATCACCTACTAATCAGGAGTTGTTCATGATGTTGACTTCTTCAAAAAGGGTGTACCGCCCGCATCGCAAGCAAAGAAGGAGCTCAGTACCTTTGCCCGGATGAACTTGGCTGGCTTTTCGCAGCTATCCCCTCAAAAGGTCGAAGGCACGGCGGCCAAGGCAGCGGCCAAAGTTCAGACTGTTGCAAGCAAGTACAATATTGAGCCTACCGCGGTAACTAAGGCTGCCCGGTTGGCATTCTACAATTTCATTCTTTTGTGCGGTATGTCTGGTCTCTCAGTATCGAGTGCTGTCTTGCAGGAGACACTTACGGAGATATGTAGATGGCAGCAGCTCGATGAGGTACGACACGCGCATTCTGACCCTCCAAATTAGCGTACGCGAATTGTTCGGGGTGGCCAGGCTACTGAATACCGATACACGTTTCGCTGTGTACACGTTTGCGGGACCCGGATGGGAGAACCTGGAAACGGAGTCCGAAATGGAGATGGCGCTATCCACGATGACATTCGATACGGGCGAGAGTGCCCCGGGTCCCTTGAATGAACGTGTACTTCAACCGCTGCGGCAACTGGCTGTCCAGAAGAAGCTGGATCCCACAGTCGTTGTGGTTATCACCGATAGAGACGTAAGCGCTGATTATTTATTTCACCTGAATACTTTCAGCCTCGCCCTCGCAATCACTCTGTGGTTCATGGACCCGCATCCGTTTCCGTAACATTAGTTATATGTTAACACTTTCCTCCTAGATCGACCCTGTTACGACCTTCAGTCAAACCATCGCCGATTTCAAGTCTCAGCTCAACGACCTCAACTACACGGGTCCTGCCGTCTTGTTCTTAGTCTGTCGGGTTGGCAACGACGCTCACGCCGCGAGGTCTCTGAGCCGACTCAAGACCAACAATGCCATCAAAGACATCGTCTTCTATTCCGAGGACTCTTTGGACTTGAAGCTCCAGCAGATGAATGGAAACACGGATGCTTATGTTGGCATGGTAAGACAGCTCTCTTAATGTGACTCTATTTGGGGTACTCAGCATTGCTGACGATGTATTTGTCACTGCGTAGGTCATCACGGACCTTATCAAAGCTATGGAGCTCCAGATCGAGAAGACCTAACTTCTCTGGCCGGTGGAGTTAGAATTTGGTCAGTCTCATCATCTCGGTGAATACAAAGGATTTTAAGAGCAAAAGGCAACAATGCAATGAAGAAACAAAGTTTTCAAGAATCTGTCGACACCTATACCGAAGCCATTAAATTTGATACCGGTAACGTCTTAATCCGACTACTGGTCGCCGTCATGATGGCTTTCTGCAATTGCATCGAGATAGTTGTCAGACAGTAACCATTTATTAGATTCGAGCTGATCCGCCATGAAAAGTCAAACCACCATAGCACCGCAGTGGTATGATCGAATGATGGCATTCGTCGAATGGATATCCATCATGATCATATTGGGCTGATTTTCCGCTTGAATAAAAGTTGGACTGATCCTATTTTCATGCTATATTTGACTCTGATCCTGGGACCTGAATTCACGGTTGTCCAATAGACAGTTCAAGTTTGATACCATATATCTTTTCGTTAGTATCTATTTGCTTTCCCACTTCTGATCCTCTACATAATGAGTTACGCCATCACATACGGTGCCCATGGAGCAACTGCTGGGAGCCCTCCTGTAGCCCAGATTGTAACGGCTACACCGTTGTTCGATGCACCGTGAATAAGAGTCCTGGCGTGTCATCAAACACTAACGTCGTTGCTGGGCCAATGATGGCCACGCGCCTCTTGCAATTCCTTCCTACAAAAAGAGGTCAGGTCCCGAAGCAGTGCGTGAGACTTCGCTCCCTGTGTGACCTTCAAATTCCCCAATTATGGATTCTCACTTCGAGTCGGCGAAGCGCAGCTTTGAGCTCGCGTAGCGCCTCCTCAGCAAGATCATAATACACCCGAGCCCATATCTCAGCAACAAAGATATGAAGGACCTGGGCATCAGGTGCACAAGCCTTGATCTGAAACTGGCAAGCCCACAGATGGCGGGGTTGCATTCATCTCGCCATATCCATTGATGGAGATCGACAGGATACTCCACGAAAAAGAACCCTTGGATGTGTACAAACTGCCACAGAAGGAATCCATGAATATGTGTGCAGCCATGGAGATATCAGGTCTCTTGGAGACGTACCTTTTCATGGCGAAGGATAAAAATGTCGCAGGCTTAATTAGACAGACAGAATGGAAGACGCGCGGGTAAGCTTTTCTATACCCTGCTTGATGATAATTTGATTGACCGAGTAGCAGGCAGAACCTCGTGAACTGCGAGCGTCTTTACCGTCGGGATAGACAGACCGACTGGGAAGTGACATACCTCTTCGACAAGCTCAATCTCTCCACATCACATATTTCGTGCTTTCTAGCAGACAACGCGCCGTTGAGGGACGACCACCTCTATGTTAGCGAGATGTGGTGCATTCTAGCTATCACGGCTGGACGGTTTCGACTACTTGAGTACCGTATTCACCGACTTATCTCTGTAAGCTAAACTCGGGGCATTCTCACACTCGAATTCGTACTAATAGTAGAGCAGGTCACTGTTATTTCCGCCTCAAGCAGAAAACTCCGTATTGTCCAGGCATATATTGACAATCAGCAAGGTTGCGTCACGGTCAGAAAGTCTCAAATAATTGACTTCAAAAGGAGGACCTTCGAACGACGGAATTGGTCCTATCATGGGTGATAGGCAACCCGATGGCAATACAAGACACTCTTTATCAATCTCAAAGTCGTGAGGGCACAGATGCTTGCAACTAGAGCTCAAGGATCTGTAACGGGAGGTATGAATATCAAACTTCCTGCCCAACACAAATTATTCTCCTACAATGTCCAATTTTTCATCATTCCTCAGATGCTCTCCTTAGTGGAGTCTGCGTGGTCCTCCTTTATCGTGCTTTGACGAGTTGTTCCCGCTGCCGTCGGTGACGTTCAGCAGAATATTGTACCGTCTCTCTCCTTCCATTACTTCGGATGTCCATTCAAATAAAGGGCTGACAAAGAGGAGACATTAACGCGGCGCATGCAGCGAGTGCCACCAGGCGAGGGAGAGGAGCAGGATTCCGTGCCACAACACTCTCCGCTCTCCGCTCTCAATGAGCTCATTGAGATCCCAACTCTTCGCGAGGTGCTATGCAGCCCAGAGAGACGGAGAGAAGAAGTGGTAGGACAAACGGCGATGGAATGAGCGTGGGGTGATTCCGAGCGAGTCGATAGCGTACAAGTGAGGCATGCCTCGTAACGTATCACAATCCAAAACAGGGATTCCCGGAAATAGAATCGAGGTTCCCAAAAACTGTCCTCCCCTCAGGAAACTGTGGACCTCTCAAGACAATAATGACACTCCTAGCGCGCTTTGTTACAGTCATGCCTCCTCGCGTACTTAAGAGATCTCTCCGAGCAAACGGTGCGATGAGCGTCTCTCACCACCGGGTATTTGCTGTCCCACCGGCAAGCTCTCTACGCCCGTCAGTCACATTATTCAATAGCTTCATCTTCCCTCTAACTAACTGCCACCTACTTGAGCCAACGTCGAGCGTTTCCTTCCCTGTTTGGCCTCTCGATCCTCACTCCCGCCGAGGCCCCCCCCCCGCTGATAGCGGATAGCCTCACATAAGTTACAATCTCAGAGAAGATTTAACAGAAGAAGCTATGGGCCTCCCAAGTCGTGGAAGGAGAGGGGTGGTACAACATTCTGCTGAATATTACCGACGGCATTGAGAACAACTCGTCAAGAAAGGCACGGTACAGAAGGAGCACGCAGAGAACACTCAGGTGAACATCTGGGTAGTGATGAAGAAATGGACACAGTAGGAGACTAATTTGTGCTAGGCCTAACCGTAAAGGGTGTATGGCTAACTATATGTCTAGACACTATGCTCTTCTTGATTGGAAACCCGAGAAGGTGGAGCGCTCACCATTTAAAAGACTAGAGGCTCGTATCAGATCTTCTCTGCAGCAGTACTTTCAATCTTAGTGATGAAGCCAAACTTGACCACCGGATCAAGACTGCTAACGCGATAATTGCTTTGTGCCAAAGGCGGGAAACCCCACGGCGTCAGAAGCATGTTCCCACGTCCCTTCCTCATTCCTCCCCTCTCCAAAAAAGCCCGCCCACTCAAACTCGTCAGCTCCAACCACAAGGGCTAGATACAGCCAGCCTTGCTTGACTTCTTGACCCGTGCATCACTATGCTTTACTTGGATGCTATCGACTCGCTCGGAGTCAATTCACGCTCACTTCTCACGCCCGTTTGGCTTACCACTTTTTCCGGCTCTTTCTCTCCACACAAAGTGCCTTCGCAAAGAGTCTGGATCTCAATGAGCTCATTGAGAGCGGATAACGTTGTGACACTGAATCCTGCTCCTTCCCTCGCTTGGTGGCATTCGCCGCATATGCATTGATCGCCTCCTTCACGCGTCTTTATCAAGCCTACGCTTGACCTCTCAGCCACCCGGGTCACTTTTGTTGCGTCTCTTTGCGCAAAGCTATTTGAGCAATTCTCAGTCGAGCATCTACCGCTCAAACCAACCCAACGTGGGAAAAACTGATGTACGAAGAACGATACGCGGAGTACCGACGTGAAACACACAAAACAACAGTCACGACCACGGGTCACGGCACCACAAGGGGAACCGGCAAAGATACGAGGCCCATACACAAAGGGAAAAGTTGGACAATACAGCAAGGTCTCGGAGTCCTCCAGCAAACACTCCTGCAGGCCTTTCTCGGGGTAGGGCACCAGGCGGACTGTAACAAGAAAACTGCCACGATGGAAATTTCGAAACCCCGCAACTGGGCTCACCCTCAATAGCCTCCAGCATACGTACAGAGCCCACCCTCCATAGCTTCCAGCATACAAAGTAGTACACGGCGCATCACCTCCGGCACCTCCAGCACCTTCAATAACTCCAGCAGCAGAGTAGCATACAGCGTATCACCTCCAGCACATCCAGCATACAAAGTAGCACACAGCGCATCATCTCCTGCACCTCTACCACTTCCAACACCCCCAGCAACAGAGCCCAACCTCCACTACCTCCAGCATACAGAGTAGCACACAACACATCACCTCCAGTATATTTTTCCTGGCGAAATTGCAACCGAATTGGGATGGATTTCGCCTCAATTTGTGGCAGTTTTTTCGCCTTGTTACATCCTTGTTACATCCCTGGCTATTCGCTGCTTTAAGAACGAGAGAACAGTGATCGGATGATCGCTGGCCAAAGCGTCTATTTTGGAATGGGAGGCCAGGATCATGACCCCATCCAAAAGTTTTTGCTGGCCCTCATGTCATCGTGTCCTCAGATTCCGAAATTGGAAGCATCGATCATGGGGTCCTTCTACGGCCCAGGGCCATCCTGCTCCGTTCCTCTCCTCTCCTTACGGCTTTAGCTGCCTCTCTAAGTCTCTACGAACCTATCCCCTCAACGACTACCAAGGCCAAGGCCAAGGCCATTTGAGTACCGTGTCACGGAAGGTGGGAAGTTGCTCTGCCATAGAAAGATAGAAAGACAGGATCGGCTTCGCACATTAGAGCGTTTGAGCAACAAAACACACGGACCTCGTGTGTGCTCGGGCTTTCGAAAAGCAAAGTTGGTGGCATATCCAATCTTGCACTTCAATCAGCGCCTCAATTTCACAACCTAAAACTTTTGCGATGCCACAAAGGGTAGAGCGCGTGGACCGAGTGTAAATCGGACCCTGAGAGCTTGACGAGTAGTCAAGCTCTCATCAAGCTACCCGAATCGGCACAGGAACTAGAACCTTCACCTTCTAACTGCCTGCTAGCGCCCAAATCGCGACAACTGTAGTGGTTGAGTCATCAATAAGCTCTGCCAGTTAATCAAGAGGCGTAGTGCCCGTGGAGGTGAATTATTCGACCATATGGAGCCTGCAGAACCTGCAGAGCATGAAGTGCTCGGTCGCCTTGCAGGCCCGAGCATGAAGTGCGCGGTCGTCTCGCAGGCCCGCGAACGCACAAGGTCCGTGTGTTTTGCTCAAACGCTCTATTCCCCTTCAGTGGCACGAAGCTAGCTGACCATGACCTCATTACATCGGAAAAGATGTCTGCCAGCAGAATCGGATAGATTTGATATCTCTGATTCATCTGCTACTGAAGCTGACTCAGTCTTCTCGGAATCCGACTCCGATTCATCTGCAACCAGAGTCGAATCTTCAGAGGCAGAGGAAGATCTAAGACGGAGGATCGCGTATCATAGAGGCCAGGGCCGAGCCAAATCAAGGCGAAGCCCTTATTCAAACACGCTTGTCAATCGGGAGTTCGAGCATTGGACCTGGTAAGTCAAATGCTTCCTCACGTTGTTTTAGTAGGGATCTGCCAACTAACTGAGGTCACTTAAGCTACTGCCAAAAGATCAGGCGGGATTCGACTGAGACCCTTCGTCTTTGCGATGCCGCAATCTTTAAAGCATTATCTCGAATACCGGGTCAAGAACTGTCGAATCAAGAAGGAGAATTCGATTAAATCTTATTGGAAGCGGATAAAATGCAAATACATAGACGTGACTGGCCACGGCATAGATGACGGGACAGAACTTGATATAAGAGATGTACAGTCGCTCTTTTCTCTGCTGCCGGATTGCCCTAATGAGGTTGACAGTGGATCCCGACGTACCTAACACCCACGTATGGTTTAAACACCTCAGAAAAGGAGAAGCATGCAATTTTCGTCGCAGACTTGCACGTTATCATTCGTGGACACTGGACATTGGACACGAAGGCTCTCCATGGTCGGATGCGAGTACAAATGTCTTTGATCCTCCTTCTCTGCGCCGCCACAGCTACCAGACCGGGCGCACTTGTGAGTGGAAGCGCAAGAGGCTCTACCAGGGCGCTCTTGTACGAACATATTTCGATCATGAGAGTTCGCGACGTTAAAAATCCGAAGCAAACCACAACCGTCGCCATGGTGAGCCTTGTCTATGTTAAAAGCGCTCCGCGGCGGCGTCGGCGTCGGTCGCGGGTGTTACTCCGTAGGAAGGGACAGTTGGGGCGGCGGCGGGCGAGAGTTTGGCGGGTTCTCTGGCGCCGGGGATAATAATTGTACACACCTGCTCGCTCACCATGCACTCACCCCCGAGTGCGACCACGGCGATGGAGCCTTCCACGGCTTCCACGGTACCCCCAACGCCCTCCGCGACCGTCAATGGCCCTTCCTACCCGCGACCACCGCTGGCGCCGCGGAGCGCCGCGTCGCCCTCAACCCGGAGCTATTTGCCCAGGGCCTGCGCGCTCGATCTGGCACGGGAGTCCCGCCCGAAGAACACGAATAAGTCGCACGATCCGAAGCAGAACGAGTGGCGGAAAATTCTGCCCCTACAAAGAATTCGAAGACGGCCAGCTTGTGTACGGAAACAAGCTGATCTGGTTCCTCAACGAGCGGGTGCTGGACCCGCACCCGCACGGGGAGGCCTTGAACGGCCTTCTCAAGGCTCACCAGTCCGGCGAGCACAAGCGGCAGCGGCTCGAATTCACGGACAGGGCCGCTGCAGGGGCTTTGCAGGACGGCTACAGCGAGGCGAAGATGATTGAGGCCATACGATTCTGCCGGGCAGGGCCAACCGCCGCAAGCGGCGACGGCGGCGACGGCGGCAACGAAGAAGAGGAAACGGCAGTCCAAGCAGCCGGTGGGGCAGTACCTGCACACCGCCGCCGACTTCCTCCTCGCCCACAACATGCTGCTGCGGAACGAGGACCGCCTGGGGGCCGAGCTGCCCGACTTCTTCACGATCTAGCTTCCGGGCGAAGGGCCGACGCCGTGCTTTGCGATGACCATGATCATGGACAACGGCAAGACGAACCAGATGGGCCGGATCGAGTACGCGGCCGTCAAGAGGCACCGAAATCCGCTGATCTGCACCATGGCCCACACGGCGTTCTACCTCTTCTACCGATGGAACGTCGCCGGCGAGCCGCCCCCTTGTTTCCGCCGGCGTGAGCTGTGGTACGTGCTACACTTTTTCAATGGCGAGCATGCGTCAACGAAGACGGCGTACGACACGCGGCTTGGCTGGATCAACAAGATGTTCACCGGGGCGGACGTCATGTCGCTGAAGGAGACGCACGCGGGTCGATCGCAAGGCGCAAAGCACGCAGAGCTGAACGGCACCCCCGAGTGCCAGATTCGCCACGCCGGGAGGTGGAACAGCGACACCTTGACGAACTGCTATCTCACGCGCCTCCCGCGCAAGTTCATGCGGAGCATGGCCGGCTTCAGCCCGTTCGTCCAGGGCAACTTCTGCCTGCCCCGGGCGAAGGTGCTGCCCCCGCGATCACTCGAGGTCGACGAGTGACTGGCGTGGTTCGACTCGAATGCGGAGACGGGCAAGCATACAGTTGAGGGAGACAACGGCGAAGACGAGGACGAGGCTGACAGCCAGGACCTCGTGGCTCAGGGCTTCCTGTGCTTGTTGCAGCAGCTCCGCATCCTCCTCCTCCTCCAAGACTCGGTAGTCATGAGACAGGAGTTTCCCACCCACCCAATATGGGCCGATCCCATCTTCGCTCAGGACGACTATCTGGCCTCGCGAAGGACGTGGAACTCCCGCTGCTCGACGTCGAGGAACTTGAGGAGATGCAGATCAGGAAAGCGCTGCCAGCGAATGCGGAACGTCTTAGTATGCTGCAGCAAGGCCTCGCGCGGGACACCAACGAATAGGGCGCGGAAACGAAGCAGCGATTCGACGGAATGCAGGTGAATTTTGCAGATCTGCTCGAGGGCCGCATCTCCATCACCATACACGCTGCTCCACGCCGTATGACGGCGGTTTCCAGCCCTCTCTAGCCCGTCTCGTCGGCATCTTCGGCAGCGACGCCGGCAGGGTCTTTCCATTCAACATTAGCTTCCATTTCTCCCACGGCATGCTCCTCGCTGCCGCAGTCGCAGTCGCAGTCGCAGCAACAACTACAACTACAACTACAACTACGACCGCCGCCGCCGCCACCACCACCGCACCTGCTTTCCCGCGCGATCTCAACCGTTCCGCAGCTGTGGAGGGAGTGGACGGTGGGCCTGGGAGGGGGCCCGTCCGTGCAAGGCCTGGAGGACATATATGGCCGCGCAGGCGCCAGAAGCACAGCGAACAGGTGATGTACAGGCGGCGGAAGGTCATTATTGAGGAGATTCGGAGCCGGCAGGCTAAGGGTATCACCACGCCTACCACCGTGGAGGAAGTGGAGCTGATTCGGCATCGCGGTCAGCTGTACCAGCTGCTGCAGGTGCTGCTGAATAGGCAGAATAAGGAACGCGCCTCATAGTTTATTAATGCTAGCATTGAACTTCCAAAACCTCGAAGCCTCAACCCAGTGACCCTGCGCTCCCTGTCTTATAATTCATGATTTCCCATACTGTATCCCATGCTCTGTGAACACATCCGTTGATACCGAAGACACGGATTGCTTCCCTTCCTGATGGTTCCTTCTGCGGCGGCCGGTCTTCCTCTGCATCTATGCCTTGGCGCCATAACCCCGCCTCACCAATTCCTTAGCTCTCTCGAGCTCTCCCTTGAGATAGTTGTGGGTGCCCACAGCAACTTACAACTCAAAGAGCCCCTCTCTTCCATAGATGTGTGGGGATCCACAACACCCCACTCCTTACTTTAGCTATGCCGTAGCCTTTCCTCTTTGTGAGAATCCGAGCATGTTAACGTCTCCTTCGTCTCCTTCGTCTCCCTCGCCCTCCGCGCCGCTACCCATGAGGAGTTATAAGACCGCTTGGGGGACGGCGCATGGGTCCCCAATACTGCGTTGTAGGTGGCTTTAGCGTACGGTTATGAGAAAGTCGAGCTGTTTCTCAGCGAAGGGGCGGCCGTCAACGCGCGAGGACAGTTGGACAAACGGGTGGCGTATGTTCAAGAAGCTGGTCGATCGGCTACTCAGTAAAAGGGCGGACGTCAACGCGCGAGGATGGTGATTCGGTGGTCGATTTGCTACTCAGCAAGGGCGCTGTGTAGAAGCAGCTGGTATTCCTGCCTTGGGGAGGTGTATATGAATGATGGATCGAATTCACCACACAGTATTCTAGAACCTTCTTTACACCTCAACGCAGGTTGACGGGACGATTCGTTGCCAAATCTTGACACCCATTCATGTCCGCAAAGTGGCCTGAGTACATACACGGAGCCGCTGAGTCAGCGGTGGCGAGCGCGTCTGTGTTGAGGTAAGTTTTTGAGGTAAACTTCGCACCTCCACCTTCAATCCACTTCCATAATTTGAGCCACCCCTGCTGTGTCTTTGACAGCGATTCGTCCTTCTCCTTTCTTTTCTGCCTCGTGAAACCTCATCTCCAAGGAAGCCTCTGTGCCCTGTAGCCGTCGCTCACGTCGACTTCAGACAATGGCGGGTCAGTCCAGATCAGAGATAATCAGTGCCAACCCTATCGGAGAAGGACTGAATGCATTCTGCAACGATTTCAATTCAACTTGTGCACGTTTAGAGGCTCATGATTTACAAGCGTTAGAACGCCTGAACCAGAAAGGTAAACATACCTTACTTGTGATAGTGTCATATCTAACAAACGTGCAGAAATCCAACGCTTAGCATATGGCCTTATTGCAGCACTTGTAATTCACCCAGCATCGTGGTTACTCCCATCCGCAGGCAGGGGTGAAAACCTCGCTGCCGATCTGTCGAGACTCAATTCAGCCGTCACCTTGCGCAGTTTTGACGTGAAACGGGTTGTACCCCTCCTAGAAACAGTTCTCGGCAACAAGTCAGATGAGACCATCTGGAATGCTGCCTATATTGCTGTCACCGAAACCACTCCTGCCCCTCATTCCCCAACGTCCGCACAAACGCCAACGAAGCAAAAGTCGAGCAGCATCGTAAACTCCTCCGAATACCGACAACAAATGGACCTCGTACTGAAGGGTGAGCTGGAACATATGTACGTCGATGTTCCTGGTTTGTTCGAAACATTCTTTGGATGTGTAGAAGGTCTTGAGCCAGCAGCCCAAGCTGTATTCGAGATGTGCAAGAAAAGGAAGAAAGGGAAGAAACCACTTTACTCCGAGAAGAGTGGCTGGCTGAAATGGCCTAAGAGCGCAGACGAAACAGAAGTCTTGAAATGGCTTGAAGAGCTAAGCCGCCAACTTACGGACTTCGCAAACCAGTGTCAATTGGTCACCAAGGCCGGGCGAAGGCCATTGGCGCTGCCCAACAAGCCATTATTGGGCTCAAATGGGAAACGTAAGCTGGACGTTGGCTTCGTGGATCATCCTGGTGCAGATGAAGAGTGCGACTGGTCGCATATACTCGTTTCTGGGGAGCTGAAGTGCAATCCAAAAGCCGATACACCATCTGAATCATGGCTGGATCTGGCGACACATGTGAGGGAAGTGTTCGCCAATCAAGACACTCGGCGCTTCGCTCTAGGCTTCACCCTCTGCAAATCGTTCATGCGGCTGTGGGAATTCGACAGGGCTGGAATGGTCGGATCTGAAAAGTTCGATATAAACAAAGATGGGTTTCGTTTTGTGACCATGATATTGGGGTTTCTCTCAATGAATGAGGAACAGCTTGGATTTGACCCCACCATCATCACAGTCGGCGACAAAAGGTTCATCCAGATCGAACGGAATGGCCAGCAGGAACGTCTCATTATTGATGAGCTGGTGAAGCTGGCCCCTTGCATAGTTGGTCGTGCGACAACTTGTTGGAAAGCTCATCGTGAAGGGGACGATTCGGGGACCCCTCTTGTGATTAAAGACTCATGGCAGTTCCCGGAGCGTCAAGAAGAAGGCGAAATGATCCGTGAGGCGACCGAGAAAAACGTCGTCAACGTAGCGAGATACTACTATCATGAGACAGTTTCTGTGGGCAACCAAGATGATGACGTTCAGAGCAATGTGCGAAAGAGCCTGGATATATCCAAAGGGAAAATGAAGAGGCTAGAAGTTTTGGCGAAGAAGAACCAAAACAGCATCACGATCACCTTCACCAATGGGAAGAAACGATCCTCGAGCAACATTGACGAACCCGTACGGTCAAGCAAGCGGCCCCGCTCAAGCCTTTCCCCACCCCTTCCGTTGAAAAACCGAGTGCATCGCCGAGTAATTGTTTGCGACTACGGGAAGCCCATCTACAAAGCAAGCTCTCGGACAGCCTTGCTTTCTGCGTTCGAGGGCTGCATAAATGGCCACGAATCTTTACACGATAAGGCTGGCATTCTCCAAAGGGATGTTTCTATAAACAACCTCATGATGAATGAAGAAAAAGACAACCCCTCTTGGAAGTCATTCTTAATTGATCTCGATCTTGCGATCAGAGAACAACGTCTTGGGCCTTCGGGGGCACGTGAGAGGACTGGTACGAGGGCGTTTATGTCCATTGGCGTGCTCCTTAACGAGAAACACTCGTATATTCACGATTGCGAGTCATTCTTCTGGGTGCTTTTCTGGATCTGCATTCATTATAATGGACCCAACGAGCAGAGAGTTGTTGACGATTATGAGGCGTGGAATTACATGAATATGCAAAAGCTAGCTAAGGAAAAGAAAGGGATCGTGGTTGTTGAGGCAGATTTCCTTATGGAAGCAAGGGAGCATTTTACGCCGTACTACCAACCGCTAGTACCTTGGGTTAATAGGTTGCGGAAGGTGGTGTTCCCAAATGGTGTAAGGAGGACAGAGCCAGATGAATCGCTGTACTCCAACATGAAGAAGATATTACGGCTTGCACAGAATGATCTAGAGGTCTCAGCGGAATAAGGAGAAGACTGTTGTGAAATATTGATAGTGCTTTGCTATACCTTGGGGGTTGCTACGTAGCTATATACGCAAGTGCGCGGGTTAACCCGAAAGCGAAAGTATGGAAAGTAGCAATGGCTAAATGGCATTTGATCAACGTTGTAATACAAACTGTGTGGCTTTGTAGCTG
>Ga0335075_10006756_pt1 | contig 17696 bp, 12 predicted proteins | sample Lox_Sample_24_FD_206723 | JGI IMG/M metagenome (GOLD analysis project Ga0335075, IMG submission 206723) | Soil microbial communities from Loxahatchee National Wildlife Refuge, Florida, United States - Lox_Sample_2.4 | ecosystem: Environmental > Terrestrial > Soil > Wetlands | place: USA...
CAAGGAGCGTAGCCAGGGTTCCTTCGAGCGGCCGAAGGCGGCGAGATCCTCGAAGCTTTTGGCTCCCGACAGAAGGGCGCACAAGGCGATAGTGAGGATGTCGCCCAAGCGATGGGTGACGAAACGGGGATCGCGGGGATCCTGGACGGTGGCGAAGTGGTGGAGAATGTCCAGGCGGGGAGTAATACTCATCGGTGGTCCTTCACAGGCGATCAAGGAATCCCAGTAGGATAATGAAGGACCACTGCAAGGGCAACCAGACAAATGGCTTGCGACTGGGCTGAATAAATCGCGACCGAGCAACACCTTGCGGTAATACTGCCTATCCTATGTCTGCGTAAGCCATGGAGCTGCCCCCCCCTCGTTCGGCCCGCGGCCATTACCCGATTCGCATTGGGCCGTCCCCCGACTTCGAGGCTCGATTCTACCCACCGCCAGATCCGCGACGCAAGCAACTGTTCCAAGAAATACTTTCTTGCTTGACAGGCCGTATGCCGAGGACAGGGTGGGTATCTGTGGCCGTTCTTTGCATTGAAGGAGCTTCAACATGGAAACGGGTTCAGATCAACCTGCGTTCCCCCGTCGTGATCTCCTCAAGGCCGGCGCCCTCGGGCTTGGAAGTCTGGCGCTGGCGAATTCACCGACCCTTGCAGTGCCGGCGGCAGACCAGCCCCAGGCTCCGAAGGCGAAACGCAAGCATCGGGACAAGGTCAAAGATCGCATCAGTGGCTGCTTCATCCCGCTGCCCACGCTTTACCAGGGCGCCGACCTGGACGTGAACATCAAAGGAATGCAGCGGCACGTCCGTTTCTTGCTCGACGGCGGCATTCGTCAGGGCAACGGCGTGCTGCTGTTCACCGGCGCGGCCGGCGATTTCACGGCCTTGTCTGTGGAGGAACGGCTGCGGATCACCGAAGCCGTCCTGGACGCGTCGGCCGGCAAGGTCGGCGTGATCCTGGGAGCGCAGAGCGTCAACCAGCGGGAAGTCATTGCCATGGCGCGCGGCGCCGCCAAGCTGGGTGCCGCGGCCGTTCAGGTATCGCCGCCCTTCTACTAGACCTACACCGAAGACGATATTGTGGAGTTCTACAAAGCTGTAGGGGAGGCCGCCGACATCGGTATCATCGTCTACTACACCTTTCTGGCAGTACAAGCTTGCGATGAGCACGCTCGGGCGCTTGCTCGATCTGCCAAACGTCGTGGGCCTCAAATGGGCCGCGCCGAGTGCCTATGAGTACAACAAGGGGCTGCGGCTGTTCGCCCGGCGAACGTGCGTCCTCGACAACCAGCTGCAATTCGTGCAGAGCCACATGATGGGGGCTTGCGGGATCGACACCCATCCCACGAATTACTGGCCCGAGTGGGGCGTGCAGCTGTGGGGGCTTCTGCAAGCGGGCAAGTACAAGGAAACCGAGCAGTCGATCAACAAGGTCGTCATGCCCTTCTACGATCTGTTCGTCGAGATCAGCCAGTTTACCGGGAGCGAGGGCAATCTGGACAAGCTCTGCCTCGAGCTGGTTGGCGTGGCGTCGAGCGGCGTTCGCCCACCGGTCCGTGTCTTTCGGGACAGATTTCGGACCAAGGTTCGCAAAATGCTCAAGGACTGCGGGGTTCCCCGGTGTAAATGGTCCCGAGGGGAGTAGTGGGTCAATTAGGCGCCAAGTACGCAACTTAGGCCAGCACGACAAGCTTCATGATCCGCTTTGGCGACACGCGGCGCCGTCCTTGATGCTTGTCCGAGATACAGTCACTCGTGTCACTTCCTTGATTTCTACCGCGCACTTCTTGACCGATTCGCACTCCATCCCGTCCTCGCCCGGGACAGCTTGTGAAGGGTGAATGGTTTCACCTCGCAAAGCCACACCAGCCAATTCGCGACGAGCTGTCACAGCCATCGAGTAAGCCGGTAGGTGACGGTGAAGGCGGGAATGGCTGGTGAATTCTCATCGCCAGGTATGGTCCTCAGCAGCCCGGCATTCTCATGGGCTCACCCTTCCCGTTTGAGGATCGTTCTGAATCTCAAAAGAGCCATTTTTTCTCGGCCTCGGCGGCCCTCCACGACGCCTTTGGCTCGCGAAAAGTGGCAGGCCGAGGTGGGATTCTTGCGTGGCTGGCCAGCGTGAAACCGGCAACTGGCAGGTAGAAGTCTCAAAAAATGTTTCTGCTCACCATAACAGGAACCGCCGCCGAATGCAAAAAACGCTCGGGACGATGGCGAGCTGCTTCGCGGGCTGGTACGATGAGGTGCTGCGTTGATTTGGTCTCCTCGGATGTTCTCTGGAGCTTTTCCATGCATCGTTGCCGCGCCGCGTTCGTGCTCCCCGCCTGTCTTCTCCTTTCGTTTTCCCTGGCGCTGTTCGCTGCCGAGCCGGCTTCGTTGGGGAGCGAACACGGCCCCGCTTCTTGGGCGCAATGGCGTGGGCCGAGTGGACAGGGGTATTGCGAGGACACTCGCGTGCCGTTGACCTGGAGTGAGACGGAAAACCTGCTGTGGAAGACCCGGCTGCCCGGCAAAGGCAACTCCACGCCGATCATCTGGGGCGAGCGCATCTTTCTGACCGCCGCCAGCTCCGACGGCAAACAACGCCTCGTGCTGTGCATCTCGACCCGCGACGGTAAGATCCTCTGGCAGCGAGCCGCCACCGACAACGCCCCACGGGAAAGGACGTACCCCTGGAACGGCTACGCCTCGGCTTCGTGCGTAACGGATGGTCAAGCGGTTTATGCGTTCTTCGGCACGCCTGGCCTGTTCTGTTACGACATGGACGGCAAGCTGCTCTGGAAGCACGACTTCGGCGTCTTCACCAGCGCAGCGGGCTGGGGCACGGCCGCATCGCCGTTTCTGTTTGAGAATCTCGTCATCCAATGCTGCGACAACGACGGCGCCGCCGCCTTGCCGAAGGACGCTCAGGGAATGAAGGCCGCTCCGATGGCCCTGATGGCGCTGGACAAGAAGACGGGTGCGTTGCGCTGGACGACGCCGCGCAATCAGGGCCGCGGCTTCAGCACGCCGCGCCTGATGACGATGGCGGACGGCCGCGTCGATCTCGTACTCAACGGCCCACTCGGCGTGTGGGGCTACGATCCACGCACGGGCAAGGAACGCTGGCACTGCGACCGCAAGGGCGATTCGGCGCACTTCGGCGAGCCCATGCCGGTTTCCAACAAGGAGATGCTGTTCGTCCTCTCGGGCCGGCCGGGGCCTTGCCAGGCCATCCGGCTGCCGGGAGAGGGCGACGTGACGCGCAGCCACGTTGTCTGGTCGAGCGTTCGCAAGGGACACCGCGACGTATCGTCGCCGATCCTGTGGGAGGGCCGGATTTACACCGCCGATAGCCGGGGAGGAAAACTCTCGTGCTACGACCTGAGTAGGGGCAAGGAATTGTACAATGCGCGCCTCGGCGGCAAGTCGCTCAGCTCGCCCATCGCCTTGCGCGGCACGCTGCTTTTCCTGCTCGACAATGGCGTCACGGTGATCCTCGAGCCGGGCGAGACGTTCCGGGAAGTGCGCCGAAATCGGCTGGGCGAAGGTAAGGATCTCGACTTCGGCGCCTCGCCTGCCGTGGCGGACGGCCGCCTCTTTCTCCGCTCGCAATCATACCTGTACTGCATCGGCGCGAAGAAATAATAGGCGTCGTCTGGATCCGCATCCACCTGGCGTCGGTGCGGCGACGGTTGAAATCGTGTCTTCGGTTGAACACGGCGAGCTTGAACGGCCCGCCAAGGCAAAGACCGTTGCCGCCGAGCGGCAAAGGCTTGATGAGTATCCCCATGAAACAGCACGTCCTCTCACTTGTCTTTTCGCTGATTTCCCTGAGCCTACTTCAGGCGAGCCAGCCTCCGAGAAAAACAGTGCCGCCGGACCTCAAGGTCGCGACGTTTGATGTGGACGCCACGCCACCATTAGGATCGGCGATGGCGTATGACCCGGTCAAGCGACTCGACGAATTAACGCTCCGCTGCCGCGGCATCGTGATTGTTGGTGCCGGCAAGCCGATCGTTCTTTGTGCAGTTGATTGGATCGGTATCGCCAACGAGGGGCACGACCAGTTTCGCGAGAGCCTTGCGGACGCGGCCGGCACGACGCCCGAGCGCGTCGCCGTCCATACGCTGCATCAGCACGACGCGCCCGGCTGCGATTTCACGGCCGAACGACTTATTCGCGATCTCGGACTGAAGGATTTTGGCCGGTTCGATAGTGGCTTCCACCGGGAGGTGATTCATCGGGCCGCCGGGGCGATCAAGAAGGCGATGGCATCCGCTCAGCCGGTCACGCACTACGGCTGGGGGGTCGCTCGGGTGAAGAAGGTTGCCTCCAATCGCCGCATCCTTGGGCCGGACGGCAAGGTTCGCGCGGTTCGCTACACCGCAACCAAGGATCCCGCCCTTCGGGCCGAGCCGGAAGGCGTCATCGATCCCGACGTGACGCTGCTTTCCTTCTGGGATAAGGTTCGGCCGATCGCGGTGCTCAGCTATTACGCCTGTCATCCGCAGAGCTATTATCGCACCGGTATTCCCAGCCCCGATTTCCCAGGGATTGCCCGCTTCATTCGCGGCCAGGCGGTTCCGGAGGCCCTGCACGTTCACTTCAATGGCGCCGGGGGCAACATCGGAGCCGGCAAATACAACGACGGCAGCAAGGAGAACCGCATGGTGCTCGCCCAGCGCCTGGCCGATGGAATGAAGCACGCCTTCGCGGAAACGAAGAAATATTCGCTGACCGCTGCCGACGTTGGCTGGGACACTGTTCCCGTCAAGCTTCCCCCGGCGCCCCATCTGGATCGAGAGAAGCTGATCAAGGAGCTGAAGACGGAGCCTGCCCGGGGCTATGTCTCAAAGGCAGATCAGCTTGCCTGGCTCATTCGCTGTAAAGCGGGGCATGCGATTGACATCGCGTGTCTTCGTGTGGGGCAATGCCGCGTGCTGCACATGCCGGGCGAGCTTTTCGTCGAGTATCAGCTGGCGGCCAAGCAGATGCGTCCGGACCTGCATGTCGCCCTGGCCGCTTATGGCGATTACGGACCGGCCTACATCGGCACAACCGTGGCCTATTCCCAGGGCGGCTATGAAACGAGTCCCAGGGCCAGCAACGTCGCGCCGGAGGTCGAGCCCATTCTCATGGATGCCATGAAGCGACTTTTGGGAGTCAAGAAATGAAACGAGCCATTCCGAGTATTGCGTATCTCCTGGCAAGCATGATTCTGTCGGGGATCTGCTCTACCAGCTCTGCCGAGCAGCCGAATCCTCCCACTGGATTTCGCGCGATATTCAACGGCAAGGATCTGACGGGCTGGTATGGACTGAATCCACACAGCGGCGCCCGGCTCAAGGGGGAGAAGAAAGAAGCGAGCCTCAAGCAGCAGCGCGCTGATTTTCCCAAACATTGGAGAGTCGAGAATGGCGAGCTGGTCAACGATGGCACAGGCCCCTACGCCACGACAGAAGCGGAATTCGGCGACATCGAGCTGCTGATTGAATACAAGACTGTCGCCAAGGCGGATAGCGGCATCTACCTGCGCGGTACGCCTCAGGTGCAAATCTGGGATTGGCATGAAAAGTTTGATCGCAAGAATCCCAACCGCAAGCCACACCTCGGCTCCGGCGGTCTTTTCAACAATACTCCGGGGGCATCCGGCCGCGATCCCCTGGTCCTTGCGGACAGGCCCTTCGGCCAGTGGAACCAATTCCGTATTCGACAAATCGGCGCACGGACGTGGGTATGGCTGAATGGGAAGCTGGTGGTGGACGGCGCCGTGATGGAGAATTACTGGGATCGCTCCAAACCGCTGCCGGCCAAGGGCCCGATCCAGCTGCAAACGCATGGCGGGGAAATCCGCTGGCGCAACCTGTTCGTACATGAAATCAGCGCCGAGGAAGGGAAGGAGATCCTGAAAAAGACAGAAGCGGAAGCCAGGGCAAAGCTCTCCAAATCGCTCAGCCTGCATGCCTCGTTCGATAAAGGTCTGGATGCCGATTTTTCTCGCGGCGACAAAAAATGCCATGTTCAGCAAGGCCCGAAGCTGGCTCCTGCCAGGCCCAACGAGGAAGTGAAGCTGGCCGCTGATGCGGGGCGTTTCGGCGGAGCCCTTCATTTTCCCAGGAAGGGGACCTACCGTCCCTCGTTCAAGGACGAAGGCATGCTCGGCTACAACACCAAAAGCTGGAGCGCCAGCGTCTCCGTCTGGCTGCGTTTAAATCCGGATCAAGATCTGGAGCCGGGCTATTGCGATCCGATTCAAATCATCGGCAACGACAGCAAGAAAGGCTACATCTTCCTGGAATGGTCCAGGGATGAAACTCCGAGATACTTCCGTTACGCCATCCGTCCACTCTTCCACATCTGGAACCCGGACAACCGTCAATGGGCGGATATTCCTCTCGAGAAGAAACCCGCGGTGCAGGTAGCTCGCGCTCCGTTCTCGCGTGAGAAGTGGACTCACGTCGTGTTCACGCTGGAGAACATCAATGATAAGAGCAAGCCGCGGCTCGGCAGGTTGTACCTGAATGGCAAGCTGCACGGCGCCATCGAAAAATGGGACCTGACGTTCGACTGGGATCCCGACAAGGTGCTGCTGGTGCTCGGCGCCTCCTATGTGGGTTACATGGATGACCTCGCGGTGTTCGACCGATCGCTTACGGATGTTGAAGTCGATCGTATCTATCGACTCAAGAAAGGGATCCGGGAGCTGTATCCGTAGGAGGGTGCGGAGGGGCAGATGGGCGCGAGATCCTCGCCCAGCCTCAGCCCATCACCTATGCACTGTTTACGTGGGGTGATCATGTCGGTTCGGATTGTCACGATCGAGGACGTTCACGCCGCTGAGGAAGTGGTGCGCCCGCACGTCTCGGCCGCGCCGTTGATTCGCTCGTACGAGCTGGAGCGGGCGCTGGGTCTGCCGGAAAGCCGCCGTGTGTGGCTAAAGGACTACGGCTGGACGCCGTCGGGTTCATTCAAATGTCTGGGAGCCGTGAGCTGGATGGCAAATAACCTGGAGCGCATCGGCAACCGGCCGGTTGCCGCCCACTCCTCCGGCAACTTCGCCAGCGGCAGTGCTTACGCTGGCATGCGCTTCAACCGCCGTGTCATCGTCGTCATGCCGCAGACTGCGCCGCAGGTGAAGTTCCAGCGGACGCGCGCGTTCGGCGCGGAAGTCCGCACCTACAACATTGCCCGCGATCATCTGACCGGCGAGCGCGACCGGCTGACCCGGGAGATCGTCGCGCGGGAAGAGGCCGTCCAGGCATCGCCGTACGACGACCCTCACGTGATCGCGGGCAACGGCGTAGGTGCCCTGGAGATCGTCAGCGAGCTACGGCGCGAGGGGCGCACGGTCTCGCACTTCTTCTGCCCGGTCAACGGTGGCGGTTTAATGGCTGGTCAAGGCACTAGCACCAAACGAGAAAACGGGGGTATACCGTGAACAATGAGACACTACCCTTCTCGCCCGATAGTCCCGTAATGGCCGGACTGAACCTGGGGGGCAATGGAATCCGTTAGGTGTCATGCTTAACATGGCTTTGTTGCAAAAGTCAGTAAAGTGGTAATCTGGCGAAACCAGGCAGCTACCCATCTTCGTCATCTTGCCATTCCGAGGACTCTTTTCAACAAAGCCCTTGTACGGAAGCGTGAGGATGGTGCCTGGCGGCGGCAAGCGCGGATCGACGGGCGTCGGCATGCCGACGGGCGCTGGTGGAGGCGTGGTCGTGGTCGCTTTGTTGGGGGGCGGGTTGAGTCGGAGGTCGGCGTCGCGTGCCAGCGCTTGCCTGCGCGCGGGCGCGTTGGGAGAGGTCGCCTTCGGCCAGCGCTTGCCTGCGCCAGGCGATGCGTTTGATGAGCCAGGTGCGGTTACTGGCGTTGGTGGCTTCACCGAAGAGGTCAGCGAAGCGTTGCCGCAGTTGGGCGACGCTCAGGCGTTGCAAGGCGGCGACCTCGTTGACGATGTTCATCTCCACAGGGTTCTCCTTTGTCGGGGTCTGGAAACGGTCAACCCGTGTGGACAGTGAGCCTCAAATCGCACCGAAGCTCAAGGCCATATAAGATAAAAAAGAGAGATTTTTTTCAGTCGAGAAAAGTGGCGGGATGTGCTAGGATTCTTGCGTGGGTGCTCCGCGTGAAAGCGGCAACTGGCGGGTAGAAAACGCGGGGCGGTTACGGAATCCCTGCCGAGACCGAGGCCGCAGAGAGCGCGCGTATTACGCTGGACTTTCGGGTCGGAGAGTCAAGCCACAGATCGAGAGGCTCGCTCCGCGATCGTGCGGGCACACGGCCGGTACTCTGTTGGCACTACGCATGTCTTCGGGCTCCCGGCGGCATTGCCTACTGGACAAGTAATGAATCACGCCTTCGGTGTAATCCTGGGCGGCGGTTCTACCATACCACTCGACATGCTCGATCTTTGCGCACTCAAGTCAGTTGGAAACGCGGAAATGACGGAATCAGGTTCATCTCCCGAAGGTGGGTAAAGCAAGGCCTTTCGGACTGCGTTCGGTTGCACGGAGAGGTTACTGCTGAGGCATGTCACGCAGGTAACAATCGTATCGTTTGGGTGCAGCGCCGAATGATCGGTGCCGACCGTCCACGAAAAAGAAAGATCTATGCAACAGCGACCATCGCTGCCAAGATAACATTTCCAGGAGGGACACGGGCCGATTTTCCCCGTCGATCCTGCCGCAGCAGCGAAGCAGCTTTTCAACCTGTTCGCCCCAAGAAGCGACGCTGGCTGATGACTCTTATTCCGGTAACGGCAGGCCTTTCGTTTCCGGGGCGAATGGGAGTGCGAGCAAGCCGATCAGGAACACCGCGCACATGGCTACTCCGGCGTAACGGAGCGGTTCGGTGTAATGAACGAAAACACGGCTCGTTAGCAGGCTCAAGCAGACCGGGCCGATGGCCGCCGCGAGCCGGCCGACGTTGTAGCAGAACGAGGTTCCGGTGCTGCGCAGCCGCGTTGGGAATAGTTCGGGGAAGTAGATCGTGTAGCCGCCGAACAGAGCAAGTTGGCAGGAGCCCATTAGAGGAATCATCCACAAAACATCGCCCGGCGTTTGTAGAAACCAGAAAGTGAACACGGTGCTCAACAAGGCGGCCGTAAACGCCAGGGCAAAGGCCGGGCGTCGACCGATGTGCTGGGTCACGCGGCTGAAGGCGTAGCAGCCGAAACTTCCGCCCAGATTGATGAGCAACGAAGCGATTCCCATCCACAGCCCGACCTTGCCTTCCACGACCTCCTCGGGCAGCCCCTGGCGGGCGAAGGTCTTGCCGAAGATGGAGTGGATCAGGTCGAAACTGAAGAAACCGATGGCCCACAAGCCCACCACGCCAGCGAAAGCCATGCACATGCCGACCAGCGTGTGGCGACGCCAGCGCGGATCGCCGAATAGCTCGTTGAGGGAGCCGAGCTTCTCCCGGCCCGATTCCGCGACGGCGGCCGACCAGCGTTCGGACTCCTGGAGGCGGCGCACCACCAGCAGGGCCACCAGAGCCGGCAGCACACCGATAAAGAACATGGGCCGCCATGTGCTACCGATGAGGCAGGCCGTTTTCAGTTGTCCCAGACCAATGTCGATGCCCGCTGCCAGCATGTTACCGACCAATCCCAGGGTTTGCAGCCATGCCAGAGCATGCGGCCTAGCTCGATCCGGCATGACTTCGGCCACCAGCGCGACGCCGACCGCGAACTGTCCTCCCCCTCCCAGACCGGTCAGAAAACGCCAGGCCGCGAAATCCAACACACCGATCGAGAAGGCGGAGCAGCCTCTGAAAAGGGAATAGATCAGGATGGTTAGGACCATCGTCTTGGACCGCCCCAAGCGATCGCCCAGGATGCCGAAGATGACGCCGCCGATGGCCCAACCGATCAGAAATAGGGAGGTGGCATAACCGCCGTACTTCACCACGGAGGTGTCGTTCCCAAGCGTTCCCTGTGGAGAAGCAAGTAGTTCTTTCAGCGCCGGCGCCCGAGCCAGATTGAAGATTTGTTGGTCCATGCAGTCGAAGAGCCAACCGAGAGACGCGATAGCGAACACCAGCCATTGGTAGCGCGACAGCGACCGCCACCAGGGCCGCTCCCTTCGATCGCTTCCTGCCGTCTCGAAGAACATGCCGGCACCCATTACTCCTCCGCGTTTCCGGGTATACACTTGACAGCTACCAAATTTCGTCTAATCTGGCCAGCGCTTTGCCTGTTTCCGCGAGCCCGCGGCGCGAGCCAAGGGCGAGTAGGGCGGTTTCCGATGCTGCCTGCTCGCCCTGGGTTTGTGCCGCGGGCTCGCAGGATGTTGCTCTTTCCCTGGGAACCTCGGAATGCAAACGCCTTCGTCACTCGACCCCATTCTGTTTGAGGTCATACGCAACGCGCTGGTCGAGGCCACGGAGGAGATGGCGGTCACGTTGCGGCGCTGCGCCTACTCCACCAATATCAAGACGCGCGCCGACTTCTCCTGCGCTTTCTTCGACCGCGAGCTCAAGGCAGTGGCCCAGGCATTCACGCAACCCGTCCACCTCGGCTCCATGTCGGAATCGGTGCCGCGGGCTGTCCGCGACTATGGCCCAGAGAACCTTGCATCTGGCGACGCTCTCCTCACCAATCTGCCCTACCCATGCGGCTCCCACCTCAACGACATCACGCTGATCTCTCCGGTTCATCATCGCGGACAGCTGTTCGGCTACGTTGCCAACCTGGCTCATCACGTAGACGTCGGCGGCGGAGCGCCGGCAAGCGTCGGTACGTTCCGGGAAGTGTACCAGGAAGGGATCATTATTCCGCCGGTCAAACTTGTCCAGGGCGGGGAGATCGTGCCCGACGTGTTTCGCCTCGTACTGGGGCAGATTCGTTCCAAGCACGAGACGGCCGGCGATTTCCGGGCACAGATCGCCGCGAACATCACCGGCGGCCGTCGTCTCGTGGCCTTGCTCGACCGGCATGGGCCGGAAACGGTGGACGTCTACATGCGCGAGCTGCTGGCGTACACGGAGCGGCGCACCCGCGCGGCCGTGGCTCATCTGCCTCAAGGAGTCTTCACAGCCGAGGGTTCCGTCGATAACGATGGCTTCACGGTTCGACCCGTCCAACTGAAGGCGCGTCTGGTCATCGATGACGCAGGCGTTCTTTTCGACCTGACCGGCTCCGATCCGCAGCGCCGCGCTCCGGTGAACTCCACTTACGCCCAGACATTTTCTGCCTGTGCCTACGCCCTGAAGTGCTTGATCGATGCCGACGTGCCGGTCAACGCGGGCTTTTATCGCCTGGTGCGTCTGATCGCGCCGGCCGGGACGGTGGTTCACTGCACGCCGCCGGCCCCGGTCGTCGGCGGTTGGGAAACGCAAACCCGCCTCACCGACGTCATCTTCAAGGCACTGGCGCCGGCCCTGCCGGAGCGCGTGCCGGCCGGCACCAAAGCTATGATGTGTCACGCCGGTTTCGGCGGCATCGATCCGCGCAACGGCGAATACTATTGCTTCCTCGAAACCCTGGCCGGCGGCTACGGAGGCCGCGCCGGACTCGACGGACCGGACGCCGTGCAGGCACACGGGCAGAACACCGAGAATGCGCCGGTGGAAGAGACCGAGCTGAACTACCCGGTGCTCATCACTCGTTATGAGCTAGTCGATGATTCGGGCGGTCCGGGCAAATACCGAGGCGGCCTGGGCCTGCGCCGCGACTACCTCTTCGTTGACCACAGCGCGACTTTCACCGTGTTAGCCGACCGAGATGGGGCGGGTCCGTGGGGGCTGTTCGGCGGCGAGCCGGGACAGCGAGCTGAGTACGTGCTGAACCCGGACAGCGAAGCGCGCCGGCTTGGCTCCAAGATCACGATTGAGCTTCAGCCCGGTGACGTGGTCAGTTACCGAACCTGCGGCGGCGGCGGTTACGGCTGCCCGGAGGAACGCGATCCGGAGCTGGTGTTGCGCGACGTGCGCGAAGGCAAGGTGAGCCTGCGGCAGGCCAGGGAAGCATACGGCGTGGCAATCGATAGAGAAACTTGGACGGTCGATAGGAAAGAGACGGCGCGGCTGCGCTCCTTGTTTACGTCCCGCGCGCGCGAAAGGTAAGCAAGAAGACCGTTGCACTTGAAAGGACATGCACCATGCCCCGTTACCGCCTGGGAATCGACATCGGCGGCACCTTCACCGACGCGACTCTGCTCGATGAAGTAACCGGCGCGGTTCGCATCGTCAAAGTCTCCACGACCCCGCGCGATCCCGCACAGGCTTTCATGGAGGTCGTGCGCCGTCTGCTGAAGCAGGCCGAAGTGCTGCCGGCCGAGGTGCGCTTCGTCGTTCACGCCACCACCATCGCCACCAACGCGATTATCGAAGGCAAAGTGGCAGCGACCGGTTTCGTCACCACGGAGGGTTTCCGCGACATCCTGGAGATCGCGCGCCAGGTGCGCCCCAGCCTCTATGATCTACGGTTCGAGAAACCCCCTCCGCTCGTGCCACGCCATCGCTGCTTCGGCGTGTTGGAACGTCTCGGTCCGCGCAGCGAAGTACTGCGGCCTCTGGATGAAGAAACTGTCCGCCACGTCGCCGCGCAGCTGCGACAGGAGAAAGTGGAGTCGGTAGCGGTGTGCCTGCTGCACGCTCATGTGAATCCTTGCCACGAACAGCGCGTGGGCGCGATTCTGCGTGAGGCCTTGCCGGGAGTATTGATTTCCCTGTCGTCGGAAGTGGCGCCGGAGTTCCGCGAGTACCTGCGCGCCAGCACGACGGTCATCAACGCCTGCATTCGGCCCGGCGTGGCCCGTTACCTGCACAACATCGAGAGCCGCTTGCGTGAAACCGGTTTGACAGGCGAGCTGCTCGTGATGCAGAGCAGCGGCGGCGTCATTACCGCGGCAGCGATGCGCGAGAAACCGGTCTACATGATCGAGTCGGGACCGGCCGCCGGCGTCACGGCTGCCGCTCATCTGGGCAACCGTCTCGGCTTTCCCGACGTCATTTCGTTCGACATGGGCGGCACTACCGCCAAGGCTGCCCTCATCGAGAACGGTACGCCGCGCTTGACCAAGGATTACGAGGTGGGAGCCAGCGCCCGCGCCGGCAGCGGTAGTCAGCGCGGCGGCGGCTATCCGATCCGCACCTCCGTTCTCGATTTGGTCGAGATCGGCGCCGGCGGCGGCTCCATCGCCTGGGTAGATTCCGGCGGCATGCTCCGCGTGGGACCTCCTAGCGCCGGCGCCGATCCGGGGCCTGCGAGCTACGGCAAGGGCGGCCGGGAACCTACGGTTACCGATGCCAATCTCATCCTCGGACGTATCAATCCGAACTACTTCCTGGGCGGCGAGATCGTTCTGGACGCCCAACAGGCCGAGCGCGCCATTCACGAGAAATGTGCCCGAACTCTGGGGATGGAGGTGCCGGCGGCGGCGCAGGCCATCGTCGAGATCGCCAACGCCGCGATGGTCAACGCGCTCCGACTCGTGTCGGTGCAGCGCGGCTACGATCCCCGCGACTTCGTCCTGGTGGCTTTCGGCGGCGCCGGCCCAGCTCACGTCAACCGGTTGGCCGCCGAAATGGGGATCGCCACGACGCTCATTCCGCTCGGCCCTGGCATCTTTTCGGCTCATGGCCTCTTGGTCAGCGACCTGAAACACGACTATTCCGCTCCCATAATGCGGCGCGCGGATCGAGTCGATAGGCGGGAGCTCGTGGAAGTCTTCATGCGATTGGAGAAGGAGGGTCGCTCGGCTCTGATCCACGACGGTGTCGGTTCCCAAGAAATGGTCTTCCACCACCGAGCGGACCTCCGTTATGCCGGCCAGAGCTTTGAATTGACGGTACCCGTATTATGCAACGACCCCGTCGCCGACATCGTCGCGGAGACACGGAAGCGCTTTCACCGCGAACACGAACGTGCTTACGGCTACAGCGCGCCCGCCGAGCCGGTCGAGTGGGTCAACGTGCGTCTTACCGCTCTTGGCAAAATCGCCAAACCCGCGCTGCGCGACTGGACGAAAACCGGCGATTGTCGAGCCGCTCAAAAAGCGAGTCGTCCGGTCTACTTTGCCGAGAGCAACGGTTTTGTTCCCTGCCCCGTGTACGACCGCTACCTGTTGCCTGTCGGCGCCGTCGCCGATGGGCCGGCGATCGTTGAAGAGCTGGACTCGACGACTGTGATTCATCCCGGCTACCACGGCCGTGTCGATCGGTTCGGCAACCTGCTGCTCCAACCATGAGCGTTTCCCTGGCGCGAAACGTAAACCAGAGGAGATTGGTTCCGTGAAAACCCGAATTCGTATAGTGGTGCTCGTGATACCATTCCTGCCCGCGGCGCGCCTGCCCGCGGCGGAACCGGCGAAGCCGCCGCCGAAGTATCAGGTCAAAATCGAACACGACGTCATGGTCCGCATGCGCGACGGCGCGCGACTGGCCACCGATTTGTACATCCCCATGCTCGACGGCAAGCCCGTGGTGGAAAAGCTCCCCGCCGTCTTGCAGCGGACACCGTACAACAAGGCCCCCCTTGAAAAGGTCGCGTCGTTCTTCGCCAGCCACGGTTATCTCTCCGCCGTGCAAGACTGTCGCGGTCGTTACCATTCCGAGGGCACGTTTTTCCCTTTCGTGAACGAGGCCACGGACGGGTACGACTGCATCGAATGGCTGGCAAAGCATCCCGCCTGCAACGGCAAAGTGGGCATGTTCGGCTGCTCCTACCTCGCTTGGGTGCAGCTGCAGGCGGCGACGCAACGGCCGCCGTCGTTGAAAACCATGATCCCGTTTCAGGGGCCGAACAACGGCTACCACTATAGCATGCACACCGGCGGCGCCATCCATCTTGGCTTGCTCCGCTGGTGCTTATCCATGTCGTCGTCCAGCAAGGAAGCCAAGGTAAAGCCGGAAATTGCCAAGGGCGTGCAGACGATGTTCGCGGGCGATGAGTTCCTTCGCTGGGCCGCCCGGACGCCCTGGAAACGCGGCGCGACGCCGCTGGCCAACAATCCGGGCTATGAGGACGCCGCCTTTAAGCTGTTCTTCGAGAACAGCGATTACAACGATTTCTGGCGGCAGCCGGGTCTCGGCATGGATGAGTATTTCGACAAGTATCCCGATATACCGATTCTCTGGATGGGTGGCTGGTACGACTGGTATCCGCGCAGCATCAGCGACGGTTATCAGAAGATGGTCGCGCGGAAGCACAAGTATCAATACCTGCTGATGGGCGCCTGGACGCACAACAATTTCGAGCCGGCGTGCGGCGACGTGTATTTCGGCTTCGGCGGCCGCGCCTTACGCAATCACGAGGATTACTGGCACCTGGAGCTGCGTTGGTTCGACCACTGGCTGAAAGACGATCGAAGCGCCGACATCGGCAAGCCGGTCCAGGTGTTCGTGATGGGTGGCGGCGACAGCAAGCCCCTCGACGTCCGCCTCAATCAGGGTGGCCAATGGCACCACGGCGACGCCTGGCCGCCCAAGGGCGTTCAGCCGACGGCTTACTATTTCCAGGCCGGCGGCGGCCTGTCGCGGGAAAAGCCCAGCGGGACTGATTCGTCAACCTCCTACACCTACGATCCGCGCAATACGATCTCCAGCACGTCGCGATGTTTCACTCCCTTTGGCAAAACGAAGCCGGGATTGGGTCGGGCCATCGGCCCCAAGGATCAGATCGAGCTGGAAACCTTGCCCGGTCACGGGATGCCGGGAATGCCCATCGCCTCGCGGCCGGACGCGCTCGTCTTTCAGACCGAACCGCTAACCAAGAATGTCGTGATCGCGGGCAACGTCAAGGTGGTGCTGTATGTCCAGTCCGATGCGCCGGACACGGACTTTTTCGTCAAATTGATCGACGTACATCCAGCCACCGACGATCTTCCGGTCGGGTTCGCGCTGCCTCTCACGGACGGCGTGCTCCGGATGCGCTATCGGGACAGTTTCTCAAAACCATCGCCGATGAAGCGGGGACAGGTCTATAAAGTGGAGTTTCCACTGGAACCCACGGCCAACGTCTTCAAAACGGGCCATCGCATTCGCATCGATGTATGCAGCAGCAATTTCCCGGCCTACGACATCAACCGCAATACCGGCAATCCCAGCGACCCGCGCTGGCGCATCGCGGAGAATACGGTCTTCCATAGTGAAAGCAAGCAGTCGTCGATCATCTTGCCCATGGCTCCGGCGACGTTTATCTCTTCGCGAAGGACGGCACATGCAAGAAGGGGTGTTCGGCTTTCAGGCCGTGGCGTTTTCGCCGAGGAGTAACGTTTTGGCCACTGGCGGGGTCGATCGGAAGGTCGCGCTCTGGGATGTCTTGGACATTTTGAAGAAGCACCCGCCCGAAAAAACAAAGTTTCGGCCCGGCACACCTTGGCCGACGGGACTGAAATGCGCAACGCTATCCGAGCCGATTGCTGGTTAGAGAAGGTGGCAGCGGGAACCCCGACGATCCGAATGCGAACGCTCTTGAAACCCGGGTGAGCTATCCAGACCGAGAAGCTTCTGCGTGAGTGACCTCTGCGGGCGCGATCCGTCAGATGCTGTATTCCACCACGTCAGCGTAAGTCTGTTCGACCTGGCGGACCTCCGCGCGGCGAGCGTGCATGTCCGCCACGATCACTTCGGCCACACGGAACGCCTGGGCCCGTAGTTCCGGTACCGCAGTCGTCTCCCACAACGTACCCTTCAGTGGCGGACCGAGTGTCATCAGCTTCTTCGAGCGGAGACCCTCTCGATCAATCACCGCGAAATCCTCCGACGCGCGGATGCCCAACCCTACCTCGTCCACCGACACCAAGCCTCGCTCCAGGAGGTTCCGGTACAGCGACGGAGCTGACACGAATCCCTCCGCTGGTCCGGTACAGTTGATCGCCATGCCGACAGTAAGCTCCTGGGGACCGCTCGCGCTGCGTGCGACTACCTTCAGCCCGTCACCGCACGGGGTTAGGTTGCTCAGCTCGCCCTTTATGATCTCCAATCGTCCAGCGTCTTGGGCAGCCGTGAGCTGGCGGTGGATAGCTTCCGGGATACGGTGGCGGGTGACGTTCCAGCGCGTGCGGAACTCTTTCAGGAACCGTCGTTTCTCCGCGACCGAGAGCTGCTGCCACAACCGTTGCGTGTAGGGGCGCAGCTTGTCCACGAGAATAGCGGGATTCAGTCCCTGCTCGCGCAGACGTTTGCAGTGGGCCATAAGCATGCCCTCTATTTCGTCCAGGCTCAAATGTGTCGGGTCGCCCTCGGGGAATGCCGAGTAGTCCTGCCCCTTGAAGTGAGGCAGCGGCAGCAGTCCGTTGCGCGACAGGGCGTAGATTTTCCCCCACCAGCCCAGAGCCGTGAGGGTTAGGAAGGCGTCCACCATTGTCAGTCCTGTGCCGAAGAGAACCACGTTCAGGCCGGGATCATCCAGCTGTGTCTCCCACCCGCTCCAGGGATTGGGGAAGTAGCGGGGATGATCGAGAGCCAACCCGCCCGGATTGGCCGGAGGCAGGTTGCCGGTGGCCAGGACCACCTTGTCAGCCTCCAGGTCGGGTCCGGGAGATAGACACACCGTCACATGGTCAACGGCCGGGACAATATCCAGCGCCTCGCCCTCTCGGCAGTCAATGTGAACCTTCCTGCCATCCGCGAAGGCTCGGGGTTCCTGTTTACCGTCACTGGGAGTTACGAAAAGCGCGCAGCGGGGCCTGGGTAGATGTGTGAGTGGCCCTTTGCCGTGGGAAAGAAGAGTCCTATCGCTCCGCAGGTTGATCGTTCCTGAGGT
>Ga0335075_10006757_pt1 | contig 17696 bp, 14 predicted proteins | sample Lox_Sample_24_FD_206723 | JGI IMG/M metagenome (GOLD analysis project Ga0335075, IMG submission 206723) | Soil microbial communities from Loxahatchee National Wildlife Refuge, Florida, United States - Lox_Sample_2.4 | ecosystem: Environmental > Terrestrial > Soil > Wetlands | place: USA...
GCGCTGTTGTCACCCGGCAACGCGGCGGCGGATGCGCGGTGTGCTGCGGCGATCCGGCGCGCGGCGGTGGCAGATGCAGGAAGGCTGCCGACGGTGTAGCTTGCGCTGCCGGGGAATCAGTGTGGGGCGGCCTTGATTGTCCAGGGCCGACGCCCAATCCATGTTACGTTCGCGGTCCCGAAATGGGGTGGAAGGAAAACGATGGTTCAGCGCTTCAGCGATCAGCACCTGGGTGGGAATTTTTTTCAGACATTGCGCTTCGAGGGGGAAATCCGGGACTGTGAAGTCCAGGGAACCATCCCGCAGGACCTCAAGGGAACCTTCTACCGCCTGGGCGGGGACTGGGCCTATGCGCCCAAGTACGAGCATGACGTGCCCTTCAGCGCCGATGGCTACATCTCGATGTTCCGGTTCGCCAACGGCCGCGTCCAGTACAAGGGACGCTTCGTGGAGACCCCCCGGTTCCTCGCGAACCACAGGGCCGGCAAGCAGCTGTTCGGCATCTACCGCAACCGGCGCGGGGACGATCCTTCCGTCCGCAACATCAGCGGCACCGTCTCGAACACGACGCCGGTGTTCCATGCCGGCAAGCTCTTCGCGACCAAGGAAGACGCGCGTCCCTACGAGATCGACCCGCATACCCTTCAGACCCGCGGCGAATATGATTTCGGCGGCCGCCTGTCGAGCCTCACCTTCACGGCGCATCCGAAGATCGACCCCGCCACCGGCGAGATGATCGCCTTCGGCTACGAGGCGACCGGCGAAGCCTCCACCGACATCTTCATCTACACCATCGACAAGAGCGGCCGGGTGACGAAGGAAGTGAAGGTGCAGGCGCCGTACGTGAGCGAGAACCACGACATGGCGATCACCAGCACGCATATCGTGATCCCGCATTTTCCGCTGACCACCACCCGCGAATGGCTCGAGGCCTCGCCCGCCAACCTGCACTGGTACTGGGACGAGCGTCTGCCGGGGTACCTGCTGGTCCTGCCGCGCAACGGCGATGCCAGGGATGCCCGCTGGATCAAGGGTCCGCCGGCGGCCATGGGCCACACGCTGAACGCCGTCACCGAGGGCAACAGGCTGGTGATCGACGGCACCGTGTCCGATGCCAACCCGTATCCCTTCTTCCCGAACCGGGACGGCTCTCCCTGGACTCCCATGACGGGCGGGGCGAGCATCCGCCGCTGGACCGTGGACCTGAATTCCAAGTCCGACGGCTGGGAAGAACAGCGGCCGTTCCCGGCGCAGATCGGCGGCCTGCCGCGCATCGACGACCGGTTCATCTCCAATCCCTACCGCTACGGCTACCTGGGTTACACCGATTTCAGCCGCCAGCCGAGCGCCAAGCTTGCAAGCACGCCGAATTTCCCGCTCACCAACAGCCTCGGCCGCTTCGACATGCACACCGGCAAGTGCGAGTCCATGTTCATCAGTGACGAGGGTTCACTGCAGGAGGCCTGCTTCGCATCCCGCAGCGGCACCTGCGCCGAAGGCTCGGGATATCTGCTGGGCGTCTACACCAATCTGCTCGAACAGCGCTCGGAGCTGCTGGTCATCGATGCCGAGAAGATGCAGGAAGTCGGCCGGGTGATCCTGCCGTTCCACGTTGCAGCCCAGGTCCATGGCACCTGGGTTCCCCACGAGGAGCTGCCCTTCCCGGCAGGCTGACGCGGATCCGGCGGCGCCGGGGGCATGGTAGCCTATGCCCCATGCGCGTAGTCAGGATCATCGCCTATGTGATCGGCGCTCTGGTGGCGCTCGTCGTAGTGGCGCTGCTGCTGGTCGCGGCCTTCGTCAACCCGAATGCCTACAAGGGCCGCATCATCCGCGAAGTGAAGGCTGCGACGGGGCGCGACCTGGCGCTGCCGGGCGATATCCACCTGTCGGTCTTTCCCTGGGTGGCCCTGAAGCTCGGGCCCGCGAGCCTGGGCAACCCGCAGGGTTTCCCCGACGACCGCTTCGTCTCCTTCCGGCAGGCGAACCTGCGGGTCAGGGTCCTGCCGCTGCTGCACGGTGAACTCGAGGTCGGCAAGATCACGCTCGACGGTCTGGACCTGAACCTGGAAAAGAATGCCGCGGGCAAGGGCAACTGGGAGGACTTCGGGCACTCCGCCGCGACACCTGCGCCACAGGCCGCCCCGTCGGCCACCGCGCCGACCTCGCTGCGCAGCCTCGGCGGCGTCGAGATCACCGCGAGCCGCATGCGCTACGGGGACGTGGTCCTCCAGGACCTGAACGTCAGCATCGGCGCGGCATCCGGGTCCGCGACCGTGCCCGTGCAGTTCGGCTTCGAGATCCGCCGCGGCACGCAGGCCGCGCCCATCAAGGTGTCGGCCTCGATGCAGGCGCTGATCGATGTTGCCGACAAGCGCTACGGTATCCATGACCTGTCGATGTCCGGAGAACTCGGGAAGACCGCCGGCCGTGCGGCCGTGGCCTGGAAATTCGCATCGCCGGCCGTGGATGTGGATCTTGCGGCCCAGACGCTCAAGGCCCCGGCATTCACCGCGGCCTTCGCCAACGCCAACCTCAGCGGCTCGCTCGAGGGCGCGCGCATCACCGATGCGCCGGAGTTCTCCGGTGCACTCAGGCTCGAGACGCTCGCGCCGCGGGACTTCATGACGCAGCTGGGCATGACGCCTCCGGTGCTGCGCGATCCGCACGCGCTCGCGAGCCTGGCCTTCTCGAGCCGCTACCGCTACGGCGCCAATGCCGCCCATCTGGATCAGCTGCAGGCCCGGCTCGACGAATCGACGCTGCAGGGGTCGCTCGCGGTCACGAACCTGGACACCGATGCCCTGAGCTTCGAGCTGCGGCTGGACCAGATCGACCTCGATCGCTATCGCGCGCCCCCGACCGCCGCCGCGCCGGCGGCCGCGCCGCGCACCGCGGGCGGCAGCGCGCCCGCCGAACTGCCCACCGCGCCGGTGCGGGCCCTCGATGCGCAGGGCAGCGTGGCCATCGGCCGCGCGAAGGTGGCGGGGCTCACGCTCACCGACGCGAGCGCGACGCTCGCCGATCACGGCGGCGTGCTGAAGCTCGCGTCCCTGAAGGCCCGGCTCTATGGCGGTGAGTACGCAGGCGCCATCACTTACGATGCGCACACCGACGTGCCGGCCCTGACGCTGCGTCAGGAGCTCTCGGGGGTGGACATGGGCGCTCTGCTGAAGGATGCCGTCGGCACCCAGCGCCTGAGCGGCCGCGGCAATGGCACCATCGATCTCGACGGCCAGGGCACAACGAGCGACGCCCTGCTGCGGTCGCTGACCGGTCAGCTGGGATTCAATCTGGACAAGGGCGCGGTCGAGGGACTCGATCTGTGGTACGCCATCGGCGCCGCGCAGTCGCTCCTGCAGCAGCGGACGCTGCCCGCGACGGCCAATACCCAGCGCACCCAGTTCGACGTCATGAAAGTGTCCGCGACGGTGAGCGGCGGCATCGCGACCACGCACGATCTGACACTGTCCTCGCCCTACCTGCGCCTGACCGGGCAGGGCACGGCGAACCTCGCCAGCAAGGCCCTGAACCTGCATCTGGTCACGACCCTCCTCAAGTCCCCGCCCGGTGCCCAGGACACGCCGCTGTCGGCATTGACGCTGGCCGACATCCCGGTTGATGTCGGGGGCACGCTCACCTCGCCCAGCGTCCGGCCGGACGTTCAGGGACTGGTGAAATCGGCGATCCGGAACAAGGCCCAGGATCTCATCAAGGACAAACTGAAGGGCCTGTTCGGCAAGTGACTGCCGATCCGCGTCCCGATATCCCTTTGCGATACAAAGTCCTGCGTTGTTTTCACTGACCTTTCAAACTTGCCCGTGACTTCCCGGCGATGGCACTCTACCGCGGCAGGGCCGGAGGTTCGCCGTTGGATACCGATGTCTACCGTTGCGGCGAATTCCTGATCGAGGCGACCAACCGTCGCTTCAGCCGCGACGGCGTGGAGCTCGCCCTGGAACCCAAGGTTTTCGCAGTGGCCCTGCTGCTGCTCTCGAGTCCCGGCGAACTCGTCACGCGCGAGCAGCTGCTCGATTCGGTCTGGGGCCATCGCTACGTCACGCCCTCGACCCTGAACCGGGTCATCGCACTGGTGCGGCGGGCCTTCGCCGATGATGTCGGGCACCCGAGGTTCATCCAGACCGTGCATGGCGCCGGTTACCGCTTCATCGGTCCGGTGGTCCGCCAGGCCGAGAGCGCACAGAGCCTGACGGTAAGATTCGGGCCGCCCCCGACGGCGCGCCCCCCGGCGCCGCTGGAAGCGCTGATCGGTCGTGGCGAGCAGATCGAGCAACTGTCCACGCTGCTGCGCGACGGCCGCGGCGTCACCGTCGTGGGGTCCGGTGGCATGGGCAAGACCCAGTGCGCCCTGGCCTTTGCCCATCAGCATGCGGACGACTGGCCGGATGGCATCTGGTTCTTCGACCTGGTGCCGTTGCAGCACGCGGAGCAGTGGCTGGAGCTGCTGGCGCGGGCGCTGTCGATTTCACCGTCGGGGGAGGGCGCCTTGCTGGAACGCGTGGCCCGCGCCCTGGCGCACCGCCGCGCGCTGCTGGTGCTCGACAACTGCGACCGGCTGTCGACGGCCCTGGGTGTAACGGTGGTGCAGATCCTGCGCGCGACCGACGAGGTGAAAGTGCTGGCCACCTCCCAGCAGCCGCTGCAGTTCCGCGGCGAGCAGCTGCTGCACATGCCGCCGCTGGCGCTGCCGCCCGTGCGCCAGAGCGTCACCGCCGCGGATCTGCCGGACATCGCCTGCGCCCCGGCGGTGGCATTGCTGCTCGCGCGCATCCGGTCGGTGCAGCCCGGCTTCGTGCTGCGCGTGGCCAATGCGCCGGCGATCGTTGCGATCTGCGAGCGTCTGGATGGCATGCCGCTGGCACTGGAACTGGCCGCGGCGCGCTTTGCGGTGCTGTCCGCCGAACAGGTGCTGGAACGGCTGTCCCTGCGGTTCCGGTTCCTCTCCAGCGAGGCGGCCGGGCGCGATGCGCGCCACCGCAATCTCGCGGCCCTGCTGGAGTGGAGTTTCGGGCTGCTGTCGAGCGCCGAACAGCAGCTGCTCGCCTGGCTCGGCGTGTTCGTGCAGGGCTGGACCGTGGAGGCCGTGATCTTCCTGGCCCAAGCCCTCGGCCGCGACCCGGAGTCGCAGGTGGATCTGCTCACCGGACTGGCCAACAAGTCGCTGGTGACGGTGAATCAGGCCCTGACCCCGCCGCGCTACCGGCTGCTGGAGAGCGTGCGCGAATTCGCGCTGGTGCAGCTTGCGCACATGAACGAGGAGCCGCGCGCGCGGCAGGCGCACCTGGGCTACATCGGCCGCCTGGCCGCGACCGTCCATCAGGACATGATCAGCGGCCGCATGCGCGAACGGGTGGCATCGCTCATCCATGAACACGACAACATCGAAGCCGCCTGCGACTACGCACTCGGCGGCGGCGGTGACCCCCAGGCGGCGCTGCAGATCGTCGGTTCGCTGATCCTGTACTTCAAGGCCCATGGTGCCTATGCCCTGGGACATCGGCTGAGCCAGCGTGCGCTGGAGAAGGCGCCGCGCGAACGGACCCGGGTCCGGTGCCTCGCCATGACCTGCTACGGCGTCATCGGTCTCACGGCCCATACGGGTCCGGCGGCCGGTGAGGCGCTGCAGGAAGCGGCCAGCATCGCGCAGGAGATCGGCGATCAGTGGGCGCAGGCCTACGCCAGCGGCAACCTCGCCATGTGGAAGGCGGACCTGGGTCTGGGGCAACGGGCGGGCCCCGATATCGGGATCGTCGAGCGGATCGCCGAGCGGTTGAACGATGACAATCTGCGGGGCCTGGCCGGACTTGCCCGGGGTTGGATGTACCTGGCCGAAAACCGGGTCGACCAGGCCATCGAGGTGCTGACCCCGGTGCGTCGTCTCGGCGATGACGTCCACCAGCATCACTTCATCGAGGTGTACATCGGACTTGCGATGTTCCGGCGCGGCGACTATGCGCAGGCCGCCAGGCTATGGCTCGAATCGATGCGCAATGCCCTCGCGGTCGGGCACATCCGCGGCGCCGCGGGTTCGATGGAGGGCTGCGGCTACATTGCCGAACGGCTCGGGCTGGCGGAGCAGGCGTGCCGCAGCCTCGGCGCCGCCGAGGAGATCCGCCAGCGCACCGGCATCCCGCTCTACAGCTTCTGGATCCCTCACTACAACCATGCCCACGCCGCATTGCGCACGGCGCTCGGACCTGCGGCCTACGCCCGCGCCACCGCCACGGGGGCGGCGCTGCACGAGGAGGATGCCGCGGCCGAAAACGCGCAATGGCTGCAGTCCTTCAGCGCCGCGCCGGGCTACGGCCCGCCGGACAGCAGGCCCTTGTCGTCATAGCGGCGGCGCAGGTTCGCGAGCCGGCCGGCGAGGTCCGCGCCGAACTGGTGTTCGGCCTGCGCGTCGTCCTGGTCACTGAAGTTCGGCAGGATGGTCGGTGCGGCATCCGGAGTAATTTTCGCATACAGCGCCCGGATGCCGGTGCGCAATCCGGTCACCTGGTCGGGCGTGTCGGTGATGCCGAGCAGGTTGACGAAGAAGCGGACGTCGCGATGGGCGAATGCGGTGTCCTCCCGGGGCACCCGCGACACGGCCCCGCCCATGTGCTGCAGGTGGATCTCGGTGCGAGGCGATGGCAACTCGTTGGCCGCGGCGGCGAGCACTTTGAGCGTCGAGTCCGGGAGCGAGACGTAGTTGGCCGTCTTCCAGTAATACGAGAGTCCCGGCGGCGCGGACGGGTCGAACATCTGCTGCCATTGCACGTACGGCATCCAGCCCAGGTGCTCCGCCAGCGGTTGACCGTAGGCCCGCAGCGGCTTCAGGGCGCGCTCGCCCTGGGCGTGGTCACCGCACCAGCTGACGGCGAGGATGACCACCGGGCGCCCATGCCAGGCCGGAGCGAGAAAGGGCAGTGGCGGCGCGTGCACGATGACGGCGAGACCACAGAACTCATCGGGCGCCTCGGCGGCGAAGTCACGGAATGCCTGCAGGGCTCCCAGGGCCTGTTCCCCCGGATGGATGATGAGTCCCGCGAGCACATGGCTCAGGGGATAGACCCGGTAGTCGAAACTCGCGACCACGCCGAAGCCCCCGGCGCCGCCGCGCAGGCCCCAGTACAGGTCGGCATGATCGACGGGGGAGGCGCGCACGATGCGGCCGTCGCCGAGAATGACGCTGGCCGCGAGCACGTTGTCGCAGGCCAGCCCGTAGCGGCGCATGAGCCAGCCGGCGCCGCCGCCGAGGGTGAAGCCGCCGACGCCGGTGGTCGAAATCAGGCCGCCGGTCGTGGCCAGGGACACCCGCGCCGTCGCCGCGTCCACGTCGCGCCAGAGCGCGCCGCCCTGCACGGTCGCGATGCCGGCTTCGGCGTTCACCACCACGCTGTTGAGCCGCGACAGGTCCAGCAGCAGTGCTCCGTCGCGGATGCTGCGGCCGGCGACGTTGTGGCCGCCGCCGCGCACGGTCACGGCCAGCCCGTATTCGGAGGCGATCCGCAGGGCGCTGGCGACGTCTTCGGCGTCCGCACAGGCGACGATGGCGGAAGGATACCGGTTGATCGCCCCATTCCAGACGCGGCGCGCGGCCGCATAGGCGTCGTCGCTGCGCACGGTCACGGTGCCGCGCAGCGTGCCCCGCAAGGCCGTCAGTACCGTGCCGCTGAGTTCAATGGAGTCGGACTGCACTGGCGCTGCCTCCCCGGTGGCGGCGCCGCTTCTCGAGTCGGCGCTCACGGACAGTCTGCCGTCAGCCCGGACGGGTGTCCATGCATCCGGTACCGCCGCGCCGCATCAAGGTGCGGCGCGGCGGGTCCGGCCATAGGCGCAGGCAACGCAGGCAATCTACGGTTCCTGGGTCGTGGTGTTGATGTTGACGCGGGTCGCCACGATGTTGCCGGTGATCACACCGGGCAGCGCCAGCGTCTTGCCATCGGGTCCCAGCTGCGTGATGGTGAACGTCCCGGTGTAGCTGTTGCCGTCCCGGGACAGCGTCACGTACTGCTTGATGAAAGCCGGACCGCCGGGACCGACCGGCGCGTTGGCCGGGTTGTTCGGCGGATTCCAGGACAGGCCGATATGGTTGAGCACATAGGTGCGCTCGCCGGTCTGCTTCCACACGCCCAGGCAGGTGGCGCCGGTCGTGGGGTCCCGGACACCGGAGTAGGTCAGCTCGTTGCCATCGGCGAACCAGATGGTGTTGCCACCATCGACCATCGCCCCATCCGGAATGTTGATCGGCGGCGGCTTGCTGGCGTTGCCGCTGGAAAGATACGTGAAGTGCCACAGCCCGACGATGGGCGCGCCGAAATGATCCGGCCAGCCTTCATCCGCGACGTACCGGAAGCCCACCTTCGTGAGCGTTGCCGGGCCGGCCCCCGGCTGTTGCCATACCGAGGGCTTGAACGGTCCCTCGTACTGCAGGCAGCCCGCGCTCGCCTGCTGCACGAAGGCCGCGCCCAGAAGCATCAGTCCGAGACAGGCCAGTCCCCGACAGGCTGCGCGCAGCCTTGCGAGGGGAGACTCGAGGTTCGTGATTTTCATGTCATCGCTCCACTGATTGGGGGTGAATGCCGCTGTCGACAGCGTCGACGGCGCACACTCTAGACGCCGCATGTGGCGCGAAAACGCGGGGCTTGTGAGGGATTGATGAGGCTTCCGTGGATGCCGCAGTGCCGCAATGCCGTTGCCTGTGCGGGCCTGCTGCAGGACGTCATAGAATCACTGCCGCCCTCCGCGATCGGGGATCACGCGCTTGGCCGACATCTTCCTTTCCTATGGACATACCGACGCGGCGATTGCGAAACGGTTCGCGGCGGCCTTTGAGCGGGCGGGCCTGAGCGTCTGGTGGGATGCCACGCTGCATTCGGGAGACTCGTTCGATGCGGCCATCGAGGCCGCATTGCGCGGCGCCAGGGCCGTGGTGGTGCTGTGGTCGGCCGCTTCCGTGCAGTCGCGCTGGGTGCGTGCCGAGGCGACGCTGGCCGATCGACTCAAGACCTTGCTGCCGGTGATGATCGAGAACTGCGAACGGCCGATCATGTTCGAACTCACGCATACGCCGAGCCTCGTGCACTGGTCGGGGGATGACGAAGACGGCGTGTGGCGCTCCGTAATTGCCGACGTGCGGCGCCTGGTGGACAGAGGCGGTGAAGCGACCGGCGATGCGCCTGCGCCACTGGCCACGCGCGCCGCGATGCCCGAGCGCGGTGGCGAGCCCGGCGTTGGCATGCTGCCGATCCTCAGCCGCTCGGGTCTGCCGGAAGATGAGGTGTTTGCCGAGGACCTGCTCCCGGAGATCCTGGCCGAACTGTCCCGACATGGCTATTGCAGGGTCATCACGACTGCCGCCATTGCCGGCGCCCGCGGCAACCAGGCGGACCTGCGCGCACTCGCGCGCACCCTCGAGGTTCGCTACCTCGTGGAGAGTCATATCCGGCGCGTGGGTCCCAACCTGCGCCTGATGATCCAGCTGACCGAGGGTGCGAACGGCAACATCCTGTGGAGCCAGAAGTACGAGCGGCCCCTGGCGGCGGTGGAACAGCTGCAGGATGAGCTCGCGGTCGAGATCGCAAGCCACATCGGCGAGCAGGTGCTGCGCCTGGAGTTCGAACATGTGTACCGCAAGTCCGAGAATCTGACCGCCTGGGAGCGGGCGCTGCGCAGCATGGCGTGCATGGGGCGCATCAATTCGCAAAGCATGCGCCTTTCGATCGAGGAAGCACGGCAGGCGCTGCGCATTGCTCCGGACTACGCCTTCGCCCATGCGCAGCTCGCCGTCCCCCTCGCGTGCTACGGAGTCATGCTCAGGAACGGCGACGAAACCGAAACCGCCGCGGAAGTACGCCTGCACGTCAGGCGGGCGGTCGAGCTGGCGCCGACCGACTCGCGGGTGCTGCAGTTCGCGGCCAATGCCTGTTCCGTCATCGGTGATTTCCAGGCCTGCCTGCGCTACTCGGAGCGCGCGGTGGAACTGACTCCCAATGTCGCCCATGCCCATCAGGGCCTGGGCTGCGCCTACCTGGGCCTGGGACGTATCGAGGAGGCGCTGCGGGAATTCGACGCCGAGGAGAGGCTGGCGCCGCATGACGGCATCCGCTACCTGAGCTGGTGCATGCGCGGCGTGGCCTATCTGGTACAGAACCGTCTGGACGCCGCCGATGCGGCGCTCGAGCGCTCCCGCAAACTCAACCCCAGCTACCATTACGCCCTGATCTGGAAGGCGGTCGTCGCATCGCTCCTGGGGAGGGACGAGGAAGCCGTGCAGCTGGTGCGTGAAGTGCGGACTCTGGAACCGCACATCACCCTGGCCCAGCATCAAGCCAACAGTTCGGTCTGGGTGGCCGACGCGCAGCGCGCCCGGGAGCTGAACGCGGTGTTGCGCACTCCGTGGGCTGCGACCGACTCCTGAGGTCGATGACCTCGCGATCGGCACTGGTGACTATTCCACCGGGGCGACCAGCGGCACCGTCGGGAAATAGCCCCGGTAGCGGCCAACATCGCGAGTCAGGATCGCGCATTTGACGACTGCTGCATGCGCGCCGATGTAGAAATCCGGCAAGACGCCTTGTTTGGTTCCTTTGCGGCGCCGATACTTGAGGAAGACCTTTCCCGCAAGAAACAGAGCTTCACGCGGAATGGTGTCCACCACCAGCATGGCTTCCGCGATAACCTGCTCCAGCTCCTCGATACGTTGGAATGCCATCGACAGCTCGGAATAGATCACGGCATTGATCGCCAGGCGGTCGGTGAGCGCGGCGGACTCCAGTTGTGCCTGTGACCATGCCGCCCACTTCGGATCATCCTCCAGCACATCAAGCAGTACATTGGTGTCAACCAGGATCACCGCTTCAGTTGCCGCGCGTCAGCGCCAGGATCTCCTCGGTCCTCATCTTCACGGTGGCCCGCCCGCGAAGTTTGGCGAATGCACTCTTGCGCACTTTGGAGGCGCGGCCAGCCGGCCGCAGCAGGACTTCTCCGGTGCTCAGGCGCTCGAAAGTCACGGCCATGCCGGGCTTGAGCCCGAGGTAGTCGCGTACGCTCTTGGGTACCGTGACCTGCCCTTTGCTGGTTACATTGGTCGGCATGAAAGTAATACCTCGCTTGTCGATGGTATTACTATACTGTGGCATCGATCGAACGCAAGTCACGGTATCGGGTGCCGCGCCGCAGCACGGCCCGGGTGCACTGTCCGACAGCGGCCCGCCAACCGCCGTCGTGCAAGCGTCGGGTGATTGTGATATCCGTGCGCCACGACCGAGGTGGAGAGCTCCCATGACGAAGCGGTTCGAAGGCAGGACCGTGCTGGTGACCGGCGCCGGCTCGGGCATCGGCCGGGCCACGGCCCTGGCATTTGCAGCCGAGGGCGCACAGCTGATGCTCAGTGACCTGAGCGATGCGAACGGCCGCGATACCGCGGCGCAGGCCCGCGCCGCCGGAGCGCGGGCCGAGTTCCTGCAGGGCGACGTGGCGCGCGGCGCGGATTGCAGGGCCATGGTCGCCCGGGCGCTCGATGTGTTCGGCGGCCTGCACGTCGCCTTCAACAATGCCGGCATCAATCTCGCGGCGGGGCCGATCGCGGATGTCGAGGAATCCGAGTGGCATCGGATCCTCGCGACCAACCTCACCGGCGTGTTCCTGTGCATGAAATACGAGATCGAGGCCATGAAACGGGCCGGGGGCGGGGCCATCATCAATACCGCCTCGGTGGGCGGCGTGATCGGGACCGCCGGGGTCACGGCCTACTGCGCGACCAAGCACGGCGTGCTGGGACTGACCAAGTCCGCGGCCCTCGATCACATCAAGGACGGCATCCGCATCAACGCCGTGTGTCCGGGCGGCACGCGCACGCCGATGCTCCTGGAGTGGTTCAAGGATCCGGCGGTCGAGCGTGCCGCGACGGCCGACACGCCGCTCGGGCGGTTCGCCGATCCCGCCGAGATCGCCCGGGTCGTGCTGTTCCTGGCGTCCGATGAGGCCTCGTTCATCGTCGGCCAGGGCCTCGTGGCCGATGGCGGCCTGACCGCGCACTGACATGGACGGTTCAGGCGTGCGCGGCGTCGAGATCGACGAGCTGCTCGATTCGCGGCCGCTGTCCGGACTGCAGCTGTACGTGCTGGTCCTGGGCGCGCTGGCGGTGCTGTTCGACGGCTACGATCTGCAGGTGCTGGCGCTGACCGTGCCGGCGCTGACCAAGGCCTGGGGCATCGCGGCGCCCGCGCTGAGCGTGGCGCTGTCGGCCTCGTTGCTGGGGATGGGGCTGGGCGCGGCCTTCCTCGGGCCGCTGGGCGATCGCTATGGCCGGCGCACGGTGCTGGCGGGAACCATGGCCATCGTCGGCGTCTCCTCGCTGGCCGCGGCGCTGGCGCACGACCCGATTGAGCTGGCGCTGTCACGATTCTTCACCGGCGCGGCTCTGGGCGCGAGCCTCGCCAACGCCTACACGCTCACCGCGGATTTCATGCCGCGGCGCAGGCGTGCCACCCTCATCACGGTGGCGTACTGCAATACCGCGACGGGCGCGCTGGTGGCGGGCCTGGTTGCGCCGTCCGTCCTCGGGCACTTCGGCTGGCCCGGGACGTTCGTCGTCGGCGGCGTGCTGCCGCTGGCCCTGAGCATCACGCTGATCACCACGGGGCCCGAGTCCATCAAGTTCCTGTTGAATCGCAGGCCCGACAGTTCCGCCATCGGCGCGATCCTGCGGCACATCGCCCCCGGCACCGCTGCCGCGACGGTGTACCTGCAGGCCCCGGCACAGGTGCTCGCAGGCTCGGTGAGGGACCTGCTGGGCCGGCCGTACCGTGCCGCGACGCTGCTGCTGTGGCTCGGCTATGCCATGAACTCCTTCAACCTGTACCTGATGGTCAGCTGGCTGCCGACGCTGCTGACCGGGGCGGGATGGCTGCCCGCGCAGGCGTTGCGGGCGATGGCCTTCAACCAGCTGGGCGGCATCTGTGGCGGAGTACTGCTCGGGGGACTGATGGACCGCTTCGGTGCCGAACGCTCGCTGGCCGTCGGCTTCGTCCTCAACGCGATTGCGTTGCTGGCCTTCCTGATCGTGCCGTCCGGATTCCTGTCGTGGGGTGCGCTGCTGCTGGTCATCGGCGCCTGCACCGGTGGCGCGCAGTTCGCGATCGTGTCGGTCGCCGCCTCGCTGTACCCGTCGGGCATCCTCGCCACCGGCAGCGGGTGGGCCTCGGCCATGGCCCGCATCGGGGCTTTCCTGAGTCCGCTGGTGGGCGGGGCGCTGATCGCGGCGGGCGTGGTCCCGACCCGCGTGATCGCAGGCCTGGCCCTGCCGGCCGCGGTGTGTGTCATGGCGATGCTGGGCCTGATGCGTGTGCGGCGGAGTGCCTAGCTTGCGTCTTCGAGGCATCGTAGGTGGGGTCCGGCTTCTTGGTCCACGGCGAGCGCAGGTAGTAGGGCACGGCACTGAAGGTCGCTTCCACGGCGACGATGCCTGCCTTCGTGACCTTGAACGCCTCCAGGAATCCCCAGGACTGGGGCTCCTGGTAGTTGGACCTGGCCGGGGTGCCGTCCGTCAGGGTGTACTCGTCCAGGACGCCCTTGTGGTCGATGAAGCCCCGGCACATGGTGAAGCCGCGCACCTCATCCACCAGGAAGCAGTCGCGGTCGCGGACGCGATTGTTGTAGCGGTAATGGCCTGACCTGAAGCCGGCCTCGAGGTCGGTCCACATGACCCCGTTTTCGTGCCGCACTGCGCCGGGCGCGAAGCGGGTGCCGCGGATTTCGCCCGTGTTGTACTGCAGGGTCGAGAAATAGCCATCGGCGAGTTGCCGGATGGCATCCCGTGACAGGCGCTCCGCCACGGGCACCGTCGCGCTCAGGGCGGGATCGCGGTGGTATTGCAGGATGTCGCCCATCGGTACCGGAGGCGCGCTGACGTTGCGGCGGGTCGCAATGACGTGCTCGACCTCGGTGATGTGCCGGTCCCGCACCTGCAGCCGTATGGCCAGGAACCCCTGGGTCTGGCGCTGCAGGACACTGGTATAGATGCCGATCTCACCCGTGGCCGGGTCCGCAAGCACCAGCGGCGTGTCGACTTCCGCCGTCACGGTATCCCAGGTGCCGTCCGGGAAGGTCATTTCGGCATTGTTCTCGCTGTAGCGGACATGCCGTGCGAAGGGCGCCAGGGCGGGATCGTGCCGCAGGTACGCCGCGCGGTACGCGGCCGCGATGCCTTCGAGGCAGGCCTGGTCGCAGTCGGCCGCCCGCGCGGACCGGCCGATGAGGGCCATTGCACCCAGGACCAGGATCGCTGCTGCGCTTGATTTCATGGCGGTGCCCGTTGTGTGGCGACGGGCCTCTTCTACCAGACCGGCAATGCTGGGACAATCGGCCATCCACGGGCCACACTCCAGCAGGGGATTTCATTGAACATCGGATTTGTCGGTCTGGGCGCGATGGGGCGCCCGATGGCGGGCCACATCGCGCGCGCCGGACATCAGCTCACCGTGTTCGACGCCGATGCCGCCGCGGCCGAGCGGCTGGCGGGCGACGTGACGGTGAGCATCGCCCGGGGACGCGAGGATTTCAGCAACACCGAAGTCCTGGTGACGATGCTGCCCAACGGCGCCATCGTTCGCGAGGTGCTGCTGGGCTCTCCCGGCATCGCATCGGTAATGCCCAGGGGCGCTCTCGTCATCGACATGAGTTCATCCGAGCCCGAGGGCACGCGGACCCTCGGAGCGACGCTCGCCCAGATGGGCCTCGAACTGGTGGATGCGCCGGTCTCGGGCGGCGTACCGCGGGCGAGCGATGGCTCGCTCACCATCATGATCGGCGGTGAGGCCCCGACCATCGCGCGGGCACGACCCGTTCTGGAACTCATGGGCAAGCGTCTGTTCGAGGTCGGCGCGCTGGGCGCCGGACACGCCATGAAGGCGCTCAACAACTATGTGTCCGCCGCGGCCTTCGAGGCCACCTCCGAGGCGCTGCTGATCGGCAAGCGCTTCGGCATCGACCCCACGCAGTTCATCGACATCCTCAACGTCTCCACCGGGCGCAACTTCCACAGCGAACTGTCGATGAAGGGCAACGTCATCGCCGGCCGCCATGCCGCGGGTTTCTTGCTGGCGCTGGCCGCCAAGGACGTGCGCATCGCCGCCGGTCTCGCCACGGCCATGAAGATCCGGGCACCGATGCTCGAACTCAACGCGGCGCAGATGAGCGCGGCGTCGCAGGCACTCGGACCCAAGGCGGACGTCACCGAGGCGATCAAGGTCTGGGATCACGACGCATGAGGGCGGGCCGGTGGCTCGTGCCGATCCTCGCGATCCTCTGGCATGCCGCCACCGCCGCGTCCGCAGCCGGGTCCGGGATCCTGATGACCTACTGGTCGGACGATCCGGCGGCCCATCCGGGTGATCCATTGCCCGGGAGCGTCGGGGCCGATGGAATGCCGGTCCAGAACGCTGCGTTGTTGCGGCAGCTGGACGACATCGATGTCCTGGCGTACGCCTTCCTGAGGGTCGATGAGACGGGGAACGTCTATTTCCGCAATCCCGCCGTCGACCTGTCGGCGGCCGACGCCGGATTCTGCCGGCGCAACCCGCCCGCGTGCCCGCCTCGGCAGGGCCCGGCGTCGGGCAGCTTCGATGCCTTCGTACACCTCACCAATCGCCAGCAGGCGCTGAAGCGGATCATTTCCGTCGGCGGTGCCGGCAGCCAGCGCTCGCTGGATTTCGCCGTCGCCCACCCCGAGACCTTCGTGCGCTCGGTCACGGCACTGATCCAGTCCTTCGGCCTCGATGGCATCGATCTGGATTTCGAGCCCGACGGTTTTTTCGGCGCCGGGCAGGGCGAGGGCCTCGCGACCATCATTGCCGAGCTGCACCAGGAGCTGGGGCCGCGCGCCTTCATGAGCCTCGAGCTTCCGTGCCAGCGCAATCTCGCCACCGTCGCCCAGAGCGCGTACCTCTCGCTCATGGGCTACGATTTCCACGGCCCGGAGTATTCCCCCGTCACGGCGCACCAGGCCAATCTGTACAGTGATCCGGAGGAGCCGTTCCTGGCCGGCTTCTATCACTTGAGCGACCAGCAGTCCCTCGACTACCTGACTTTCCGGCGCGTTCCCGCGCAGATGATATTGCTGGGCTTTCCGGCCTATTTCGTCGCCTACGGGGGCGTGGCATCACCGGCGGGTGCCAACGGTGCGTTCCAGCCCTTCGATAAATCCAGGACGCCGGTCTACGATCTGGGCGGAGCGCGGGGCCGGGGTTCGTACCGCGTTGCTGCGTCACTGCTGCAATCGGGTTTCCGGGAGCACCGGGTCCGGGTCAACGGCCGGCTGAGCGCCGTCTATGCCTATGATCCGGCCCGGCGGCAGTGGCTGAGCTACGACAATGCGGCGCTGGTCGCCGCCAAGGCCCGCTACGTTCTCGACAGGCACCTGGGCGGCATGATGATGTGGGAGATCGGCGAGGACCTGCCCGCCGAGCACCCGGGTTCGCTGTTGAGGAGCGCGCACGAAGCGCTGCGGGGCGCGTCTGACCGCGGCCGCTGATCCCGGCGCCGCGGCATCACTCCCCCGGAATGCTGAGCCCCAGCAGCTGCGCCGCATTCAGACCCAGAATCTTCCTGCGGTCCGCATCCTGCAGCCCCGCGTGGAAGCCGACGGGCGCGGGTTCCGACATATCGAAAGGATAGTCCGTCCCCAGGCACAGCCGCTCCGCGCCGTGGGTGCGCACCAGGCTCCCGAGCTGCTCGCGGTCGAACACCAGGGTATCGAGCCACAGTTTCCGCAGGTAGCTCGACGGCAGGTCCCTGCAGTGTTCGCGGCAGTCCGGGCGGGCCCGCCAGCCATGATCCATGCGCCCCCAGTATCCGGGGATGTACCCGCCCCCATGCGCGACGCAGATCCGAAGACCGGGATAGCGATCCAGCACCCCGCCGAATATGAGATGTCCCACGGCCAGCGTGGATTCCAGGGGATTGCCGATCAGGTTGTTGAAGTAGTACTCGCTCATCCGCTGGCCCTGGGTGAAACCCAGGGGATGGATGAAGAGCAGGATGCCCAGCTCCTCCGCCGCGGCGAAGAAGGGACGGAATTCCATGGCGTGCAGGTCGCGGCCGTTGACGTTGGTGCTGATGGCGATGCCGCGCAGGTCCAGGTCCCCGACGCAACGCTTGAGCTCGGCGACGGCCATCCCGACATCCTGCAGCGGCACGGTACCCATGCCGACGAAGCGCTTCGGGTTGCCGGCGACGGCGGCCGCAATGCCGTCGTTGACCGCCCGCGCGGCGCTGCGACCGGTCTCGGCGTCCGTGAAGTAGTAGTACTGGCCGGGACTGGGCGAAATCGCCTGCACGTCGATCCCGAGCCGGTCCATGTCCTGAAGCCGTTGCTCGACGCTGTTCAACGTGCGGCCGATCCGGGTGAACTGGGCACGATTGACCTCGGCCGTCTTCGGGGACGTGAAATCGCCGATGCCCGGCGGCGGTCCCGGATAGACCGCCTGCACGATCGCATCCCCGGCCGGAATGCCGAGATGACAGTGAATGTCCACCACGAGATGTCGTCCGCGCGCCTCGACGGGAATCGGTTTGACCTCACCGCAGGTCGACATCGTCATGGCAGTCTCCGTGCCGGCTGGAGGGTCCCGGCGCATTCCCCGAAGCCGATGGACACGAAGCCAGCGGCGACCGCGCGGCCACGCAACGTG
>Ga0335075_10006760_pt1 | contig 17691 bp, 19 predicted proteins | sample Lox_Sample_24_FD_206723 | JGI IMG/M metagenome (GOLD analysis project Ga0335075, IMG submission 206723) | Soil microbial communities from Loxahatchee National Wildlife Refuge, Florida, United States - Lox_Sample_2.4 | ecosystem: Environmental > Terrestrial > Soil > Wetlands | place: USA...
GCGGGCTGGCCGGCGCCGTGCCCGGCCCGGAGGACCTGGCCGCGCTGCTGCGCCGGGAGGCGCAGCTCGACTGAGGGCGTTACCGCCGGCGGCCGGAGTTGACCGCCGAGAGCAGGAAGTCGACCAGCTGCTCGGCGTAGCGCGCCGCGTCCGTGTGCAGCGCGTCGCGGCGGTCCTTGGGCGTGCTCTGGACGTGCGTGGTCGCGCCGCCGACCAGCGTGTCGAGCAGTAACGTGATCGAGGTGTCGTCTGGAATCTCGCCCCGGGCGATGCCGCGCCGGACGATGCCGCGAGCGGCCAGCACCTGAGAGGTGCGCAGCGCGCTGAGCCGGTCGGCCAGACCCGGGATCAGGTCGCCCTCCAGGTTGAGGCGCAGCGTGGCCCGCCCGGCGTCACCCAGGTACAGGTCAAGGATCTGCCGGGCCAGCCTGACCAGGTCCTCGCGCAGCGAGCCGGTGTCGACCTCGTCGATGATGCCCACCCGCAGCCGTAGCGCCTCGACCAGCAGGGCTTCCTTGGTCTGCCAGCGAAGGTAGATGGAGGCCTTGCCGACGCTGGCCCGCTTGGCCACGGCATCGACGCTGAAGCCGGCCCAGCCCGCCTCGCCGAACAGGGTGACCGCCGCGTCCGCGATACGGCGGTCGACGTCGGGGTCGCGGGGGCGGCCCGCCTGCGCCGGGCTGATCGTCACGCTGGCCACCTCCTGTTGCCCTTCACCGACATCATCACCGCGCGCCCGGGCTGGGTCAGCCGAGTGCGAGGATTTCGTGACTACCTGCTGCGCGGCGCGGGAAGCAGCTACGGGAGACTGGAGCCTTATGGACGAGAATCGGGCACGATCATTGCTGCAGGCCGAGCGGGCCGAGGTGCAGAGCCTGCTGGCTGGCTCGGAGCAGGCCGGGGAGGAAGACCGGGAATCCGAGGACGAGGAAGGCGGGGTTGACTCGGTCGACCCGGCCACGTCGCTGACCGCCGAGGGCATGGACGACGCGATAGCGGAGAGCATGCGCGACCGGCTCGCGGCCATCGACCGCGCGCTGCGGCGGCTGGACGACGGCACCTACGGGCGGTCCGTGCGCAGCGGCACGCCGATCCCGGACGAGCGGCTCGAAGCCGACCCGGCGGCCGAGCTCACGGTCGAGGAGGCTCGGCAGCAGGAGCGGGCGGCGGAACGGGATCAGGCCCGGGAGGTGGGGGAGTAGCGCTGGCTCCGGCCAGCCCGTGCTGGTAGGCGTACGTGACCGCCTGGGCCCGGTCCCGCGCGTCGATCTTGGCGAACATGTGGTTGATGTGGGACTTGACCGTGCCCTCGCTGACCACGAGGCGGTCGGCGATCTCGGCGTTGGACAGGCCCTCCGCGATCAGGGCCAGCACCTCGGCTTCCCTGGGCGTCAGCCCGGCCGGCAGCCCCGGAGCATGACCCGGCCCTGCCGGGACCGCCGCGATCGCGTCGATCAGGTGATGCTGCACGGCTGGGTCGATGATCGCGCGGTTGTCGGCGACCTGCTCCAGCGCCTCGCGGATCTGCGCACCGCCCGCGTGCTTGGTCAGGTAACCGCGGGCCCCGGCCCGCAGTGCGTCAAGCACGGACCGGTCATCGGCGTACGTGGTGAGCACGACCACCTTGATCTCCGGCTCGCGTTCCCGCAGCATGCGGGTGGCTTCGACGCCGTCACAGCGGGGCATCCGCAGGTCCATCAGCACGATGTCCGGGTGAAGGCTGGCCGCCAGGTCGACGGCCTCGAGCCCGTCCCCAGCCGAGCCCACGACCTCGACTCCGGGCAGCAGCCCCAGCACCAGCTCCAGCCCCTCCCGCACGACGCGCTGGTCGTCGGCGATGAGCACGCGGATCGGCTGGCTCATCCTGCGTCCTGGCGTTCGGCCGCAGGCAGCCGCAACTCGACGCGGAATCCGGTGCCGGTAGCCGCGGCGGTGAGGGTGCCGCCCAGCAGTTCGGCGCGCTCGCGCATGCCGGTGAGGCCGTAGCCGCCGCCGTCCTGGCCGGCTGAATCCGGGCGGCCGCCGCCCGCCGCGAAGTCCTCCACCGTGAGGCGGGTGCTGGCCGGCTCGTAGGCCAGGGAGACCCCGACACGTCCGGGGCTGGTGTGCTTGGTGATGTTGGTGAGCGCCTCCTGGGCTACCCGGTACACCGCCAGCCGGGCCTCCGAGCCCAGCGCACGGGCCTCGCCGGACACCGTGTACTGGCACGGGACGCCGCTGTCTTGCTGGAACTGGGCGGCCAGGCTGGGCAGCCGCTCGGGTCCGGGCAGCTCGTCGCCCCTGAGCATCCCGATGGCCCGCCCCGCCTCCTCGAGCCCGGCCTCGGCCAGATGGTGAGCGCGCTCGATGGCCGTGGGCAGCCGGGCGTCGACGGTGTTCTCGGCCGCGAGCATGCGGGCGCCCTCAAGCTGGAGCATGAGCCCGGACAGCGAGTGGGCGAGCACGTCGTGCATCTCCCGCGCCAGCCGCTGCCGCTCGGCCAGCCCGGCCGCTCGGGCCTCGGCGGCCCTGGTCCGCTCCAGTTCGGCCAGCAGCTCGTCGGCCTGCTGGCTGACCTCCCGCAGCCTGCGCGCCAGCAGGGACATCCCGAAGAACCCGACGACCGCGACCGAGCCGAGTACCCCCGAGAGCGTTGCGCCGATGTGACTGGTTCCGGTGAGCAGGGCCAGGCACAACGCGCCCGCGGCGTACAGCGCGATCTCGAACCGCCGCGGCACCTGCCGGGAGAGCAGGAACACCGCGGTGAAGATCCCGATGATCGCCACGCCGTCCGGCTGCAGCCACATCAGCGCGGCCGAGCCGGCCAGCAGCACGAGCAGCGACGCGAGGTGCACCGCGCCGGGACGGTCCCTGGTGGCCAGCGCGCCCAGCCCGCCGGCGGCGAACGCGGCCAGGGCGGCTGTGATGGCCAGCCCGCGGCCGTCCAGCCCGGGGCCGGGATGGGTACGGATCGCGCTCACCGTCACCCCGATGAGCACCACCGGCCCGACATAACGCAGCCGCCGCAGCAACGCCTCCTGCCGCGACCGCGTCTGGCGCAGCGCCGCCAGCGACGCGGTGGTCGCCGGGTCCGGGTTCACAAAGCGAATGTAAGTCCCGCCGCGCCGGGCCACATCGCCCCCGGGTTAGAGCCCGGGCCTCTAACCACGGGTGGAGACGGCTCTGGCCGGAGGTGGGCCGCGGCGGCCTAGTGAAGATCTAACCCCGCGCCGATGAGAACCGAGGCCCGTTGCGCGCACTCTTTGAGCGCCCGTTCGACGACTCAAAGGAGAGCGTGATGCTGCTTCTCTTCGGCCGGTTCAAGGGTCCGGCCAGGCTCGGCCTCGGCGTAGTGATGGTGATCATCGGGATCGTCATCCACGAGCCGGTACTCGCGCTGGTCGGCGCCGTCCTCGCTGTGTGGGGTCTGTACGCGGCCATCGGCTGGCTGCGCAACCGCGACCGGAAGGCCGGCAACGCGGGCGGCGCGGGCGGGGAAGGCGGGGAAGGCCGGGAGGACACGCCGCGATGACCGCCGTCGAGGTCAGCCACCTGACCAAGCGCTTCGGGGATCTGGCCGCCGTCGACGACGTGAGCTTCGAGGTCCCCGACGGCCAGCTGCTCGCGGTGCTCGGCCCGAACGGCGCCGGCAAGACCACCACGCTGGAGATCCTGGAAGGCTTCGCGGCCCCGACCGGCGGCACCGTCCGGGTGCTGGGCGCCGACCCGCACCGGGCCGGCCGGGCCTGGCGGGCCAGGATCGGGCTGGTGCTCCAGTCGACCAGCCTCGACGCCTCGCTCACGGTCCGTGGCACGCTCAGCGTGTTCGCGCAGCTGTATCCCAGCCCGCGGCCGGTAGGCGAGGTGCTCGAGCTGGTCGACCTGACCAACGAGGCCGGGACCAAGGTCGGGGTGCTGTCCGGCGGCCAGCGCCGCCGGGTCGACGTCGGCATCGGCGTCATCGGACGGCCGGACATCCTCTTCCTCGACGAGCCGACCACCGGGCTCGACCCCGAGGCCCGCCGCCGGGCCTGGACCGGCGTGCAGAACCTGACGGCGGCCGGCACCACGGTCGTGCTCACCACCCACTACATCGAGGAAGCGGACCAGCTCGCCGATCGCGTGATCGTGCTCGCCGGCGGGCGCGTCGTCACCGATACCACCCCGGCCGAGCTCCGGGCCCGGGGCGGGCTGACCACGATCCGCTACCGGCTCAGCGACCGGGCGCTGGCGGCCGGCCTACCGGAAGCGCTGGCCCAGCATCTCGACGCCGACCGCCGCGCCCTGGTCATCCGCAGCCCGGATGTCACCGCCGCCCTGCGCGACCTGGTGGCCTGGGCCGACCGGCACCACCTCAACCTGGCCGGGCTCGAGGTCGGCCCGCCCAGCCTCGAAGAGGCGTACCTGGCCGCCACCGGCGAGCCGCTGCACCCCTAGCCGCACCCGAGCCGCACCCGGAAAGGAATCCCCAATGACTCAGCCGGCTGCCCCCGGCACCGTGCCCGCCCCTGGCACCGTCCCCACCGCCCGGCCGCGGCTCCCCAGCGTGGGCCTGCTGCTCATTGGGCAGATCCGCTACCAGCTCAGCCTGCTCCTGGCCACTCCCAACGCGTTGTTCATCGGCATCGGGCTGCCGGTCCTCCTGCTGATCTTGTTCCATCCCCAGCGCGGCAGCTTCCCCGCGGCCAGCGTGGCCGGCGTGGCCATCTTCGGCCTCACCGTGACCGCCTGGAACACCCACGGGATCCGCCTGATCCAGGCCAGGGAGGCGGGCGTGCTCAAGCGGTGGCGCGCCACCCCGCTGCCCCGGTGGTGCTACTTCCTGGGCCGGATCGTGACCACGGCCCTGTTCTCGACCGCGGCCGGGGCGGTCACCATCGCCGTCGGCGTGCTCTTCTACCACGGGCACGTCACGGCCGCGGCGGCCGGCGCCATGCTCATCGCCATGATCCTCGGCGCGCTGGCCTGGGCCGCGGCGGCGACCGCGATGACCGGCCTCATCCCCACGGCCGAGTCCGCGAACCCGATCTTCATGCTGGTCTACTTCCCGGTGGTGTTCGTCTCCGGCGCCCTGGGCGCGACCAGCGTGCTGCCGCACTGGCTGACCACGCTGGCCAGCTACCTGCCCGCTCAGCCGATGGTCGGCGCGCTGACCAGTTCCCTGCGGCACACCGCTGGCGCGCCGTTCCTGCCCGGCCGCGACGTCGCCGTGCTGGTGGCCTGGGCCGTGGCGGGCCTGGTCGCTGCGGGCATCCTGTTCCGCTGGGAGCCGCACCGCCCAACCGTGAAGCGGCCGGCCAGGGCGTGACCGCGTGTGCTACGTTCCGGCGCTATGGCTGGCAAGGTCGCGGTGGTCACGGGCGGCGGTACGGGCGTGGGCCGGGCGGCGGCCCTGGCTCTCGGCCGGGCGGGGTACTCGGTGGTGATCGGCGGCCGGCGCCCCGGCCCCCTCGACCAGACCGTGGCCGCCGGCGCGGCGGACGGGTCCCGGCTGCTGGCCGTCGTGGCCGACGTCACCGACCCGGCCGACGTGCGGCAACTGTTCGACCGGGTGCGGCAGGAGTTCGGCCGGGTGGACGTGCTGTTCAACAACGCGGGCCGGAACCTGCCCCCGGTGCCACTCGAGGACATCTCGTTCGAGGACTGGCAGTCCGTGGTCGCGGTCAACCTGACCGGGATGTTCCTGTGCACCCAGGCCGCGTTCCGGGTGATGAAGGAGCAGGATCCCCGCGGCGGCCGGATCATCAACAACGGCTCGATCTCGGCCCACGTGCCCCGGCCGCTCTCGGCGCCGTACACCGCGACCAAGCACGCGGTCACCGGGCTGACCAAGTCGGCGTCCCTGGACGGCCGGGCCTATGACATCGCCTGCGGGCAGATCGACATCGGCAACGCGGTCACCGAGCTGGCCAGCCAGCTCGCGGTCGGGGCCCTGCAGCCCGACGGCAGTACCCGCGCCGAGCCGATGATCGACGTGGCGCTGGTCGGCGACGCGGTGGTGCAGATGGCCAGCCTGCCGCTGGACGCGAACGTCCAGTTCATGACGCTGATGGCCACCAAGATGCCGTTCATCGGCCGCGGTTAGCCGTCCCTTCGCGGCAGGGCCTCGAGCAGCAAGGTGACCGACTGGGTCGTCCTGGCCTGCTCGCCGGTGGCCAGCACGTCGAGCATGGCCCCGCGCAGCAGCGCGAGCACGGCGGTGCGCTCGGCAGCGGCCGCCGCGGTCCGGCGCCACCGCGGCGGCTGGCGGGAAGCCAGCAGGCCGAGCCAGTCCTGCACCGTCTGCGCCGCGAAGCCGGACCATGGCCCGGCCGGGTCGACCAGAGACCGGGCATACGCCTCGACCCACAGCCCGAGCAGGTGGCGGTGACCGGGCGCGGACAGCCACTGCCACACCTGCAGCGCGGAATCGATCAGGCCGGCCGGACTTTCCATTTCCCTGAACGCGGCGATCGCCGCGAGCTCCTCCGCCCGCGCCCGGTCGAGCAGCGCCCGGATCAGCGCGTCCTTCGAGCCGTACAGGAACAGCAGCACCCGCGGGCTGGAACCGATCGCCTTGGCCAGCGGCCGCAGCGACATGTCGGCCAATCCGTGGACGAGCACGTACTGGTAGGCCAGCTCGAGCAGCTCGTCCTGCCGCGGCGACGGGACCCGAGCGGTCATCGCGGCGTGGCGGACAGCTCGGCGGCCAGGTCAAGCTCGTAATACTGCCCGATCAGGTCGGCCCCGAAGCTGTGATGAGGCTCCTCGCTGACCAGCGAGAACCCCGCGGCCAGGTAAATGTGCCGCGCGGCGACCAGCGGATGGTTGGTCCACAGCACCATCCGCCGGTAGCCGGCCCGGCGCGCGAACGCCAGGCACTCGCCGACCATCCGCTGGCCGAGGTGATGCCCCCGGGCGGCCGGGTCGACCAGCAGGATCCGCAGCTGCGCCGTGTCCGCATCCTTGGCCACCAGGAACACGCAGCCGACCCGCTGACCGCCGGCCTCGGCGATCCAGGCCGCGTCCCGCTGCGGGTCCGGGTTGGCCGCGTAGTCGGCCACGATCTTCGCGACCAGCGCCTCGAACTCGGTGTTCCAGCCGAACTCCGCGGCGTACTGCTCGCCGTGCGCCATCACCACCCAGCCCAGGTCTCCGGGGCGCCCCAGCGGCCTGATCGTGGCCTCCGCATCCTTGTGCACCGTACCGACCTCCTCTCGAGTACTGACACGACTGTTTCAGTACCCTCAGCGTAGCCGCTGCCGCGGCGCTGATCCAGTCGTTTCAGTGAATGACCTATTAGCCATATAGCGGACATGCGTGCCTAATAGCCAGGAACCTTTTAAGATCGTGTCTTCACGACCTACGGTCTTGGTCCATTCCCTAGGGGCGGGGAGCTCACTATGGTGCGTGTCCCGGATGGCGGGTTCAGTGTTGACCCGGCCGAGCTTGGCGGCGTCGCGGGCCAGATCGGCGTGGCCTATGACGACCTCACCACGGCGATCAGCCAGTACGGACGGGAAGACCCCTCCGCTGGCGATTTCGGTAGCCAGGTCGCGGGCGCCTGGTCCGGCTTTAACGGCGCGTGGGCTCAGGAGCTCAACGTCCTGGGCCTGGCCACCACCGAGATGGCCAGCAAGGTCCGCACCGCCGGCACGAACTACGCGACCGCGGAATCCGCCAACGTCCGCGACATCGACGGCCTGGCTGGCTGATGAGCACCGCGCTGTCAGATCTCCAGGGTTGCCAGTCCACCATCGACTCGGCTTGGTCCATCGTCGCCGCTCCATTGCTGGCCGCGACGATCGACTCGGCGCTGGGCGTGCCCGCCCCGGATGGGTCGCCCGCGGCGATCAGCGCGCAGGGTGATGCCTACCTGGCGGCGGGCGCCACGTGCCGGCAGGTAGCCGAGCGCCTGAACGACATCGCCAGGAACAAGCTCCCCGCCGCCTGGCGCGGTGACGTGGCCGAGACCGCCAGCCAGGCGGTCAGCGCGCTGTCGGACGACGCGACGACCGCCGGGAACGTTCTCGCCGAGGCAGGAAAGGCGCTGCAGGCCTGGGCGGACAACCTCGGCACGGCGCAGCGCGGCGACAGTTCCGGACGCGACATCCTGCAGTCGGCGAAGAGCCGCCTGGGCCCCCTCGGCGGCTTCCTGTCGAGCTTCATCGAGTTCAGCGATCCAGGCGACTTTGTGATCGCGGTGGAAGAGGCACGGACCGGTATCGCGTCGATGGTGAGCGCGGCCGCCCTGGCCCAGAACTCGGGCCAGGCCACCGCTGGCTTGCTGACCTATCTCGCCGACCAGGCCAGGGCCGGGCAGGCTGAATCCGACGGGATGGACCCGCTGGATGCTGTGGTGCTGGCCAGCCAGCAGAACGCCGCGTCCGACGGCGGCGGTGACATCCTGACCGTGGCCGAGCTGACCCGGGCCTCGGAGCTGATGGCCGGCATGCCGGCCGCGCAGCAGCAGGAGTTTGAGCTGCTGCTGGCCGACGCGAAGTCGCCGGAGGAGGCCGCGTTCCTGATGAAGGCGCTGGCGGCGGGCAACTCACTGCCGGTCATCGAGCGCTTCGACGCGCTCATCCACCCCTACGGCAACGATCTTGCCTGGCTGTCCCAGCACCTGGCGCCCGACCTGGCCAGCGGCACCTACGACGGCGTGTCCTTCTTCCACTGGCCGAACCTGGCACCCGGCTACGGTTACGACACCTACTCGCAGGGAGGCATCAACGACTGCGTGGCCGCCTCCACTGTGGTCGCGCTGGCCAACCTGGATCCCGTCTTCATGCTGAAGCTGACCACCGGCGGCCAGCCCGGCGTGGCCGGCTCGGACAGCGTGGCGTCATTCGAGAACCGGCTCCATCAGGCATACATCTCCAGCTACCAGACGGGCCAGCGCGCGGACGGGGACCCTGGCGTGTACCCCAAGGTCGACGGGGGGCTGGGCAGTACCGGCGAGAACGTGCTGGCGAACTCCGACCTCGGCACGGCCACCGGCACCCCCTACCATTACGTGTCGCTGAACGGCACCGGCGACAACCAGGCAGCCCTCGGGAACGTCGAAAAGGCTGTCGACTCGGGGCAGCCGGTCCCGATCGACGTCACCAACGGCAACGACAGCCACCAGATGGTCATCATCGGCTCGAATGGCTCGGAGCTGGAGATCTACAACCCATGGGGGTACAGCATGTGGGTCACCAACCAGCAGTTCGTCAGCAATCAGCTCGGCGCCCTCACCAGCAGCCAGCCGCCTGGGATGCCGACCGCCTTCGGTATTGAGCTGCCGTCCTCGTGAACGCCGTGGCCACGGACGCCGAAGTGGCGGGGCTTGACGTCGCGGCGGCCATCGGCCGCGGCATCGCAGCGGCGGGCCAGGCGCGCCAGATCATGTTCACCGACGCGGCGATCGCCGCTTCTATCGCGGCCGGGGCCCTGGGGGTAGGCCCGTATCCGGTGGCGATCCTGGCCCGGGTGGTGCGGGCCGGCGGTGTCGTCGCCGCGCTGCGGCTGCCCGAGCCGCTGATCGGCGCCGGGCCCACCGCCCTCGCCCGCAGCTGGCTTGAGGCGGCCCTGGCCGCGGGCGGCGAGACAGAGGCGGATCTGGTCTTCTCGCGGTGGCTGGAGATGGTGGCCACGCTGCTCGCCGTGCGCCGGTCGGTCCGGTTCCCTGCCGGAGCAGCGGAAGGCGCGTATCCCCATGCGTAAGGCCAGCCTCGCTGTCCTGGGCTGCCTGCTCCTGGCTGCCGGTTGCAGCAGCGCAGCTCCCGCTGCCCCGCGCGCGGTCGCGACGATGCAGATATCCGACGGAGTCCCGCTGCACCCGGTGACTATGAAGCCGAAGCTGGCGCGGGTAGCGGCAGGCAGCACGTTCTCGGTCACCGTGGACACCAGCGACGGCCCGGAGGCGTGGGAGCTGACCACCGTCGGCCGTCCAGCCATCGTGGAAAAGCAGGGAAGCGCCCCGGCCGGCTCGTGCGGTTCTCCGCCCAATCCGGGATGCACCGTGCCGCGGCGGTACACATTCCTGGCCAAGGCGGCGGGCACCAGCACGATGGTGTGGACCGAGTACGCGGTCGGCTGCTCCGGCCAGGCCGGGCAGCGCTGCGCGGCGGTCATCCAGCCCATCAAGGTGACCGTTACGAGCTAACCGGCCACGGCGTCACCGGGCCTCTGCCGCATCACCAGGCACGGCAATCTCTTGCAATTCGCCAGCTCCCTGATTTATGACCGTAGTAACCGGGTTAAGGGGGCTGGCATGGCAGCCGCGAACTCAGCCGCAGGCTCGGCGGGCCTGAATAGGGGAGCCATCGGCCTGCGCGAGGTCCTGTTCCAGGCGGTGACGTCGATGGCGCCGGCGGGCGCCCTGGCCCTGTCGATCTCGCTCGGGGCCACCTACGCGGGCGGGGCGCTGCCGCTGTCCGTGCTGCTGGCCCTGGTCGGCTGCCTGCTGGTGGCCAGCTCGATCGGGCAGCTGGCCAGGCACCTGCCGTCGGCCGGCAGCATCTACACGTACCCGGCCGTCGGCATCCACCCGTCGATCGGGTTCCTGGTCGGCTGGGGCTACTCGCTGATCGAGATGCTGATCGGCCCGACCACGATGGTGCTGTTCGGCTACCTGGTCTCGTCGGTGACCCAGACCGAGTTCGGATGGCCGTTCACCACCGTTTGGGTGATCTTCATGATCGTCGCGGCGCTCGTGATCGCGGGCCTGAACTTCCGCGGGGTCGTGGTCAGCGCGGGAACCGGAACGGTGCTCGGCGCGCTGGAGATCATCATCTTCGTGATCCTGGCCGTCTGGCTGATCGTGAAGGCCGGCTCGGGCAACACCGGCTCGGTGTTCTCCCTGCACTACGCCACGCTCAAGGGCTACAGCGGCTTCTCCGGCGTGGTGGCCGGCTCGGTCTACACGATCCTGGCCTTCATCGGCTTCGAGGCCGCGGCGCCGCTGGCCGAGGAGGCGCGCAACCCGCGGCGCACGATCGGCGTCGCGGTCATGACGTCCTGCCTGGTCATCGGGCTGTTCTACGTCCTGGGCACGTATGCGGGCGACGTGTTCTTCGGCCCGGGCAAGTTCGCCAGCTTCGGCTTGCTGAACGGCGGCAGCCCGTGGATTCAGCTGGCCCGCGACGTCTGGGGCATCGGCTGGGTGATCGCGTTCCTGGCCATCCTCAACTCGACGTTCGCCAACGGGAACGCGGGCACGCTGGCCACGACGCGGACCTGGTTCGCGATGGCCAGGGCCGGGCTGCTGCCGCGCCCGCTGGCCGCTACCCACCCGAAGTACCGGTCGCCGTACGTCGGCGTGATCGTCCAGTTCCTGCTCACGCTGGCGATCGGGATCCCGCTCGGCATCCACTTCGGCCCGGTGGACACGTTCTCGCTGCTGGCCACGATCCTCACCGGGATCATGGTCGCCATCTACATCGTGTTCAACCTGTCCTGCATCCTGTACTACCTGCGCTTCCAGCGCTCGGAGTTCAACTGGTTCCTGCACCTGGTGGTGCCGGTCGTGGGCATCCTCGCGTTCCTGCCCGTCTGGTTCACCGCGCTGGGGATCGGCAAGGCCGTGCTGAAGTTCGTTTCCCCGCTGAGCTACCCGGACAGCGAGGTCGGGCTGATCATCGGGGTCTGGTTCCTGATCGGGCTCGGGGTCCTGATCTATCTGTATGCCCGGCACGCCTCGCGGCTGCCGAAGATGCAGGAGGTGTTCGCCGACGACCCGGTGGCCGCCACGGCGGCGCCGGCGGAGGGAGCGTGATGGCGCAGGAGGGGTTCATCGAGGTCCCCGGCGGGCGGGTCTGGTACCGCTCGGTCGGGGAGGGCGGGATACCGCTGCTGTGCCTGCACGGCGGGCCCGGGTTCACCCACTACTACCTGGAACCTCTCGAGGCGCTGGCGGACCGGCGGCAGGTGATCTTCTACGACCAGCTTGGCTGTGGCAACTCCGACCGGCCAGCGGACGTAACGTTCTGGACTGTCGAAAGGTTTGTTGAGGAACTCGTGACCGTCCGGGCGGCGCTCGGCCTGGACCGGCTGCACCTGTTCGGCAGCTCCTGGGGCGGGATGCTGGCTCAGCAGTACGTGCTGGACCGCCAGCCGGAGCTGGCGAGCCTGATCCTGTGCGGCAGCCCGGCCAGCATGATCAGGTGGGTCAAGGACTGCGACGAGCTGCTGGCGGCGGAGCCAGGCGAGGTGCGGCGGGTCATCCGGGAGCACGAGGCGGCGGGGTTCACCGCCTGCCCGGAGTATCAGGCCGCCATACTCGGCTTCTACCGGGCGCACGTCTGCCGCCTGTCCCCGTGGCCGGCCGGCCTGGAGCGTTCCTTCGCCGAGGCCGGCTACAGCGTGTACAACACGATGAACGGGCCCAGCGAGTTCACCGTGACCGGCACGCTGAAGACCTGGGACGTGATGGACCGCCTGGGTGAGATCGGCGTGCCCACGCTGCTGGCCGGCGGTCGGTACGACGAGTGCCGGCCAGCCCACCTGGAGGAGATGCACCGGCGTATCGCCGGGTCTCAGCTGGCCATCATCGAGGACGCGTCCCACCTCTGCTTCGCCGAGCAGCCCGAAGAGTTCACCGCCCTGGTGAACTCGTTTCTCGACGGCGTGGAGGCGGGCTGAGCGTGCTGGTGCGGACGGGGACTCGCCGGCGGGATTGTAGGCCGCGTGCACCGTGATGACCGTCGTCCTGAGGTGGAGACCGGCGCGCCGCAGGTGGCTGCGCCGACGTAGGCTCGGCAGACGTGGAGCCTGGGCTGAGGTTCGCCGACTTGCTGAGGCAGCTGCGGACCGAGGCGCGGCTGACGCAGGAGGAACTGGCCGAGCAGGCGGGGCTGAGCCCGCGGTCAGTCAGCGACCTGGAACGGGGCATCAACCGGACTGCGCGCAAGGACAGTGCCCTGATGCTGGCCAGTGCGCTCAAGCTGACCAGCCCGGTGCAGGAGGCATTCGTCGCTGCCGCCCGCGGCCGGGCCAAGCCGGCGCGGGTGCTGGCGGTCAGGAGCGAGGCCGCGCCGGAGTCGTCAGCCGCGGCCGCGGCGCGGACTCTGCCACGTGACATCGGCGGCTTCACCGGCCGCGAACGCGAGCTGGCGGGCCTGGAAAAGTCGCTGGCCAAGGTGGCGGGCGGCGGCTTGGCAGGCATCTACGCGATCGACGGGATGGCCGGCATCGGCAAGACGACGTTCGCCGTGCACGCCGCACACCGGCTGGCCGGGCGCTTCCCTGACGGGCAGTTCTTCCTCCCGCTGCACGCGCACACCGCTGGTCAGTCACCCGTCGACCCGGCCGATGCCCTGGCGAGTCTGCTGATGACGGCGGGGGTGGCCGTTCAGCACATCCCGCCTGGCCTGGAAGCGCGGGCAGCGAAGTGGCGAGACCACGTCGCGGGCAAGAAAATTCTGCTGCTCCTCGACGACGTGGCCGGGCACGAGCAAGTGCGGCCGCTGCTGCCCGGCAGCGCCGCCAGCCTGGTGCTGGTCACCAGCCGACGGCGGCTGACCGCGCTCGAGGACGCCATCGTGATCAGCATCGACACCTTGTCTCCCGATGAGGCGTGGGCGCTGCTCGTCCGGCTCGCTGACCGGGCCGACCTTGAACTGGACGAGGCCGCCGGCCGGGAGATCACCCGGCTGTGCGGGTTCCTGCCGCTGGCGATCGGAATGCTTGCCCGGCGGCTCAGGCATCACCCGGCCAGGACTGCCGCCGAGCTCGCGGCCGAGCTGGCCGCTGCGCGCGATCGCCTGGCGGTCATGCGCGCGGAGAACCTGTCCGTAGCGGCGGCGTTCGATCTGTCCTATCAGGACCTCACGGCGGATCAGCAAAGGCTGTTCCGGCGGCTCGGCGCCGCGCCTGGCCCGGACATCGACGCGTACGCGGCCGCCGCGCTGGACGACACGAGCCTCGAGGATGCCCGGCGCCAGCTGGACGAGTTCTACGATCATCATCTGCTCACTGAGCCGGCGCCGGGCCGGTTCCTGCTGCACGACCTGCTGCGCGAATACGCACGCGCGCTCGTCGCGGCCGACCAGCCGATACCGGCGCGCGCGGCCGTCGAACGGCTGATCAACTTCTACGCTCACGTTGCCGCCGGCGCGTGCCGGCACATCGCGACCTGGACCACGGCCGGAGGACGACTGCCGCCGACCGATCCGCCCGCCAGCGCCCCGCAGCTGACCACGTCACAGGAAGCAGCCGGCTGGCTGGACGCCGAGCGCCCCAACTTGCATGCGGCGGTCAGCTACGCGGCAGCCGAGGGGATGCCGCTGCACTCGATCGCGATCGCCGCGGCGATGGGCGGTTACCTGCGCGCCCGCGGCCACTGGCCGCAAGCGACGGCCCAGTACCGGACGGCGCTGCGCGCAGCGCGGGCGGCCGGGGACCGCCGCGGCGAGGCCGGCATGCTTGACGAGCTTGGCTTGCTGCAGCAGCTGACCGGCGATTACCCAGACGCGGCAGCCACCTTGACGCAGGCCATCGAGCTGTTCGGCGAGCTGGGTGACAAGCCGGGTCAGGCTTATGCGCTCAATCACCTTGGCCTGGTCTACGGGCACACATCCGACTTTCGGGCCACAATCGACTGCCACCAGCAGGCGCTGGGGCTTGCCCGGGCGGCGGGCGACAAGCTGGCTGAGGCGGTCTCGCTGACCGGCGTCGGGATGGTGCTGCTGCTGACCGGCGACTACCCGGCTTCTATCGGGAACTACCAGCAGGCGCTGTCGCTGTTCCGCGGTCTTGGGTCAACGTTCGACGAGGCCGACGCGCTGACTGAGCTTGGTCTCGCGTGGCGGCTGACCGGGGACTATGCCGCCGCCCTGGCGCACGAGCGCGACGCGCTTGAGTTGTGGCGTCAGCTCGGCGACCGGCTCGGCCAGGCCTGGGCGCTCGGCGACCTCGGCATGGTGCACCAGGAAACCGGGGAGTATCCAGCGGCCGCCGCTTGCCTTGAGGAGGCCCTGGAGTTGCATCGCGACCTGGGCTCGCGGCACGGCGAAATCATGGTCCTCAACGACCTCGGCGAGCTGGCTACCCGGACGTCGGCACCCGAGAAGGCCAGCGAGATTCACCGCGAGGCGCTGGCCAAGGCGATCGAGCTGGGCGCACCTGCGGAGGAAGCCAGGGCGCTGGCCGGCCTCGGCCGCAGTCAGCTTGCCGGCGATAGTGCCGAGGCCGCCAGGAACCTGCGCGAGGCGCTCGCTATCTATCAGCGCATCGGAACACCACAAGCCCGGCTCGTCCAGGACACGCTGGATGAGCACGGTCTCTAGACAGCCACGGGTCACCTTGCCCGCCGGCCAGCCATACGCCGCCAGTGATCTTCGATGCCGGCCTGGGCAAGATCTAGGAAGCAGGTTTCCCGGGTCCCGACAGCGGGCAGGGCCGACAGTTAGCTACCAGCCGCTACCAGGCGGCCGGGTATCGCCCGGCCGCTGGCATAAGCGAGGCAGACACGTGAGCGAACAGATCAGCGGGACGCACGGGCCAGCGGAGGACGACGCGATCAAGCGCCAGGACCGCAGCGAACTGCGGGCGTACGCCGAGGAATGGCCGGGGCCCGAGTCGCCCGACGATGACGGCTCGGGTGCGACCTGGGCCGAGGCCGGCCGGTTCGCGCAGGCACCCGGAGGGGGCGAGTGGGAGGCGATAAAGCTGCGCAGCGACCTGGCCCGCCACCTGGACCGCACCTCGTTCCCGGTGTCCCGGGGGCAGCTGCTCGGGACCCTGACCGCGCGCCAGGCCGAGCAGCGGCTGCTGGACATGGCGTCGTCGCTCCCGTCCGGGGCCAGGTTCGCCAGCCTGGCCGAGCTGATCCGGGCCATGGGACTGCCCGTTGAAGAGCGCTAGCCGGGCAGGGTCGGCGGCAGCCCGAACAGCGGGAACAGGCTGGGGCTGAACCGGGTGATGGCCGAGATCTGGTCGCCTTCGAGGGTGAGCACGACCAGCCCGTTGCCGCGCAGGGTCGGTGCCCCCGGCTCCGCGCGGTAGGAGCCGAGCGCCGGCTGGCCGTTCGCGCGCGTGGGCACCATCCTGATCTGGGCGCCCCACCAGCGCAGGCCCAGGAAGAACCGCGCGATCGCCTCGTGGCCCTGGTACTCGAGCGGCTCGGGCGGCATCCGCAGCCACGCGTCGTCGGTGAGCAGCGCCACGACCCGGTCGATGTCGGCGCTCTCGAACGCGTCCACGAACCGCCCAACCAGCTCGCGTTCACGCGGCGAGCGCGGCAGCGGCGCGCGGTCCCGGTCGCGGGCGGGAAGCTCGCTGTCCAGCGCGGCCCGCGCTCGCTGCAGGGCGCTGTTCACCGAGACCTCGCTGCTGTCCAGCATCTCGGCCGCCTCGGCCGCGCGGAACCCGAGCACGTCGCGCAGGACGAGCACCGCCCGCTGGCGCGCCGGCAGGCGCTGCAGCCCGGCCACGAACGCCAGCGCCAGCGACTCCCTGGCCTCGTAGCGGGCTTCCGGGCCCGGCGCGGTGTCCGGCAGGTCCTCCAGCAGGGCGTCCGGGCAGGGCTCGTACCAGGTCGGCTCGGTCCGGCGGGTGGGCTCCGGCGCCGGGAACGGGGGCAGGCGGGCCCGTCGCCGGCCGGTGTCGCGCAGCGCGTTCAGGCACCTATTGGTGGCGATGCGGTACAGCCAGGCGCGCACCGAAGCTCGCTCCTCGAATCCGTCGAGCCCTCGCCAGGCGGCCAGCAGGGTCTCCTGGAGCATGTCTTCCGCATCCTGCACCGAGCCGAGGATCCGGTAGCAGTGCAGCTGCAGCTCGCGCCGGTAGGGCTCGGTGAGCTCGCGGAACGCTTCCCCGTCTCCGGCGCGGGCGCAAGCCAGCGCGGCGGTCTCGGTCACCACGGCATCCTCGCATCGTCTCCCTCTTTCGGAGCGTACAGACGTGTCACCTTCAGTAAGGACACCGCCGGAGCCCGGAATTCATCGGTCAATTCCTCCGGTCGGCCGGTGTCTAAACCAGCGAGCACCCGACCACAACCGGAGGAGATATGGCTACCACCTTGCGGCCGGCCGGGCCGGCCGCGCCGAGCGCACCGCCCGCACCGAGCGCGGCGCAGCGATGGGCGCTGGCGCTCGCCTCGACCGCGTCGTTCATGGTCGTGCTCGACCTGCTGGTCGTCGCGACCGCGCTGAGCACGATCCGGCGCGATCTCGGGGCGTCGATCGACCAGCTCGAGTGGACGGTCAACGCGTACACGCTGACGTTCGCGGTGCTGCTGATGACCGCGTCTGCCCTGGGCGACCGGTTCGGGCGGCGGCGGCTGTTCGCCGCCGGCCTGGGACTGTTCGCGCTGGCCTCAGCGGCGTGCGCGCTGGCTCCCGGCGTCGGCTGGCTGATCGCTGCCCGCGCGGTGCAAGGTGCCGGCGCGGCGATGGTCATGCCGCTGGGGCTGGCCCTGCTGAACGCGGCGTTCCCGCCCGAGCGCCGCGGCTGGGCGATGGGCATCTTCGGCGGCGCGACCGGGCTGGCGCCCCTGGTCGGCCCGGTGGTGGGCGGCGCCATCACGCAGGGAATCGCCTGGCCGTGGATCTTCTGGGTCAACGTCCCGATCGGCCTGGTCGCCGTGCCGCTGGTCCTCACCCGGGTGCCGGAGAGCTACGGCCCGCGCGCCGGGGTGGACCTGCCCGGGCTGGCCCTCGGCACCGGCGCCGCGCTGGGGCTGGTCTGGGGCCTGGTGCGCGCCAACGCGGTCGGCTGGGGCAGCCCGCAGGTCGTGGCCGCGCTGGT
>Ga0335075_10006762_pt1 | contig 17691 bp, 15 predicted proteins | sample Lox_Sample_24_FD_206723 | JGI IMG/M metagenome (GOLD analysis project Ga0335075, IMG submission 206723) | Soil microbial communities from Loxahatchee National Wildlife Refuge, Florida, United States - Lox_Sample_2.4 | ecosystem: Environmental > Terrestrial > Soil > Wetlands | place: USA...
ATTAATTCACCGCTCGTCATCGAATCATGACTGGCGGCCGCAAGCGATCCGGGCGTACCCCGGTCGTCGGGTGCGGGAAAACTCGCGCCTATCGACCAACGACCCGGAGGGAGACCGTGCCGATCTCTGCGTTCACCAACCGGCTGGACTTTGCACGAACCGAAGCCGTTCGCCGCGCCTTGAGCACCAGCCAAGACGCCGTGACTGCATCCGACCTGCTGTTCCTGGAAGCCTGGGAGGCAGCGCCCATGGCCGATGTCGCCGCTACCTTGCGCGCCGGCCAGATCCGCCGCGCCAATCCGGCGCTCGCCGCCGAGATCAGGGCAGAACTCAGCTGCAAACGACCGCTATCCGAGGCCGAGCGCGCAACGGCCACAGGAATCGCCTGAGCCCATCAGCATAGTTCACCTCTCCCGCTCTGCGCCGCAGAGCGGGAGAGGTGGGCTTGAGCGCCGCCGGCTGTTGGGGGAGCCGTTCGATCAACGACGGTTTGGCGCTGCTCGCCATTTTTCGGCGGCGGCCCGGGCTTCCGCCATCGGTACGCGGCGGACTGCGTCCGCCCTGCGATTCCCAATGACGCGCTGTGCGGCAACACCCAAAATCAATGACGCGAGGTACTCGCGACGGCCGAGGCTTGAACCTGGCGCGCTTCACTTTCGGCTGGCCGAAACCGGATCCGTCACCCATCGTACGGCAGCCTGACAGAGGACCGCATGCGCTGCGCCAATTAGAATGCCTGTACCGGCGATTGCTGCGCGTTCGCCGCGCTGCCAGGGGCCGGCGTTTGCGCCGACGATAGCGGACATCTCCGCCCATTTCGAGCTTGCGGCGACAACGAATCGGCCTATAAGCAGACCCGGCCGAGACGCACGCAGATCAGGCCGGTGCGGCCACTACGGAGGCCCCTGAGAGGCGGCCCAGGCGCTGCGGCGGGCAAGAGGCAGTCCGGAAGGTGCGACGGCGCCTCCGGCGCGCTTGGGTTTTGACGATCTAGCAAGCCCTCCAAAGAGGAACGCATAGGATTATTCTTCCGTTCAGTGCGATCGAAGCGATGCGTATCGACGATGCATGTTCTGCAATTGGCGTTGCCTCGAAAAAGCGCCTCAAAGACACTAGACTCTTTGACCTCATTATGCAGGATGGTAAGGAGTTGGCTGGGGTGCAGGGCATTTATTTCTTTTTCGCGCCGGACAGCACGACCTGCCTTTACGTCGGCAAGAATTCTTCCCAGCAATTCATCGAGCGGATTTCGGCACATCTTGCGATAAGTGAAGCCTCATGGATGAACCACTTCCTGAAGTATTACAAAGATCACCATCAATCAGCTTCCCTTTTTGCAGCAGCAAATGCCGCTGGCGAGTGTCAGATACTCCTTATGCCAACAGAGGATGACCTTATAGCCAAGGCCGAGAGGCTTTTTCGAATAATCCTGAAACCCCTGTTCAACAGCTTAGCGCCAAAACGCCGATCCGTTAGTTCGATTCCACCAGACACACACATCGGCGAAGTCCTCCGGAACAATCTTGTCCCGTAGCCGCCAAGACACGCTTGCGGAAGTGCAACAACTGACCGAAAAGAATCGTATCTGCCCGTCGCGCGGCTTTGCCTGGTTCCCCACCCGTCCACGACTTGCGCTCACCGCGCACTTGCAACCACAGCCCGTTGCCGTCGCCGTGACGACCATCCGAGAGCTTGTCGATTCGCGCCTGGATCAGCTTGCCGGCCAGCTTGCCACTCGCCATGTTCGTTGCGTCCATGCACCATATTCGTTGCGCTTCCGGAGGCCCGCGATCCAGCCCACGACAGAACGTGGGCCTCAATGACCGCTAATAATACGAGGGGTTTCGGAGAGGGAGGGATTCGAACGTCCGACCCAACTCCCAACCTCACACCCGACCCCCCAGGTCCTTTGGGAGCCTAGCCCGCAGATGATCCCCCAGGTCCGTTGAAAAAACGCGAAGGCTCGACCAGTCTCACGACCGCTCCGAAGACGCACATCCGGGTCATGCCGCACGTCGCGTCGCGCCTCTGGGCTATCCCATCAGAGCCATTCGGAGCATCGGGTCCTCGATGGTCGTGGTGGACGAGACGGCAGCCGGATTCTACGCAGCGCATTGTGCGCCTACCAGACTCGCTTCCGCTTGTGGTGCCGATGCGCATGGCAGCGGGGAGGGCTGAGCGATGAGGGACATCCCGGCCTGAAAGGCCGCTACCAGTGCACGATCGAACCGTCGTGCTGATTGATCGCTTCTCGTGCAGCAATAGATTCTTGCTCGAACGGATGCCTGGCTGCCTCCGCCATGTCGATCTCGACACCCAGGCCGGGACGATCGGGGATCTCCCAGCAGCCGTCCCGCAGCGTGATCGGCACGTCTGCCACCGCCGCGAAATGGCTGATCCGGTCCGACAACTGCTCCAGGATGACGAAATTCGGCGTTGCAACTGCGAAATGCAACCCCACCACCGAAGCAATCGGCCCCATCGGATTGTGCGGGGCGATGCCGATCTGTGCCGCTGCGCCGATCGCGGCGATCTGGCGCCCGACCGTGAATCCGCCGCAGTGGCAAAGGTCCGGCTGGAAGAAGCTGACCGCACGTCGGTCGGCCAGAGCCTGGAACTCGGGCAGGGTCAGCAGCCGCTCGCCGGCCGCCAGCGGGACGTTGCTGCGGTCCGCGACCATCCGCATGGCATCGGGATCGCCTGGCTGCACCGGTTCTTCGACGAACATCGGATCACATGCCGCCAGTGCCTTGGTGTAGGCGACGGCGGCGCCGATCGTGCTGGCGCGGCCGTGGAAGTCGAACAGTAGATCGACATCCGGCCCGACCGCCTCGCGCAGCATGACCGCAAGCCGCTCCATCCGGCGAACCCCGTCGCGGTCGGTGGCGTAGTGGGTGTATGGCGCCGGGCCGCATTTCAGCGCGTTGTAGCCTTTCGCAACCATCTCGCGTGCGCCGTCGGCATAGGCCTCGGGATCGAGCGGGCGACGCCGCAGGTCGCGCTTCGAGCTGCTGATATGCGCATAGACCCGCACACACTCGCGCACCCGCCCGCCGAGCAGTTGCCAGACCGGCTTGCCGCAGTCCTTGCCGAGGATATCCCACAGCGCCTGCTCGATCGCGCTGACTGCGGTCAGCCCGATGACGCCGAGCGGCCAGAAGCTGTGCTTGACCATGCGCTCGTGCAACCAGGAGATGTCGCGGGGATCGCGACCAAGCAGCATCGGGACGAAATCTTCCACGCAGGCGACCACGGCGCGGGTTTTCCATTCGAGTGTGCCCTCACCCCAGCCGTAGAGGCCGGGCTGGTCGGTTTCGACGCGCACGAACACCCAGTTGCGGTCGCCGGCATGCACTGTGATGGGACGGATGGCGGTGATTTTCATGCTGCATGTTCCCTAAACGAAAGTTTTCAGTTGACGGGATACTGCCTCGGCTCGAGCCGGAGCACCGAGTGACGAAGTCTGCGATATCTCGCGACCCACTGATGTACCTGATCAATCCAGGCCGAAGAAGCGCCGGCGAGCCTGCTCATCGCTCCGAGCATCGGGGCCAAGGCCAATGAAGTCGGGCCTCCGACTCGGGTCTTCGGCATGTTTCGCCAGCGCTCGGGCACGCAACGCGTCCGCTGCTGGCCCGACAGCATCATACAGCTCCCGCATCCAGTTGTGCTGTCTGTGCAAGGACGCGTAGTTACGGTCATGGGCCTCGGCGTACGAGCGGGCTGCCAATTTCCAATCGTTAAGTTTGATAAGACAGTCGCGGAGCGTACGCACATCCCGTAGTGTCAGCGAGATGCCGCTGCCGAAAGTCGGATCAATCGCAGCTGCTGCCTCACCGATGAGGACGATACCGTCGCGATAGGGCTGATCAACCCAGTGATCCGCCGCATTAAAGGTTGCGAGCGGACCTATGCTTTGAGCGTGCTCGAACCATTCGGGCGACGCGCCCGTCGCCACACACCCTTCAACGAACGCCGGGCCATCCCGCTGACCGCTCAGCGGAAGGCGCGAATCATGCCGAAAGAAAAGGTAGGAGCGGAAGCGTTGCCGGCCGATAGGTATAATAACGATCCCTTGTTTGAGACCCATATTTCTCATGGACTGGACGATATCTTCTGATAACGCAAGCCCATGATGCAGGGCCCCTGCCATGAGCCGACAGTCCATGTCCCGGCTGACCGAAAAGCCTCCCCATTTTCGAACTCTGGAGTACCGGCCGTCAGCGCCGATGACCAGGCGGGCGGCGATTTGCTCCTCGCTCCCGTCTGACCTCACAACAATGGCCGGTGGACTACCGGGTGCCACGCTGACGACCTCTGCTGGCCGCCGCAGTTCCGCACCTGCCTTCACCGCGAGGTCGAGGAGTCGCTGTTGCATTTCCGGATGATGGAAATTCAAAGAACCAAGGCCGGCTGGGGTTGTCTTCATCAAGTCCCGCGGGCCGTTAGGCGTGGACCAATATCGCGCCGGGTGTCCACAGGCTTCAATTAGCGGCTGATATATCCCAAGCGCCACGGCCTCGGCCACACCCCAGGGATGCGTGACCTCCCCGCGGAGGCGGTCTCTGAACACGGGCTCGCGCTCGACAATCAAGACGTGTCCGCCATGCCTGGCGAGCGCCATCCCCAGCGCGGAGCCGGCAAGGCCACCGCCGACGATCGCCAGATCGTATACCATCACCGCACCCTTCAGGTTTCAGGAATTGATCTCCGGATTGGCGTTCCTCCAACGACTCACTCTAGCAACGTTCTTTCGGAAAAAAGAAGTGCGGCTAAATAGAGGCTCCATGCGTAATAACCTAGAAGCCCCTCTAAATGCCCGTTGTCGGCTGAGCGCAACCCGCTCAACCATACATAAGGTCCGGCAGCGGTTCCGTCTTCGTGGTCATGATCGCCTCACTTCGCCGGCTGCGGCTGGCGGACCGGCGCAACGACATCGAAATACCGCCGCTGCATCCCCTTTTGGTTCTCGTAGATCGAGCCTTGCAGCTTTGCCGGCGGCAGCGGCAGCCGCACGGGCACAGGGGTGAGTCGCGGCTCCGGCGTCGGACGACCCGACACCATCAGCTTGTCGAACGCCTCGATGCCGCCGGGGAAGCCGAGCAGCGGCCAAGCGTCGGCGGCGCGGAACTGCAACAGCAGCAAGCGCCGGTCGCGATCTGAGGTATTGGGTGCGGAGCCATGCACGGCGCGCACGTGATGCACGGTGATCGAGCCGGCCTTGCCGGTCAGCGGGATCGCGCTCGCGTAATCGCAATCCCGGCGCACCGGGTCCATCGCACCACAGAATACGCCATCGGCGTGGTGGTCGAACACCGGACCGCGATGGCTGCCCGGGATCACCAGCAACGGCCCGTTCGCCAGCTCCATGTCGTCCATCATCACGCCGACCGCGGCCAGGTCATCGTTGGTGTGGGGATAGAACGCCCAGTCCTGGTGCCACTCCACTGCGGCGCCGAACCCGGCCGATTTCATGTTCAGCTTGGCGGTGTCGAAGCGGATGTTCGGTCCCCACAGATCGCGCAGCACGGCGATGATGTTCGGATGCTTCACCAGCGCCGCATATTCCGGATGATGCAGGTGCGGCGCCTTGATGCGACGGACGCGCGGGTCTTCCGGCGTGTGGCTGTCCTCGAGGTCATAGATCTCGGTATGGCTGGTGACTTCGCGGGCGCGTTCGACGAAATCCTCGGTGACGCCTAGGAGCCGGGCGGTTTCCTCCGGTGTCAGGATGTCGGGGACGACGATCGCACCGACTTCGTTATATTCCTCGATCTGCGCGCGGCTCAGCATGCCGGGTTCTCCCATAGTCCCCTTGGACGGAGCGTCAGGCTATCATCCACGCCCCAGCCGGTCGAGCCGGCGAGCAGGAGATGCACATGAGCTTCATCGAACCCGGCGGGATCGACTGCGACATCCATCCGGCGGTGCCGGGATTGAAGACATTGCTGCCCTATCTCGCCGATCATTGGCGCGATTCGGTCGTGCAGCGCGGACTGCATGATCTGGAGTCCATCGCGTATCCGGTGAACGCGCCGCTGTCGTCGCGCCCCGACTGGCGACCTGAGTCCGGCAAGCCCGGCTCTGATCTCGATATGTTGCGCCGCCAGGCACTCGATGGGTTCGGCACCAGCGTGGCGATCTGCAACTGCCTCTATGGCGTGCAGCTCCTGTTCAGCGAAGACATGGCAGCGGGTTTCGCCCGGGCGGTCAACGACTGGATCGCCCGCGAGTGGCTCGACCGCGAGCCCCGGTTGCGCGCATCCATCGTGATCCCGACCCAGAATACCGAGTTGGCGGTGGACGAGATCGAGCGGGTCGCGACGGACAAGCGCTTCGTGCAAGTGCTGATGCTGGTGATGGGCGACGTGCCGCTGGGCAAGCGGCAGTACTGGCCGATCTATGCGGCAGCGCGCAGGCACGGCCTGCCGATCGGCATCCATGCCGGCAGCGCCTACCGCCATCCGGTCACGCCGGTCGGTTGGCCCAGTTACTACACGGAAGACTACGCCGCCCAGGCGGCCGCGTTTCAGGCGGCGCTGTCCAGCCTGGTGTGCGAGGGCGTGTTCACAAAGTTCCCCGATCTGCGCGTCGTGCTGATCGAGTCCGGCGTATCGTGGCTGCCCGCGCATCTCTGGCGACTGACGAAATTCTGGCGCGGCCTGCGCCTGGAAGTGCCGTGGGTCGATCGCTCGCCCACCGAGATCGTCCGGGACCATGTGCGCCTGACGATACAGCCGCTGGATGCCCCGCCCGATGCCGGCGGGCTGGAGCGGCTGATGGAGCACATGGGGTCGGACGAGCTGCTGCTGTTCTCGACCGACTATCCGCACTGGCAGTTCGACGGCGACGCCGCGCTGCCGGACGGGCTGTCGCCGGAGCTGGTGCGCAAGATCATGGTCGATAACCCGCGGGCGACGTACACGCGGCTGGCGGAGTAGGCGCGCCCCAACGGGCGCCGGCATGTCCGAACCGAGCACCAGCGCGCGAACACACCGTGCGGAGGTTTGAATCCTCCCGCTCCTGCCAGGCCGGACCGGTATGATTTAATGCAAAAATTGACCACGCCGGCGATGGACTCGGCGCTACGGCGATCTCAAATGGAATCGTTGTGAAAAAGTGTTCGCCAGGGAAGGGGCCGCCGATGAGAAAGCTTGTGCGTTTCCGCTCGGTGATGGGCTTGCTCGTAGTTCTGCTGATCAGCAGCGTGGCGTTCGCGCGCGGGGGTGGCGGCGGGTTCGGGGGCGGCGGCGGGTTCGGAGGCTACGCCCACGGCTATGGCGGCTACGGCGGGCGCGGTGGTTATGGCTACGGCCGCGGCTATGGCTATGGTGGTTACGGCTATGGCCGCGGCTACGGCTATGGTTATGGCCGTGGCTATGGCTATGGCCGCTACGGCTACGGCTATGGTCGCTACGGCTGGGGTTGGTGGGGCTGGGGTTGGGGTTGGCCCTATTACGCCGCCTCACCCTGCTACTGGAACCCCTATTCCTGCTACGCCGGTTACGGTTACGGTTACCCCGGGTATCCGGGCTGGTAAGCGGCTCTTTTCCGGACGTGACTTCTATCCGAATGCGCCCGTGCCTGTTCAATCGGGACTGCGCACCTTGAGCTCTGGTCGCGCAGCGTGGCGGGCGCGGGCGCCGCGGGCTTATCGACCGATGCGGGTGTTACCCGCTGCTGCGCATCACCCGGGAATTCGCACCGGCAGCGACTTGTAGCCCCGAAGAAAATTGGAATAGGTCCGCTCCGGCGGGCCGACCACCTCGATCACCGGATAACGCGGCAATAGCTCCTCCCACAAAATCCGTAGTTGCATCTCGGCGAGCTTGTCACCGACGCAACGATGAATCCCGAAACCGAACGACAAATGCCGGCGAGGCTGCGTACGATCGATGAGGAAGCGATCCGGATCCGCGATCGCTTCCTCGTCCCGGTTGCCCGAGATGTACCACACCACGACCTTGTCGCCCGCCCGGATGGCCTTGCCGCCCAGCTCGGCGTCCGCCAGCGCTGTGCGCCGCATGTGAATAACCGGCGTCTGGTACCGGATAATCTCCGGCACCAGAGAAGCAATCAACGCCGGATGCTCCCGCAGCTTGCGGTACTCAGCAGGGAACTGCTGCAGCGCCAGCAGCCCACCGGTCATCGAGTTGCGCGTCGTGTCATTCCCACCGACAATCAGCAGTGTCAGATTCCCCATGAACTCGCGCACCGGCATATCCCGTGTTGCTTCGCCATGCGCCAGCATCGACAGCAGATCGAATTTCGGCGGCTGGCACGCCCGCTCGGCGGACAAAGCGCCCATGGCTTCCGCCATCTTCCGCAGCTCTTCGAAGCGCTCCTGCTCGGAGTGCACCGGCGCGTCGGGCGCGTTGACATTGCAGATCGCGACGTCCGACCAGTAGGTCAGCTTGCGCCTTTCCTCCCATGGAAAATCGAATAACGTCGCCAGCATCATCGTGGTCAGCTCGATGGAGACGCGATCCACCCAGTCGAACGTCTCGTTGCGCGGCAGCCCGTCCAGCACGCGGGCGGTACGCGCGCGGATCGTCGCCTCCATGTTGGCAAGATTGTCGGACGCAACGATCGGGCTGATCACCCTGCGCTGCTCGCCATGCCGCGGCGGGTCCATGCGGATGAAGCTGGCGCGGGCAAGCTCCTTCGGCTGGTCTTCGATCTGGATGCCGCCGGCACTCGCATCCGAGGAATAGACCGCATGGTTCGCTTCGACTCTCATGATGTCGCGGTATTTCGTGACCGACCAATATGGGCCATAGGCACTCTCGGGGCACCAATGCACCGGGTCCTCGCGCCGCAGCCGCGCGAAATACGGCCACATCGTGTCGCGCTGATAGAGTTCCGGCCGGCTGACGTCGATCGCCTCGAGCGGCATGGACCATGCCTCGCTCGTTGGATCGTCACGGACCAGCGTCTCCATCGTCCAACCCCCAGGCTGTGGCGTGGTCACAGCTTCAGCTCACCCGCGTCAGCTTGCTCACCGCGTGGTCGAAATGAGCCAGGTAGATGTTTTCATCCGCATCCAGCCAGATGCCGTGAATGTGGAACGCGCCCTCATACGGGTCATTGCGGTCCCACCGCACGATCGGCTGCCGCTCTTTCGTCCAGATGCTCAACCCGTCCTGCGCGCCGACATAGATCGCGTCCCGCCCGAACACCAGGTCGCTCGGATGCCGGAACTCCGTCCACTCTGCCAGGAACTCGCCCGCCGGGTCGAAGATCTGGATGCGGTTGTTCTCGCGGTCGGTAATATAGACGCGGTCCCGATCATCGATCGCGATGAAATGCACGATCGCGAACTGCCCTGGTTCGCTGCCCGCCTCGCCCCACGACTTCAGCAGCGTGCCGTCCGGTGCGAATCGATGCACCCGCCGGTTGCCGTAGCCATCGGACACGTAAAACTCGCCGTTCGAGGCAAACGCCACGCCCGTCGGCATGTTGAACGGCCGGCCATAATAGGTCGGCGCCGGGAATTCGCGATCGCCGAAGCGGCGGATCAGCGTGCCGTCGGGCGCGTGCTCGGTCACCTCGTGGTGCCCGGAATCGGCGATCCACACATGTCCGGTCTTATCGATCGACAGCCCGTGCACGAAGCCGGAGAAGCATCCCTCGCCCCAGGACGTGACGAACCGCCCCTCGGCATCGAACACCGTCACCGGATGCGCGCTGCGTGCCAGCACCAGCACGTCTCCGTTGCTTGTCGTTGCGCCCCGCACGCAGGTCCGCGGCGGACGCCCCTCCTTGGACGGAGCGTCGAACGACCAGCCGCGCGGCAGCTTTGCCCAGTCGCGCTCGAACCGGTAGCGATACGCTCCCTGCCCGATCACACACGCCGCCTGCTGACGTCCGCTCATTGGCTACGTTCCTCCCAGCCGTCATGGCCGCCTTGTGCCGGCCATCTGCGGCGTCATCCTATCCGCCAACCCCCGCCCGGCCCAGATCAGAGTGCTGTTGACGCCGGACGCCGCTCCGCGCAGCATTCGTTCCGCCGATGCACTTCAACACATGGCAGGGCCATGGCCGATTCAGGCGAAGGCACATTTATTCTCAAGCCGGATGATCTCGCGCGGCTCGCTCCGTCGCCGGCCGCGATGGGGCATTACCTTGTCGCCGGTGAGATCGGGGCCGAGCAGCGCATCCGGATCGATGCCGCGGGCGTGACCATCGGCCGGGCCACCGGGTGCGACCTGTTGCTGACCGCCGCCGATATCTCGCGCCGCCATTGCCGGATCGAGATCGAGGACGACTGGGCCGTGCTGACCGACCTCGGCTCGTCCAATGGCACCTTCGTCAACGATGCGCCGGTCGTTGGCCCGATGCGCCTGCGCAACGGTGCGCGACTCAGGCTCGGCACGGTGTCGCTGAAATACGAGCGGCGCGATCCATACGAAGTCGAGGCCGAAGGCGCGCTGGGGCGCGATATCCAACGCGCGGTGGAGTACGCGCGGGCGATCCTGCCCGCCCCGATTGAGAACGGCCCAGTGCGGGCAGATTGGTATTTCGCCCCTTGCACCAAGCTGGGCGGCGACATGTTCGGCTATCAGTTCCTCGACGACGGCTGCTTCGCCGGATTCCTGCTGGACGTGGCGGGACATGGAATCGGCGCTGCGATGCACGCCGTCGCCGTCGGCAATACCGTGCGGCGTCGAGCGCTGCCGGGCGCGGACCTGCGCGACCCCGCGGCCGTGGCAGCCGGGCTCAACGCGCTGTTCCAAATGGAGGACCACCACGGGCTGATGCTGACGTTGTGGTGCTGGGCGTACGATGTCGGCCCGCGCCTGCTGCGCTTCTGTTGCGCCGGCCATCATCCTTCGTTGCTGGTCGTCCCGGGACAGGCGTCGCCCCTACCGCTCGGCGGCCGCAATCCGGCGATCGGGATGCTGGCGGCCCGGCAGTGGCCCGTCGAGCAGGTGACAATTCCCCCCGGCAGCCGACTTTACGTGTTCAGCGATGGTGCCTTCGACCTCGTCGGCGCTGACGGAGGACGTTGGGGACCGGACGACGTCGCCGGGTTGGTCGCCGAAGGCCCGGCCGCCGGCGTGCCGGAACCAGAGCGGCTTTATGGCGCCGTCCGCTCCGCTGCACCGCCAGGTCCGCTGGCCGATGATTTCTCGGCCGTGGTGATCGCGTTCGACTGAACAGTCAGGGAAGCTTCACCGCCTCCGCGGCCAGATGCTCCTCGTGGAAGATCGGGATCAACTCGTCGATGCCGGTGGTGCGGATCACCTGCTCGACGTCCGGGATCGGCGACAGCAGCACCATGCGGCCATTGTTGCGGGCGATGGCCTTGGCAGCCATCACCAGGCTGCGCAGGCCGAGCGAGGAAATCGACCCCCGAGATATCGACGACGACGGCGCGCTCCCGCCCGCCGACCACGCTCAGCGGCATGTCGATCTCCTGCGCGCCAGCGATATCGATTCGCCCGCTCAGCACAACCTTCGTCAGCCCTCCGTCGAGGCGCAGAACCTCCATCGGCATCATATCTCTCCGACCCAAGTCGCGCGGAACGTTCCCCATTGGGCACGGGCGCGTCAACACGAATCGCTACGCTTACTCCTCTGGCCCGAATCCTCCTACTACCGTGTGGCGAGGAAGTGCCTTGAAGACGGCCACGGGGATTCACCGATGGCGGAGGAGCAGTTCCTCCTGCCAAAGGGAAGCGATCTGCTGGAACTGGCCTGCTGCCCGGCGCGGGTCATCGGACGCCCGAGCTGGACCACGGTGCGGCGCCGACATTACCGGCGGGTCCGGTGATCCCATCCGCACCCGCTTCCCTTCCTGTCACGCCGGCGGCCGCGCGGAATGGTGCCACCGCGCCGTCCACGCGAGCCCCTGCGCCTATTATCGGGCGACAACGTGAGTCGCGACGGGATGGGAACAACCCGCGATAGGAGTTCACTCGCGGGAAATCTGGCGGACGCTGCACGGGCGACGTGATGCGGCCGGATGCGACGAAAAAGCAATCAAGTGGACACGGAGTTGCACGAAGCTTGCACGGAGTTACACGGAGAAGGAATCTGCGTGCTCCCACGGTTGAACCGCGGGCGGGGTCGTTTACCGCCGTAGCGGTTTCACGGAATTGCTGGACTAGTCCAGCGTAATCCGGTCGATCTCCGCGAGGTCGTCCTCGGTCATCTTCCACTCTCCGGCGTTGGCGTTCTGCTCGATCTGCTCCGGCCTGGTCGCCCCCGCGATCACGCTGGCAACGGGTGCCCTGGCGAGGAGCCAACTGAACGCAAGCTGCAGCGGTGTGCGCCCGCGCCTTTCGGCGAGATCGATCAGCTTTTCCGACTTCGACCAATTGGTTTCGGTGAGATAGCGGTCCGCGAGGCGCTGCGTTCTGGTCAGCCGCGCCTCCTGGGGAAGCGGCATGTTGCGTCGGTACTTGCCGGTGAGCAGTCCGCTGGCGAGCGGGAAATAGGGCAGCAGGCCAAGTCCGTACGTACGCATCGCCGGCATCAGATCGCGCTCGGCATCGCGCACGAGCAACGAATATTCGTCCTGGCAGGAAACGAAACCGGCAAGGTTCAGCGTCTTCGCGGTCCATTGCGCCTCGACCGCTTGCCACGCGGGCATGTTCGAGCAGCCGTAGTAGCGGATCTTGCCAGCGCGCGAGAGATCTTCGAGAGCACGCAGCGTCTCCTCGATCGGGGTGCGCGGATCGGGGCGGTGAAGCTGGTAGAGGTCGATCCAGTCGGTCTTGAGACGCCGCAGGCTCGCCTCCACGGCGGTGAAGATGTAGCGGCGCGAGCCGCCCTCGTTCTCGCCGGTGTCGTCCATTGGGATACCGAACTTGGTCGCCAGGACGATACGCTTGCGCGCCTCGCCGAGGACCTGCCCCATGCAGGTTTCCGATCCACCACGCTCGCCGTAGGCATCGGCGGTGTCGAACAGCGTTATGCCGACGTCGAGCGCCTTGTGGATGACCTTGCGCGTCGCTTCCAGGTCTATGCGGCCGCCGAAGTTATTGCAACCGAGTCCGATTGTCGAGACGAGCAGGCCGGAACGGCCAAGGTTGCGCAGTTCCATGGAGTGATGCCCCTGAGCGTTGTCACCTGGGCGAGCGGTCTAATTCTCTGCCCTCATCCGCCAGAGCTGCCAAGCCCGATCGATCTGAGCATCGTTTGTCGCCGACGTCGCCGCGGCTTCACCCTCGGACAGATATGTCACCTCGCCAAGGCGCAGCGCCTCAGACTGCAATCGTGCATTCACTTCGGTATAAACCGCACGGAATACCGCCTGTCGCAGCCGGTTGCCCACCACAGTGCTGCCGTGGCCCCGCATCAGAACGACAACGTCTTGGCCCAGCACGGCCGCCAGAGCTGCGCCCAGCCGCCGATCGCGGATCAGCAAATCGCTGGTATCGCCGGCGACGTGGCGAATCTCGAAGACCGGGGCGGCTGCGCCTACGAAGCCGCTCATGTGGCAAATCGCCCGTAACTTCTCGCCGCGCACCACGCTGAACGGCACCACCGATGGCGAATGGCTGTGCACCACCGCCATCACGTCCGGACGTGCGCGATAGATCTCGCTGTGGATGAACCGCTCCAGATAGACGGCACGGCCACCGGCATCGCGCGGCTCGCCATCAGGACCGAACATCAGGATGTCGGCAGGCGTAACCAGGGCCGGGGCCATGCTGCGCGCCAGCAGGAAATGATCCGGCTGCTGTGGATGGCGCACGCTGACATGGCCGAACCCGTCCACCACCCCCTGGTGGAACAGGATCCGGTTGGCGATCGCCAGCTCCGCCAACAGCTCAGGCGGCGCGGCGCCAGCAGGAGGTCCAGCACCCGGCCTGATCGCCTCGATACGACTGCCGCTGTCCGATGTGCACATCTCATGCCGTCCTTCGTGGATCCGATTCCGAATGTGTTGTCGTGCCGCGTGATCCCGCTGTAGCCAAGCCGAACCCGGCCGTGACGATCGCAGCCAACAGCGCCGGAGCACCGAGCGCGGCGTAAATCGACACGATTTCCCAATGGCGTGCCACCAGACTGCCGACCGCCAGCGGCCCGACGAACGAGCCAAAGCGCCCCATGGTGGTCGCCCAACCGACACCGGTTGATCTGATCGCCACCGGATAGAAGATCGGCGCCAAAGCAATCAGCCCTGAGCTGCCCGCACCGAGGAAGAATCCGGCGAGTCCCTGAAGGCCTATAATGAGCGCAAAGGACGGCGCCGCGGAGCCGATCGCGCCAAGCATCACTGCGCTGATCAGGAACAGAACCGACAGCGTGGGATAGACACCCCAGCGACGGATCATCAACCCGACGATCGACGTACCGATGACGCTGCCGAGATTGAATGCAGCCATGGCGATGCCGGACTGTTGCACCTCGATGCCGGCTGCGTGCAACAAGGTCGGGCTCCATGCCGTGTTGGTCACCAGCATAAGGAAGATGAGGAAATAGGTGGTCCAGAGCAGCAGGGTCCCGCCCGCGCGCCCCTCGGTGAACAGGTGCGTTACCGAGCGTGTCGAGACTCTTTCCTCGGTGAGCACGAAGCGGTTCGACGGGCTGAACGAGCCGGCGCCGCCGATTCGGCTGACAAGTCGTGCGATGTGCGCGGAGGACGCGCCGCTTGCCACCAGGAAGGCCGGCGATTCCGGCAGCGCCGCCATCAGCACCACTGCCAGCACCAGCGGCAAGGAGCCCCCGATATAGAACACGGATTGCCATCCAAATTCCGGAATGATCCTTGAGGCCAGCAACCCACCCAGCACACCGCCGAGCGGGAAGCCTGCCCAGAGCACGCTGAGCAGCACAGTCCGTCGCTGGTGCGGGATGAACTCCGCGCCCAGGCTGAGGAAGCTCGGCATGGCGCCGCCCAGTCCCAGCCCGGTGAGGAAGCGCATCACCAAAAGTGTCCGCAAGCTGCCGGTAAAGGCCGTGCACAACGAGAACGCACCGAACACGAGGACCGACACGATCAGCACCCGCTTGCGCCCGATCCGGTCGGCAAGCGGTCCCAGCACAAAGGCTCCGAGCATCAGCCCCAGCAGCGCCGCGCTGAACACTGCGGCGAAAGCTCGCGGTTCGACGTGCAGTGCGCGGATCATCGACGGGGCGGCAAGACCGATCGATTGCAGATCCATCCCATCCAGCAGCGCCGCCAGGCCGCATAAAATGAGGACCCTGATCTGCAGCGCACCAAGTGGCCGCCGATCGATCAGTTCGCTGATATCAACAGCCGGCGAATCGCTCAACGTCATCCCCTACGCGTGGATTCACACCGCCCGGCGGCGCTTCAGATTGATGTGGATATTCTTTTCCTGGGTGAAGGAAAGCAATTCGTCCAGGCATTCCTCCCGCCCGAACCCGGACTGCTTGACTCCACCGAACGGAGTGCCGAGGAAATGCTTGCCGACCTCGTTGATCCAGATGAAACCCGCCTGAACCTCCATCGCCGTGCGGTGCGCGCAACTCAGGTCATTGGTCCAGATCGAGCAGGTCAGCCCGTATTCCGGCCGGTTCACCTCGGACAGCATCGTCGCCTCGTCGCGCCAGCGCAGTAGCGACAGCACGGGGCCGAAGATCTCCTCCCGCGCGATGGTCATCTCCGGCGTGACATCGGCGAACACGGTCGGCTCGATGAAGAAGCCGCCGGCCAGCTCCCGCGCCTGCGGCACGCCGCCGCCGAACGCGAGCCGTGCGCCCTCTCGGCGGGCGCCGTCGATGTAGCGCAGCACGCGATCGTGCTGCGCCTTGCTGGCGATCGCGCCCATGGTCGTGGCGGGATCTGTTGGAAGACCCGGCTTGTAGCGGGCAATGTGCGCCGCCATCCGCTCCAGCACCGCATCGTGGATCGCGTCATGCAGAAACGCCCGGCTGGTAGAGCCGCAGGACTGGCCGCACCACGTGAAGTTCATGCCGGCGACTGCGGCGGCGGCCACATCATCGGGATCGGCGTCGGGGAAGGCAATCAGCGGGTTCTTACCGCCGAGCTCCAGCAGCACCGGCTTGATCGTATCGGCGGCGGCGCGCAGCACTGCGCGACCGGTGGGCACGCTCCCGATCAGTGCAACCTTCGCGATGCCCGGATGCCGCGCGAGCACCGCGCCTACCTCGCGTCCGCCCGGAATTACGTTGAACACACCGGGTGGCAGCAATCCGCCGATCAACTCTGCCAGCCGCAGCGACGACAGCGGCGCCTGCTCCGGCGGCTTGACAATCACGGCGTTGCCGGCGGCCAACGGTGCCGCGGACTTGCCGGCGCAGAACATGAACGGGTGGTTGAACGGGACGATGCGACCCACCACGCCGAGCGGCTCACGCACCGAGAAGTTGACCACATCCGGTCCCATCGGGATCGAGTGACCCTTCATCTCCGTCACCAGCCCGGCAAAGAAATCCGTCTGCGCCGCGGCGACCATCGCATCGCCCAGCATTTCCGATACCGGGTTGCCGCCGTCCGCAGCATCCAGCATGGCGAGTTCGCGTCCGTGACGGCGCAGGCGCTCGGCGATCCCACGCAGCAGCCGGGCGCGTTCCAACGGCGGCACGCGCCGCCATTCCTGGTAGCCGCGCTGCGCTGCTTCGATCGCCGCCTCGGCATCTGCCGAAGAGGCATCGGCGATGGTGCACAAGGTCTCGCCAGTGCCCGGGCTGATGACCTCAACGCGCCCACCCTCTTTCGGCTCGTGCCAGGCGCCGCCGTAATACAGTGCCCGCTCAGCGGGCAGCACGACCGCTTCCGCAACCGGCTTCGTGACATCGATCGTCATGGCTCGCTCCGCTCCCCCCGTCCTCGCCAACCGGCCTCGCGGGTGCGCGCCTCGTCGTCGCGCAGCCCGAGACTCGCTTCCTCCCGCAGATCGCCCCAGATTTCGGCGACGCAGCGGCCGAACGCCGCGCTGCCGGCAATATCCGCCGTGCGTGGCCGCGGCAGATCGATGCGCACGATCCGCTTCACCCGCCCGGGCCGATAGGTCATTAGCACGACGCGATCGGCAAGCTGCACGGCTTCGGTAATGCTGTGCGTGATCAGCAGCGTGGTCTGCGCCAGCGCCCGTTGGATCTGCAGCACTGCCTCGCCGAGCAGCAGCCGCGTCTGCTCGTCCAGCGCGCCGAACGGTTCGTCCATCAGCAGGAGTCGCGGCTCGCTGACGAGAGTGCGGGCGATCGCGACGCGCTGGCGCATGCCACCGGAGAGCTGCACCGGATAGTGCCGTTCGAAACCGCTCAGGCCGACCAATGCAAGGAAATGCCGGGCGCGTTCCAGCCGCTCCTTCTTCGGGATACCACGTACCTCCAGCGGGAAGGCGACATTGTCCTGCACGCTGCGCCAGGGGAAGGTCGATTCTTCCTGGAACACCATGCCGATTGCCGGATGGGGTCCACGGATCGACTCCCCATCCACCGTCACCCGGCCTTCATAGTCCCGGTCGAGCCCGCCGACGATGTTGAACAACGTCGATTTGCCGCAGCCCGAGGGGCCGATAATGCAGACGAACTCGCCGGGCGTGACGTCAAAGGAGATGCGCTCGAGCGCAATCAACACGCCTGTCGGCGTATCGTAGCGCTTCGCCACATCCTCGATGGCCAGCGCCGGCGCGGCGCCCATCCTGTCGTGCTCCGCCGCCGGCCAGCGCATTCGCACTACCGTCATCGCCGGACCCGCCCGGCTGGCGAGCGATGAGCGAGCCGCCCCAGCACCGCGTTGGCCAG
>Ga0335075_10006763_pt1 | contig 17691 bp, 17 predicted proteins | sample Lox_Sample_24_FD_206723 | JGI IMG/M metagenome (GOLD analysis project Ga0335075, IMG submission 206723) | Soil microbial communities from Loxahatchee National Wildlife Refuge, Florida, United States - Lox_Sample_2.4 | ecosystem: Environmental > Terrestrial > Soil > Wetlands | place: USA...
CGCCACTAAGCGGGGCATTCCATAGCTGGTAACCTCTGTAGAAATGGGGAATGCGATCAGTATAATCACTTTACATTATTGACTTCTTATATACGTACGAGGGACAACATCCACCTGACACAGAAACGTAGTCACCAGGGCAGTGTGCTAGTGTAGCTTGATTTGCAGATACGGGAGCGGGATAGGCTGGGGGACCGGCGTACGGCCCCTGAGTTGCGTCGCCAGGTCCAACATCCACCGTGATTGTAGACACAACTGTTATCGTCGTAGCGCTTGTTGTCACAGAATAGGGGCAGCAGTCTATCTTATCACCTGCGCACCCCACAACAGGCGCCCAGTAAGCGGTTGGTCCATCAAGAAGTACATAGTCAGGAGTGACACAGTAGCCTTGTAGGAGATCGCCTTGGCCACTATACGATGGAACAGGAGAATGTGTTGGAGGAGCAGTAGGTGGGCCAGTGGTTATGGATTCGAGAATGAGAGCTGGGACAGGAGTAGTAGCTTGTGCTTCCACTGACTGCGGTGCCGTGAAGGGGTCGTTCGTATAGCATGGGAGGAACTCCGAGACATAGGATGCATAGTCTGGGTTTAGTAGTCAGCCTCTATTATCTTTAGAAAGTATTTATGCTGTCGATTGCCCACTTACCGACAAAATCGAAACAGTTGTCGTATGCAGTTTGCAAGCATTCTAAATAACTGTATTCCCAGCTGAGCCAAGCGGTGCAACAACTATTATCCGACAAATAATCATAGCACGTTGGGTACGCCGTACCAACCCCACTGTCGATGCAACTGTCAACAGCGACGTAGTCCTACGATACTGCCCGTCAGTACCTGTTATGTCCTTTTCGCATGTGAACAGCATATTGCCCGGCTTTGATATCAGGAGCTTGTACGCCGGAAATACTCACAAAAGAAGTACAGCCAGAATAGTAAGCACTCGTATAGACGCCCACCTGCCGAGGGATGAGGTGAGCCATTGCGCTTCGCTGCTCAATTTGGGAACCCTCTTGCGCTGTAGTGAGTCGCCCAGTACTACTAGAGCCAGCGACGCAGACTCTTATTTGATAGATATGTGAACAAACTAGTTACAATCCGCAGCACAAATGTCACAAAATAAGATGTGAGAACCTTATTGAAACGGCAAAGGAAGACGAAGGATCGCGTATGTACATAACGTTCTAGACGCGATAGAAAAGTAAAGCATCATTGAACGAAAGCAGAGAGACCTAGTTTGAGCGCGAGCTGATTATTGGTCAATTCCACTAGGCACCGACTTTAAGACGGATAAAGCCTGTGGAGAGTTTAGGGCCACGAGCTGAAGTAGATGGGCCAATCTCCTGTAAACTACTGAGGCTGAAGGAGCCAGAACCCAAGCAGCAAGCAGGGCGTGATTGGATTCCTCCCAGGATATGATCCAGCGAGGTTGGGCTGGAGTTCCACCAGCAATTTCCCGATGCGCCAGCCCTGAAGCTGCGATGTCATCGTCTTTAGAAATATTCCTGCTCTGCTCTGCGCGTCTTTCATATCTTTTCTTCTTACCCCAAGCGGACCGATCCTCCCGCATGCCATAGCCTTCAGCTTTGGGATTCTGGGTTGTGGAAGGGATTTGTGAACAATTAAAGTTCAGAGCCGCGAAGTTGCTGCCAAGTAGACGACGGGGAAAGAAAGTATTGGTGGCGCACAGCTGAACCGAACCAAGCCAATCCGGCACTCAGGGTCTTCCAATTAGCGTGCTGCTGTGCTGTTCTCAGTGTCATGCGAACATCCGGCGTTTACTTCTTTTCCCTGAGCCAGAGAACAAATGGCTATGGATAAATGACTAAGCCTACCTGAGCTTGTGCATTAGTCTAGGCTTGTGAAAATGGAAAGCCTGTTGAAGATTACCACATATTTCGCCGATCTGAACCTTATCGATCACAGTGCCAAGCCAAAAGTTTGACCACAGCTCGCTTACTAAATTTACGCGAAGGTGTTATTCAAACTTTTTGGCGGCTTTTGTCGAGGACCTGCTACCACATGAAATGCTTTAACTTGTAAATCTGCTATGGATATCATCTTACTCTACAGCTCTTCAAACTAAACTTTCACAAACGCCAGAATTATTAAGCCGGCCTATCTTGTCTCCTAGCTACTGAGAGGCAGATCTTGCTTGTGGATGGCTTAATTTAAATCCTCATCCACACGTATTGAAGAGGTGTTTTGACGGTTGCAGAAGATGGGTAACGTGACTTAATTACCCTTGTGCTACGCTGCTGGGATGGCGTTTGTCTTCGCTAAATCTTCCTTTACTCAGGGCTCAAATCGCTAACACCAGCGTTCCAGAGTCTGCGATATCTGACTTTCAGGGTATACTTCCCGATTGCCGAACTTCTTCTAGAATTATGGCTTCCGGGAATCCTATGATTATGTAGAAGTAGTCTTTTCTAAATACAAGACATAGCACCGAATTATTTGATCAATTAGCACCGTGAGTTCAGTTGCAGTGGCCTGCCCCAACGGCTGCTTCTATTAGTCGACATTCCTATTAGGCTTAGGGCACAAGGAGGAATGAACTTATTTTTGGTTGTAAAGGCCTAGACTCCGTAGTTATTGATACGCTCGGAGCTTTTCTGAGGTACAGTGGTGTCTGCCTCTCGTTAATGGATTGGATCGGAACGTATCCGGCCCGCGGAATGAAGCCAGTCGATTGTGCTACGTGACAATCTTGAAAGGACTAACTAAGTTTGGACGGGATCTCAAGGTTTTCCCACCTTCAGATGGATCTATAATGGTTAATCTGCAATTTTGTAAGCCAGCAAAGGACTCATCTTGCATTTCGAGTTCAGAAGAATGGGAACCGCCTGGACAGGCTTAAACTCCTTTCCGTATATTACAGACTCCGCAAGCAAAACACGACTCTCAAATTGCTCTCTTTACGGTCCTTCGGCATATTTACAACGATATTTAGATGATGACATTTCCTATCTGTACAACTCGGCCATTAGGACCATCTAAGCATAGAAATTAGCGACCCAATGCCGGCGAACACCCTGTCGCCAAGCTAGGAAGTCTGAAAACTGCTATTGAGTTCATTTGAATATGCATCTCTACGTAAGATCCTTGGGATCTCAGAGATACCAACGATACATGTGGAGTGATGGCAGTGCAAATCGACCAGACTATGGGGTATATGATGGCTACACGACGCTTCTTTCCGGGGCTGGAAGCTGAGTCACGGGGATGACTTTGGTCAAAGCTGGTCGGAAATTTGAGCTAAGTCTGAGAAGCAGACCACCATAGAGCGTAAGGATGCGATGTAACATCCTTTAGTGTCAAGGCTCCAGAACTGAATGTTGAATCATATGGAGGAAGTCTCATAGGGCCCCGCAGTACATGCGAAGATAAGAGAAGAAGGTCGGCCAGCATCATGTATGTAGGGTTCAAGCAGATCGATGGGATTACTAGACTCCTCTACGTTATATTGGATGAAAACCTCGTGAGATCAATGAGTCAATGCCACTTGCATCTTTCGTGAAGAAAAAGGGGAGAAAGCAACGGCGACCAATACCAGTGAAGTCAAGGACCCTTAGTCCGCAGATAGAATTTTTCAGCGCTACAGCAGGCAATGTGAAAAAACCGTTCCTTCCTAAGACGGCGATGGCTGCAGCTCCTTGGGGCCAATGAAGTGGCATGTCCGCAAACAAGAACGAATAAAGAGAAAATGTGGCAACAGATCATAAAGAAGTAAGGGGAGTATTCATCTCATCAGGGCGACTTAGCTATATTGGAATATACTAATGCAATGGAAAGATGGCAGGCAACGTCTAGAAATCAGTAGTCGCGAATAGAATATGAAAAACGGCATGACAACCAGCCACGGTTCCTGCATCTCCGCTCTAAAGCAAGGATCCTACCTCGGTGAGTACATAGAAACTGAAGGTTTCCGGCAAATAGTTCCTCTTGTGCAGCTTAGAAAGTGACATAGGAAAACTCCCGGACCGTTCGGACGGTAAGGTAACAGAACAGCTCGAGCGGTTCGGCTCGCCCTTCATTTCCCTGCACGGCATTGTTTTGTGACAACTAACCATTTTATGTGTGATATATCGTTACATCCAAGTAAATAGTATGAGCAATGTTCGTCCGCAAACAGGACCTAGTTCGGCGTTCGAGTCATAAAGACGAATATGGGGGCAGCCACCCACGCTGCTAGGATGAAGGAAATTGTCATTCCAGGGGGTGTGTATCCGCCATATGCGCGCTCTCGATGCTGCTCGATTGCCTGTGAAAGAGACGCTAGCTAGGTCTTGTCAACTTGCCATCCGCGCGGAACAGAGTCGACAGTACTCCGTCGAAAATCGAATGCAGGGAAAAACACGATCTCCCTGAAATTTTAGCTGGCCGTATGTACGTGTGCATCGATCAGATTTCTCTTATGAAATTGGAAAGTTGAAAGAAAAGGTTGGAGTTGTGACTTTGATCAGTCTGCTTTTCATCGTAACCGTGAAACGGCCTCATTTGCTCCCACCCCTTAGCCACTTAGAGAATGATCAAAAAATGATCTACAAAGACAAGAAACCTTTTTCTCTAGTAATTTGACAGCTATTTCAGCCACTGGCCTACCTTGCTTACCTCACCTCCTCCCCACTCTGCTCTAGTTTAAATGCTACCACACACACATATATATTTACAACCAGCTTAACCAACCGACTCGGTCACGTCGAATGACTTTCAGAGTCATCTATGCTGAGAAAAGATGCTGCGTCTCGGTCTTAAGCTCGAGGTTGGGCCGATGTGGCCTTACGTTACACCGCAGCCTCAGAAGATTCGTCACACTGCGCCCGCGATTTGTGCCAAGTATTCCTCACTCCCAAGAGCCTACCTGTCGATAAATCAACCGCGAAAGCAGATGCAAGCTGTATCGGCCATCTCTACCAATACTCTGACATACGAAGATGCAAGTGGCGAGAATTTTATTTCGAGTCTTGATATCATTCAATCTCCGTCGCACGAAAATGCACAGGGTGAGTCGAGAATCGCCGACAATCCTCCGGCATTGGTCAGGGTGGCACAATGACTTCCTACCGGAAACAACTCTGAACTAACTCGCAAGAACAAGACGACAGCTCGACAACAACTAGCAATGAATGTCCGCCGAAGCCTAAGCCATGCGGCAAAGAGCTCTACTGGCAGAAGATTCCTCTATGGCAAGACGTGTCGGAGGAGAAATTCCAGGAGTACAAATGGCAGGTCAGTCGCCACACATTGACTATTAGCTTGCTAAGGACTGTTCAGTCCTGTCAAGCGCTCGCTGATTAAATACTTAGGCTGCAAACGTCATTCGAGACAAGACAAAATTGTATAAGTTCCTCCTGGCGGCGCTGCCAGAGAAGATAGATTCCAAGCCTGGCGGCCTCTTCGAACACATCCAAACGCGTGAGGATTTCATAAAGGACGTCTTTGAAGGCATAGAAATGGCACCTATGGCGATTCGCCTAACACCTCACATCCTGAGTGTCATCGACTGGAGCAATGCTCTCGACGATCCAGTTCGCCGGCAATTCATCCCAATGAAGTCGTCAGCTTTGCCAGATCACCCAAAGCTGACTATGGACTCTCTGAGCGAAGAACATGATTCGCCCGTGAACGGTCTAGTACATCGCTATCCTGACAAAGCTTTGTTTCTTGGTAAGTTAAAAGAGTCATCTAAAAGAGATAATAGCACTGTTGCTGATAGATGGTTAACAGCAACTTCGATATGTCCTCTGTACTGTCGGTTTTGTACACGGTCGTATGCTGTGGGAGTAAACACAAGCACCGTCACTAAGAAGACCCTAAAGCCAAGCAAAAATCGATGGGAAGACATGTTCGCATACATCGAAGATACACCAACGTTGAATGACATTGTGGTTTCTGGCGGCGATTCGTATCTGCTGACCCCTGATCAGCTATATGAAATAGGTAGACGATTGATCTCTATCAAGCACATTCGTCGCTTCCGGTTTGCATCTAAAGGGCTTGCAGTCTGGCCAAGTCGCATTGTGGATCCAACGGATGCATGGACCGCTGCGTTGATTGAAGTCTCCAAGCTTGCTAGAATAGAAGGAAAGGCAGTCGCTCTCCACACACACTTTAATCACCCAAATGAGATTAGCTGGATTACAGCGCTTGCTGCAAAGAGACTTTTTGTAGAAGGCGTGACAGTGCGAAATCAGTCCGTCTTACTGAGAGGTGTGAATGATGACTTCTTGACCATGTCGTCCCTAATTAGGGCTCTTGCAGACATCAACATTCAGCCAGTAGGTTCCCGAAGGCGTCCAAATACCCAATGCTAACAAGCGAGTAGTATTATGTATACCAGGGTGATATGGTCAAAGGTGTTGAAGATCTCCGGACGCCTCTACAATCCAGTCTCGACCTAGAGAAGCAGATCCGTGGCAGCATTGCTGGCTTTATGATGCCACAGTTTGTAGTGGACCTGCCAGGTGGTGGAGGTAAGCGTCTGTCGGCATCATATCTAACATACGACAGAAAGGTGGGAATATCGACTTTCATCGCGCCCGCGGTTACGAGAGGAAAGGACAAACTGGAGAAGGTATACGAGTATTATGATCCAATGTGGTCTGTTGAAGGACAGTGAAGGGTCACCGGGACCAATGCTCATTTGCCTTTGGATCTTGAGATTGACAGGAATGAGTTAGCCGGCATTCAAATGATTTTCGAGTGCAATCCAAAGGGGTGACAATGTGGAAACTGGTCGGTGGATTTTGCCGTGTCCCTTGCTTGCGGATCATCGATGGAACGCAGAGAAGGGAACAGGACGTAACTAGGAACAAAAATTATTGTATAGCGATTAGATGTGAGAGAATTGCGCCTCCCCTATCCTACGTCACAACAGGCAAGCCTAGACCTTGAGCTAATGCTGCACACCATCTGAATTCCCACAGCATGTAGATAAGCGAGCCAGTGGATGGAAGTACCGTACAAATAATATTGTGGCACTTGAATTACCGTAAGGCTCAATGACATGAACGCATGCGTCAAATGTGACAAGCTAGTTGGGTTGCACTTCTGAGTGGGCTTTTGGAGCGGTCTAATAGACAGCAACTATGGTACAGTACAATACAAAACTTTGGGGTATCAATCACTAAACCAGCCTACCGCCTCCTTGTCGTACACCTACATGGAAAACCCAACCGCCTTACCTAAACCTCATAGTAATAGTCCTCATCCAATCCCTCCCTACTTGGCACGACTCCCGCGCCTTCAGCCGGCCCAGCATACCCGTCTTCTAATCGCACGTTCAGTAACCTAATCTTGAGTCCAAAATCAGTGACCAATCCCGCCAACTTATTGGTCTCTGCCGTGATCGGTGTCTGGTTCAGCAGCATTAGGAGACCATCAAGCCATTCTGAAGCAAGGCTATGCGTTGGAGGAGAAAGGGTTAGAATGGCTCGCTCAACGAGATCCTCACGCGACGACCGAGATTGTCGATCAGAGCCGCCGACATAGCTATTGATGGTAATCTTAGTTGTAGACGTAGCCTTCGGTGGTGGATGCGATATATCTTTCAAAGTGGATGAGCTGGAGATACTGGAAGCGCCATCATTCGGAGCCGAGACGTTCGAAACCACAGAGCTTATAGTAGAAAGGTCAATCTTTTCGGGGAGCTGATCGAGAGAGGGCTCGTAGTTGCCCTGTGTGTCGAAGTCGGCATAATGAAGATAACGACGATTGTGTGAGAGACGCACGTAGCGCCATGAGACATGGCCATGTCTAGTTGAGTGGCCATCGTCTGTACCGCTTTTGTGTTGCGAACTGCGGGGAAACCATGCACCTTGCAGGAGACAGCGTATCCGCTGTTCCTTGACGAATTGCAAAGCGTCGTGCTTGAGCTCATCTCGAACCTGCTGTAGATGGCGACCCCATTGGTCTTCAAATGTCATTTCGAGTAATTCCATCTGTAGCTCCCGTAATCGTGTATATTCGAAGTCGGATAGCTCTTCTTCGACTTCCTGGATATCTTTTGTACGTAATGCCTGTCCAACAACCTGCTCAATAAGGATACGGACCAGTTCAGCAACTTTATCAAAGTCATCCTGCTGTGCACCAGTCAATTTCCATAATCGAAAGAAGGCTTGGAGTCCGGATGTATGTAGCCTTGACCATTGCAGAAGTAACGGTCGGAATATCTTATCGTAGTTCTTCATCCCATCTAGGACTTGATAGCTTTTCGCGTCCTCTACATCTGATTTTTCGACTCCAAAGTGCTCGTACAAGATGGCAGTTACCGCCAAACTAGCCCTCGCAACTGGGCATCTTTCATGCAGTGGCTTCGATGATTGCTCCAAGAGCAGCTTCTGGAAATTATCCTCCTGCTTCCTCACAAAATCTGTCAAGTCCATCATCCCCAGAAACCCGGTCGCATCGAACTCCCAGGCTGGGCTCTCAGTCTCGAACCCTAATCGTCTCCACTTCTCTGGATTATGCTTCTTGCTTCCTTTCTTCCCAGACTCTGTCTCATTTGTCTTCGGGATACCATTGGTTTGTTGATCCTTCTTGTCAGGGGCGCTGGAGAGATGCAGTCCCTTCAAGGCCCTCCGATGCTCTGGTCTCTCCACATCGACTCTTACATCTCTCCACTTCCGTAACAGTACTTTGGTAAGTGCCTGAAACTCAAGTAACGGATGTGCAAGATCTTGTAACGCCGAGCTTTGCATTAAGATATACACAGCTTTGATGACCCCGAGGTCCTGCAACCTCTTTATGAACTTGGGCCACTCCTCTCCGGTCCCATTATTCTTATTATTTCCATCCCTCCCCATATCACTATCATTCGTAATGGAGTCTCGGATTAAAGCATTAAGTAACATTAGAGCATTGGCGCAAAGAGCGTGGTCGGCAGAGTGGAGTTGCGATACAACCATTTCGAAGAATTGAGGGTACACAGCAACAGCAGGCTTGAGCGCTCTGAAACCAAAAGCACCAGGCGCTCTCGTAGCTCCTCTTCCAGATTGTGAATGGCTCACGACAGCCACCAGTATAGACATTGCGCCTCGCAGGATGTTAACCAAAGGATGTGTGACGATCAGCTCCACCACTCGTTCCACGAGCTCCCCCGCCCCAGAGCTCTCGAATATCTCCCAGCCCATGTCGACTTCGAGGAGGCGACTAAGACTTTGGAGGGAGTATGCAAGAGTATTCCCGCCAGTAGTCATGATCAGTCGGCGAAGGATAACGAGCCCGCCAGAGGAGATAAAGATGTCGGCGAAGGCAGGATCATTGATGGATGACTGTAGCTTGAAGACAGCCATCTTGCGCATGGCATCCTCATCGCTAGAGAGGCGTGAAAGGAGGGCGGGGATATCGGCCTGGTCCATCTTGGAGGTTGTATGGAGAAGAAAAAGAGTTGGCTAGCTTTGACCTCTTCGGTATTTTAGATAGTAACCTTAGTTCGGGCGGCTATACTCTCGATTGGTGGGTCCGCTCTGGTATTGTCAAGATCGTATAAATTTGATAACCCGCATTGTGTATACGATTCCTAACTTGGAAATTTTGTACTCTTTCATGTCGCGTTCACTTTTGACCTCAGAGATGGTCCGTGCAACTTATCGCGTCAATCTCTTCAGGGGTCATCTGTTCGGATCATACTCTACCACGTGCCTACCGATTCAAAGGCTGAATTGTCTGGTTGGTTCAAGCCTATACATCAGAGAAACTAGACATATTTGACATTAATTTATCATCTTATCACATGCGGTAAATACAACTGGATACGCAGGAGGTACGGAGCTTCTTATTCATCTAATCTTCCTTTACTTCAACTACGTTTGTTTAGACTATGCCATATCACTCTTGAAATGCTTGATAATGACCTTATCCAATTCCCGCTCGTTTTGAAGTTCCACAATCCGTTGCTCCAGCTCCGCAATCTTGTTCTCTTTCGTTTTGAGCGCCATGCGAGTGATATCACGGCCTTTGGCAATCCCCTGAGTCTTGAGCGAATGTTTATTCAGGATTTGTCGTACTTTGGTGGTTGTCTCCTCATCAAGAGACTGTTCCTTGAGTATTTCCATGACTTCCTTGGTAATGTCGTAGTCCTTAAGATCAGACATGCTCTCGGCCGTTTCTAAAGGCTGGTTGATATCCCGGAATCGTCCATGTGTAGGAGTAATTGAAGGACTCATCAAGCCGGATCTTTCATTCCTATCCCGCATACTGTCCTTCAACCTGGTCGTAGATGGCGTTGTGAATACATCGTCCGATTGTATCCGCCTTGTGCTCGGCGTGGGCCATGCTTCTGACTCATACCTCTTTCTTTTGCTTCCAGGAGTACTGAATATATCAACTTTGAGATCTTTTTTTGGAGTATCTGGATTTGGATTTCGGGTTTGTGCAAGGGCAGTCACCTCCGCAGCACCAGCCAGTGAGATTTCGTCATGCACTGACAAAGGCCAGTCTCCAAATTCCTCCTCCTCTTTCTTGACAAGATCAGCCATCCGCTTATTACTAGCCTCGATATGCCATTCTACTGTCCTCTTGTCGGCCCCTTGTCCATCATTTACAGGCTCCACGGCGGCTGCTGGTTCAGAACGCGAGTTGTTGATCACTGCTCTAATCTCCCTTCCTGCGGCATCGTCATCCCATAGAAAGAATCCGCAGTCACTTCCCTTAGGTTCCTGGCACGTGTAAAACCAACGTCCTTTATTCGGGCCCTCTTTACGGACCAAGAAATGTGTAGCTGGGAGGCGCGGTTTGCAGTTACCTATAGCTATTTAGTAGAGCCTCCACCGCTGGAGAGGCGGACTAGAGCTTACAATGCCACACGCCATCTATAAATAGACCTTTCAAGGGCACTTTATTGGGAGTGCCGTAAGTTTTGTTTCCGTTGTTCTTGCGGGGAGTGTTATACATATTGTCCTTGCGAAATACCACCAGGGCGTTCAAGTTATATTCATCTGTCTATCCAGCTCGAAGAAGCTTGATGTAGTGAGATGATATGTCTGGCTAGATAGCTTGCGAAGGATCATGATGGCGCTGTTATTTGCAAAGCACTCTGAACTTCTTTCAGAAACACTGTAGATGAGGTCATTTCATCGTCCTGACCTTATCGGGCACTCTGGGAACGGCGACAACCTTATCGACTAGGCGAGGCGAGTCATAATAAGCGAGCCTTTTGGATCAACCTGCAAAAATAAACGACCTCTGGCTTGTAAAGCTGGAATTCACCCTTGGTCGTCTAATTGGTTTATAGTGCAAGTTCTGCATTAAGCCCTATGAGTGTCGAACCTCTAACATCATAAGGATCTGGCTGTAATAGCAATATAGCAAACCAGAATGTCCTGCGTTCGAGTAAGATTTATTCTCAGAGATATGAAAATATGTCTTGGCAGCTCGCGCTTGAGGGAAACACAATTTCTTTTATCTTTTGGCGTTCCTGTTCCATATTCTATTTGCGGGGACTTCATTTGATACTTCATGGCTTTACTTGATTATAATTTAATTGGTTGTACAAGGAAGAAAACACTTGGATTTTTCGAACATTTTCAAAATACTGTGTAGCAGAGCAACTCTCTTGCCTTAGGTAGAGTATGGGAATTCCTCTTGTAATCCCCATTTTCCTATGCAGATATAACCTAGACTTATTATATTTTACTATGGTTGTTAAGAGGCTAACTTCTGTTAGATTGACAGCTGCGAGTGCACTAGTAGCTGTAGTCAGGAAATGATTTGTCGTCGAAAAGATAGTTGTTGCCAAGATATCTACGCTTTTCGCTGGCAGGCAACCCATTCATTATCAGTCAGACCTCTTTAGGGAATTTCTGTGCGCAATCCTTCATGAATTCCGTCGCTGGCTTTGGTAGCTTGTTCCTCTTTGAGAACGTTAGCGGTGTTCTTGAGGAGTAGCCCTATGAAGTAAAGAATTTGACAACAAGCTGCTGCTTGATGGCTCTCAAGCACACCGCTCCTGCCTCCCTTTGTTGTTTATGACCCTCATGTTGTGGTAATTTACAATCACGGGGATTTTCTGGATGTACTTGAGGAATTAGCCCCGCGCATCGGCAGGATCTGTGCCGGCTCTGCAAAAACACTTTTACCCCAACCGTGATAAACTGGTATTTGGCGCTTATGAGTTGGCTTGTAGTCTTGAATTTAATTACCCACCACGCAATCTCCCTTGTCTCGTAACGTCACTGCGCTCGATTTCTTTTGCTTTCTAGCCTTTTCCCCTAAGAGGCTCTTTTTGTTTAATACATTTCCATCATCGGACCCTCTCCTAAGCTGCCATTTCGCCCTATTCGATTAGGAGCTGAAAGAAGTGCCCATAGCCACACGCACTCTTGTACTTCTCCCACTATACTCAAACCCCGACGCACTGTCGGGACTAGAAATCTTGATCGAGGAGAAAGGCGTCACGTTGGCAATCCGCAGAATAAGTAGATGCGTAGAATTGACATGACGTGCCATCTACGAGGAAGTTGAGAGAGACATTTCCATTCGTGAGTGTGCATGAGCCCTTCTGCCAGCGGCTTAGGATCTGCCTGAGAGAATATGTGACACGGTTTCAGCCCGTAGCCAAAAGGCACTTGCGGCTTCGACAAGGGCGTGGAAGGAGTACAATTATCTTACTGAGTCAGCCTCAGTCGCCTCAGCCAAGTACTCGAGGTTCTCGACTCTAGGTCTGAGATGAGTTAGGACAGGAGCGAGACGGCGTTGATTTTGGCTGATTATCCCTACTCTAATTTTTCAACATTTGGATTCGGGTGTGGTCATGAAGTTTATAGTTCCTATAATTTACTGTCTTCTGCGGCATTATATATGAGAACCCTCATTCAAAAAAAGGTAGCACCGTATATGGCTTTAGCTATGGCCCGTCGGCTTCTTTCCCTGGCAACTATTGCTTATGCTGTCCCAAAATTTATTATCCTAAAGAATATTAGCTTGTATGCTAGGGTTTTTATTACATTTGGTCAAACTGTAGGGAAATATTAGCAAGTAGCAAAGCTCATCCCCCAGTAGTGAAATAAAACGAGTTCATCGCGTTCATTTTGAGCATGGTTTGTTGAGTTATGTTGAACTCTATATTGGCATCTGCCCATTCCTTAACAACTCGTCTATTCGTCAACATCCTCGACTTCCTCCATGATATCGCCCTCGCCATCATCCTCGAAGCTACCCGCTGGCACCTCGTACAATCTTAGAATTTGCTTGTTCGGATCCTTTACCAGGACGTACTTGCCCTCCTCTCGCTTGAGACACATGTCCACGATCGTTCGGACAATACCCCAGCCGTTGGAGAGAGACAAATTCATTTGAGTTGCAAAATCGCGAGGTTTCCAGCCTATGACACCAAGGATAACGTGGCGGTCATTAGATTTGGGATTTGCTCGGGACACGAATCTACTATTATTAGTATGATAGATAATGCCTGCAAAGGTGGACTAACCCAAGCTTCATGACATCTGCTTTGGCCATGACACTTTGTACAGTCCATCGAGCTAGCTTGCAGCTGTTGTTTTTCATCTCTGTTGCCACAACCGCACCACGCTGGCTGACCAGTTTGGTCCGCCAGTCCAATGCGCCTCCACTACCCTGCGCTTTGTGATCAAACTCATTCAGCGCCTTAACTGTCAGGAATTGGTCCTCGCCGCTTATTGCATTCTTCTGCACTGCGTCCAGCTCCGTTCTCACGATCAGATGTACTGGGTCTTCATCATTAAGGGAAAGATCGAAACGTCTGTATTTGTAGGCTTTACTCGCAGGAGGATCGGTTTCCTCGGATGGATTGTAGAAAGGATTTTCGTGGGCCATCTCAACCTTCTGGTCTTCACTCTCAATCATAGTCTGATTGGCGAAGTTATGATTGATGTACGTGGCCTCCTCGGCCAAAGCACTGGGCTGGTTGATTGCATCCTTGCTTCCCTCAGAGGCATCCATTGGTGCATCCGCAGCATTCTCATTCACAGTGACCATGTCAAGCGTTGCATTATCTCTCTTGTCAAGGAACACTTTATTGCCTTGCCGAACAATGACGATATCCCAAGGATATACTGATCGAGGAGCGCACATGAGCATGGATAGAATACTATCCGTTGCGAAGATAGTTGCTTCATCCTTCTCTGCTAGTTCTTGAATCACTGGATCAGAAGAAGTAGTGACGTTGTATGATGCTCGGTCAACTACGTTGAGCTTCCTTTCTGCGGTCTTAACGGGCTGCTTGTCAAACGAACGGTCATAATAGTAGAGGAAGCCGTAACTGTCGATATCTTCTCCATCGTCAGTATCAAGATTGAGCTTGGCAAGCCGATTGAAGTCAATTTCCTCCAGCATCTTCCAGTCCGCTTTGATATTCACGGATGCATCACGATTTCTTTGAGGCTTGTCGTAATCCTTCCAACCGAAGCGTCGGCCACCACGAGCACCCCCTCTTCCACCTCTGCTATCGTAATTATTATATCCAGCCTGCTGACCACCTCGACCCTGGCCAACTCTCTGGAATTGGCCTCTGCCACCCCGTACATCAACACGACCACCACGCTGCCCACGTCCTCTTGTGAAAACCCCTCCTCGACCAAAGCGAGTTTTTGTGGTATCGCGGACATTGCTAACAACAGAGAATGTTGACTCGTCCTCGGCAAGTTGGACGGCAAATAGTGAGGAGGTTCCAGCACCATACACTTGTTGATCTATGATGAAATATATATTAATTGCCCATGGACTTTAAAACGTACGCTCATAGATCGCACCTCTGTAGTTCCGGTTGTATTGCTGTCTTCCGCCTCTGCCGTCTCTGCCGTCTTTGCCCTCTGCAGTCCAGTCTGCCATCCGACCCAACTTGTCGCCTTTCGAATATGGGGCATAGGGAACGCCGTCAAGGGTGGTCTCTGTAGAGGTAGGTGGACCCCAACTGTCCTCAGAGGGAAGAGCTGACACGATATCTGAAAGTGATATGGGTGCCATGATTGTAAGCTCCTTGTGTTGTGGACAGTGCTTGTTGTAAGCGGCGCAATGATAGACTTTCTTATAAAATCGCGGATTATTTTGTGGATAGGTCAACTTTGGTGGGGCACACGAAGTTGCAGGCGGCTAGTACTAAATGAGAAAGGTTGAATACCATAAGTCACGTGATCTAACTAATATTTTCGAATATTTCTCTCGCATTCGCAAAATATGGCTTTGTGATTCCGGTATTTTTATGTATATACTTAGGAAAGTGCTATTTTCCCAAGTTTTCTATGAGTAGGTCACTTGTGTTTGAGTGGCTGCTCGGTAATAGATCTTCTATTCTTAGAATTTGTATGATAGCTTGAAAGTACGACAGCTTAAAGGTCGAAAATTGTGAGCGCTGGCGACTTGAGCATTCTCTTACAATCACAAACTCGTCACAGCCAAGGATTCGATAAGTCTAGATCCGCAATGACCACTGAAACAGCAGATGCCAAACCACTAGCTTAGTCATCAGCATTCCCAATCGTCTTCAGGGGAATCGACCGAGGCGCAAAAACGAGGGGAGAAGAGAAATCGTACCACTGTCCTATCTTTAGCTAGTAGTCGTTTGCATAGCCCCAATGCCTACGTTGACACTGACATTCTGATCAGGAATGCTCAGTCATAAAATCCGATCAAGTCCGCGTGGGTCTGTCTAAGTTTCATAATCCACTTCAAACCGCCAAGCATTTCCGATCGTCACAGACTGCCTACTTGCCTGACCCAAAATAAGCGACCGGCTATGAAATAGCCTTTAGCACTTCAGAATTGACTACTACCTTTCATAATTGCTTCAAACCTCATCGTGATCAATTAGTACACCTTGTTATCCATTCGACCCTTCAATATACGTCTTATCGTGCAAATCCTTGTGGAGCCAGTTCCTGCAGATTCGTGGATTACTCGCCAACGCCAATTCCAATTCCAATTCCAAATACTGTTACCCGGCGCAATAACTACCGGCATAACGTGAGGACCCATTATTATCATCGAGATCGCCGCCGATTCAATTTGACGTGGCGTCGATTGCGTCAAGAAAGCTAGTCTCTAAAGGTACGAGATTAGATCTTAGTTACAGGATCTTCTTGTGATATCACCCCTCCACGATCTCGTGCGTATGGAGAGTTGCCACCAACAGTATTTATTTTCATCGAGTTAGTGCAAAATGACTAACACATACATGCTTAGAAGGTATTCTTCACCTACAATCACGGCGACCGACGGAGGCATCCCGAGTCCGAGCGTGCTAAGGGAAGTTAGAGCCGCTATGGCTTCAACCTCCCCTCCGCTCGACCAATATGGGAATCCTTCTGGAGGAAGTGGGTATGGTAGTGGCCAGTCGGAAAGCGTCAAGAGCCCGCTATCAATGAGTTTGGGATTCCTGAAAAACTTGACAGAGAAGAAGAGCACAAGAGTAGACGGACAACCCCTAAAGCGACGTGGTCCTAAGCCGGATAGCAAGCCGGCCCTGACGAGAAGGCAGGAGCTCAATCGACAAGCGCAAAGGTATGTTGATCTGATCTCTGCCATTCATTTTATCTGACCTCGGTAGGACACACCGCGAACGCAAGGAACTTTACATAAAGGCATTGGAGGAAGAAGTACTACGACTAAAAGACAATTTCAGCAGAGTTACACGTGACAAGGAGTCTCTCGCAGATGAGAACCGGCAGTTGAAGCTGTTGCTCGCACAACACGGCATTGCTTGGTCGGGTAGGGGAGGAATTGCTGAGCTTACTCAACTGGGAAATACCGCCGGATATTCTTCAAGTGGAAGCTTATCTGGTAGTTACGCTCCCGGATCTCAAGGATTCAGCTCTCCACCTCATAATCCCCACAATTCACCAGGAAATCCGAGCCTAACGCCTCCGATTGGTCACGCGAATGGGCGGAGTCTTGCTCAGCAGCAGACACAGCGAGCAGTGGACTATGACCAAGCAGGAATTGATTTTGTCTTAACGTACCCCGACCCTTCGAAGGCTTACATGTCGCCTCCCCCGCAATAGCCATGGGCACTCGAGCTAACGGCTTTTGTGTGCTTAGGCTCGAAAGACCCTGCATGGACCACATAGGGTTCCTTGTGGATCGAGCACGTGAGCCTGACGGCGAGCCGTGCGGTCATGCGCTTATGGCAACATGTCCCCCAGATCCATATGTCGATGATATTATGGAAGTACCGTTTGGGCATGGCATTGGCAATAGGACAGGGGGGCAGAAGACTTGGGATATATCGAAAAGTGATCTGGCGAATTTACTCGATCTGAGCAAACGACTAGATTTGGATGGGGAGATTACACCAGTAATGGCTTGGGGCATGATCTTGAGCCACCCAAGGTTTTCCGAGCTTAAAATCGAGGACTTCCACCAAATGACCGAAGACCTGAGTTCCAGAGTCAGGTGTTATGGGTAAGCTTGATGTGATCGTTACATTGGATTTATTACTGACAGTATCAGCTTCGGAGCTGTACTCGAGGAATTCGAGGTCAGGGATTCTATTGAGAATGTGTTCTCTACAAAGCCGGAACCAAATATGGTGTTCTAGTAAGACCCAAATACAATGTTTCTTTAGTTGCATAGCATATGTTGGAGTATTGGTTATATATATAGAAGGAGGACCCAGACCGCTGTTATGTGGATCACCTACTCTAATAAATGGAACTTATGCTAGGCCAGAGACACTTTACGATTTTCTAGTGCCTCAATTTACGAAAAGATATGAAATGA
>Ga0335075_10006764_pt1 | contig 17691 bp, 11 predicted proteins | sample Lox_Sample_24_FD_206723 | JGI IMG/M metagenome (GOLD analysis project Ga0335075, IMG submission 206723) | Soil microbial communities from Loxahatchee National Wildlife Refuge, Florida, United States - Lox_Sample_2.4 | ecosystem: Environmental > Terrestrial > Soil > Wetlands | place: USA...
TTCCCTGACCCATAATTCCTTCAGAGTAAAGGTGCCGAGCTTTTGCATCCTCGATTAGTCTAGCCCAGAACTCTCCTTGCATCAGTGAGCGCGAGTCTCCAAGGATCCATAAAGAGGACTTTGCGCGTGTTAGACCAACGTTCATTCGTCTAATGTCTTCCAAGAAGCCAATTCCGCCCGAGGCACGTGCTCTAACACAAGAGAATATGATTATTTCACTTTCCCGACCTTGGAATGCATCTGTGGTGTTGAACTCGATCTCGTCGAAGACATTTTCACCACATGATCTCTGAAAAGCTTGACGAAGCTCCTTCAGTTGAGCTTTATAAGGTGTGATTATACCAATCTTGCCTCTGAAGTCATATGATCGATAATCACTCCGAAGCCGGTTGTAAAGACGCAAAGCATCGCCCACCTCTTCCATATTGACGTATGAGTGGCCCTTGGCTCCGTTCATCTGAGTGCCTTTGACGTCAAAAAATCGGTATGGCCCAAGAAGTCCGCTTTTATGCCATGGCATATTTCTCAGTTCCGCCAAGCCTTCGCCGTCAATAAGCCTGCCATCATAGAATTGCTTGCTAGGAAATTGGCTGATTTCTGGATGCATACGGTACTGTACGTCAAGAAGGTGGACATCTTTGGGATAATTTTGCTGCATGCGAACGAACAGACTCTGCTCGTACCCATAACGAGCGGCTGATTTTGACAGTACTGTAGGGGGAAGCTGTTTCGGATCGCCAACCAATATACACTTTGAGCAGCCGTACTTCAAGGGGATGAGAGCGCTAAGCTCGATACATTGTGCAGCCTCGTCAATAATGACGGTCTCGAATTCCACACTTAGGTTCTTGAACATCTCATGTCCACTGCCGCTTAAAGTTGCACATAAAACATGTGCAGAATCGATAATTTCCTGTTGCAGTCGGCGGCGAGTAATCTCATTTTCCCGAGATACAGTGTTGCCACTAGCTTTGTCATCCTCAATTCTTGCACCAATGCGGGCTTGATCGCGCTTCTTGCCATCAAAATCTCTCTGCAGTCTTCGCTCAAGTTCAGCGTCGCCACTGTTTCGCGCCTCTTCAAGCTTGGGCCGGAGAGCGTCAACGGCTTCTTTCAATCGAGCGGCTTGTTGATGCAATTTCTCTCGTTCGCTCAACACCATCGATCCAGTTTTGCCGTCGCCTTCCATCTTAGCTCTAACCAGTTCATCAAGTGTTACGTCTTTGACGTTGGAATTGATTGCATCACTCCGCCCAAGTCTGATAACGTTGATCTTGTGGAACTCGCCTTTCAAGGTTTTCACACCCTGCTTCAATCTGGTAACTAATTCGTCCACAGCAGCATTGCTTGGTGCACATATTAGTAGCTTTTTCTGTACTGGCAAATCTTGCTGAGCTTTAGATTCTCCGCCTCGTGGATGGCTGATCGGAACGCCAGGCGCAGTGAGTTTGTCAGTCAAAAGTGCTCCGACCATGGCAACTATTGTCTTGGTTTTACCTGAACCTGGCGGGCTGTAGCTTATGTTAGCAGGGAATTCGTAAGTACGACATATACGGTAGGCTTACCCTTGGATTAACGTGAAGGCATCATTGTCCCTTGCGGACCAAATTGCCTTGGCTTGACCTTCGTTTACTCCATAGATGGCCTTAACCTGGTTGAACGTCTGTTTCGGATAGGACAGGAGGGGCGACGGCTTAGCCGACAAAATTTCGTCGCACAAGTCATAGAACTGTAGACTATTAAGCGCAGCATATTCTCGCTCTATCGTTGTCATGCTTGTAATCTTAACACCTCGAATTTTACGATTTGGGGATAAAACGGAGAGAAGAGCAGCATCGCCTGTTGCTTGGCTGCTGATACGATAGGAGATCTCCAGCGCATCTTTCTTTCGAGTGATCCTGTAAACACGTGAGAGACACAGTGCTTCCATGCGATCTCTCAAAGGTGCGCGACTCTTTGATAATAGGACGATGTCCCCTTCTGCTAAGTTGTTATCTCGATTCTCGGCAATTGGCATAGATGTGCCGACCTCAAAGAACTTATCGACGGACAGTCGATTTACTACCTTGATTTCGAATGGCTTGAAGTTGCCTTCTTCCTTCGCAGTTGAGATAGACCTCCAGGCTTCAGCGATTAGTAATGGATAAAACGTATTATAGTACTCTTTGGGACTCCGAAAGGTGTTGGAGACATCTAGGAAACTAACATCACTAGGAGGCTTATCGCCTTCATGGAAGATATCCCAGCGCAGTATTGTAAGATGCAGCATATCCATGTTCGGCACCAGTCGAGCTCGCAGGTCGTGGGCGGACCGGATCATTTTCGTCTTTCTCACCGGGCCATGTGGCTGCTGCAGCTGAACACGCTTCAGATTTTTGTCCCTTTCCGATACCTTTTTAGCTTTGTCTTTACTTCCAGCCAGAAGGGCCTTGACCTCAGACCCGTCATCTTCGGATACTTCATCGTCAGAGATCATGACTCCCTGCTCATTCGACGGAAGTCCATGATCTTTACCCTGAACACCTATGCCAGCGAGGCCCGAGCCTTCCCCCGGGACAAGGCCCTGTGGAGCTCGCAATGCATGTACTTGGGCAAGATAGCTGGCATCACGTCGCTTCTTTTCCTCTTTCGCCTTCTCCCTTGACTCTTTGAGGCTTGGTGCTACGTTGGAGGCATTCTTAGAGCTGAAACCACTAGAGATTTTAAGCCCTTGACGTGATCGCATCTGGTCTAAGGTGGACTTTCCCTGCTCAAGCGATTTCGACAAGGAGCGCACATCATCGCTCATAGGGCTCGGCGATGATGTATCCCTGCTCGGGACCGTGGGTACCTCCTTTCTAGCCCCGTACGAATGACTGAGCCGGGTATCCACAATTCCCTGTTCGGAATGATTGGATTTTGTTGACTCTCCGACGATCTTAAAGCCGTTATGCTCTTCTAACGCGCTTAGCAACTCGGCCCTTTGCTGGTCGGTTACTTTGTAATTCCGAAGACCCCCTTTTGCAAGTTCTTTCACGTCCAACAGCGCTTGCTCATCGATTTCCATATTGAATTCACCTAATCGACGCAGTATCTTGCATACAAGGCTTACGAGCGTACTGAGCAGATATGGATCTCTCAGCCTAAGCCATTTAAGCATGTGTTCCATCGTTTTACGAGGATGCTCCAAGAGGCTTTGCCGTGAGGCTTTGGATAGCTCAGATCGAGCATTCTTCGCACCGCTTGAAAGAGTAGTCTCGTCGAATATGCTAGCTAGCACAACGTATTGATCGAAAAGAGCTTCCGCATATTCCATTATGTCGCGACAGACATCGACCATATACTTCATGTCGTCAGTTCCATATGCCCAGTTCTCGTAGGTTTTGAATGCAGTTGCCATGGCCGACCACTGTTCTTTCCACCATGCTATGATCATACCCTGTTCTCCCTTGCTTGGAGAAAATTTTGTTCTGAGAAGACCATCCGCCGGATGGCATAGGCTATCAAGAACATCTCGGCTGGTCTTTAAGAGGTATGGAATACCACCGAACGTCCTATGTCTGCTAATCCGATGCGTTGCCCATGCCAGTGATCTCAAGGTGACAGCAAGTGAGTCTCGAAGCAGTCGGGCTATTGCATCCCGCCTTGCGTATTGGCCGGTGATAGCCTTGATTATTTCGACAGTTGCCTCATATGTCGCCTGGTCTGGGGGAGTTAGACCGGCGAACAACGAGTAGGCCGTTGCCTCCTTCTTGCACAAAGGCTGTAAGCTTGTAGGTGTGAAGTCGCTGAGACGTTGAAACACACGGGAAATTACTTCAACCACCTGAACAAATTCCCCATTGAAACGGATCTTGCATTTCAACAAAGGGTCTTCATCCGACTTTCCCTTATCCTCTCTTCCTCTTGGTTTGAGCTTGTCGAGGCCTACAAGAGGATGTAGTCCACTCAGAACATTTCTCGCCATTTCGATATTGTCCCGTCTGAATCCATCAAGGACTGCCTCCCATATCGATTGTGAATGGCTATCTAACCCATGGCGAATATCTTTCTTCGAATTCAGAGCCTCAAACTCTGCCAGAATAGATTTGCAGCAGAGAGAGAGAGCATTTCGGATAACTTGCATGCCAAGCCTAGATAGCTCTTTGTCCTCTTCGGTGTTCGAACCAAGGTTTGCGCAGTCGACTACTGTAAATCGGTACTGATTAACAAGACCCAAAACGTTATTGACTACTATAAAAGGCGTTGAAGCATTGATCTTGTACTCGTTATCCACAAAAGTGACCAAGGTCGTTAGAAGAGCGTTAAGTCCGGCTCTGAAGCATGCAAGTTTAGAGGCTTTCGTTAGATTTTTGGCTTGAAATCTTTCAAAGAGGTGGTGAAGGAGAGATCTGCAGATTTCATACTGGTGTGCAGCAGGCAAAGACTGCACAAAAGGAGAAATCCACGTCAATGCAGACGGCACTTCAATATCTCCAACTAGCTCGTATTGTTGTGAACGTGCCAGCAGTCCTTCGAATGCTCTATTTGCAAATATCTGCTCTGCAATGGTGGTTGCAGAAAGAGCGTCGTAAGCAGCATAAAAATCTTTGGGCGACCTGAGAAGGAGGACGCGGAGGGCCTTGATAACATTATCAAGTATCTCTTCAGAGTCATAGCGCGCAAGATGCTGAAGCGCAAGATGATACACATCTGGGTAGACTTCCATGGCTCGTAGCGAGTGTGTAATCAAACCCGAATCAAGTCTATGTAGAATCAGGAGCAAGCCTTCCCAGAATTGCTGTACCTCTGAAATTGGCGCAGTTTGCTGTGATGCGGACGTTATTGCGTCTATGAGAGCGTCGTGAACGGCCCAGTCGAAAGTCTTCTGGGTGAGGTCCCGACTTAGATCGTTCCAAGCAGCTTTGGCAAATCTGAGTCGAGTGTAGTCTGTGTCGAAGAGAAATCGAGTCATGGCAGGTAGAATGTCACCTATTTTTAGAACTCTCCTCTCCTGAACCAGCTTGAATGGGTCATCGAAGTTGGAGTGAAGCTTCTCTTCGGACGTGTGATAGGGTGCAGAGCATAAGGCCTCATACAGAGCAGTAAGTGCACTAGTATCTGTCATGAGAGCTTTTGCACTCCGCTCCTTTGATGAAAGATTTTCAAGCAGATCTCGCGCCTTACTAAGGCCCTGATCCATACGCATAAAGTCCGAAGTATTTAAAAGATTAGCAAGCTCCTTAACACGCTCGTCTGAAGAATACCTGCTCTAGGTTAATTATCGAGCTCATGGTAATTGTAAGAGAACAATGACTTACTCTGAAAATTCCTTCAGGAAAGGCTTCCGACCCATATGGTAATTCCGGACACAGCGATCACAGGTGGTGAGGAGGTCCTGCGAGCGGCCACGATGATCCAGTTTCGCGTCTACCAGTGCATCTCCCATATCTGCCATCTCAAAAATATGGATCTCGAAGAGTTTATAGGCAATCTTCAATCGTTCATCACCCTCATCAATCAATTTCGCCTTCTGTGCCGATGTTATATGTTCTTCTTCAGCTTCGGCATCAGATATACTAAGGTCATCGTAATTGAGAGGATCGTCATCTCGGCGTTTAGGGCAGAACCAGTGAGCTCCTGGAGAGCTGCTCTTGGAAAGTTGCCTACAGATATAAGTTAGCAAAGGTCCTTTAGTAACTTCAAAATCAACTCACTCCCACAGCGTATGGAGCACCGGCAAGCGATGCGCATGCTGCTCCATGGCTCCTCAAGAAGTGTTTCAAGAAGAAGGCAAGCAAGAGAAGGAAAATAGGGTGAGCTCTACTCCCGAAGAGCCGATCATTGCTGGGCACGGCCAATGTTACGCTAAAGTGCGAAGGATCGAAAGGTGCGTTGCGTTGCGAAATTGAAAAAGTGAAGAGAACAAAGACAGTGTATCCTATCCAGAGAGATTCTCTGGTTTGGAGTGGGCTTTACGCTGAGAACAGAACGAAGAAGACTCATCAGACGGAGCAAACAACGCATTTGCGGAAATGAACGAAAGTGAGAAGTTGTGTTGCATCCAAGAGTGGAAATCGTGAATCTAAACGGAAGTTCCCACAGATAGTGCTCTTTGGGTGACGCGATGTGAGATCCCTAAGCGCGTACGGCTCTTTTGATCCCTGCGCCTTCCACTTTTGATTTAACAACACCAAAAGCTCCTCAGACGGGGTTCTACTAGGGCATATGCTTGCCCTGCATCGTGCTATGATTAATATATGATGCTTCATGGATTTCTTACAATTGCAGGATCTTTCTAATATTTTAAATTTAATCTATTAAGAGGCTTTTTGAACCTTAGAACAAATATCCTGCCTACACATTCAGTGTTTATCGCTTAGGTGTTACGCTGGTCTACGAGGAAATATACCTATGGCGATATTCAATATGTCTACTAAGCCGTACTGCTTCGCAAAAGATCATTGCCATAGTGAAAACGCTTGTTGTTGTCGTGCTTTGACGTCTATCCTCTGCCGTCTCCACCTCGTAAATTTTCAACAACCCTGCTTCTAAAGGTTCAGATTTATCCCATTCACTTAATGCAACGTCCCTACCAAAAGCATCTCAAAAGAGCGAGCTGCTGGCTGTATCCGAGCTTGAAGTCACTAGCTCATAGCATAGGAAGCAGTTTCCAGTATAACCATGACAATAATTTTCATTGAACTGTCTTCTCTGCCACTTGCTCGTGTATTGACAGGTCGATCTCAAAGCAGGGGCGAAGACTTGTCCATTTTGGAAAGTGTCGCCTTCTGTCACTGTCCCAAATGAGTCTCTATTACAACATGCAGCACGCCTTTCACTCCAACTGCCGTTAAGTAGATCTTGAATTTGGATTCTATGTGCTTCCTGGTCAAATCTCGATAGATAGAAAGGTAGGTGATCTTGGATATGATCGTCGAACTATGGTAAAGAGAATTCTATACAGTGAACTGGGTAATTCGTAGATTTTCATGAAACGTTTGTCTATTTGTGTAAGGGTACTCATCACCCCATCTACTATACTTCACAATCCTTCCCACCCACCCCTTGCACCTAACGGAAAGCTAGTTTGCATATTTCCGTTACCTAAGCTTCTGATACACTTTGAAAAAAAATAAAAAAAAATTGTGTTCCTCAGTGCGATATCTTTGTAACTAAAAGACAGACCCTTCTCATAATGGACAGCTCCAGAACGCCAATGCAAACCAATGCTGGGACCAAGTCATAGATCGCTTATGCAAATCAGTAACGCCGCAAATTGATCTCCAGAAAATAGGAATAAAGGGAAATTGGGTAAAAGTATAGTACATTTGAATGTTGCTTATGAAGGAGTGAAGCTGCCAATGCTATTGTCGAAGGTCCTCTGAAATATCATGACGTCTCCTGCTGCGAATTGGACCGAATGACTGGCTGGACTCTAATCTTGTCAGCATGGCTGCTGAAGTAAAGTCATTACTCGCTTCGTAGCTAGGACGAATTCGGTCCATTGAAGCTCGCATCCTATCAAAAGAAGGTCTGGGACGGTCGTTTGACGCTGTACGAGTGACTGGTGATTCTATGGCCTCGAATTGAGGCTCAAGAGACATACGGTGCCGTGTATAGTCAGTGCCATCACTACCATTCTGACTTCGAGGATTATGAGTCGTGGCAGTTGGTGCGACTGAAGGAGGGTAAATAGGTCGTCGGTCATCGTCATCTGTTGGATGGTGCTTACTCGGCTTTGCAATTGCAGATGAAGTTGTTGACGTGCTAGGTGACTTGCCAACAAGTGACCCATCATTCTCATCTAGATACTTGTAGTGTCCGAGACGAACTTTCTCCCGAATAACATCGATATTATACGGATAGTAGACTTTCTGGAATGATTTGATGAGGAATCGAGGAATTAGAGACATGATCGCTGCCACGAAGATCGTCGCCCAGAATGTTGCTTGTCCGAATACTTGCGGGGCCGCCTCATAGAAGTAATCGGCAGCAGTAAAGGCACCGTAGACGCCCGTCCAGAAAAATACAAGCAAAATACTAAGTGCGACAAGGAGTAGCATAAGCCAATCCCATCTATAAGTGTTGAGGAGAATGTAGGTGTTGACAACAATAATCACCGAACAGGCAACATAGACTCCCATTCTCTCGTGGTCACTAACATCCTGGCCGCTCATCGTTACAGAAGCGGCCGGTGCAAATAGTAGGTATGTCACATAGAAGCATATTACTGACTGATAAATGCCGTCGAGCATGTATAGCCTGAGAATTTGTTAGTTGAAACTTATATGAAGGGCAAGGAACACAAACCAGAACTTGGTCTGAGTCCATTCCTTTCGCTCGATGCCACTTCTGTAAAGTTGGGGAACAGCCAGGGATACCTTATCGCTCACATCTTGATCCAGTACTCCCATAAAGATGACCGGTAATGAGGAAAAGGCCAGATTGTAGAGTAACACGTAGGTATAGTCGTAAAGATAGGTTTGGTCGAAGTTGTCGTAAATCTGATACCAGAAAATGGCGAACGTCCACACCATATTCTTATAGAAGAAATTGGCGATGGCCTCTCCCAAGCGCCGATATGACCAGCGCCCATGTACAAGGACCAGCCGTTGGAGAAAGCGGAATTGCCCAATGGCATAGTCAGAAGACATGACGGCTTGTCGTCCCTCTTCACCAGCAATACCGACACCAACATCGGCTTCTTGGATCATCGCTACATCGTTGGCTCCGTCTCCAACCGAGAGAGTCATAACATCAAGGCCATTCTTCACCATCTCTACCACAGCGGCCTTCTGTGCCGGACTAACTCGACAGCATAAGACTGACCTGCATTGTTTGCATAATAGGAGAAACTTCTGTCGTAGCGCTTCCTCAAGAACCAATTTGAGCGAGTCTCCATCAATGACAATCGCGTGGGTTGGGGGAGGTGGCTCATGATTCTTTCTAGCGACTTTTAGCTCCTCATCAGATCCCGTCATGTTGAAAGCCTGTAGATGTTTATCAAGTTCGGCTTCCGCAGTCGTAATTTGATCATCTTCGATCTTTAAAACGATGAGTTCCATATCGTTGTTGAGCAGATTACACGAAAATCCAATATTGATGGCGGTCTCGACTTTGTCTCCAGTGAGCACCCAGAGTTTTATCCCAGCATCCGCAAGAAGTTCGATCGTGTCAGGCACACCTTCTTGCAGACGATCCTCAATCGCAGTACCACCAAGCAAAGTCAGATCTTGTTCAATCATGTCAGACACGCGCTCCAACTTCTCCTCTCGATCGTGAACTGCAGCAGCAGCCAGTTCATGTTCTTTATTCCAGGCTTGATATTCTTCCTCAGAGAGAATTCGACGGCCAACACAGAGGGTTCGGAGGCCTTCTCTAGCAAACATTTCCAAATGTTCGGCAGTTGATCGACGAAGCTCCGACTGCTCGCCCTTCTTCAGGCGAGAATATATAACACTGTCGGCACCTTTGCAGAAGAGTACAATTTTCCCATCGGGCATGCGTACAATTGAGCTCATACGCTTCCTTGTCGAGTTGAACTCTAGGGTATTCAATACAGGATAGATTCGTTCCTCGCCCATAACATTTAGACGTATCCCATTATGGGTGTTCCCAAGAACGGTAAATCCAACGTCCCTGGCAGTTGCTACAAGTGCAGCTTCGTCCGGAGATTGGGCCTTAAATTCTATCCTTGGGGGATCTCCAGGGATCGTATCCGCGACGACTGTATGACACAGAGCAAGAGCCAGCATGAAATCCTTGTTGGCTCGTTGCTGTTCCTCGCCAGACTCTCCAGCAAGATCGGCCACGAAGTCTGGTGCAATGAATGTTAACTGATCATCACGCAAATAAGGATTATTGTGCAGTTCTCTGATCTCAACAAGCATCTTTTTACGCGCTTGAGCTATTTCTTCCTCCGCCTTCGCTGCCTCTTTCTCAACATCAATTCCTTGTCGTTTCTGCATGCCCGCCTGGGCCTCAGTGTAAGCTTCTCCATATGGTACTCCATTGATTGTAGCTTTTTTGAACTCCATTACGTTTTGAGTTAGAGTGCCGGTCTTGTCAGAGAAAATATACTCGATTTGTCCCAAATCGTCCGAGATATTCCAGGATTTCGGTGTACAAGGGTAGTCGAGCTTTTCATAATACATATCTAAATCGCTGTAGATAAAGAAGGCCTGGGCTGTCCGCATAATTTCCAGCGAAATATATAGAGAGATGGGTACCAAATTTTGAAAGAGAATAACAGCTGCCCAGAAAGTGATTAGGCCATCTAGAGAAGCCTTGCCACCAATGGAGCCGAATTCAAAATAGTCCAGAGAATTATTGCCTTGCGACCACACGATACCCTCAACAAGTCCAGAAACGAGACACATAACAAAGAGGATGGCGAAATTGTAGAGGACGTTCCAATTCAGATCTCTGGCTATTCTTGAGCGTTTGCTTGGAGTGATACCGGAGTTAAGAATAATTTTGCTGTCCGATCCAGTAAAAATTACCACGCCAAGAACCCATTCGGTGTTCATCAGATTGCACCCTCTAAGGAGAAGATTGTTAATCGAAATCGGCTCTGACATTTGTATGCCATCTGCATCTGGCTTATTCGGATCTCTTTGAGTCCAACGTATAACACCGCTGTATTGATACAGGTTCGGGTGAGGGGCTTCACTCTCAATAACAAACTCGGCTTTTTCACAATCTCGAGCATGCTTGATGTTCCGACCACATCGCAGCGAATGTCGAAGCTTGAGATTGGTCTCTCCATCGAGGTTCTTAGTCTCAACGTAACACGCACCGTCAGGATCCGATGTAGACAGAACGACTACATCAGCAGGGATCTGGTCGTTGTTGTAGACTCGTACAAAGTCGCCCACCTGTACGTTCTTCCAGTAATCCTGGTGGAATCGAGGCTTTCCGGAGACTGGTCGATTTGGGTTGATAACGCTTCCTGGATCTCGAAGTATGGGACCGCTCGCTTCTTTGGAGCGCAATGCCCTACGTCCCTCGACAACCTCACCATCTTGCATACGTGGCAGTGGCGAAGGTACAGGAGTCATTTGAATTTCCTCTCGAGCAGATTCGAATGACGTGCGCTGCGTGTGCGCCGAGAACGTAGATTCACGTCGCTCAGCCCTGGTATCAATAGATGGTCGAGACTCATCCAAAGCCTGTTCAGCATGTCTTTGTGCTTTTCCTTTGTCACCATTCTGTACTAGGCGCTTCATTAACCGCCAGATCACAACAATACCTCTCGAGGTAGCTTTCTTAAGCCTTCTCCATGGTCCTACCGAGTCTGCGCTAACGTTCAGATTCTGCCAATCAACCAGGCGATGCACTGGTGAATTATTTAGTTCGTTGTCCAGCATGGTTCGCCGGGTATCCTCTATGGCATCCTTCACAGCAGTCATGAATACAATAGCGATAAGCGGAACGGCGTTGAGGCCTGGATTCACGGAGCCAAAGATGCTGAAGATCTATTCACAAACTCAGCCGTACAATCTTGGAACGGGGGCGGCCAGGGAAAGGAGTAACTCACGTTCAGAATAATTAAAAAGAGGAAGTAATCATTTGCAATATTTTGAAACTGGAACCACAGGTTTTTTGGTATGAAGCTTAGAGGGGTGTATTTCGACGTGCGAATTTTGTTCCTGCTAAAACGGACAGCGGGGTTGCCATTCTCGTCCAGTGCCTCTGGCGGCAGAGGGACGTTGACGTAGATATTGCGCGCTTCACCATTACCCGCGCTGTTCTCAGTCTCATCCTCAGAACCTTCAGTGGTTCCTTGAAGACCCTCAGTATCTGTCGCCATCGACTCGGCTCCTGCTGAATCTCTCTTCTTCTCATTATGGGTATTCTTGTGGAAGCGGTCCATGATCGACATTCGTTTTCGCCCTGCAGACTTCCCTTTCACTTTTTGGGTCGCCCATCGTAAGCGCTTTGTAGCCTTCGGAGCTGTACCATCCTCCGCAGACGGCTGGATTGCCATATCGAAGGGGGTTTAAAGGGCAGAAGCCCGGTACAGGCAATGCTGCCCGCCAATGCCTTGGACTGTATCAATGAGCAAGCGTGTCGGTTTTGAATCTGCAGCAAGGAAAGCTTATAGCGTACAGAATGCGAGGCTTAGTGTGAACTCGTGAGTAATTTGCAATTGAGAAAGGGACTCGAAGAAAAGGGTGGTGATGGATTTATTGTCGCTTACGGAAGAAGCGGCGATGTGGCAGAAGAGCGCGTTTTGCAAACGAGAGGAGATACTGGTACAACTTCAGGAAGACTTCGGGTTTCGCCAAAGCGCATTCGAATGAAAAGAGATGGGTGAGTGATTGTCGTGACCAGGAGCTACTTAATTTTGGCCGTTGATGAATTTGTTGATAGATTATTCAAACCCCAGTGACCGATATTAGTATGATCCTGTCCGGGGTGGAGCCGGAGCGCTGGTAAAGTCCGGCGTAAGGATATTGGAAGGCCGAAAAGCCGTTATACTCCTATGACTGATTTAACGAAACAATACAGAAGATGAGAGCCTTTGCAGATAGGAAGTGTCTTCAGCAAAAGCAATTGAGGCGAAATCATGCACAAGGGCGGTGCAGACTTGAGTCTATTATTAATTATTACGGTATGACTACTAACATGTGCTGTGAAAGGGCTGAGCGAGAGTATTACTGTATCATGGGCCTTGGCGGCGACATTCTGCTTACACACCCTGGAATAACTTACTACTAGTACCTACCTGAAAGGACCTAAGCGGATGGGCGCACCAGTAGCTATCCGTAAATCTGCAACCTTTTTCCTACTTGCCCATGTAGATTCTGGAATACATACTTTTTGTGTACTCGGATCCTGCGGACGATTATCCCTGCGCTTTTTCCAAGTGTCATGCTTTCTAAAGGGCCCGACTACTTTGGTCTTTTAATGTTAATTTCAATGCATACGAGGCGGCTTACCCAAATTGTAGAAGTTGTCGTACTCCAGTACGTACGTGTATTTGTTATTTGATTGATTGCCGCATAGTCTCCTTTTATCTTAAGGAGCTATGGCTTGAGCATATGATACTGTGGTGGGGGACAAAGAGCATATCTCCTGCATAATTGGAAACTTTTTGGCTTAACCGGCCCATGCGGGATGACATAAGGTTCATCAACATTGAATCGTCATCAATTGTATAAAGTATGATTCCCTAGAGGATATTATTCTATGCCGGCTTCATTAAGCTCTCGATTGTCTATTGCTATACTGATGCTTTTAGATAATGTTTGAACCCAGTGTGTCTTTCGCAGAATGGGCTCTCATCATATTATGGGAAAATTGTATTTCACGTGACTCCTATCGACATTCACGCGACGCGTACACAGATCCACAGAACCCAATGTTCCGGATGAGAGAATGTCCTCACATCATAAATCTTATCCGCAGAGAAGCAGAGCTTTTTAGTAAATTCATACCATTGGAGTATTACGTATCATACCTGTTACGGCAAATGCATGCCATTTGCAGGCCTCCAGCCTAAAAGCAATCGTGATCCAGCACCTGAATATGGCTCTTAGAAATAGTAGCATACGGAACTACTTTAAGCCCTCGTTACAACCCCGAGAAGCCCCTGTTGGCACAGATCATGAAGAGACAGATTCCGCGCATGTAAATTCTATCGTGGCAGAAACAGTGGAGGTAAATCCTGCAGAATCAGAACCCGTGGAGGAAGTTCCTGATGAGGCAGAACGTAAGGAGTTGGATCTTCTTGAGGCTTTTCCAGCTCCTGTATTAGCAACAACACAGCCTCCAAGAGATCTCGTCATCAACGCTTCCGACGAGGACAATGGTTCAGATTCTTCTGTGGAGGACATATATGTAGCACTGCAACACCAAAGCCGACCTAAGTACTCAAACCAAGCTGCAAATGGCTTCAAGGCACCGGAAAACTCTCGTGTCCGGAATAAAAGAAAACGCGTATTTGTTCAGCAATCGCCATCGAAGCCAAAATATAAGTTCGACATGAAAACATTGATCGAGCAGGCTGAGAAACACAAAGCTACAGAAGCAAGCGCTCTGAGCATGAAGGCACTTCTTGAAGATGCTGCCGACAATGACTCACAAGACAATAGTCCGGAAGCTGCTCGTGACAGTATTCTGCAATCCGTGCTTGCTGAGAAAGAGAAAGATGGGGCAAACCCTGGGAAGTTCTTACTAGCCGTTAAGAGGACCGAGGCAATACAGACTGAAAAGGTGTGGTATTTCTTTGATTCAGTCAGGGACAATCGACGTGCTGCACGCCCTCTTCCAGCGTCTACCGTAACCAACGGCTGGAAAGCAATGCTGGCCAATCCGCAGTCAAGAGAGCGATTTCTTCTCTCTGGTTTTGCACGGGATATGGTGGCTTTAGGAGATACTCTTGGCGATGATCTTCTTAGATGGATGCTCGATGAAATCTGCTTCGAACACCGGGATGATCTGCGAGAGGCATATTGTAAAATTTTAGCAGCTACGGATGAGCAGGTGGGGCAAATTATATCCCATGAGGTTATAACAAGTATCTTTAAGAATATGGGTGCTAAGAAGGCCGCTGTCGATATCAATGAGGAAGTAAAGTTGGTATCAAAGGATCAATCACCTTATAAAGGTCATGATTGGACAACCCTGAGAGCCGTTATTTCTTTCATCGGCCGAATTTCGAAACATTTATCAGGAAAGACACCTTCATACATCATGTGTGTACTCACTCGATTGTGCATTGACAGTGTTGTTGTGGAAGATATCGGTCTTCTTGCTGCCGTTCAGAAAACCATGGAGCAAATCTGCAGCAACGTTGAAGATGCACATTGGGAGACAATTGTAAGAAGACCAAAATGGTGAAAGCGTTATATGTGGCTGACTGGACCAAGTGCCAAAAGACGTGTGCTTCGACTTTTCATGCTATCAAGCTACCTGTTCTACAATTACAGGTATTGCGCTGCATCCCGCAAACCACTCGACGGGTGCATGAACTTCGTCGAAGGCTTGCGCTCGCTTTCTTCTTCGATGAAACCAAATACATATCAAGCGCACCACATGATACCTTCGACTTGACCGAAGTGACCGAGGAGTTGAAGAAACCCAAGTTCGCAGTAACCAAAGACACAGATTATCCCGAGCTTGCCGCTGTCATGTCGATTTTGAACATTGCCATTGATAATGGCCTATCTTTTAGGCATGAAGTTACGAATCCCGAAGTTGAAGTCAATTTCAATAGGGAAGTCGACATTCTCGCTGCCCGTATCAAGCAGATATGGGGCAGCATCAACGACGCTGGTGCCGCTTTCATGTCGCGAAGTTACGCCAAAGAAATGATGGAAGGCTTACGAATGCGACTGGAACTCACCATTCGGACTAAGCCGAAACCAAAACTGAGCATCTTTGACACTGATGAGCCGGATGAGGACCGACCTGTGCTAAAGCAAACGACTTTATCAAGGAAACTCTTCCAGAAAAAACCTTTAGATGAAGGTATAGTATAGGACCGCGAAGAGGCAGGTGATCAGCTTTCAAGTAGGTCCAGCACAATTGGTGTTCATGGCTCTAAAGCATGTGTTATGGCTATTGGAGGCGTTGCAGGAGGGTCGGATGTAAATATACAGTTCATTCTACGAGTACAAGCTCGGCACCCACGAACCGCACCCGATATTGCTCAGAGGAGCCAGGAAATGGTATTGCACAACAATGAAAAGCGTTCCCATCTAAACGCTCCCAGTTAAACCATCTCAACGAAGGCCGTACAATGCAATGCACACCAGAAAAGTTATTCATAGAACTTCCGGTTCTCGTTCTTCCCGAACAACATGTGTCGGATGGCGGGGAGAGCATTAGTCTCTAGCAATTTCAGTCGTTCTTCGAAGGTGTTATTGATCTCAATCTTGCCTCCTCCACCCACGATCATTGCACCTCCAGCACTATAACTTAAATTAGCGAATGGAAGCCAATTCCAATATCCTAAACGTACGAGCCCTCAGGAAGTGGGTTCCCCTCATCCATGGTAGCTGAAATATCCTTCTTCAAATTGTCCTTGTACTCTTTGCACGCCGCCTGAATGGCCTTTTTGGCAATATCATAATCCTGCTTTCTGACGCGGATCTGTATGCTTGGCTCATTAAGCGCATAGAAGCCTTCAAGCATCAAGTTCTTCAGGATCTCCTGGTATTTGCCCTTATCTTTGGTATGCTCGCCCAATTTCTTTTGCGCCTCCTCGAAGATATCGTCAAGCATTTCTTGCCTCGCACTTAGAACCTTTAGTCTCGTCTTGTTCGCCACTGTGGAGCGTGTGATTTGCTGAGACATGGCTGCGGCTTTGAACTTCTTGGCATAGCTGGAGTCTATAGATGCTTGTTCCTGTCGGACAAGCTTGGACTTCTCGATGGCAAATTCTTCATCGGCCTTGATTTCTATTTCGCGGGCTTTTTCCATTGCTTCTTGCTTAATGAAGGCGGTCATCTTCTTCAGCTCTTGACCCACCTGCAGCAACAAAGATAGATGGTTAGCTAGTATGCCGTGACACTCAATGGCTCGGTATAGCCTTACCTGGTCGTCTGATAGAGCTTGAGCTTGTGACATCTTGGGCAATTGCTTCGTCAAGAGTTGTGGGAAGAGAATAGAGGAGGTATGAAAAGGTGTTTGACTGGCAGGCTGTAGCTCGCAACATGGATAGCTCGCCCGATAAGAACGCAGGCGCAAGCGAATGCATTAGGGACCCTGATCAGGTGACCTGGCATGTCTGGGTGTCCACAGATGTTCTTGGGAGCAAGGCTTGATGTTTTCCCGGTTTGTAGCCTGCAATGTCTAGTGGATAGTATTAGTGCTGAATTAAGGGAGAAAGGAATAACTGCTAATATTCGCAGAGTCGCTGGCTTACATTCATTCTTCACGCAGTCATTCAATGCAAGGCCTTGCCATAGTTCTACTGAACAGCCTCGCGGCCGCTCAAGCGAGACCTCGGACACCATTCGTCCCAGCCATTATTAGCTGCACCTTGTTCTAGCTGAAAGATCACTCCCTTTGGCAAAACCTGATGACCTCCTTACAGGCACTCAAAGCTACCTTCTGCTGTCTTTCTATCTTCCTTTCAATGTCCTACATTCGCTCGAGTGCGTGATGGGACAGCTGGGCGACTTGTCGCCGGGGGGCAGTGTAGCAGTAAGACACGATGCCAAGATCTAGTTGAACACATGCTGAATCTTGTATTTCCTGCAGATCGGTATACTGGTCGGTCTTCTATCGACAAGCGTACAAAGCCTTGGCTTGACTCTGCAACGAAAGTCTCATATTCTCGAAGACGAGAAAGATCCACATGATGTACGAAGACCGCCGCATCAACGGAGAAGATGGCAGTTGGGGATGGCCATGTTCATTATCTCGAATATACTGGGAAGCACAATTCAGATAACGACTTTGCCGCTTCCAGTACTATCAACTCTGCAGGCTTCGGGACTTGTCTTCAATTCCATATGCGCCACGTTGATCCTCGGCGAACCTTTTACCAGATGGTCCTTAGGAGGTACGTTACTGGTTTGCAATGGCGCAGTCTTGATTGCTATTTTCGGTGCCATCCCGGAGCCGGCACATAATCTCAACCAACTGCTCTACCTTCTCTGGCGGCGGCCATTTGTTCTATGGATGATCGGGCAGGCTGTCCTGGTGGCTGCCGTTGTAATCACAGCGAGCTGTCTAGGCCGGGCTCCGAATATAGCATCTAATCCCCGCGTTCGA
>Ga0335075_10006765_pt1 | contig 17690 bp, 17 predicted proteins | sample Lox_Sample_24_FD_206723 | JGI IMG/M metagenome (GOLD analysis project Ga0335075, IMG submission 206723) | Soil microbial communities from Loxahatchee National Wildlife Refuge, Florida, United States - Lox_Sample_2.4 | ecosystem: Environmental > Terrestrial > Soil > Wetlands | place: USA...
GGTCTTCGAAGCTCTCGAATCGAAGATTCTTCCCGAAGTGCAGGAGCGCAAGTTCTGGCAATCGCCGCGCACCCTGCGCATCTGGAGCGCGGGCTGTTCGACGGGCGAGGAGCCGTATTCCATCGCCATCACGCTCTGCGACGCCTTGAAATTTGCCGAGGCCTGGGAGATCGAAATTCTTGCTACGGACATCAGCCGCCGCGCGCTTCGCCACGCCGAGCGTGGCCTCTACGCGAAGCGCAGTGTCCAGAATGCCTCGGTTCGGCAGGCTGACACTTATTTCGCGCCCGCCAAGCAAGGTCTTCAGATTCGCCCGCGAATCCGCAAGATGGTTTCCTTCGCGCAGATGAATCTCGCGGAGTCCGTTTACGTCGGGAAATTCGACTGCATTTTCTGCATGAACGTGCTCATGTATTTCTCCGAAGAGCGTCGTCTTTCGATTCTTCGGCGCTTCTATGACGCACTCGAGCCTGGCGGCTATTTTCTTCTCGGCCATGCCGAGACGCTTACTAACGTCCCCGTAAAATTCGAGCCCGTAGTCTTGGGCGAATGCCGCTTGTACCGCAAGCCGTCGGCTCCGGCCGGTCTCGCCGTTCCTCTGGAGGCCAACGTATGAACGGGCCAAACCAGGAATCGGTCGAACTCTTCCTCCAGGAGGCTTCCGAGCACCTCCAGTATCTGCGGGAGTACTCCGGCCTGCTGCAGGAGGCGCAAACGAAGCCTGAGGAACTCGAAAAGCTCTATATCGCCGCGCACACGCTTGCGGGAACTTCCGCCAGCTACGGATTTCCGCTTTTCTCCGAAGTCGCCGCGAAGATGGCGCACATTTTTCATTACACGATGCACGCCACACTCACGCCGGAAATGCACGGCCCGCTCACGGAATTCATTTCCGACGCAATCTCCGTGCTCGAATTCGATCTTCTCGAAATCAGCGAGTCGGCCCTGGAGACAGCGGACGATATCGCCGTTTTCAAGCAGCGCTATGCGTTTGCCTTCCCCGCTCCTCCGCGCGCTGAGCCGCAATCGCAGCCTTATCCCGAAAGCGTGTCGCAGGGCGGGGAAGAGCCGTCCGCGCCGGCGTACGTGTCAAACCTGCCCGAAGACGCCGAAGTTCCAGACGAAGTTCTCGAATTTTTCGTCCCGGAGGCCGAAGAGCATTTGCAGGTGGTCACGGAATGCCTACTTTCCATCGAATCGGCGCCGAATCCCGACGAGATTCATCGCCTGTTCCGTTCGATGCACACCATCAAGGGCTCGGCGGCGCAAGTCGGTTTGCACCGTCTTTCCGCGGTCGCGCATCGCGTCGAGGACCTCATCGGCCAACTTCGCGACGGTGTGCTGCGGCCTTCGCCAGAAATTATCGACATCTGCTTGCAGTCGGTCGACATCCTCAAGAAATTTCTGCATCGCCAGTGGTCGGGCGAAGCGGAAATGCACGCTGCCGTGGACCCGCTTCTCGGGCGCATCGCCGAGCTTGTGCCCGAAGAGGCTTCTGAAGATGCGGTTGGTGTGGCGTCTCCTGCGGGCGAATCAGCACGTGAATCCGCCGCAGACGGCGCGGCGCCCTCTGCGGCTCGCGCCTCTTCATCTTCTCGCCCCGCGCAGCCTGTGCCTCAGGCAAAATCCGTCCGCATTTCTCTCGAACGTCTCGATCGCATGATGAACGCGGTCGGAGAGCTCGTTATCAACCGCACGCGCATGATCGGCCGCCTTTCCGAGCTTGCCAAGCTGGTCGAGGTCCTCAATTTCTCCAAGAGCCGTCTCACGGGGAAAGTTTCGGACTTTCAGGACAAGCACGAATTCAATCGCTTGCAGGTGTCTCTCGTCCCTGGCAGCCAGCCGCCGCAGATGGACACCTTCCGTAGCCACATGCCCTCGCTGACGCCGCTCACTTCCGGCGATTTGCTGGAATTCAGCGAGCTCGAAATGGATCGTTACGACGATTTCAACATCCTTTCCCGCTCGCTCACCGAAATTTCCGCCGACGTCACCGAAGTCCTCACGCAGCTTGAAGGTTTCATGGGCCGCGTCGAAGCCGACATCGACGAATTCAGCAAGCTCGCCCATCATCTGCAGGACGAAATCACCGCCGCGCGCATGGTGCCCATCGGCAACCTCTATACGCGTCTCTCGCGCACGGTTCGCGACGCTTCGAAGGCGGTCGGCAAGCCCGTCCAATTGCAGCTCGAAGGCGCCGAAACCGAGCTCGACAACAACATCATTCAGCACATTTCCGATCCGCTCATCCATCTCGTCCGCAACGCCGTCGCGCATGGCATCGAAGATCCTGGCGTTCGAAGGGAGGTAGGAAAGGCGGAGGAAGGCCGCGTTTCCGTCCGCGCCTATCACCGAGGCAATCACATTTATATCGAAGTGGAAGACGACGGTCGCGGCATCGACTACGACCGCGTCCGCCGCGGCGTCGTCGAATCCGGAATCACTTCGCCCGTAGCCGCCGCCGAACTCTCCGAACGCGAGCTCCGCGAATATCTCTTTCGCCCCGGCTTTTCCACCGCCAGCTCGCGCACTGAACTTGCTGGCCGCGGCGTGGGGCTCGACGTTGTGCGCGCCAATGTTCATGCGCTCAACGGCGAAATCGAAGTTCGCTCCGAATTCGGTCAGGGCGCTTGCTTCACTGTGAAGGTTCCTCTCACGCTGATTATTTCTCAGGCTCTTTTTGTCCGCTGTGGCAAATCCACTTTCGCCTTGCCACTCACGTTTGTCGAGGAAATCCGCCGCCTGCGCCCGGAAGAGATCGAAGACGTCGGCGGAAAGCTTCTCACGCGCGTCCGTGGTGTCGTCACCGATGTCGTCCGCCTCGATCTGCAGCTCGGCCTTCCGCCGCTCGAGCCGCAAAACGGCTACTTCCACATGGTCATCGTAAAAGTTGCCGGAAAGCACGTCGGCGTGGTTATCGAGGAAGTGCTGGGCAAGGACGAAATCGTCATCAAGCACCTCGGCGACTACCTCCGCCGCGTCAAACTCTTTCCCGGCACCACGATCGCTCCGGATGGCAGTCTGATTCTGCTGATCGATCTCAATCGCCTGATTCTTGCGGATTCGTCCGAGCGTAACGCTCTCCCATCATCCTCGCCTGCGGCCCGTGTATTCGCCCCGGGGGCCGAGGCGGTCGCCGCCGGAACCATTCCTTCCGAAGCCGTCGATCAAGTTCTCAACGAGCGTGTCATCGTCGTCGCGGACGATTCGATCAGCGTCCGCAAGTTTGTCGGCCGGATGCTTGAAAAAGCTGGCTACCGCGTGAAGCTCGCTTCCGACGGCCTCGAAGCCTCGGAAGTCGTCGCTCAGTCGGGCTGCCATCTCGTCATCACCGACCTCGAAATGCCGCGCATGAACGGCTACGAGCTCATGGCGCATCTGCGCCAGGACCCGGTCACGCGGCGCATTCCCGTGCTCGTCGTCACTTCGCGTGCTGGTGCCAAGCATCGCGACCGCGCCATCAAGGAAGGCGCCGCCGCGTTTCTCACCAAGCCCGTTCAAGAAGATCAATTGGTCGCCACCGTCGAGGGCCTCATCGGCTCCGACGTGCCCAGAGGACGTCCCGCTCCGCGTGTCCCGTTGGTGCAGGACTGATGCAGGTTTGAGGATATGACTTCGGCCCAGAATAAAATTCGCGTGCTGGTGGTGGATGATTCTCCCTACATGTGCCGCGTCCTGCAGGGAATCATCAGCGCCGACCCGCACCTTGAGGTCGTCGGCACCGGCCGCGACGGCCGCGATGCCGTGGCGCTCGCCGAATCCTTGCGTCCCGACGTCATCACCATGGACATCAACATGCCTCATATCGATGGCTTGCAGGCCACCGAGCTGATCATGTCGCAGCATCCCCGCCCGATTGTCATCGTCAGCTCGGAATCGCGCGAAGGCACGGCCAGCACCTTGCGCGCTCTTGAGCTGGGCGCCATCGACTTCGTCCCCAAGCCGTCCAGTGGCGTCGATCTCGATATGCGCAACGTCGGCGAAGACCTGACGCGCAAAATTCGCATGGCCGCCAAGGTTCGCGTCGTCCGCACAGCCACACGGTCAAAACTTGGTGAACCCGCGGCGGCGCCATCGCCCGCATCGCGTCCTGCTCCGCCGCCTCCAGGCGCATCTCCCGCATCCAACGGCGGCAAATTCCCCATGGTCGTCATTGCCGCTTCCACGGGAGGCCCCGCCGCCGTTCTTCGCGTCGTGTCTTCCTTGCCGAAAGATCTCGCTGCGGCCGTCTTTCTTGTCCTGCACATGCCTGCGACGTTCACCTCGCAATTCGCCTTGCAGCTTGCGGAGGTCTCGCAGTTGCCCGTGAAGGAAGCGGAAGCCAACGAGCTCGTTCAGTGCGGCTCCATTTATCTTTGCCCCGGTTCGCACCATCTGCGCCTCTCGCCCACTGGCAAAATACAGCTCGATTCCGGCGCTCGCATCGACGGTTATCGCCCTTGCGCCGATGTCGCTCTCGAAACAATCGCTGCTTATGCGCGTCCCCTCACCCTTGGCGTCGTCCTGACGGGCATGGGCAACGACGCTGCGAAGGGCGCAAAAGCTGTGAAGGCCGTCGGCGGCTACGTGCTCGCGCAGGACGAAGCTACTTCCATGATTTTCGGAATGCCTGCCGAAGCCATCAAACTCGGCGCCGTGGACGAAGTTCTTCCGCTCGACGACATCGGTGTGGCTATCGAAAAGCGCGTCGCCAAGATCAATCGCCTGGCGCCGGTGGGGGCTCGATGAAAATCGCTCCTCACGATGCGTCGAAGCCTCGTCGCCGCGCTGCGCCGGAGGCCATGATCCTGTTCTCCACCGGCCGCCAGCTCTTCGCCATCGCTGCCCAGGCGGTCCAAGAGATTCGCAGTACAGACGGCCTCGCATCCGCCGCCGTCGAAATCTCGGCGCCCGATTTTGCCAAAGTCACGCACTTCTTCGAGCGCAACCATCGCAATTGGTTCATCGTCAACGCCTGTGCGCATTTTTGCTTGCCTGTCACGCGCCCGATGCTTGTTCTTATTCTTCGTCAGGCTCGTGCCGCGCTTCTTGTGGATCACATCGAGCGCATGGCCGAAATCTCCGCCGTGTATTCTCTTCCGCGCGCTTTTTCCGGCGAGGAGCGCCGCTGGTATCGCGGCCTTGCATATATCGACGACAGCGTGATTCCGGTCCTCGATCCGGCTGGCGTGCTCACGCCCGAGGAAATCGCGCGCCTCGATTTTCATAGCGCCTCATTGCTTGCCGAACGCGAATTCGAGGGAGCCGCAAACTCATGAGCGCGACCCCCGCCAACTCCACTGGCTCTTTCGTTCTCCTGGAGGTGGGCAAGCGCCGCTTTGCGCTTTCCGCCAGCCACGTCGCGGAACTCGCGCCTCCTGTTCGCTTGCACACCTTCCCGCACGAGTCGCCTCTTGTCGTCGGAGTGATTGTCCGTCGCGGTCGCATCGTTCCCGTCTACGATGTCGCGCCGGTTCTCACCGGCCGTTCCTCCGGCACACATCGCTTCTATCTCATCGCCAGTCTTTATTTCGGCCGGACCGCCGAGCCGAGCGCCATTCCTCTCCAAGGCGAATGCGAGCTGGCTACCGGCGAAGTCTTCTCGCCCGCCGCCGACGCGCCTCCTTACATTTCGGCAACTCTCGTAACCAATGGCGAACGCATTCCTGTTCTCGATCTCGAAGCACTCGTCACGCAATCGGCTGCGCCATCGTCCGCCGCCACAGGAGAGGCGTTGTCATGAACGCGCCCGCCCAGCTCCCGCGCGTCCTGCTGATCGATAGCAATGTCTACTTCTCCAAGCGTCTCACCGACGCGCTGAAGCAGCAGGGATTCGACGTCGTTCCCTGCACGCAGGGTGCCTACGCTCTCACGATGATCGAATACAACATTCCCGCCGCCATTCTCTGTGCCACGAATCTCCGCGAAATGGGCGCTTACGAAATCGCTCCCATCCTCCGCAGCGATCCCAAGACGGCCAATATTCCTCTCATCGCCATCGGCGCCGGCGGCGACCAAGCTTTGCTCGAATCTTATCGCTCCGGCTGCGACGACTATATCGACCGCCGCCGCCCGCCCGCCGACCTTGCCGCGCACATTCGCAGTTTTCTCTTGAGCCGCCAGGATGGCTTCCAGCCGACGCAAATGCTTTCGAGCGCCGATACGGATCTGAGTGGCAGCCTCTCGCATCTCGATCTTCCCGGGGTCATCCAGATGCTCGAGCAGGCGCGCCAATCGGGCGGTCTCCACATCAACGCGGCTGACACCGACGGAATTATCTTTTTCGAGGGCGGCCAGATCGTCCATGCCGAATGCGGCAGCTTTTTCGGTGACGAAGCCGTCATGCACATCGTGAAGGCCTGTCAAGGCGCCGAAAGCGGCGTCTACAAATTTGTCTACGGCGCAGTCGCTACGCAGCGCACCGTCCTTCGCTCCGGCACCGATCTCATGCTCGATGCCATGCGCGCTTTCGACGAACACCATCGCGACGAAGAAGAAGTGGAAAAGGAGTCGAAATGAGCGACGTCACACTCGCAGCACCGCGTACTCCGACGGTCTATTTCATCGACGACAGCGCCACCATGCGCGAAGTGATGAAGATTGCCTTCCGTAAGGAAAATATTCAGGTCGTCACCTGTCCGGATGCTGCAACGGCTCTCGCGCAATTCGAAGAAGTCGCTCCCGACGCCGTCATCACCGACGTCATCATGCCCGATAAAGACGGCTACGAAGTCTGCGACTACATCAAGAATCACGAGCGTTTCAGTTCGACGCCCGTTTTGCTTATGTCCGGCGTTGTCAACCGCACCGTCGCGGAAAAGGCCATGACCGTAAAGGCCGACGAGCTGATCCGCAAACCCTTTCAGCCGCACGATCTGATTCTTCGCGTGAAAAAATTGCTCAATCCCTCTTCCGCAAAATCTTCGGACGTGGCTTCCGATGCTCCTGTTTGGTCCGGAGCTGACGGCTCCTCGGCAGGCGTTCCTGCGAATCCGCTCTCGACCTTGTTCGCTCCTCCTGCGAGCGCCGCTGCATCTTATCCTCCCGCTCCTGGCTTCGCGCCTGCCGCGCAGGCTCCTGTCGCGGTGGCGCCACCTCGTCCGGCTTATCCGGCTGCTCCTCCTGCGTCTTCGTTCCGTCCTGCCCCGGCTCCGCCGGCGGCTGCATCTTCCGCCGAAATCCAAAAGCTGCGCAGCGAAGTTCGCCGCCTCGAGCTTCTCGTCAAGAAGCTCCAGGCCGAACTCGATGCCGCGCGCTCCTATTCCGCTGCACTCGAGGCTCACTTCCAGTCCGCGGAATCTTCCGACTAGGACACGCCTTATAAATTCCTTTTGGCGTCGTATTCCGCCTCCGCCGCTGCTGGTCTCTATCGCGTCTCCCGCCCTCTTCCGCCCTATCACGGACTTGCGCTATCATCTCCCGGCACCCAGGAGGTGAATCATGAGATGTACGAAACCCGTGACCGCAGTTGCGGTCCTTCTCAGCTTGTCAGTTTTGTCCGCCGCTTTTCTCACTCCCGCATCGCCCGATTCCTCCCCCACCCCGTCGCGCAGCTTTGAATTTTCCTATGTCGTCCACGTCCCCGCGCTTCCGGCAGGCTCCCATGAGCTGCACCTCTGGATCCCGCTTCCGTACCACGAGCGCTATCAGATCATCACGCGTGAAAAAATCGAATCGCCCGTTCGTTTCCGCATTTATACCGAGCCTGAATACCACGATCGGTATGCTTACCTCGTCTTGAAAGCGGACCAGGCCAAGCAGCCCGTGGATATCAAAATTTCCTTCCACGCGGTGCGCTACGAACATTCTACGCCGCTGAGTGTTTCATCGCACCCCGCCGTCTCTGCGGAATACTCGACGGTTCGTTTTCTGGAGCCTGATCGTCTTGTCCCGTCGAACCCCCAAATTACGGAGATCTCGGACCAAGTCACGCAGGGCGTGACGGATCCGGTCGACAAAGCTCGCAAGCTCTACGAGTACGTCATCGCACATATGCACTACGATCATGACGGCACCGAGTGGGGCCGCGGCGATGCCGTCTGGGCCTGCGATTCTCATCACGGCAATTGCACCGATTTTCATTCCCTCTTCATCGCTCTCGCCCGCGCGCAGAAGATTCCCGCCGGTTTCGAAATCGGCTTCCCGCTTCCCGCGGACAAGCACGAGGGCGCGATTACGAGCTATCACTGTTGGGCTTTGTTTTATGCCAAGGGAGTCGGCTGGGTGCCCATCGATGCTTCCGAGGCCTGGAAGCACAAAGACAAGCAGGACTATTTCTTCGGTGCCGTCGATCAGAATCGCATCAAGATGTCTCTCGGCCGCGACATTCGCCTGAATCCGCCGCAGGCCGGCGCTCCGCTGAATTATTTCGTCTTTCCCTATGCGGAGCTCGACGGCCAGCCTTACAAAGATCTGAAAAACGAATATTCTTTCAGCGACGATCCCGCTCCTCCCGCGAACGGCGTCGCCACCGGCTCAGATTAACTTCAAGCGCAAAATCAAGGGAATTGTTATTCCGAGGCATCGAAGATGCCGAGGAATCTGCTCTTGCGGACATCTATGTGTATGCGGGGATGCAGCGGCGGGGTCTCTCTTCCTCCGGGTATTCCCGTCAACCATGATTGCGCAAGACTCTGTTTTTCCAAGCCTTACTCCAATCCCTTTGCTTGTAAGAACTCCTTCGCCACCACGCTGGCTTGCCGCTGTTGCCCTACGACCTCGTAATTCATCTTCTGCATCTCCTCATCGGAGATCTTCCCCGCAAGCTCCTGAATTGCCACCGCAATTTCCGGGTGCAGCGCAATCGCCTCTTCACGCACCACGGGCACGGCTTCGTATGGCGGAAAGTAGTGCTTGTCGTCCTGCAGCATTTTCAAATCGCGCGCGGAAAGCAGGCCATCGGTCGAATTTCCCGCCACTAGGTCCACATTTTTGTCCAGTAGCGATCGGTACAGCAGTCCCAAATCCAAAATCACTGGCGCTTCCTTGAAGCGCAGCCCGTAGACTCGCGCCATCCCCTCGTATCCATCTGGCCGCTCCATGAATTCGTAACCAAATCCCGCGCGCCATTGCGGCGTGTAGCGTGCCGCATCGGAAATTGTTCGCAGCCCCAGCCGCCTTGCGTCTTCTCCGCGCACGACGATCGCAAACGTGTTGTTGAATCCTAGCGAAGGCATCACGCGGAATTGAAACCGCTTCTCGTATTCGCTGCGCACTCGTTCATACACGGCAGTGGGATCGCGCTCGATCGGATCGCGCAGAATTGCCGTCAGCGCTGTTCCCGTGTACTCCGCGTACATGTCGATTCGTCCCGCCAGCATCGCCTGCTGGCAGATGAACGATCCCGCCAGATAGAATTGCCGGACCACGGGCAGATGTGTCTTGTTCTCGATCTGTTGCGCCAGGATTTCGCCCAGCAGCGCCGACTCCGCGAAATTCTTTGAACCAACGACAATCTCATGCTCGCGTCCAGGTCCGCATCCCCACAGCAGCGTGCTCACCAGCAGGAGCCACGCGCCGCATTCGCAAAATCCCGCCTTCATCGGTTCGCCGGCTTCAACCGCCGCTCGATCGTTCCCAGAATCACGTCGGCGGCAATCGCCAGCGCGGCTGCGGGAATGGCGCCCGCCAGAATCAGCCGGTTATCGACCATCGAGAGGCCCCGGAAAATAAATTCGCCCAGCCCTCCGGCTCCCACTGCCGCCGCGATCGTCGCAATACCGATTGTCAGCACCGTCGCAATTCGCACGCCCGCCAGCAATGTTGGGAACGATAACGGCAGTTCCACCTGAAACAGAATTTGTCTCGGCGTCATTCCCATCGCCTTGGCTGATTCCCGCACTGCCGGATCGATTGACAAAATTCCCGTCGCGGTGTTGCGGATAATCGGCAGCAGCGCGTACAGTGTCAGCGCAGCGACCGCAATCCGGTCCGCGCGCTCGCCGAGCCACGGCAGCGGCAGCAAAAAACCGAAAAGCGCCAGGCTTGGGATCGTCTCGGCCACGTTCGCGCCTCCGAGTATCGCTCTCGAAAGCCCCGGCCTTCGCACGGACACAATTCCCAGCGGCACTCCGATCGCTATTGCCAGCGCCATCGCGCCAAGAGTCAGCCAAATATGCTCCAGAGTCGCTTCCCCAATTGCACTCGCGTTTTGCAGAAAAAATTGCTCGAGTCCCATTTACACTCCCTCCAAATCCTCCCGCGTCCGGATCTGTTTCCGGTACGCTGCAATCTCCGGCTCGTCAGAATCCAGAAATTCCCGAGGCGTATAGACGCCGTGCACGCGCCCTCCGTCAAATACGGCGATTCGCGTCCCCAGCAGCAGTGCTTCGGCCACATCGTGCGTCACCAGCACAATCGTCTTCCGTATTCGCTTTTCAAGCGTCAAAAATTCCTCTCTCACCTCTGCGCGCGTCAGCGGATCGAGTTCGCCGAATGGCTCATCCATCAGCAAAATTCCCGGATCTGCAGCCAGCGCCCTCGCCAGCCCCACGCGCTGCCGTTGCCCGCCCGAAAGCTCGTGCGGATATCTTTCGCGAAATTGCGCCGCGGGCAGCCCCACCAGTTCGAGCAGCTCGTTGACGCGCGCCTTTATTCGCTCTGCGTCCCAGCCCTCGAGCTTAGGCACCACGGAGATGTTTTTCTCGACTGTGAAATGAGGAAATAATCCCGTCTCTTGAATCACGTATCCAATTTTTCGCCGCAGCGCGATGGCATCCCATTCGAGCGTGCTTCGCCCTTCCACTCGCACCTGGCCTTCGCTTGGTTCCAGCAGCCGGTTGATCAGCTTCAGCGCCGTCGTTTTTCCCGCGCCGCTGCGGCCCAGCAGGATCAGCGTTTCGCCCTCGCGCACCTCGAGGTGAACGTCTTCCAGCAGTCTTTTTCCGTTTGGCAGGCAATACCCGGCGTGGACAAACTCGACAACGCTGTGGCTTTCGGAGTGGGAACTCATGCAGGAATCGGGTCCATGCCGCGCCCCTGTGGCCCCTTCCCGCGCAGCCTATCAACCGGTCCCGTCCCTGTCAAAGTGATTCCCGTATTCTCTCAAATGGCAACCATCGAGAGAATCATGTTGCTGCCACCTTCCGGGCGGGGTATAAGCGGCAGATTCATTTTTCATTCCGTTGTTCGAGGCAAAGCTGAATGACCGACTCCGCTCCCGAAGCCGCGTTGCCGCTCGCGCCCGCTGCGCGCCCTTCCTCGCGCCTCTGGAACGAAGATCTCGCTCCCATCCCCCGCAACCGCCGCACCTGGGGTACCTACAATTACGCCGCGCTCTGGGTCGCCATGAGCATCAATATCCCCACCTACATGCTCGCCAGCGCCATGATCGCCGGGGGCATGAACTGGAAACAGGCGCTTGTCACCATCTTTCTCGGCAATCTGATCGTTCTCATCCCGATGCTTCTCAACGCGCACGCTGGCGCCGAATACGGCATTCCGTTTCCGGTTTTTGCACGCGCTTCCTTTGGAGTTCTCGGCGCCAATATTCCAGCCGTTCTGCGGGCGCTGGTGGCTTGCGGCTGGTTTGGCATTCAGACTTGGATTGGTGGCGAAGCCATCAATTCGCTTCTCGCCGCCATCGTTCCCGGCTGGAATTATCCCTGGCTCTGCTTTCTCATCTTCTGGGCTTTGCACGTGATCATCATTCTTCGCGGCATCGAGACGATTCGCTTCATGCAGAGCATTACCGGCCCGATTCTGCTTCTTCTGGGCCTGGCGATGTTGCTATGGGCTTACAAACACGCACACGGCCTCGGCCCCATGCTTTCTGCGCCCTCCCAATTCCATTCTTCGCACGAATTCTTCGCTTTCTTCGTTCCGGCACTCACGGGAGTCGTCGCCTTCTGGGGCACCGTCGCGCTGAATATTCCGGACTTCACGCGCTACGCCCACAGCCAGCGCGAACAGATGATCGGCCAAGCTCTGGCACTTCCCACCACGATGACGTTTTATTCGTTTGTCGGAATCGCTGTTACGTCGGCCACGGTCGTCATTTTCGGCGTGCCCATCTGGGATCCCGTGGCCGTCCTCAGCCGCCTGGGCAATCCCGCCGCGGTTGTCGTCGCCATGCTCGCCGTCCTGCTCGCCACGCTTAACGTGAATATCGCCGCCAACGTCGTCTCGCCCGCGAACGACTTCTCAAATCTCTCGCCTCGCTTCATCCGCTTCAAGACCGGCGGCCTCATTACCTGCGTTGTGGGGCTGCTGATGCAGCCCTGGCGCTGGCTTTCGTCTCACGGCAGTTTTGTGACGGGTTGGCTGGTGGGCTATTCAAGCTTCATGGGTCCGATTGCAGGCATTCTCATCGCAGACTATTTCGTTCTTCGCCACCGCATACTTCTCCCCGCCGATCTTTTCGAGCGCGGCGGCGCCTATGAATACTCGGATGGATGGAATTGGCGCGCGGTTGTTGCTCTCGGCGCCGGAATTTTCGTCGCCCTTATTGGCCTCGTCGTGCACTCGCTCCACTTCCTCTATCAATACGCCTGGTTCGTCGGCTTCGGTGTTTCCTTCTTTCTCTACCTGATTCTCTCGCCTCGTCCCCGCCGCGCGGCCTAAGCAATCCAGGTCGCGCCCAAACTCGCGGCCCTTCGTTTCTCCTAGCGAAGCACCCAAATCAGCGGCGCCAATCCGAGAGCCGCAAACCCCAGCAGCAGCGCCAGGCTTTGCATTCCCGTTTTGCGATCTGCAAATCCGAACGCATAAATCCCCTTCAGCGCATTGTTGCTCGCCGTCGCGATCAGAATTCCTCCCGCCGCCAGCGTCAGCGACGTCACCACGCCGGCCGATTGCGTCAAGCTCAAAACGAACGGGTCCACATCCGTCACGCCCATCACCGCTGCCAACGCGAACATTCCTCCGCGCCCCAGGTGTGTCACCGCCAGATCCGTAAGGATCAGCATCGCAATGAAAATCCCGCCGAAGAGCAACGCGGCCCACAACTCCAGCGGGTTTCGCGGCACAAACTGTTTCGTCACCGCTCCCGTCCGCTTGTCCGGCAGCCGGCTCCAGACCCATCCTGCTCCGAGTCCGATCGCTGCCAGGGCCAGCAGCGGCAGCATGATTTTCGCCAGCAGATGTTCGTTGAAAATCGCGAGCAGCACTGCCAACCGCAGGTACATCATTCCCGAGGCCATCAAAATTCCGCCTGCAAACAAGCGTGGCGCGCCGTTCTCTTCCTTCGCGCGCTTTGCCAGCACGATGGTTGTCACCGTCGACGAGTAGGCTCCGCCCAGCAGCGCCGACAGCACCATCCCGCCCTTGCCCTTCGTGAAAACTTCCAGCAGGTAGCTGCCATAGGAAACCGCGCTCACAGCGGTCACCACCAGCCACGTCTTGAACGGATTGATGCCGTAGGGTCCCAGGTCCTGGTTTGGTACGATCGGCAGGATGACGATCGTCAGGAAGAGGAACTTCGTAAAAGTGAAAATCTCCTGGGCCGGAATCCTCTGCGACAATCCTTCCAGGAAAAATTTCAACTCCAGCAGCAGCACGCTCACCACGCCCAAGGTTCCTGCAATCCAGAAGTGCCCCTGCGAGACGAGCGCCCCCACCACGTACGTCGCGAGGCCGGAGAATTCCGTGGTTACGCCGACAGCCTCCGCGGCCTGCAGCTTGTGCTGGTAGGAGAGCCACAGGAAGGAAGCGACCACCGCGAATCCCACGGCAGGGAGCAGCATTTGTCCGCCGGAGAGCAGCGTCAGTGCGTAGCCCAGCAGTCCGATCAGCGGATACGAGCGGATTCCGCCGAAAATGTAGCGGTCTGCGCTCGCCTTGTGCTCTTCGCGCTCCAGCCCGATGAGCGACGACAGAAAAAGAGTGAGGATGATTTTTGTGGCTTCCGGCGGGAGGAGTTGCGGCGGGTTGGCAAGCGCAGCAGACAAGGTTGGCAGCGGGGCGTCCGATTTGTCGATTCAGTCTCCGCCCGCTTCGGGCGCGCACAGCATAGCCGACAACCTGCCCCAACTCAACTCGACTCGAAAGACAAAAAGCCGGGCGCAACTCCGCCACTTCGCGGAGTCCGCCCGGCTGCTTTGCGAATCAAAAGAGAACTACGCCTTGTGCTCTCCGGCGCAGCAACCGGCATCCGCTTTTTTCTTCGTTTCCTGGGGTGTCGCCAGCGCTGCATCCTTTGGCCAGTACGGCCTGTCCGCATCGGCAAAATAGCCGCTGTCGTACCGATCGTGATGCCGCACCCAGGCCATCGTGAACGACAAACCATCTTCGTCGCGCCCTTTTGGGACGAGGTCGAGATAGTGGTATGTGCCCACTCCCGTTTCCGTTCCTCGTCCGTAGCTCGAATACGTGTGGAAAATGTTCCCCGCGTCGTCTTTATAGAACACGCTTAAGCCGGGAGCTTCCGTGCTCGGAAATTCGGCCATGGTGTAGTTGTAGTCCACTTTGCCTTTGGCCTGGTCTTCCTTCGTGAATGAAACGTGGAAATCGTAGTTGAAGTCGTTCTGGTTGGACGAGACCCATTTGAACCGCCATCCCATCCGCTTCTTGAACGCCTCGATTTTCTCGATCGGCGCGCGCGAAACCGCGCAAAACGTGACGTCGCGCTGCGCCAAGTGGATCAACGTCCCGTCGGTGTGGTCCATCAGGAACGAGCAGCTGGGGCAGCCTTCCGCCCAGTCGGGGCCAAACATGAAGTGATACACGAGAAGCTGGCTCCTCCCGTCGAACAGGTCCGCGAGCGTGACTTTTCCGTTTGGCCCGTCGAAGACGTAATTTTTATCGAGCTTCACCCAGGGCAGTTTTCTTCGCTCCGCGGACACGGCGTCCTTCTGCCGCGTCAGTTCTTTCTCCTTCGTCAGCAGAGCCTTTCTTTCCTTCAGCCATTCTTCCCGCGATACAACCCGAGGTTTTACTGCTGTTGCGCTTGCCATGTTCCTTCCTCCTTAATTTGTTCGCCCCAAGAGAAATTCGCATTCGCGTCCGAATGGGCGCGATCAACTTGTCAAGGCGGCTCTTTTGACGGCCCGCTCTTAGTCCGCCGCGCTTTTCGCCTTTTGCGCCAGCGCCGCCTGCCGGCCCATCGCCAGAACCCGGCGCGTCGCTTCGTTCGAACCCGGCGCGCGCTTTTCCCGCCACGCCTCGAGGCGCCGGCAGTGCTCTTCCAAGCTGGCCAAAAACTTCGGATTGCTGAACATCGAGCGCCATGCGCCGATCACCGGCTTCACCTGCTCCCATACCATCCATTGTTCGCCGGCAGTCTCGAAAAACAGGTCCTCGTCGATCAGCCCGCGGTTCACGATGCCCGCCACCATTTCCCAATAGCCAAGCACCATCCGCATGTACGCGTTCTCCTGGCTTCCCGAGGGACACAGCCGGCTGAAATCCTCCATATTTTCCACGTGAAAATTCGCGCCGAACCAATCCCGCGCCTCGCGCAACTTTGTTTCCCGCCGCAGTTCGTACAGCCGCAACATCAAATTCACCTGCTCGTGCGTCGCCTCGCCCATGTTCTTTCTCCTTTTTCCTTCTTAGGTTGATCTTTTCCGGTTACGTTTCCTGCGAAGGGCCTTCCAGATCACCGCTCCAAATCCTCCGCCCGATGTCGCGCTCGTCGCCACCACCGCCGCGGCCGTCGATAGGCAAATCGGACAAATCATAGTCCCTCCTACCCGCAACCCGAAGCTTCAGGTTCACTGCACGCGGCTTCGTCCCGATTTTTCCGCCCGCTCCACGGCGCGGTTGAGCATGTATGTCCATCCCTGCACCACACCCTTCTTATGCTCTTCCTCAATGAATCCCAGCGCCGTATGGCGGAACTTAATCAATGTTCCGCCGTCTTCTTCGCTCAGCCGGTACTGCACATTCGATACGAGCGGATACGACGCGAATAGCGGCCCGCAGAATTCCAGCAATGTCGGCCACTTGATCGCCTGCACCGTCGCCCAGAAGTGGCCGTTTCCGTCTCCCAGGTCGCGGTACCAACGCCCGCCCGGCCAGGGCTCGATCTTCATTTGCAGCGAAGTTCCATCCGGCCTCTCGTTGTATGGGCCCAACTGTTCCAGCAGTGCTTCGAAGGTGACGCCAATCGTCGCGTTCACGATCTGTTCCATCGTGATGGTCAATGTGAAATCTTCCAACCTCGGCATCGTCGTTGCCATTTCTTCCTCCATTGGTGGATTCGTTTTTTAGAAAAACCGTTGTCGCCCCTTTACTTGCTCCGGACAAAGTTCGGCGGTTCATCCGCGCTCGGTCCCCAGCTCGCGGGGACGGCCACGTCCATCAGCCGCAGGTAGACGGCGAATTGTCCGCGGTGCTGATACCAGTGGTTCAGCATGACATCGCGAAGGAACTGCGCGCGGCGCCACGTGGTCAGTTCCTTTTCGCCCTGCATCAGCCGGAAGGGAGCTTGCATCCTGTCGTCGTCGAATTGCGGCAGGACGCTGCGCACGGTCTTGACGCTCTCCTCGAGCGCATCGAGAATTTCGCGAACGCTCGCCGGCTGCGGACCCGGGTTGCGAAAATCGGGCAGCGCCAGCGTGTCCTGCTGGACGGCGCGCGCCACGCCTCCTGGGACGCGAGCGATATGCAGCGCCAGTTGCCCGGCGGTCATGGATTTTTCGTGCGGCTTCCACGACAGCCGCGCTTCGGGCACCCGCTCCAGATATTTCCGCGTCACAGGAACCTGCTCCTCGAACTCTTCCAGATAGTTAAGCGCCAATGACATTTCGTGTCTCCTTTTGCTCGCGGCGTTTGCCTGTGTGGGACCTGTTATCGCGGCGGCTCCGATTCGCGCATCTTCGCTTCGGCCCGCGCCTTGACCATATCCAACTGGTGCTTCCAGAATCGCGCGAACGTGCTCGCCCATTCGTAAAGCGGACGGATCGCTTCTCCGTTGATTCGATAGATCATTTGCCGTCCCTCCCGGCGCGCCGCCACCAAGCCCACGTCGTGGAGCACGCGCAAGTGTTTGGACACCGAGGGCTGCTCGATGCCCATCGCGTCGACGATTTCCCCCACGGGCCGTTCGCGCAGAGCCAGCAGGTTGAGGATTTCCCTTCGCCGGGGCTCGGCCACGGCATTGAAGGCGTCTGAAGTGGTGGAGGCGCGAGCCATGGAGGAGACAATACATTCCTATATAGGAATATGTCAAGCAAAATTTTTTCCGCGCTAAAGAAGGCGTTCCGGACGAGCGATCGGTGCGAAAGGCGCTTTCCTCGGCAAGGAAAACCGTCCGCAAATTTGCTGGGGTTCCCGCGAAAGTGTATCGAACCGGAATGAGGCCGATCGTTTGTTTTGTAGCGGTTACGGCGAATCCGGTTTCTTGGTGTGTAGCGAACCGGAAGCTGGAAATCCGGCGCGAGAGGCGGGGAGTCGAACGGGAGAGATTTACACGAAAACCTGACACTCTAAAGGAGGGGAGGCCAAAATCCTCGGGTCTGAAGACCCGAGTTACATTCACATCCTGACGGGAGAAGGAAATCTGAGAGGAAACAAAGATTTGGCGCGGAGAAGTGAGGGATTTCAGTCGCGGCGCCATGGCGAAGCTTCATCCTGAACCCCATTTTATCATTCGCGTCAAACGACCGTAGGTGTGGACTCTTGGAGAGGAAGTAAAGGACGTAGAGGGAAGATTCAAAACCGAAGGCTTGCGCGGGTAAACCAGCGCAAGCTTTTGTCCTTTATGTCCTCTGCCTACTTTGCATTCCATGACGAGGCTTATTTTCGCAATGGCACGGGGCGAAGAATCCGTT
>Ga0335075_10006767_pt1 | contig 17689 bp, 12 predicted proteins | sample Lox_Sample_24_FD_206723 | JGI IMG/M metagenome (GOLD analysis project Ga0335075, IMG submission 206723) | Soil microbial communities from Loxahatchee National Wildlife Refuge, Florida, United States - Lox_Sample_2.4 | ecosystem: Environmental > Terrestrial > Soil > Wetlands | place: USA...
GCGCTGAATGCGAATCTTGTGCTGCCCGGGTACGGGCTGGGTTACACGATGTCAGCCGGCGGCAAGCCTGTGGATGAGCCGGAGCACAGATTTACTGTGACGGCGGCAGGGAAGTCTGAGACGGCGCGGATTTGGTCGAGTCCAGCGAAGCTATACGAGAAGCTACAAGGCGATGTGCTGTCACAGTGGTATCCGAAGGCGCAAGGCCAGCGGTGGGAGGTGAGGCAGCGGGTGCGCGGCGGCGGCCTGCTGGGAGCGACTCCGTTTGATGAGTTGTATGAGCTGGGGGTGGAACGGGACAACGATCTGTGGCTGCGGGGACATCTTGGAACACGGGACGGACGCAAGGGGAGCGCTCCGCTAGGAACGAGTTATTTTCTGGCTAACAGCGATGTGTATCGAAGGTTGTATGATAACGGCCTGATTGATGTTGAGGCAGGTCCGTTTCTAGATATCGGGCGGATGAGTGCGCCGACGGCGGGGCTGTCAACGAGTGACTGGCTGTTTGATACGGGAGTGGAGGCGAGGATTACGGTGCTGGGGACGCGGGTGGTGTTGACCTGGGGGCGGGACCTGCGGACGAGTAGCAATGCATTTTTTGGGACGGCGCAGTAGAGGCACGGGCTGAACGTGGTGGTTCGAGCGATTCGAGAACCTGTGGGGCTACAATTACGGCAATGCACGGCGCCGGCGCAGTCAAGAAGCGCCAGCAATCGTGTTGTAACGATGTGGTTGAGGTAATCAACGCGGAGAATAAGTTGTTTGGGTTTCAGCGCGCACTGAAGGCAAGCCGATTGACTCCAGCAGCGATTACGGAAGAGGCGCAGGACTTTGGCTAGCAGGTTGACGTTGATATTGCGGTGTTGACTGTGCAGTTTGTGGCTGCCTACGGCATTTTTGGAAATGGTGTGGCCTTTTTTATACCATTCAGGGTCACCGCTTGCTCCACCCACGGACGAGGACCTGTCCGTGGGGGCCCCGCTTCCTGTTGGTCGCGTTGATTTTATGGTTTCGGCTTCGGTCTACAGAAATTCCGAAAATGCTCTAATGGGCAAACATCTTAAGGGTGAGGTTCGAGATTCCTGATGCAAGGAAATGTGCTGGGCGAGTTGACGCTTTGGGAACTGGGAGCGGTGATCGTAGTGGTTTCCGCAGTGGTGTGGTTTGTGGGCAGCTCGTTGAGTGCGCTGGGGAGCGGATGGCACAAACTCGAACATCGGTTCCGTGCGCGCGGGGAGTTTGCGGGGGAACAGAAGAGTTTTCAGACGGGAATGATGCGCGGACGCAGCCGCTACAACCATAACCTGACACTTGGCGCGAACAAAGACGGCCTTTATATCAGTGCGATGTGGTTGGCGCGAATGGAGCACCCGCCGCTGTTTATTCCCTGGAGCGAAGTGCAGGCGATTGACCAGCCGCGCCGTTTTCGCGAGGGGACATTATTGACCCTCGGGCGGAAGGAACAGGTTCCGCTTTGGGTGTTTAAGAGCACAGGAGACTGGCTGAGCCGGTACATGCCGACGGCGGAGGAGAAAGTCGAGAAGTTCTACTCGCAGGAGGGGGAGTAACTTCTGTGGCCGCTACTTTGGCGCCGCAGTGCCGGTTACGCTTTGAGGCCACCGATGCTTAACCTTTCCAAAAGCATTCAAAAACTGCATGGACGGCGCGCCGTCGGTGGGCTGTAAGCCTCCGAAGATGAGGCCACCGTTTTCGGTGCCTTCGTCGTTCATGAAGAGCATGCCGGCGGATTCGGCGCGGTCAGGGCGGGAAAGTTTCTTGCCCTTGAAATAGGAGCCGGGGAGCTCTGCCTTTTCGGCAATGATGAGGCGGGGCATTCCGTCCGGCTCGACGATATTGATGCGGTGTATGGAGATCTGATCGTACGAGGTGCTGCCTTCGGCGGCGGAGACGCCACGGGGAGAGAAGTCTCCACGCGTAAGGCCGATGGCGACGGTGAGGGCGAAGACGACGGTGAGCAGGCCGGAATAGACGGCGAGAAAGCGGGGACTGGACGGGAAAGTGAGCATGGGTGCGGGATCTTCTGCGTGGAGGATACGCTGAGACTGCGAAGCGATGCAGGGGCTATATTCAAGGCCGGGGGCTTGTGGACGCCTGTCCGATTGTTTGAGAGCTCTTGCGGGGAGAACGAAGGCCGTGTATAACTTCCAATTCTTTCCTCGGCTCGCGCTTTGACGAAAGGCGTACGAGCTGATGAAAGACAGGGTCGAAGGGAGGGTAAGATCGATGCCGGCTACATCGGAAGTTGCATCACTCATAAAGGAGCACAAAACGAGGCTCTTTGAAGGGCTCGAGGCCTCCGAAGTCGCCTCGATCACAGCGGCCGCCAGCAAACGCCGATTTACGGCACGTTCCATCATCACGAACGAGGGATATGCCGCCAACCGTTTATTCCTGGTGATCGATGGGCGCGCGCGCAGCTTCTGTACTTCAAGGCTGGGAGAGAAAATCCCTCTTCTGTGGTTCCCGCCAGGCGAAATCTTCGGAGGAGCGGCGTTCCTATCGAGGCAGCTTGATTATATTGCGAGCACTGAAGCAGTAGTGAACACCAGTGTGCTGGTATGGAGCCGCGCCACGATCCGATCTCTAAGCGCTCAATTTCCACGGTTGGTCGAAAACGCGCTGCTTGTAGCATATGACTACTTCGTCGCCTACCGCGCTCTCCACGTCTCTATGGTGTGCCATAACGCACGACAACGGCTCGCGCAGGTACTAGTGAACCTGACCACAGGGCTGGGGCAGCGAGTTGAGGACGGCATCGGGCTTGATGTGAGGAACGAGGAACTGGCGAACGAGGCGAATATCACCATATTCACCGCCAGCCGTCTGCTGAATGAATGGCAGCGGAAGGGCATTCTGATGAAAACTCGTGGAAAGATCGTGGTCCGGTCGACTGAAGCCCTGATGTTCTCCAAGAACTGATCCTCAACTTGTCCAGCGTCTAACTTTCTTCCTTCATCATTGCTCTTGAGCAACGACTCCAGTCCACGCCAGGTGTCAATCTGGGGTAATGAGTTCAGCAACGCCAGAAATGGCCGTGGGTGAACATTTGCCGAAGGAGGCCCGCGGAAACCTTGGCGTTGGTACGTGTTTTAGTTGTGGATGACTCTCAATCGTGGCGACAGACCATTTGCTCGGTTCTTCAACGAGAATTGGAACTTGTAGTTGTTTGCGAAAGCTCAAACGGGGTGGATGCGGTCCGGAAGAGTCAAGAGTTAAGGCCCGATCTGATTTTGCTGGACATCGGACTTCCGCATCTCAACGGGCTAGAGGCCGCTCGTCAAATCCGCAGAGTCTCGCCCGGTTCCAAGCTCATATTCGTAACTTCATACGTCGATCTTGATCTGTTGCGCGAAGCGTTGAGCATTGGCGCACTGGGATACGTGGCGAAATCAGATGCCACATTTGAGCTAGTGACCGCCGTGCGCACTGTCTTGAGCGGCGAGTGGTTCATCAGCAGTATGCTTTCAACTGTCGACCCGAACAAACCTCCTCAAGCCTGAATGGCCGGCGTTACCGCGAGATCAAAAGAGCTGCAATAGAACGCGGCAAAACAGAACAACCTGCGACGGTGCGCACTGAATCCAGCTTAAGTGAAGTCCTGATTCGAGGACTTAACCTTAACTTAAGAGGAGGGCGCTATGGCAAGTGCAACAACGATGCCTTTGCGAGAGACGCGTGAAGAAACAGGGCCTTCCGCGCAGATTTACCTTCAACCCATTGCCGCGCCATCCATTCTGGGCCTATATGCCTTTGCCGGAGCTACCTTTATGGTGGCTGCGCACATGGCCCACTGGTTTGGCGGGACACTTACGGATCTATATCTTGCGCCGTTTGCGGCGCTATTCGGAGGACTGGCGCAATTCACGGCAGGGATGTGGTCGTTTAAGGCGAGAGACGGGGTAGCCACAGCGATGCACGGCATGTGGGGGTCGTTCTGGATGGCCTTCGGGCTGCTGGAACTGGCATTCCTGCATGGGTCGCTGAGCCAGCCGGCGGGTGCGTTTCCGGCGCTGGGTTATTGGTTTATTGTGCTAGCGGCGATTACCTGGGTGCTGATGGTTGCCGCGTATACGGAGAGCAAGGCGCTGAGCTTGCTGCTAGGCTTTCTTGCGGCAGGATCGACGGCAGCTGCGATCGGCTATATGACCGGTGCGGAATGGCTGAATATTTTGGCGGGGTATTTGCTGATTGTTTCGGCCCTCGTAGCGTGGTACGCGGGAAGCGAGCTGCTACTGAAAGGCGCGTTCCGGCGTACGGGAACTGGCGAAGCAGAACGAGTGCGCACGGAGCCGATGCTGGTGGCGGGTCGCGGCGAGCCGGGAGTGATCCGGGGACAGTAATTTCGGGGACAGTGATTCGCCGCTGAGGCGCGGCCATTGTGGGAAACCGCCAGGCCTCAAACTCGAGACCTGGGGGACGCTGAGGATGCTGTTCGTCGTAATAGCGTCAACAGACCTTAGTCGTTGCTGCGGATTTTCGAGAGCAGACGGAGGATCTCCAGGTAGAGCCAGACGAGGGTGACCATGAGGCCAAAGGCCCCGTACCACTCCATATACTTGGGTGCGTGGGCGCGGACGCCGCTCTCGATGAAGTCGAAGTCGAGGACGAGGTTTAGCGCAGCGATGGCGACGACGACGATGGAGAATCCAATGCCGATGGGGCCGGAGCCGTTGATGGTGGCGAACTGGATGCCGAAGAAGCTGAGGACTATCTCGGCAATGTAAAAGAGGGCGATGGCTCCCGTGGCCGCGACGATGCCGAGGCGGAGCTTTTGGGTGACGGGAATGATGTGCGAACGGTAGGCAAGAAGCATGACGAGCATGACTCCAAAGGTCATGGCGACGGATTGCATGGCGATACCGGGATAGCGCAGCTCAAAAACAGCGGACAGGCTGCCGAGGGCAAGACCTTCGAGCAGCGAATAGATGGGCGCCGTGACGGGCGCCCATTCTTTTTTGAAGATGGTGATGAGCGCGAAGATGAACCCGCCGATCAAGCCACCCCAGAGCAGAGGCGTAATCGCAGCGCCGGAGTGGCTCTGCATGAAGACGTGCCAAGCGTAAGCGGCGGTAGCGACGGCACAAAGAAGGAGGATCGCGGTTTTGTTTACGGTGCCGTCGAGGGTCATGGCGTCTTCAAGAGAGACGGGCTGGCCCTGGAAGACATTTTCGCTCAGTGCCGGGTTTGAGGTTTTAATGAGAGCCATAGGCGATACTCCTTGTTTATGGATATCACGAGTGAGGGGAGGGATTCACTTCCGGGGCGATCGTGGGATGCTATTGGATTCTCTTATATATATCGTAGATGCCGTGATGAGCCTGCAGGCGGTAATGCGACCATTCCGCGGCAAACACGGGGCTTTTCAGAAACCAGGGCAGGGGGTGAAAGTTGAATCTCTCGAGGCCGTGGCAGTAAACACCGCCAATGCATTGCTTCACAATCACGACGGCCGGTTTCCATCGGCGGAAATCTTCGGCGGTTTCGGTGCGCTGGAGCCTGGCGAGCTGCTCCACGGTTTGCAGAGGCAGACGCTTGGCAGGTGGCGGGCCTCCGGCTTCGGCAGCTTCGTTTTCAATGATTGCCGGCAGCATCCAAAGAGCCGGAAATCGGCTGGCCCAGACCAGATGATCGCGCGTGACCGCGGGGAAAGCATCGGAAACATTGGTGGAAAAAACATACACAGAGGCATGCGGTGGGTACTGAGCAAAGACCTGGTATGAGTAAGGCTGGTACTTCAGCGAAAGCTGCTGGATGCGGTGCTCAAGGTGGACCTGGACGGGAAGAACTACGGCAAGCATAGCCAGCGTGAGGACAGCGAACGCTGAATTGAAGCGCCAGCCACCGGCCAGGCTGGTTACTGAGGGTGGCAAATCAATGAAGATAAAGAGCGCCGCCAAAATGAGGAGCGCTTGTTGAGGGTAGAACAGATACATCCAGGGCGCATGTTGAATGTCGAAGGCGATCATTGCGCCACAGCTGCAGGCGAGCAGAGATCCCGGTAGGGCGGCAAAACGAAGTTTCTGCTTTTGAAGTATGAAAAGAATCAGAATAAGTAGAAGTTGGAAGTTGGAAGTTGGTACGCCTTTTATGGTGTTCCAGACAGTTGCGGACTCATAAGCCCAAAATGTATCCCGCAATATAGGCATCATCTGGAAGTAGAGTGGGGCGAAGACGCTAACGAGCCCAATGTATGCGCAGACTGCGAAGATGGCGGACAGAAAATCGCTACTTGTAAAGCGATGCAAACTACGCTTCCAAACGGCGAGAAAGATCTCAAGCCCAACGATGATGAGGACTTGTTGCGGTTTGAAGCAGACTGCGACCCCGCCAAGGAGTCCAATGGCACAGCGCTCGGAAAACGAGAGTTTCGCGGCGGCGCCTGTAGCTGCTGAAAGAATGTAGGGCAGGACGAGAAGGATGACAAGGTGTTCCCGCTGGCCGAAGTCGCTGCCCCCGATCCAGGTTTCAGCCGTAACAAGAGCATAGATCGCCAGCGACGTAGAGATTGGCAGACGCGCCCATCCGGCGATGCGGAATATCCGTACACACCAGACGATGCTGCCGGAGATCATGATAAGCACAAGCAGTTTGAGAGCTTGATCGGGGGGAATATGCAGGACACGCGACAAAAGGACGGGGATTGCGGAAAACCAAATAATCAGCGGCGGATTATTTTCGGCGATCCGTGGCCCATACAGCTGGGCACCGGAAAGCATCCGCTGCGCGGTGAGAAGAAGCCAATTTTGATCGTGTCCCGGTGAATGAAAAACGAGCAGATCGGCAAGCCGATAGACTAGGAATGCGGTCCACGCCGACAACACAATTGTGAATAGAAAACGTAGTCGCCCTGCCAGCCGCGGACTTTCGGCGGTATCAGCAGCTGGCTGGCTTACACGATCGTCTTCCACACCGGCCAATATAACCTTCGATTATCCGGTTTGAGTAGAAAAATGCGCGCAGATGGTCATTTCCGCATCAACGCCAGAATATGCTGCTTCGTCTCGGGCCATTCGGCGGCGATGATGGAGTAGCGGACGGAGTCGCGAGAGGTGAAGTCAGCCGCCATGCGGTGGGCGCGGAGAACGCCTTCGCGCTTGCAGCCGAGGCGTTCCATGGCGGTCTGGGAGCGGGTGTTGCGCGAGTCAGTATGAAGGCAGATGCGGAGGGCATTCCAGGCCTCGAAGGCATGGGTGAACATAAGGAGCTTGGCTTCGGTATTGGCTCCGGTGCGGATGGCGGCGCGGGTGAACCAGGTGTAGCCGATTTCGCAGGCATCAGGGTGGGGATTGCCGTGGCGGGCGTGTCCGGCAGGCCAGAGCCAACGCTCGATGTTCCAGTAGCGCGTGGTACCGATGACGGCGTTGTCGCTCTGGCGGATGACAACGAAAGGGACGGCGGTGCCTTCGTTACGCCACTTAAGAGCGGTATTGACGTATTGCGTGGTGGCTTCGAGACTCTGCGGGACGACGGTCCAGCGGTAGAGGTTGTCGTCCAGAACGGGAGTACCAGCGGCAGATGCCGCGGCGAGCGCTTCGGAATGGTGCCGGGTGAGGGGTTCGAGACGGATGAGGGTTCCGGCGAGGGTAAGGTGCGGGTCTTTCATGCGATTAGGGTAACGGGGAAAACGGAACGGGGGAAGTGGGAAGGCCACATCTGGCACAGCACTGATTTTGCGTGGTAGGCTGGCGCGCATGATGTTTCTGCTGAAGCCAGTTGCGATTGCAGCCGGGTGCGTGTGGACCGTGGGAATGATGTGCGGGTGCGGTAGCGGCCCGTCGATGACGACCAGCGGGCCAGAGTTTTCCTTTGAGCTGGCGAAGGCGTCGGTGGTGGCGTTTCCCAATGAGGCGGCGGCACAGGTAGGGATGACAGCGACGCGGATGAGTAATACGGCGTCACTGACGGCGAGCGTGAGCGGATTGCCCACAGGCGCGACGGCAACGGTGAACTCACCGGGGACGGGGACGACGGGGAGCATTTTGTTTGCCAGCGGGAGCGCGGCGCCGGGGAATTACTCGCTAACGGTGAGCATGACTGATGGAACGACGACTGCGACGCAGCCGCTGACGCTGACGGTTGGCGTGACAGCGGTGGTGAGCAGCGCATCGGCTGGAACGTGGGACGAAGGGATGTCAACGTCGTTCCAGATTGCGGAGTGGACGAACGGGTTTTTCCAGCAATATCCCAGTGCGACGACGCTGCTGGGAAACCTGGAGCCGCAGCATGTGCGGATGCAGATTTTGTCGGAGGCGATTCCGGAGACGGCGGCGAACACCTGGGACTTTACGATGGTAGACGCACAGGTGCAGCCGATATTGGGGGTGGGAGACCACAGTCCGGAGTTCCAGATTGCAACGGCCCCGGCGTTCATGTATGCGAGCGGGACGCAGCCGTCACAAGGGGAGTTTACGGACGAGACATTCCAGCAATTCGCAGCGTATGCGGCGGACCTGGTGCGGTACTACAACAAGGGCGGGTTTACAGTGAATGGGACGCTGTACAAGTCGCCGAGCGCGTATCCGATTACGTGGTGGGGGATTTACAACGAGCCGAATGGGAATGGCGTGACTCCGGAAGAGTATGTGCAGATGTACAACACGCTGGTTCCGGCGATGCAGGCGGTGGATCCGACGCTGAAGTTTGTGGCGGTAGAGCTGTCGGACTACGGGACGGAGGAGCAGGATTTTATTCCGACGTTTGTGCAGGGTGTGACAGCACAGGTGGACGTGCTGGCGACACATTTTTACTCGACCTGCGACCAGATGACGACGGACGCAGAAGTGATGGCGACGATTCCGACATTTGCGAGCGGGGTGAAGTATCTGTATTCGGAGCTGGCGACGAATGCGGCGCTGAAGAATGTGCCGGTGTGGATACTCGAGAACAATGTGAATGCGGACTATGCGGCCGCGAACGGAATGAGCACGTGCAATCCAGGGCAGGAGTTTGTGACGGACACGCGAGGATCGGACGCATTTTTTGCGGGATGGCGAACGTATGAGTATTCGCAACTGGGCAAGGCCGGGGCGCATGCGCTGTATCAGTGGTCGTTTGACGGGGACGCGCAGTACGGGGAGTTCAACTCGGGCACGGGGCAACTGCAACTGAGCTACTGGGTGGACTACTGGCTGAGCCACACGTTTGCATCGGCGACGGGCGGGACGGAGTACAGCTTGTCCAATACTGATTCAGCCGACGTGGAAGTGCTGGCGGTGAAGGGGACGAACGGCCAGACGGTGGTGATGGTGAGCGACCACGGAGTGGCGAGCGCGAATGATAATAACGGGCCGGGGGTTCCGCGGACGGTGCTGGTGGATGTGAGCGCGCTGGGGTCGTTTACAAGCGCGCAGGAAGTGACGATTGATAAGAACACGAGTCCTACGACTGGGCCGGTGGCGCAGACGGTGACTCCGGCGGGGCAGATGCAAGTGAGTTTAGGCGGATATGGGGTGGGGTTTTTGGTGCTGCAGTAGGGGGAACGTGATCAGTCAGCTAGCGGGGATTTCCAGCTGATGGCGAGTAGTTTGAGGGATTCGTATTCGGGTAACTGCTTTGGGATCCAGACGCCACCGAACCAGTGCGTGCCAAAGCGCCCATGCTCGGATACCAAGAGGCCCCTTCTTCTTTCGATGACTGTCATGACTTTGCCACGGCGCACAGACTTGCTTGTTACGAATCTGTGACTCATCTGGTCCTCGTCAACGATAAGCTTGTATTTCTTCCCGCGCCGCTTTTCCTCATCCCATAGCCACACAAATGCGAAGGCGCCTGCATCAATCACTCCGTCCGTGATTGTCCGGGGAATACTCTCGCGCGAATGCGGAGAGGTCCATAGCCATCTCCCCGCGATATTAAGGGCAAAGATTATTCCGATGCTAAGAACTAGGATTTTGGCGGGGCTGAACCTTGGGTTTTGTAGATCCTCTTGCTCAAGGGTGTAGGTTTGCACGGCAAAATTTTACCGCAGAGCAACGCAGGTGCGAGCTCAAAATTGTTTCAGCGTGAGGATGGCGTCGTAGATGGTGTCGGCCTGGGGGAGGATGACGTCTTCGAGGATGGGTTGGTAGGCGACGAAGGTGTCCATGGAAGCGACGCGACGCACAGGGGCGTCGAGGTCGTGGAAGAGTTCATCGGAGATGCGGGCGGCGATTTCGGCTCCGTAACCCCAGCTCAGCATGTCCTCGTGTGCGACGATGACCTTGCTGGTCTTGCGGACGGATTCGGCGATGGCCTCGAAGTCGTAAGGGTTGAGGGTGCGGAGGTCGAGGATTTCTGTCTCGATGCCGTGCTCGCGGTGCGCCTTGTCCGCGGCCTGGACAGCGCGTGGAACGATGGCTCCGTAGGTGACGATGGTGAGATCGGTGCCGCGGCGAACGGTCGCCGCCTTGCCGAAGGGGACCATGTAATCCGGGCCAGGGTAGAGAGCGCGTCCCCAAAAGCCGCGATAGAGGTGCTTGTGCTCGAGGAACATGACGGGGTCGTCGCAACGGATGGCGGTGCGGAGCAGCCCGTTGGCGTCGAGCGCGTTGGAGGGGAAGACCACGCGCATGCCGGGTGTGTGGGTGAAGATGCTTTCGCCGGACTGCGAGTGGTAGATTGCGCCTCCGGTGAGGTAGCCGCCGATGGGGACGCGGACGACAACGGGGCAGGCCCAGGTCCCGTTAGAGCGCCAGCGCATGAGGGGCAGCTCGTTGCGGAGCTGGTGCATGGCAGGCCAGATGTAGTCGAAGAACTGGATTTCAACGACGGGCTTTAGGCCGCGGACGGCCATGCCGACAGCACGGCCGACGATGTTGGCCTCGGCCAGCGGTGAGTTGAAGGCGCGGTCGGAACCGAACTCAGACTGCAGGCCGGCGGTGAGCTTGAAGACTCCGCCTTTGCCCTTGACGAGGCCCTCGTCGAGGTACTGCTCGCGGGAGCAGTCGGCAACGTCTTCGCCGAAGACGACGATGCGTGGGTCGCGGCGCATTTCGTCCTTGAGGCAGGCGTTGATGAGGTCGGCCATGGTGCGCTCGTGCGCGCGCTCCTGCGTGCTGGATGAAGGTGCGGGCGCGGATTGCAGTTCAGGGCGCGTGGGGTCGTAGTGTTCGGAGTAGACGTGCCTGAGGATGTCGCGCCTGTGATGCGCGGGGAGTGGCGCGTGGAGCGCATGCTCCGCGGCGAGACGGACCTCCTCGTCGACTTTCTTCTCAAGGCGGGTGATGCCATCGGCGTCGAGTATGCCTTCGCGCAGGAGAAGCATCTGCGTCTTGGAGAGCGGATCGCGGAGTGCGTCGGCGTGGCGCTCTGTTTCCGGGCGGTACAGCTTGTCGTCGTCGGAGAGCGAGTGCGAGTAAGGGCGGATGACGTGTCCGTGAATGAAGGCGGGACCATTGCCTGCGCGGCAGTGGGCGGCGGCTTCTTCGAAGGCGCGGAAGCACCCGGCTATGTCGGTGCCGTCAATTTCGGCGAAGTAGAAGTTGGGAAAGTTGTGAACGAGTCTGGAGATGCTGCCGCCGGGGGTGTTGACCTCGACGGGAACGGAGATGGCGTAGCCGTTGTCCTCGATGACGAAGATGACGGGAAGCTTTTCGTTGGAGGCGGTGTTGAGGGACTCCCAGAACTCGCCCTGCGACGTTGAGCCTTCGCCGAGAGAGACGTAAACAACCTCGTTGCCGTGAAACTGAACGTCGCGCCACTGGCGGTAGTCGCCTTCGTGTTTGGAGGCGGTTTCGGGATGGCGGGAGAAATAGCGTCCGGCCTCGGCACAGCCGACGGCGTGCAGGCACTGCGTGGAGGTAGCCGATGAGGGTGAGACGATGTGGTGCTCGGGGCTGCTCCAGTGCGAGGGCATCTGGCGGCCGCCACTGGCGGGGTCGGTTGCAGCGCCGACGGCCTGGAGGAGCAGGGCCTCGGGAGTGACGCCGAGGGCGAGCGTGAGGGCGCGGTCGCGGTAATAGGGAAAGAACCAATCGTATCCGGACTTAAGGGTGAGGCCGGCGGCGACAAGCAGGGCCTCGTGGCCAGCGCCGGAGATCTGGAAAAAGATTTTCTGCTGGTGCTTGAGGATGATCTCGCGGTCGTCGGTTCGGCGCGAGAGATACATCAGCCGATAGGCCTCAAGGAGGCGTTCAGAAGAGACGCCGACGGCGGATTTGGGGCTGGACTGCTCGCTGCTCTGCTCTTTGCCTTGTTCCCTAATGTGTTCTGCGACCGTGCTGCGGCCCATCGATACCCTCTCTGCCGGAGGTGGAATTGTTTCCGGCTTAACTCACTTTTGATTCACCAAACCCGAGCTTGGATCCTGCGTGAGCGAACTGAAGATTGTACAGCGTGAAAGGGTCGGAGCAACAGGGGTGTGCACAGACGGCAATTTGGATCGAGTTGGCGGAGCGAATTGCGTCAAGGGCCAAGGCATGTCCCGGTCAAAATCACTTCGAAATTAACCCGGTCCAGGGAGGTCATGCGCGGGCGATTTGGGCAGCGAGGTTGATGCGCGCTTCATGCGCGGGGGCAGACTGCGCGAGGCGGGTGAGCCGGAGCACAGTGATGTCGTCTTTCTGTCCGAAGGCGCAGGCGGTTTCGACGATTTCTTCCACGCTGCCAGCAGATGCAACGAGAGCAGAGACGCGGTCGAAGCCGTAGAGTTCGCCGGACTCGCTGCGAGCCTCAACGACCCCATCGGTGTAGAAGATGAGGGATTCGCCTTCGTGCAGGCGGAAGTCGAGCTCGTCGTATTCGGTGTCGGACGCGAGGCCGAGAGGCAGTGAGCCAGCGACGGGGAGCTCGTCTCCGTTGCGGAAGGGAGCGAGGTGGCCGGCGTTGGCGAGGGTCACCAGGCCATCGGGCGTGATGCGTGCTACGACGCAGGTGGCGAAGCCGCCGTCGGTGCGTCCCATTAGGCGGCGGTTGAGGCCGGCGAGGATTAGCGCGGGGCTTTGGGTGTAGTCGGCCAGCGTACGGAGGGTGCCGACGATGAGCGAGACGGTCATGGCGGCCTTGAGGCCCTTGCCGCTGACGTCGCCGAGGACGATGAGGGCGCCTCCGTTGCTGGAAGGGATGACCTGGAAGAAGTCTCCGCCGACTTCCTCGGCAGGGCGGTAGATGCTGGCGATGGCGAGACCGGGAATGGCGGGCGTGTCATCGGGGACGAGGATTTTCTGGACTTCCTGCGCAGACTTGATTTCGAGTTCGATGCGCGCCTGGCGCTGGCGCTCGAGGAACTGCTCGCGGGCGATGGTGAAGATGAGGGCAAGGAAGATGAGGGTGCTGAGGATGAAGGCAATGCCGAAGAAGTACGGGCCAATGCGGATGCCCAGATTGATTATGGTGTTGTCGATGGTCCAGTGGGTGAAGCGGATACCTTGTCCCAGGAGATTGGTGGTGCAGTTATAGAGTCCGCTCAAACAGGCTGCGATGATAAGGGGCCACAGAGTGAGATGTTTGCGGCGGGTGAGGCCGTATCCGATGATGACGAACACATAAAGAGGTGTGATGGAATATACGGCTGTGGTAACTCCATCGATCCATGGCAACGATGGCCATCCTTTGGCCCATAGGAATATAGCGACAATATCGATGGCCTGCGCGGAAAGATAGGCAGTAACCAGCCACAAGGTGACGCGGTGCCAGCGGCGGTCTTTCGCCATCCCGAAAAGGGATAGCAGAATGAACCACATCGATATGTCCTGAGTAGATTCAAGCAACTGAGTGATGAACTGGTAGGCGCTGAAGGTGAGCGCCTGGCGGAGCGCAGACATGGTCTGAAGGCCGACGAGTCCGCCACCCAAAAGATAAAGAGCAAGCCATACGTACAGACCCTGATCGCGGTCGCGGAAGTAAAGCAGCAGGCTGAGAAGGCCAGCGACCAGGATCACCGCGGAGATCAACAGATTGGGCAATCGGTGCTCGTCATTTGTGTAAGAACGGAGCACGGGGTTTGTTGCGAGTATGCGAGCGTCTCCGAGCGAGGGAGCAGCAAGGAAGCCGCCGACCTCGGAAGGATCCACAGACGACAGGGGCGCTTTCCAGACACGAAGGGCGAGAACACCGCTACCAGTGTTTTGTGGCAGGTTGTAGACGGCGCCATGGCCGGTGATCCACCAGATGGCGTGTGGCGGGAAGCCGCCATAACTGCCGATCTTTTTCCCATTCCAATAGAGGTCGTAAGCGTCTTCGACGGGCGGAATGAGAACGGCGAGGTGCTTTGTGGCAGCGGGGCCGGAGTTGTCGATGGCGATATGGCGTCGATACCATGCATAGCCTGCATAGGAAGGGTGAGTCTGCGCGCCCCAGGGTGCATCGGCAGTCATTTGCTCCCAGCCGGAGTCGTCATACGAGGGTTCGGCCCAGGCGAGGTTGTCGCCGAGGTGAAACTGCCATTTGCCGTCGAGCGGGACGGTTCCTGTGCCGGGATTTTGAACGGTGAGGGCTTGGCCGAGGGCTGGTGCGGGGACGAGGGTAGCGGCGGCAAGCAGCAGAAGAAGCGGAGTGAGCCTGGAAGGAGAGCGCAGGGTCCCTCCGAGTCGCGACCGAAGCCTGACGAGAGCACTACGTGCCATTCCGTACCGCCTTTCATAGGAAAAGCAACATCAGTAACGTCGGGGGAGCGGATGCTTGCGGATAAGCATAGCAGCAGCGGGTCACGCAAGGTTGCCGATTATGCGTCCGATGCCGTAGACTCTGCTTTCCTATGAGGCATCGAAGCAGTATTGCGCCCGGAGCGGGAGCGGGGTGAGTGGTATGTGTCACATCCGGGTTTCCAGCCATTGACCATGGTTTCTTCCGCGTGCTTTAATAGCGCGTTTTGTGTAGGTTTGCGCTTTTTGCCGGGAAGTCCGGCAGAGAGCAGAAGATAACGGGCTTTATACCCCACGGAGGCTTTTGAATGGCGTTTTTTTCTCCCGCAGCGGTTACGGAATGGCAAGCAGGCGGCGCTGCGGCAATTGGTGACCATGTGTATCTCTGGATTTCGCTCGGAACGGGCGTCCTGGGCCTGATTGCGGCGTATTTTTTCGCGCACTTTGTGCTTGGCGCAGACGCGGGAACGCCGGAGATGCAGAAGATCTCAAATGCCATCCGGCAAGGCGCAGAAGCATTTATGAAGCGGCAGTACAGCACGATTGCGATGATCGCAGTGGCGCTGGCCGTGATCCTATATATCGGATACAGGTTTTCTCCCTTTACGGCCCCGTATGCGAACAAGGTTGTGATCAGCTTTTTGATCGGAGCGCTGTGCTCGGCGCTTTCCGGCCAGACGGGGATGTGGGTTTCCATCCGGACGAACATTCGGACGGCGGCAGCGGCGCGAACGAGCATGGGCAAGGCGCTGCAGATGGCGCTGCGCGGCGGCGCGGTGACAGGCCTGGTGGTAGTGGGGCTGTCCCTGTTGGGTATCGGCGTGTTGTTCCTGGCGTTCGGAGGGTTCACGAATCCGCAGCAGACGCCGTATGAGCTGGTGGGGTTTGGATTTGGAGCGTCGCTGGTGGCGCTGTTTGCGCAACTGGGTGGCGGCATTTACACGAAGGCCGCGGACGTGGGCGCGGACCTGGTGGGCAAGGTAGAGGCGGGGATTCCGGAGGATGACCCGAGGAACCCGGCGGTGATTGCGGACCTAGTGGGCGATAACGTGGGCGACTGCGCGGGGCGCGGCGCGGACATTTTTGAGTCGACCGCGGCGGAAAATGTGGGCGCGATGATTCTGGGCGCTGCGCTGTATCCGGTGTTCGGGCTGAAGGGGATTCTGTTTCCGCTGGTGGTGCAGGCGATCAATATTGTGGCCAGCGTAGTGGGCGTGGCCATTGTGCGCAGCCGCGAGGACGAAGTCCCGATGCACGCACTAAACAGGGGTTACTACGTGACGACGCTGCTGGCGCTGGCCGGCTTTGCGGTGGCCGTCAACTTTATGCTGGCAGCGCACTGGTGGCTGCTGGGCTGCGGCGCTTGCGGGATTGTGATGTCGTTCCTGTTTGTGCGCATTACGGAGTACTACACGGAGACCCGCTTTCGCCCGGTAAAGAACATCGCGCAGGCTTCCACGACTGGGCCGGCGACGAACATTATTCAAGGGCTTGCCGTGGGCATGGAGACTCCGGCGCTGCCGGCGATCGTGATTGGCGCGGCGTTGCTGCTGAGCTACTACTTTGGCGTGCGCGGGCTGGAAGATGTATCGACGGTCTCCGATTACGCGAAGGGGATTTACGGGACAGCGATAGCGACGATGGGCATGCTGTCTTCGTCGGCGTACATCCTTGCGATGGATACGTTCGGGCCGATCACGGACAACGCGGGCGGCATTATCGAGATGAGCAACCAGCCGGATACGATCCGCGAAAAGACGGACAAGCTGGATGCGGCGGGCAACACGACGAAGGCGCTGACCAAGGGCTACGCGATCGGCTCGGCGGCGCTGGCGGCGTTCCTGCTGTTCTCGGCGTATCTGGACACGGTGCACACGATTGTGCTGAACCGGGTGTCGACATTCGGCGGCTTTGTGCCTCCACACTGGAGCTTCTCAGACGTGAACCTGGCTTCGGTGCCGGTGTTTGTAGGAGCATTGCTGGGCGCAATGCTGACGTTCCTGTTCTCATCGCTGGCGATCAAGGCAGTGGGACGCGCGGCGCAGACGGTGATTCAGGACGTACATCAGCAGTTCCGCGAGAACCCGGGCATTATGGAGGGGACATCGCAGCCGGACTACGGGCGGTGCGTACGGATTGTGACCGGCGCGGCGCTGAAGGAGATGGTGCTGCCGGGAATTCTGGTGGTGGCCATGCCGCTGGTGGTGGGACTGATCTTCCGCCACTTTGGAGGCGAGTTTGATCCCGTGGTTACTGCCGGGCCGGTACTGCGGGGCGTACCGATCAACCTGAGCGGCGCCGAGGCGGTTGCCGGGCTGCTGATGGTGGGAACGATCAGCGGGATTCTGCTGGCGATGCTGATGAACAACGGCGGCGGCGCGTGGGACAACGCAAAGAAGCTGATTGAGACCGGCATGCACGGCGGGAAACGGTCGGAAGCGCACAAAGCTGCTGTGGTCGGCGATACGGTGGGCGATCCGTTCAAGGACACAGCGGGGCCGTCACTGCACGTACTGATCAAACTGCTGGCGACGGTGACACTGGTGCTGGCTCCGCTGTTCCTGTAATCAACACGCCTCCGGTGGCCCCTTGCTGGAAGATCGCCCCGGAGGCTGTTTTATTGCCCGCAGCAGACGAACGAAGTCCGCTTGAAGGGGACTGATTCTGCTATTGTTGCTGGCAATGGCCTCAGGCTCACAAATCCCATGGCACCAAAGAAAGCTGAAGGGCTGGACGCACCTCCAGTCTGTGCCACTTGCTCGGCTGCGGCCGCTGATTATTGCCGTCTTCGTGCTCATCTCTACCTTCGGCTATCTCAACGATATCCTTGCTGGAGGAGTCTATCCCTACTCCATCCTGGTCTCAAACGTTCTCTTCAGCGGTCTCATCGCATGCGCGTGGATACTGATTCTCTCTCGCAAGCCCCTTAGTTGGCTCCTCTTGCTTATTCCGGTGCAGGGGCTCGGCCCGCTGTTCCTCGGCTGGTTAGACAAGATACTTTCGACTCACTTTCCAGCCGCGCCTGCGACGGCCGCCCTGGGAATACGCATAAGTGCGATAGGGATGATGGTTTCGATCGTGTTGTCCTATGTCTTCTTCATCATCTTCAT
>Ga0335075_10006768_pt1 | contig 17689 bp, 18 predicted proteins | sample Lox_Sample_24_FD_206723 | JGI IMG/M metagenome (GOLD analysis project Ga0335075, IMG submission 206723) | Soil microbial communities from Loxahatchee National Wildlife Refuge, Florida, United States - Lox_Sample_2.4 | ecosystem: Environmental > Terrestrial > Soil > Wetlands | place: USA...
CTCGCTCAACCGGGAGGATTTGTTCATGAATGTCGCCACCATCCGTCTTTCCGACCAGTCGGCCCCGCTGACGGCCTCGAGCTCCCTCCTCGGTACCTCGGCAGTCATGCAGGAAGTGTTCCGGCTGATCGAGCGGGTGGGCCCGACGGAGGCGAGCGTGCTGCTCACCGGCGAGAGCGGCTCCGGCAAGGAGCTCGCGGCGCGCTCCATTCACGATCAGAGCCAGCGCTGCGGCGGTCCTTTCATCGCCATCAACTGCGGCGCGATACCGGCGGGCCTGATCGAGGCCGAGCTGTTCGGATTCGAGAAGGGCAGCTTCACCGGCGCGGTGCGCAGCCATGCCGGCGTGTTCGAGCGGGCGAACGGTGGAACGCTGCTGCTCGACGAGATCACCGAGATGCCGCTCGACATGCAGATCCGGCTGCTGCGGGTGCTCGAGACCAAGATGTTCTATCGGGTCGGCGCCAGCGCCGAGCTGTCCACGGACGTGCGCGTCGTTGCGGCGACCAATCGCTGCCCGCTGCAGGCCGTGCAGAGCGGGCAGCTGCGCGAGGATTTGCTGTATCGCCTGGCGGTATTTCCCATCGACCTGCCGCCGCTGCGCAATCGGGGCGACGACGTCGACCTGCTGGCCGAGCATTTCCTCGCCGACCTGAACGCCCAGGCCGGCACCGAGAAGCGCTTCACGGCGCTCTCGCGCGTCACGCTCAAGCAGCACGCCTGGCCGGGCAACGTGCGCGAGCTCAAGAATTGCGTGGAGCGCGCATTCATCCTCGGCGACCAGTGGCTCGAGCTCGCGCCGCTCATCCAGAATGCGGCACCGAACAAAGACGCCGATCCGGCCGATGATCGCGAGCGTCTCGATATTCGGGTAGGCTCGCGCATCTACGACATGGAGAGATCGTTGATAGAGGCCACGCTCGATTATTTCCAGGGGAACAAGCGCCGCGCGGCCGATGCCCTCGGCTGCAGCCTGAAGACGCTGTACAACAAGCTCAACAGCTACGCCCAAAGACGCGCGAGCGGTTACGCGCAGGGGCGCGTGAACGGCTATTCGCAGAGCCACGAGTGCACAAGCAGCTAAACCCGGCAACAGGGGAGAGGTAGGAACGTGTCACGAGTATTGATCGCTGACGATCATGCGGTAGTTCGAGCGGGCTTCAAGCAATTCCTGGAAGCGGACCCCACCATCAACGCGGTCGGCGAGGCGGCGAGCGGCAACGAGACGCTCGACCTGCTGCGCAAGCAGGACTGGGATCTGGTGCTGCTCGACATTCACATGCCCGACCGCAGCGGCCTCGACATCTTGAGGCACATCCAGACCGGGCATCCCGCCGTGCGCGTGCTGGTCATGAGCGGTCTGCCCGAGCAGCAGTACGCCGTCAACGTGCTGCGCGCCGGGGCGAGCGGCTACCTGTCGAAGGACAGCGCCCCCGAAGAGCTCATGAAGGCGGTGCGCACGGTGCTGTCGGGTCGGCGCTACGTGAGCGCCGCGCTGGCCGAGATCCTGGTGGCCGATCTCGACGGAGATCCCGACAAGCCGCTGCATGCGCGCCTGTCGACGCGTGAGTTCCAGATCTTCTGCAAGCTGGCGGCCGGGCGCGGCGTGTCCGACATCGCCAACGAGCTCAGCCTGAGCGTCAAGACCGTGAGCACCTATCGAAGCCGGATCCTGGAGAAGATGAGCTTCAACGCGAATGCGGACATAACGTCGTACGCGCTGCGCAATGGTCTTATACAATAATCTTCGAGTGTGAGAATCCACCTACAAGACGACCGGCGGCCCGACGGTAACCGGGTGCCGCGCTCCGGCAGTACCATCGATGGACCGTGTCTCCAAACAACGCCGAAAGTGCCGCGATGCCCAATGGACTGAGAGTCCTGCTAGTCGAAGATTCCAAAGTCCTCACGGAGCGCTTGACCGAGGCGATCCGGCAGATTCCCGATGTGGAGCTGATCGGCACGGCGGATACCGAGGCGGGCGCCCTGGCCGCGGTCAAGCGCGACGCCGTGGACGTGATCATCCTCGATCTGCACTTGAAGCAGGGGACGGGCTTCGGCGTGATGCGCGCGCTCGCCACCACGCAGATGAAGCCGCGCATCATCGTCCTCACCAACTACGATCTGCCCGAGTACAAGAACGCGGCGATCGCGCTCGGCGCGACGCATTTCCTCGACAAGGCGCGCGACTATGGGCGCCTTCCCGAAGTGCTGCACGAGATCTGCGAGGCGCACGTTTCCAAGCACTGATCGGCTGAGTCGGCGCGCGCCGACAGCCCCGCGGGATGCCGCGGAAATGCCGCGTAATGTCTACTCGCGCGGCGGCAAATTCTACATGCGGCCGCCGTCCTCGCCGCGCGCTTGCACGGCTTTTTCCCGGTAAATATCGCTCCCGCGCGTTGGCACGCGGCTTGCTCCTTCTGCTCATCGGCCGGCTGCCTCCCGCACGGGCGCGCGCTGCAAGGTCGGCATCATCACTCGACAGGAGAAGCGGACAATGACATCTCAACGATTGCTGAAATGCGCGGCAGCCGGCGCCGCGCTCACGCTGGCGCTCGCGGCATGCGCCGCGAGTCCCATTCCGAACGAGAGGATCGCGGTCGCGCAAGCCTCCGTGCAGCACGCCGAGCAGGCCGGCGCGCAGCAGTTTGCGCCGGTCGAGCTGGCGACGGCGCGCGACAAGCTCGAGCGTGCGCAGAAGGCCGCGGCGGATCACGATGCGCAGCCGGCCACGAACCTGGCCGAGCAGGCCAACGTCGACGCCGAGGTGGCGGAGGCGACGGCGCAGGAACACAAGTCGCACCAGGCCGAGATCGAGCTGCAGGAGAGCCTGCAGGCGCTGCGCCAGGAAGCGGCGCGCACGCAGCTCCCGCCCCCGCCGGTGGCACCGGCCGCTGCGCCCGCTCCACAACCACCCACGCAATGAGGTGACCCATGAACATCAAACTCTTGACGGTCCCGGGGCTCGCTCTGGTGCTCGGCGCCTGTGTCAGCGCGCCTCGGCCGAACGCCGCGCTCGCGGCGGCGAGCGCGCAGGTGTCCGCCGCCGAGGCCGACCCGGACGTTGCGAAATACGATCCGCTCGATCTGCAGGCCGCGCAGCAGGATCTGCAGGCCGCGCAGACGGCGGCGAACCGGGGCAAGGAAGATCAGGTGGCGCAACCCGCGTACATGGCGACCCAGACCGCGCGTCTCGCCGAGGCGCGCGCGGCAACGAAGGCCGATCAGGCGCGCGTGGCGCAGGGCACCCGGGAGCGTGACCGCATCGAGCTCGCGGCGCGCGCCCGCGAGACCAATGTCGCGCTCGCCCAGCGCAACGAGGCGGCCGCGCAAGCCGCGCAGCTGCAGGCGCAGGTCGCCGAGCTCAAGGCCAAGGAAACGAACCGCGGTCTGGTGCTGACCCTCGGCGATGTGCTGTTCGATACCGGCAAGGCGAGCTTGAATCCGGGGGCCGCGCTCAACCTCGACCGGCTGGCGACGTTCTTGCAGCAGCATCCCGAGCGGCGCGTGGAGATCGACGGCTTCACCGACAGCGTCGGCCCGGACGCCTATAATCAAGAGCTGTCGGAGGAGCGCGCCGAATCGGTCAAGGCGGCGCTCGTGGCACGCGGCATCGACCCCTCGCGCGTGACCACGGAGGGCTACGGCAAGTCCTTTCCGGTGGCGAGCAACAATGACTCGGCGGGCCGCCAGCTGAACCGGCGCGTGGAGGTGGTGATCGGCAACGGCAACGGTCCCATTGCCCCGCGCAGCAGCGCCGGTTCCTAGCCCAGCCGTTTCGTGCAACAATGATGCGGCCGGGCAGCGCGCGCGCAGCGCGCCGCCCGGTCGCGTTGCCTCACAAGAATTTTCTACCAGGAGACTCACATGGCAACCACGTTCGATCCCTATGGGGAAGAGCTCGGCGCGTCGGGGCAACGCTTGAAGGAGGACGCGGGCCGCGCCGCCGGCGAGATCAAGCACGTCGCGGCGGATGAGATCAAGAATCTGATCGCCGACGTCGAAGAGCTGGTCGCGCGCATCGCCGATCTGAATGATGCGGAGATCGTCGGCGTTCGCGACAAGGTCCTGTCGACGGTGAGCGCCGCGAAGGAGAGCCTCGCCACGGGCGCCGACACCGTCAAGCGTCAGGCGCAGAGGGCCATCAGCGGCGCGGACGGTTACGTACGCGAGAGCCCCTGGGTCGCCGTCGGCCTGGCGGCATTGGTGGGGGCGGTGGCCGGCATCCTGGTCGCACGCCGCTCCTAAAGGCCCTGGCGATGCGGGTGCTGTGGTTACTGCCCAGGGCGGCGCCTGCACTGCTGCGTCACATCGCGGCGTATTTCGAGCTCGCCGCCTACGATCTGGAGCAGTCGCAGCGCGACCTCACCGTCAACCTCATCGCCTCGGCCGTGGTCGGCGTGGGCTTGTTCTTCGCCGTGCTGATGGGCTGCGTCGTGATCGTCGCGCTCACCTGGGATACGCCGCATCGGGTGGCGGCGGTGGCCTGGACGGGCGCCGGGTTCGCCGCCATCGCGGTCATCGCGATCATCTATCGAGCGCGGGCCATCAAGGCGCAGGCGCCGTTTCTCGCCTGCGTGCGGCGGGAATGGCAGGAGGACCTGCTGCTCCTCGAGCACATTCTCTCGGATCATCAGGATCGGTCATGAGGCGCCGCGCATGAATGCGCGCGATCAGGCGGCACGCGATGCCATTCTGGCGCGGCTCGCCGAGTCGCGCACCGAGATCCGGCGTCTGCTCGAGCCGCGACCCGAGGACGCCGACACGCCGGCGGGGGCCGGTTCGGCCCAGGCCGACGGCGACTTCCCGCGCAGCCGCACCATGCGCATGCTGCTGAGCGGCCGCGGACTGGGGGCTCTGGGCGCGACGGCGGCGGGGCTGCTGATCGCGCGGCCGGGACTGGTCTGGCGCTTCATTCGCATGCTCCCGGCCGGTGCCGTGATGCGTCTGCTCGTGGCACGCCTCGCCGCCTCGCTGCGCGAGCGCGACGCCTCGCGACGCTGATCCGCGCCTCGCGGTTGCCCGCTCAGCCGAGCGTGATGCGCGCGTAGTGGTAGGAGCCGTCGTCCGCGAGCGCGATGTCGCACGGCGATACGCCGATGTCGCGGCCGTCGAAGGAGGCGCGGATGATCCCGCGGCACACCCCGTGCGGGTTCTCCACGGCGATTCGATAACGCGACGAGCCGTGCTTGTAGGTCACCTCGAATCCCGGCCAGGTGCGCGGTATGCAGGGATTGACGCGCAGCACCGACCCGCGCAGATTGATGCCGAGGATGCCTTCGATCGCAGTGCGGTACATCCAGCCGGCGGAGCCCGTGTACCAGGTCCAGCCGCCGCGGCCGATATGCGCGGGGGCGGAATATACGTCCGCGCACACCACATAGGGCTCGACCTTGTAGCGGTGAATGGCCGCCCGCGTGCTCGCATGGTTGACGGGATTGATCAGCGAGTAAAGCTCCCCGGCGCGATCGCCGTCGCCGAGCAGCGCAAAGGCGAGGGCGCACCACGTGGCGGCGTGCGTGTACTGGCCGCCGTTCTCCCGCAGCCCCGGCGGATACGCCTTGATGTAGCCCGGGTCGTGCGGCGTGCGGTCGAACGGCGGTGTGAACAGCTGCACCAGGCCCTCGGTGCGGCTCACCAGCTGTGCGTTGACGGCGGACATGGCGCGCGCCGCGCGCGCCGGCGGCGCCCCGCCGGAGATGACCGCCCAGGATTGGGCCACCGAATCGATGCGGCATTCATCGCTCGATACCGATCCGAGCGGAGTGCCGTCGTCGAAGTATCCGCGCCGGTACCAGTCGCCGTCCCAGGCCTCGCGCTCGATCGCCTGCTGCAAGGCAAAGGCATGCTTGCGCCACAGAGCCGCCCGCTCGGCATCGCCGCGCCGTTCGGCGAGCGGCGCAAACCGCAGCAGCGCCGCGTGCAGGAACCAGGCGAGCCAGACGCTCTCGCCCTGTCCGCCGGCGCCCACGCGATTCATGCCGTCGTTCCAATCGCCCGTGCCGAACAGCGGCAGACCGTGCGAGCCGATCGCGAGGCTCGAGTCGAGGGCGAGCGCGCAGTGCGCGTAAAGCGGCTCCGTGTCGGGCGTGGCCTTCGCGGCGGCGAACAGCTCCTGCTGTCCCGCGGCGAGGGGACCGCCCTCGAGATACGCGACCGGCGCATCGAGCAGAGCGAAGTCCTCGGTGACCTCGAGGTAATGCGCCACCACGTACGGCAGCCAGATGCGATCGTCGCTGACCCGCGTCTTGATGCCCTGATCGGTGACCGGAAGCCACCAGTGCTGCACGTCGCCCGCGCGGAACTGGCGCGCGGCCGCCCGCAGGATGTGCTCGCGCGCGACCTGCGGCCGCGCGACGCAGATCGCCATCGCGTCCTGCAGCTGATCGCGGTACCCCCAGGCGCCGCTCGACTGGTAGAACGCGGTTCGCGCCCACAGCCGGCAGGCGAGCGTCTGGTAGAGGAGCCAGCCGTTCAGCAGCACGTCCATGGATCGATCCGGCGTCTTCACCTGAACCGCGCCCAGGGTCTGGTCCCAGAATTCGCTCACCGCCTTCAGACAGGCGCCGAGGTCGAGATCGCGGTAGCGCTCGAGCAGCGCGAGCGCCGCGCTTCGCGTCGCCTCCTCGCCCAGCAACGAGACGATCTCGATCTCCTCGCCCGGACGCAGGCTGACGCGGGTCTGCAGCGCGCCGCACGGATCGAGTCCCCCGCCGACGCGGTCGGACAGCGGATCCGGGCGCAGCAGAGCGGCGGGCTCGGCGAGCGATCCGCAGGCGCCCAGGAATTCGGCGCGATCGCCCGAGGCGCTCAGCTGCCGCCCGCTCATGTCCAGGAACGCGACGCGCCCCGGGAAATCGACGCTCCAGGGATTGCGCGCGAGCAGCGCGCGGGTGGTGGAATCGATCTCCGTGATGATGAACGGGGCAGTGCGGCTGCGCTGGCTTCCGAGCACCCACTCCACGTAGTGCGTGATCGACAGCTGCCGCACGCCGGCGGAGCGGTTGCCGATCTTCAGGCGCGCAATCTTGATCGGGTCGCCGAGCGGCACGAAGGTGAGCAGCTCGACCGCGATCCCGCGCGAGGCGTGCTGAAACCGCGTGTAGCCATGGCCATGACTGATGACGAAGCTGGCGCCGGGCTCACGGATCGGCAGCGGCGTCGCGCTCCACAGATCGCCGCTGTCCTGATCGCGCAGGTAGATGACCTCGGCGGGCGGGTTGCTCACCGGATCGTTGGACCAGGGCGTGAGCTGGTTCTGCTGCGCATTCGAGGACCAGGTGCTGCCGAGGCCGTCGGCCGACACCAGGCAGCCGAACTCGGGATTGGCGATCACGTTGCTCCACGGTGCCGGGGTCCACTCGCCCTCCTTGAGCACCGTGACGTATTCGCGTGCGGCGGCGTCGAAGCCGCCGAAGCCATTGAAGAACTCGAGCGGCGCAGCGGCGCGCGTGACGTCGACCGGCGCGGCCGCATCCCGGTTGTGCAGGCGGGGGCGCGGCGCCGCCGGCGCCTTGCGCAGGCGCGCGAGCTGCTCGCCGAGCGCGCCCTGCCGCGCTCGAAAAATCGCTCGCGCCGCCGTCTCGAGGAGATTGCGGGCGGCGGCGGGCAAGGCAGCGCCGCGCAGCAGGAACACGCCGCCGCGCGTGCCGTGCGCGGCGGCACGGCCGCGCGAATCGTTGCTCGCGGTATCCAGCGCGGCCTGCAGCTGGTCCGCCTCGGCGGCCGAGGCATCGTTCAGGATGAGCAGATCCACCGCGAGGCCCTTGGTGCGCCAGTAGCGGTGCGCATGCAGCAGGCGCTCGATCAGCGCGAGGCCGCCCTCGTCGTCGAGCTGTGCGAGCACGATGGGCAGATCCCCCGAGATCCCCGACGCCCAGAGCACCGCCGGTCCGGACCGGTTTGCGCAGAGAATCTGCGGCGGGGCGCGCAGCGATGCATCGGCGTACAGCGCGTGCGCCGCGATGCGCTGGAACAGCTGCGCCTCCTGCGGCTCGAGCCCGAGCTCGCGCAGCTGCGTCTGTGCCTGGACCGCGGCGCAACTGCGCACGCGCTCGTAGGCGCCCGCCTCCCGATGCTTCTCGGCCGAAGCGAGCGCCTGTGCGCGGCTTCCCGCAACACCGGTCCAGAACGCGATCCGGGCGGTCGCGCCCGGCGCGATGCGCATCCGGCGCCGCAATGCGAGCACCGGATCCAGCACCGTTCCCGCGGTATCCGACAGGGTGCGCGCCTCGACGATGGACACGGCATTGCGTAGATCGCAGCCGCGGCCGAGGAATCGCGCGCGGTCGGTCTCGAATTGCAGCGCGCCGCTCGCCTCGCCGTCGAGAACGCCGATGTGATAGAGCCACAGCCGGGGCTCGCCGGGATCGCGGGGGCGCCGCGTCGCGAGCAGAGTGCCGCCGCCATCCGCGGCGAACTCGGTCTGCACGAACATCTTGGAGAACGCCGGGTGCGCGGCATCCGCGGCGGGGTTGGCGAGCACCACCTCCGCATAGGTGGTCACCTCGATCTCGCGGCTGCTGCGTCCCGTGTTGGTCAACGACACGCGACGCACTTCGGCGTCGTCCTCGGGCGACACCAGGATGTCGGTGGCCGTGATGATCGGGCCGTCGGTGCGCACGATCCGCGCACGCTCCTCGGAGAACTCCACCTCGTAGCGGTCGGGCTCGCGGCCGGCCGGCTGGTACCCCGCCGACCACACCTGCCCGTTGGCGACGTCGCGCAAGAACAGGTAGGCCCCGTACGGATCGCAGGTCGGATCCTCGCGCCAGCGCGTGAGCGCGACCTCGCGCCAGCGGCTGTAGCCGGAGCCGGCGGCGGTGATCATGACCGAATACTCGCCGTTGGCGAGCACGTGAGCTCGCGGCGGCCGCTCGTCCCAGGTCGGATCGGAATTCATTGATTGAGGCGCCAGATGCTGAAGTTCAAAGCCATCGCGAACGTCACCCAGCCCAGGTACGGCGCCAGCATCAGCGCCGCCGGCGCACGCACGGCGATGAACTCGCGCATGGTCCAGGCGACGGTGAGCCAGAGCGCGACCGCCGTGAACAGGCCCGCTCCGGCGTTGTGCGTCCCGAAGAACAGGGGGGCCCAGGCGGCGTTGAGCAGCAGCTGCGCGAAATACGCGCCGAGCGCGGCCCGGTGCCGCTTGTGATAGCGCTCGCGCGACACCAGCCACGCCGCGCCTCCCATGAGACAGTAGAGCGCGGCCCACAGCGGCGCGAGCCAGTACGCGGGCGCGACCCAGGGCGGCTTCGCGAGCGCAGCGTACCAGGCCGCGGCGGCGGCGGAGCGCGCCGGTGAGAACAGATACCCGACCAGCCCCGCGGCCAGCGCGAGGCCGATGAACAGCACCAGCGTGAACCAGTTCGGCCGCGCGTTTCGGCCGCGATAGCTGGTGGCGCTCTCGATCGGGATCCTCATTTGAGCTGCCACTTGAGCGAGCGATACCAGGCCAGCGCCGCCAGCGCCGCGCCCAGCTGCAGCCAGCCGAACCAGCGGTAGTGAGCGGCCGCGGCCAGCCAGAGCAATCCCGACAGCCACAGCACCGAGGCGCCGAGCGCGACGTCGCGGCGCGTGGCCGTGTGGCGCAGCTCGCGGCGCAGCTCCGCGATGCCCGCGTTCTGCACGCGCCAGCGGAAGCGGTCCTCGGACGCCTCGCGCACGGCGGTGTGGAACAGGTGCGGCAGCTGCTTGAGGGCCTCCACCGTGTCCGGCAGCTGCTCGCGCACGCGCTTGAGCACGGCGCGCACGCTCATGCGCTCGCGCATCCACTGGCGCAAGATGGGCTGAGCGGTTTTCCACAGGTCCAGATCCGGGTACAGCTGCCGCCCCAGCCCCTCGATGTTGAGCAGCGTCTTTTGCAGCAGCACGAGCTGGGGCTGCACCTGCATGTCGAAGCGGCGCGCGATCTCGAACAGCCGCAGCAGCACCTGCGCGAACGAGATCTCCTTCAGCGGCTTGTGGAAGATGGGCTCGCACACCGTGCGCACCGCGGACTCGAGCTCGTCCACGCGCACCGATGCCGGGACCCAGCCCGACTCCAGATGCAGCGCCGCGACCCGTGCGTAGTCGCGCTCGAAGAACGCCAGGAAGTTCGCCGCCAGATAGTGCTGATCGCGCGGCTGCAGGGTGCCGACGATGCCGAAATCGACCGCCGCATAGCGGGGATTCTGCGGATCCTCGGTCTGCACGAAGATGTTGCCCGGGTGCATGTCCGCATGAAAGAAGTTGTGCCGGAAGACCTGGGTGAAGAAGATCTCGACGCCGTTCTCGGCGAGCCGCGCGATGTTGGTGCCGCGTGCGCGCAGCTCATCGACGCGGCTCACGATGATGCCGTGGATCCGCTCCATCACCATGACGTTGCTGCGGCAATAGTCCCAGTACACCGCCGGAACGTACAGCAGGGTCGAGCCGGCGAAGTTGCGCTTCAGCTGCGCCGCGTTCCCGGCCTCGCGCATCAGATCGAGCTCATCGAGGATGGTCTTGCGGTATTCCTCGACCAGCTCGAGCGGCCGCAGCCGCCGCGCCTGCTCCCAGTACTCGTCGGCGAGCATGGCGAGCGCGCGCAGCACCTCCAGATCGCGCTCGATCACCTGATGCATGCCGGGACGCAGGATCTTGACGACCACTTCCTCGCCGCTCTCGAGCCTCGCCGCATGCACCTGGGCGATGGACGCGGCGGCGAGCGGCTCGGCCTCGAAGGTCGCGAAGACCTCGGCGAGCGGGCGCCCGAACGCCTGCTCGATGGCGGCCACCGCCGCCGCGCTCGGGAACGGGGGGACGCGATCCTGCAGCTTCGCGAGCTCATCGGCGATGTCCACCGGCAGCAGATCGCGGCGCGTCGACACGGCCTGTCCGAACTTCACGAAGATCGGACCCAGCTCCTCGAGCGCGAGGCGCAGCCGCTCCCCGCGCGTCGCCCCGGCGCTGCGCTGAAACCAGGTCCAGGGAGACAGATAGAACAGGAAGCGGAACGGGCGGTACAGGTGCGTGGCGCGCACGAAATCGTCGAGGCCGTGGCGCACCAGGGCGCGGTGGATCTCGAGCAGGCGGGCGGCGATGCGCAGCCGCATCAGGGAGCGTCCTTCAGCCGCTGCTCGACCCGCGCCAGCCGCGCCTCGACCCGGTCGGCGGTCTCGCGCAGCACGTCGACCGCTTCCAGGAACTCCTCGATCTCGGGCCGGCTCGCCAGGTCGCGGCTCTCCTCCTGCAGGTACTCGCTGACATTCTGGGCGGCCGTGCGTGTGGCTCTGCGCACCCACGACAGCGCCGCGCGCGCGGCGACCGACAGGCGCCGTGCCGGCAGGTCGCCGATGATCCGCGACAGCTCCTCCTCCCCATCGGGACGCGCGAGCGAGAACAGCGTGCGGTAGCCTGCCGCGATCTCGGCATCACCGCTGATCTCGAGCCGCTCGCCGCCTCTCGGGCGCTCGCGCCGTGCGCCGGCGAGCTCGAGCAATGCCAGGACGGAGCCGCTGATGCGCGCATCCGCAGCGCCATCCGCGCCGCCCGTGAGCATCAGCTTGCCGGCGCACACCGCCGCGCGCAGGGGCGGCAATCCCTCGATGTGCATGGCGAGGGAGGTGGACTCCAGCCGCGCCGCCGCCGCGCCCGCCTTGATCGACTGGCCGATGCCGCGGTTGAGCACGGATTCGACGGCCGCAAGCCAGGCGGGAGTGGCCGGCATGCTAGATCTTGTAGCCGCGATGCACGGCGACGATGCCGCCCGTCAGATTGTGGTAGCGGGTCTGCGAGAATCGCGCCTCGGCGAGCAGCGCGAGCAGCGCCTCCTGGTCCGGGTGCATGCGAATCGACTCGGCCAGGTAGCGGTAGCTCGCGGCGTCCTTGGCCACCCACTGGCCCAGCCGCGGCAGCACCTTGAAGGAATAGGCGTCATAGAGCGGCTTCAGTCCGGGCGCCACGGGTGTCGAGAATTCCAGCACCAGGAGCTGCCCGCCGACTTTCAGCACGCGGTGCATGGAGCGCAGCGCCGCGGCCTTGTCGGTCACGTTGCGCAGCCCGAAACCGATGGTGAGGCAATCGAAGGAGCCGTCGGCGAACGGCAATCGCTCCGCATCCGCGAGCAGGCAGTGGACGTTGCCCGCAAATCCCGCGTCCAGCAGCCGGTCACGTCCGGCGTCGAGCATCTCGCGGTTGACGTCCGACAGCACCACCAGTCCGCTCTTGCCGACCTGCCGTGCAAGTCCGATGGCCAGATCGCCGGTGCCGCCGGCCACATCCAGCGCGCGCTGTCCGGGCCTGAGGCCCGTGAGCGAGAGCGCGAACTGCTTCCACAGCCGGTGCACGCCGAGCGACATCAGGTCGTTCATGAGGTCGTACTTGCCGGCCACGGAGCTGAACACGGCGCGCACCCGCTCGGCCTTCTGCGCCCAGGGCACTTTCTCGAATCCGAAGTCGACCGGGCGGTCGGAGGTCTTCATAAGGCTCCTTTGCCGGTAGCCCCAGAACGGTCTCCCGGTCTACCAAGACCGTCGATTTTTTCACGATTTGATCAAATAAGAAATTGCGCGCCGGGTCCCTGCGCCATACCCGGACCTTGCGCCAGATCCGCGCCGCGCCCGCGCCGCACGCTGTGCCCGCGGCGTTTCAGGGCTTGCGCACGATGCCTGCTTCGGCGCAGCGCTGCAAATAGCGCGCCCATTTCGCGCGCTGAGCGGTGCCGAGCTCGTGCAGCACGCTCCATGAGTACAGCCCGGTGTTGTGCCCGTCGTCGAAATGCAGGCGCAGGGCGTAATTGCCGACCGGCTCGATGTGCTCGATGGTCACGTCCTGCTTGCCGGTCTGCAGCACGCCCTCGCCTGCGCCATGGCCGGTGACCTCGGCCGAGGGGGAGAACACGCGCAGGTACTCGAACGGCAGCTCGAAGTGCGCGCCGTCGTCGAAGCGTACCTCGAGGATGCGCGATCGCGTGCGCAGCTTGATCTCGGTGGGCTGCGCCGTGCGGCTCACAGGATGTACCGCGACAGATCCTGGTCGCGCGCCAGCTCGCCGAGATTGCCCTCGACGTAGCTTCGGTCCACGACGATGCGCGAGCCGCTGCGGTCCGCGGCATCGAAGGACACGGTCTCCAGCAGACGCTCCATGACCGTGTGCAGCCGCCGTGCGCCGATGTTCTCGGTCTTCTGATTCACTTCGAACGCCACCTCGGCGAGACGCTGCACCCCCGAAGCCTCGAACGCCAGCTCGACCCCCTCGGTCGCGAGCAGCGCCGAGTACTGGCGGCACAACGAAGCGTCGGGCTCGGTGAGGATGCGCACGAAATCCTCGACCACCAGCGGCTCGAGCTCGACGCGGATCGGCAGGCGGCCCTGCAGCTCCGGGATCAGATCGGAGGGCTTGGACATGTGAAAGGCGCCCGAGGCGATGAACAGCACGTGATCCGTCTTGACCGTGCCGTACTTGGTGTTGACGGTGCACCCCTCCACCAGCGGCAACAGGTCGCGCTGCACGCCCTCGCGCGAGACGTCCGCGCCGGCGGTTTCCTGACGGCGTGCGATCTTGTCGATCTCGTCGATGAACACGATGCCGTTCTGCTCGGCATTCTCCACCGCGCGCACCTTGAGCTCCTCTTCGTTGATCATCTTCGCGGCCTCTTCGTCGACCAGCAGCTTCAGCGCCTCCTTGATCTTGAGCTTGCGCGTGCGCGTCTTGCCGCCGCCCAGACTCTGGAACATCCCCTGCAATTGCTGCGTCATCTCCTCCATGCCGGGAGGAGCCATGATCTCGACGCCGACCGGCACGGCGCGCACCTCGATCTCGACCTCGCGGTCGTCCAGGTCGTGCTCGCGCAGCATCTTGCGGAATCGCTGGCGCGTCTCCCCGTCGCGCGGCCCGTCGCGCGGCGCCGGATCGGCGGCGAATCCGGCGTGGGCTCTCGGCAGCAGTACCTCGAGAATCCGGTCCTCGGCCGCGTCGGCGGCCCGCGGACGCACCTTCGAGATCTCCTCTTCTCGCGTCATTTTGACGGAGATCTCCACGAGATCACGCACGATCGAGTCCACTTCCCGCCCGACATAGCCCACTTCCGTGAACTTCGTGGCTTCCACCTTGAGAAACGGCGCCTTGGCGAGACGGGCGAGCCGGCGCGCGATCTCGGTCTTGCCGACCCCGGTGGGACCGATCATCAGGATGTTCTTCGGGGTGATCTCCGGACGCAGGCTGGCGGCGACCTGGCCGCGCCGCCAGCGATTGCGCAGGGCGATCGCCACCGCCCGCTTGGCGGCCTTCTGCCCGACGATGTGCTTGTCCAGCTCCTCGACGATCTCACGCGGCGTCATCTGCGACATCGGGCCTAGAGCTCCTCCACGGTCAGATTGCGGTTGGTGTAGATGCAGATGTCGGCCGCGATATTGAGCGCACGCTCCACGATCTCGCGCGCCGGCAGCTGGGTCGTCTCGAGGAGCGCCTGGGCCGCGGCCTGCGCGTAGCCGCCGCCCGAGCCGATCGCGATCAAGTCGTGCTCGGGCTCGATCACATCGCCGTTGCCCGAGATGACGTAGGTGCTCTCTTTGTCCGCGACACACAGCAGCGCCTCGAGCCTGCGCAGGCTGCGGTCGCTGCGCCAGTCCTTGGCGAGCTCGATCGCCGCCCGGGTGAGATTGCCGAATTTCTCCAGCTTGCCCTCGAAGCGTTCGAACAGGGTGAACGCATCGGCGGTGCCGCCCGCAAATCCCGCCAGCACCTTGCCGTCGAAAAGCCGGCGCACCTTGCGGGCATTGCCCTTCATCACGCTTTGCCCGAGCGTCACCTGGCCATCGCCGCCGACCGCGACGCGCCCGGCGCGCCGCACCGCCAGGATGGTCGTGCCATGAATTTGCGCGGGATCGTACTGCATGGAACCTCTGTCAGTGGGGGTGCGCGCGCACCCTTTCAAGCGGGGCGTCGGCGGCGCGCGCGCGGATGCGAGGCGTCGTACACCTTGGCCAGGTGCTGGAAGTTGAGATGCGTGTAGATCTGAGTGCTGCCGATATCGGCATGGCCCATCAATTCCTGCACGCCGCGCAGGTTCCCGCTCGACTCGAGCAAGTGCGTCGCGAAGGAATGGCGAAACATGTGCGGATGGACGTGCACGCCCAGACCCTGGCGCCGCGCCCACAGGCCCACTCGCAGCTGTATGGCGCGCGCGGACAGCCGCCGTCCGCTGCGGCCTATGAATACCGACCCGTCGGCGAGGGTGCCTGCGCCCGCCGCGCCCCCGCGGGCTTCACGCAGCAGCGCAGCCCGCTGCTTGAGCCATTGTCGCAAGGCGTCGATCGCGTATCGGCCGACCGGCACGATGCGGGTTTTGCTGCCCTTGCCGAGCACGCGCACGGTACGATCCTTGAGGTCGATGTCGGCGAGCTTAAGGCTCACGAGCTCCGCGAGGCGCAGGCCGGAGGAGTAGAAGAGCTCCATGATGGCCTTGTCGCGCACCGAGAGTCCCTCATCGCCCCGCACCGCCAGCAGGCGACCCATCTGGTCGGCATCGAGGGTCGTCGGAAGACGCTTCTTGAGCTTGGGCGCGCGCACCTGCCGCGCCGGATTCACCGCGGCGCACCCCTCGCGCAGCAGGAAGTCGTAAAAGGTGCGCAGCCCCGACAGACGGCGCTGGACGCTGCGCGCCGCGAGCCCGCGCGCGTGCGATGCCGCTGCAAAAGTGCGCACCCGCGCCGTGTCCACCTCGTTCCAGCGCGCGATGGCGCGCGCATCGCAGAACTCGCGCAAGGCCGCCACGTCGCGCAGATAGCTCGCGACGGTATGCGCGCTCATGCGCCGCTCGTGCTCGAGATGGGAGGCGAAGCGCTCGACCCATGCTGACTCCGCCGGATGCACGCGCCGCCCGCGTCTCTCAGCGCGTCAGCGCTTGTGCGGCGAGCTCGCCGATGCGCGTCAGGAACTCGGTGCTCATGCCCGGATGGAAGCGCTCCGCATCGCTCGCGCCGATGGCCAGTATTCCCAGGGCACCCTTGGCGCCGAGCGGCGTGAGCGCCACCGAGCCGATCTCGATCGAGTCCTTGCCGAACAACAGGTCGCGCTGCAGATCGCGAATCTGTCCGCAGCGAGGCTTGCCCGATTGCAGGAGCGATTCGAAGGTCTTCATCGCCGCATCGGCGGCATCGATGGCCCTGAGGAAGCGGCCCGGCGGAATGTCGAGCGTTCGGGCCTGCTCGAGAAACAACACCAGCACCGAGTTGCGCGCATCGAAGTCCTCGCGCAGGCTGGCCTCGAGGGCGGCGACCGTCTCGGCCAGCGTGTGCGCGCGGATGAGGCGCTGGCTCAGCCGGTGAATCCGGTCGGCCAGCGCGTCGTTGGCGCGCGCCACATCCACCAGCTCCTTGAGCTTGCGCTCCAGGGACTGATTGCGCTCGCGCAGAACCTCCACCTGCCGCTCGACCAGGCTCACCGTGGATCCGGCGTCGCGCAGATGCGGCAGGCGCAGCTTTCCGAGCAGGGCGCCGTTGCGCTCGAAGAAATCCGGACAGGCCTGCAGATATTCCGCGACGCTCGCATCGTTGATGGCGGGCTGCTTGATGCCGCGCGCTTGACCCGTTGTCATTGTTCAAAGCTCCCGATGATGTCTCGTTGAAGGTCCGTGGCTCGAAGCTCGATTGTGTCTCAAAAGTCGACCACGCCGCTGAAAGCCGTCACCGCCGGTCCGGTGAGCCACACCGGCTCGCCCGGGCCCGCCCAGGAAACACGGGCGGTGCCGCCCGGCAGATCCACCCGCACATCCGCCTCCAGAAGCCCGCGCCGCCGCCCGACGGCGACCGCCGCGCAGGCACCCGTGCCGCATGCCAGGGTCTCGCCGGCGCCGCGCTCGAATACGCGCAGGGCGATGTGCCCGCGATCCAGTATCTGCATGAACCCCACGTTGGCGCGCCGGGGAAAGCGCGCGTGCCGCTCGATGGCGGGCCCGAGCCGGGCGACCGGCGCGTTGCGCACGTCGCGCACCTCGAGCACGGCGTGCGGATTGCCCATGGATACGGCCCCGAGCTCGACGGTCTCGCCGCCGGCCTCGAGCGAGTAGGTCGGCGCTTCGGCCGGCACGTCGAACGGAATGGCGCGCGGGTCGAAGCTCGGCGCACCCATGTCCACGGAGACCTGCTCGCCAACGCGGGCGTGCACCAGGCCCGCCTTGCTCTCCATGGCGATATCCCCGCCGCGCAGCGGCGCCCGCGCATGCAGCAGCGCGGCGACGCAACGCGCGCCATTGCCGCATTGCTCGACCTCGCCGCCGTCGGCATTGAAGATCCGGTAGAAGACCCGGCTGCGCGCGTCGCGCGGCGCCTCGAGCATGAGCGCCTGATCGAAACCGATACCCGTGTGCCGATCGGCGAGCGCGCGTATCCGTTGCGGCTCGATCGGCGCATCAGCGAGCTCGGCGGGGGCATCGAAGACGATGAAGTCGTTGCCCAAGCCGTGCATCTTCACGAACTCGATGCGCATGCGGGGAGCATAGCCGATGCGATTGGCCGCGGCGAGTCGCGTGCCGGCCGACCGCCGACGGCCGAGCGCCGACGGCCGAGCCCGGCGGCCGAGGGCCGCCTCGCGCGCGGCTCGCCTCTCTGCGCGCTAGTTCAGGCTCCGTATCTGCACCGCCGCGATGGCCGGCGTCGTGCTGCCCGCGACTGCGAGCAGCGGTCCCGTCGCCACGACGAGCTGGCCGGCGGCGAGCGAGGACAGA
>Ga0335075_10006769_pt1 | contig 17689 bp, 13 predicted proteins | sample Lox_Sample_24_FD_206723 | JGI IMG/M metagenome (GOLD analysis project Ga0335075, IMG submission 206723) | Soil microbial communities from Loxahatchee National Wildlife Refuge, Florida, United States - Lox_Sample_2.4 | ecosystem: Environmental > Terrestrial > Soil > Wetlands | place: USA...
GCGTAAAATCGCAGCGGCCGCGACGCAGTGACGTTCGGGTCCTTCTGCCTCAACGATCCCGCGGCGGCGTTGCGCGGATTGGCGAACTGGCGCGCCTTGGCGGGGTCGTCCGCTTCGGCGAGCAGACGCGCATTCAGGGCGGCGAAGTCGGCCTTGGACATATAGACTTCGCCGCGAATCTCGAAGAGGTCCGGCACGTCGCCCGACAGGCGCTGGGGAATGTCGGCGATCGTGCGCGCATTCGGCGTCACATCCTCGCCCGTCGTCCCGTCGCCGCGCGTGGCGGCAAGGACGAGCACGCCTTTTTCGTAGCGCAGGGAGCAGGACAGGCCGTCGATCTTCGGCTCCGCCGTCATCGCGATCGGGGTATCGTCGGGCAGGCTCAGGAAGCGCCGCACCCGGCCGAGAAAGTCGCGCACATCCTCGTCGGCAAAGGCGTTGTCGAGGCTGAGCATCGGGAGCGCGTGCCGCACCTTGGAGAGATGCCCCGCCGGCGCCGCGCCGACCTGGGTGCTCGGGCTGTCAGCCCGGACCAGATGCGGGAACGCCGCTTCCAGTTCGGAATTGCGCCGCACCAGCGCGTCATAATCGGCGTCGCTGATCTCCGGCGCGTCGTCGGTGTGGTAGAGGCGGCTGTGCCGCGCGATCTCGGCGGCGAGCCGCTCAAGCTCGGCGGCGGCTTCGGCTTCGGTCATTCGAATATCTCGGCAAGGAACAGTTCGAGCGACGCCCAGGAACGGCGCGCGGCGGTGGCATTGTGGACGACGCCGCGATCATGATCGTGGGCACCGGGATTGGTGAAGCCGTGGACGGTCTGGCCATAACCGTGGATCTGCCAGTCCGCGCCTTTGGCGGTGAGCTCGGTGGCCAGCGCGAGGACCTGGTCGGGCGGCACCAAAGGATCGTCCCAGCCGTGAAAGGCGACGATCTTCGCCCTGATCGGCACGTCGTCCAGATTGCCGGGCGGATCGAACAGGCCGTGGAAGCTCGCAACGCCTTTGACGTCTGCGCCGGTGCGCGCGACGTCGAGCGCGCACTGGCCGCCGAAGCAATAGCCGATCGCCGCGACCTTGGCCGCGTCGACCTCGGGCAGGCCGCGCACCGTCTCCAGGACAGCCAGCAGCCGGTCCTGCAGAAACGGGCGGTCTCCGCGCAATGCCATCATCAGGTCCCGGCACTCCTCCCGCGGGCGGCCGATATTGTCCTTGCCATAGATGTCCGCGACGAAGGCCGCATAGCCTAGGCCGGCCAGCCGGCGCGCGAATCCGATCTCCAGATCGGAGCGGCCCATCACCGTCGGGAAGATCAGCACGCCCGGCCGCGCAGCCGCACCGGCCGCGCAGACCAGCGCGCCTTCGAGTTCGGCGTCTCCATGCCGGCTCGGGATCAGGCGCACGTCGATCGTCATGCCGCCTCCAGCAGCCTTGTCGCCTGCGCACGCGCCTCGTCGGTCACCTCGGCGCCGGACAGCATCCGGGCGATCTCCTCGCGGCGGCGGGGATCGTCGAGCGCGCGAACGCCGGTCCGGGTGACCAGCCCGTCATGGCTCTTTTCGATCAGCCAGTGCCGCGCGCCGCGCGCCGCCACCTGCGGGGAATGGGTGACGACCAGCACCTGCGCCCGCTTCGCCAGCCGGTGCAGCCGCTCGCCGATCGCGCTGGCGACCGCGCCGCCCACGCCGCGGTCGATCTCGTCGAATATCATCGTCGTCGCATCGCCTTCCTCGGCCAGCGCAACCTTGAGCGCCAAGATGAAGCGCGACAGCTCGCCGCCCGACGCGATCTTGATGAGCGGACCGAAGGGTGAGCCGGGATTGGTCGATATCTCGAACTCAACCCGGTCGCGCCCGGCCGCGGAGGCCTCGCTTTCGGCAAGCGCCGTGCGGAAACGCGCCGCATCGAGCTTCAACGGCGCAAGCTCGGCCGCGACCGCCGCATCCAGCCGCGCCGCCGCCTCGCGCCGCGCCACGGACACCGCGTCTGCCGCCGCGTCATAGTCGCGACGCGCGGCCTCCAGTGCGGCCTCAAGCGCGGCAATCTGTTCGCCGCCCGCCTCGACCGCCGAGAGCCGCGCCGCCAGCTCCTTCGCCAGCGCGGGGAGGGTATCGGGCTCCACGCGATGTTTGCGGGCGAGCGCGCGGATGTCGAACAGCCGCGTCTCGGCCTCTTCCAGCCGCGCCGGATCGAAGGCGAGCGCGTCGCGGGCGCGGGCAAGCGCGTCCTCGGCTTCGCTGGCCTCGATCACTGCCCGGTCGAGCGCGGCGAGGGTCTGCGCCAGATACTCATGCTCGCCGGCGATCCGGTCGAGCCGCCGCGCCGCCTGGCGCAGTTGCGAAAGCCCGCCATCGGAGCCCTGCAAAAGCGCCTCGACCGCGTTCAGCTCCTCGCCGAGCCGTGCCCCGGCCTGCATCGAGGCGCGCAGATTGGCGAGTGCCTCCTCCTCACCCGGTTGCGGATCGAGCCGGCGCAGTTCCTCAACGGCGTGGGCCAGCCAGTCCCGGTCGCGTGCCGCGTCCTCGATCTGCACGCGGGCCGTCTCCAGCGCCGCATCGGCCGCGCACAATCGCTGCCAGCCCGCGGCGAGCGGCGTCAGATCGATGCGGCCATAGGTGTCAAGCAAGGCGCGGTGGCCGCGCGGGTTGAGCAGGCCGCGCTCGTCATGCTGGCCGTGAATCTCGACGAGCAGCCCGCCCAGCTCGCGCAGCAGGCCGGCCGAGACGGATTGATCGTTGACGAAAGCGCGGCTGCCGCCGTCCGCCTTGACGATGCGCCGGATGACGATCGGTTCGCCCGGCTCGCCGTCGAGCCCGTTCTCCGCGATCAGTGCGAGCGCAGCATGGTCCGGCCGGACCTCGAAACTCGCCGACACCGTCGCCTGTGCCTGCCCTGCACGCACCAGCGCGCTGTCCGCCCGCGCGCCCAGCGCCAGGCCCAGAGCATCGAGCAGGATCGACTTGCCCGCCCCGGTCTCGCCCGTCAGCACGCCGAGCCCCGACGCGAATTCGAGGTCGAGCGTCTCGATAAGGACGACGTCGCGGATCGAGAGGCTGGTCAGCATGGACCAGTCTCTGCCACCGCCGGGTTCAGCAGATCAAGACGTGGGCGTCGAGGTCGATACCGGCGCTGCCGGCTCGACGGGCGCCGCGGCGGGGCGGGCCGACGCGCCGTGGCGCTGGATGAGTTCGTAGGCACGCTGGTACCAGCTGCTGCCCGGATAGTTGGCGCCGAGCACGGCCGCTGCGCGCTGCGCCTCGTCAGGGATGCCGAGCGCGAGATAGGATTCGGTGAGGCGCATCAGCGCTTCCGGGGCGTGGCTCGTCGTCTGATATTCGTCGATCACCGAGCGGAAACGGACGATCGAGGCAAGCCACTGGTTGCGGCGCTGGTAGAAGCGGCCGATCTCCATTTCCTTGCCGGCGAGGTGATCGCGCACGAGATCGACCTTCAGCCGCGCATCGTCGGCATAAGCCGAAGTCGGATAGCGGCGGATGAGCTCGCCCAGCGCGTCCAGCGCCTGGCGGGTGATCGCCTGGTCGCGGGTCACGTCGCTGATCTGCTCGTAATAATTGAGCGCGATCAGATAGAGCGCATAAGGCGCGTCGCGATTGCCTGGGTGGATGGCGAGGAAGCGCCGCGCCGATTCGATCGACTTCTGGTGGTCGCCATAAGCGTAATAGGAAAAGGCGCTCATCAGCTGCGCGCGCCGGGCCCAGACCGAATAAGGATGCTGGCGCTCGACCTCATCGAAGATGATCGCCGCCTGCCCATATTGCCGACGCTGCAGCCGGTCGTAGGCGGCGTTGTAGAGCGTGTTGACGTCGCGGGCGACGTAGCGGGTGTCCGCCTTGTTGCGGCCGCCGCCGCCCAGCGTGCCGCAGGCTGCGAGCGGAACCGTGGCGGCAAGGATAGCGAGGATCGCGACAGGGCGAGACATCTTGAACATGGCGGGCTTCTTAGCGGAGGGTTTGGGGAAGGCCAAGCGCGCATCAGAGGGTCCGCGCGATGAACCGCGCTTGAATCGCTTCGTCTTAACTTCGGGGCAGGAGCAAGGCTGCTAGGACCGCCTCATGCTCCGCGTGCTCACCCTCTCGACGCTGTTCCCGCACGCCGACCGGCCGACGCTCGGCGTGTTCGTCGAACGCCAGACTTCGGGGCTGGCCGCACGCGCCGATGTGGAGCTGCGCGTCGTGGCGCCCGTCGGGCTTCCGGTCTGGCCTTTGTCGCGCCATCCGCATTATGCGCCGCTCGCCTCGCTGCCGGCCGAGGAGGACTGGAAGGGGCTCCGCGTCTATCGTCCGCGCTACCGCGTCTGGCCGCGTCTCGGCGCACGGCGCACAGCAGCGGACATCGCCGCCGCCTTGCTGCCGCTTCTGCGCGAGCTCCGACGGGACTTTCCGTTCGACGTGATCGACGCCGAATTCTTCTGGCCGGACGGGCCGGCGGCGATCCGTCTCGGGCGCGCGCTGGGCGTGCCCGTCTCGATCAAGGCGCGCGGCAGCGACATCCATTATTGGGGAGGCCGTCCGGGGATCGGCGGGCAGATCCTTGCCGCCGGCCAAGCCGCGCAGGGTCTGCTCGCGGTGAGCGCAGCGCTGCGGCGGGACATGATCGCGCTCGGCATGCCGGCGGAGCACCTTCGCGTCCATCGCACCGGCATCGACCTCGACCGCTTTCGCCCGGTGGACCGGGGCGCCGCGAAGGCGGAACTGGGCGTGTCGGGTCCGCTGCTGGTGATCGCGGGCGCGCTGATCGAGCGCAAGGGGCAGGCCATTGCGATCGAGGCGCTGGCGGCGCTGCCGGATGCGACCCTTCTCGTCATCGGCCAGGGCGCCGAGCGCGCCGCGCTGGAGCGGCTTGCCCACCGACTGGGCGTCGCGGAGAGAGTGCGCTTTCTCGGCCCGCTCCCCCATGACGCGCTGCCGCCGCTCTTCGCCGCTGCGGACGTGATGCTGCTGCCGACCGTCAGCGAGGGGCTCGCCAATGTCTGGGTCGAATCGCTTGCCTGCGGCACGCCGGTGGTCACTTGCGACGTCGGCGGCGCGCCCGAGGTGATCGACCGGCCGGCTGCGGGACGGCTGGTGCCGCGCACGCCGGGCGCCTTTGCGGCGGCCGTCGCGGACCTGCTTTCAAGCCCCCGGGGCCAAGCCGACGTGCGGGCTGCCGCGGAGAAGTTCAGCTGGACGACGAACCGCGACGAGCTGTTCGGCCATTTGAGCGCCCTGGCAGGACGCTAGAAGAAGCGACTACAGTTCCACGCCGCTGGCGATCGCCTCGAGCTTCTTCAGCCGCTCGCGGACGGCCGCGAGTTCGATGCGAACGCCCACATCCTTCTCCTCGGCTTCGGCCGCCGCCTCGGGCCGCGCGAGTTCGAGCCGCCGGAGTTCCAGCCATCCGGTCCAGGCCTTCAGGCCCGCCAGGCACAGCAAGGCCGTGATCGCAAATGCCGTTGCCGCCAGGATGATCGCGCTGTTCATTGCTTCTGCCCTCGCTGCACATCACTGGCAGGGCCAGTGACGCGGCCCAGCTTGATTTCTGCAAAAGCGCGGCGTCTTTCGACAAACGCCATCTCACTCTCCCTCACTCATATCTCAGTGCGATGATCGGATTGGCCCGCGCCACGCGGAAGGCGTGGCTGGCGATGGTGCCGAGCGCGATCGCAAGCGCGAGCGCGCCGGCCAGGATGAAGGGCGTCGGCCCGAGATCGATGCGCGCATCGAACCGGTTGAGCCATTCGCGCATCACCCACCAGGCCGCCGGCCAGGCGATCAGATTGGCGATGATCACTGGCTTGGTGAACTGCCAAGCCAGCAGCCGCACGATGTCGCGGGTCCGCGCGCCCAGCACCTTGCGGATGCCGATCTCCTTGGTGCGACGCTCCGCCGTGAACGCGGCGAGCCCGAACAGGCCGAGGCAGGCGACTATCACCGCGAGGATCGCGAAGGCGGCGAAGGTCTGTGCCCGCGCATCCTCGGCCTCGTAGAGTTCGATCATCACGTCGTCGCTGAAATCGGCGTTGAACGGGACATCGCGCGCGATCGTGTTCCACATGCGCTCGACCGCCGCGCGCGCCTGCGCGGGCTCGCCGCGGAAACGGACGATCATATGGGTGTGCGGTCCCAGATCGGTGTTGATGAACATGATCGGGTCGAGCGGCTCACGCATCGACCTGAAACGCGCGTCGCGCACCACGCCGATCACGGTAACCGGCACCAGACCGATCTCGTTGTCGACGATCGCGGCACGGAAGGTCTTGCCGACCGCCTGCGCCGGATCCTGGAAGCCAAGCCGTCGTGCGGCGAGTTCGTTGATGACGATGTTGCCGCCGCGCGCGGCAAGCGCGCGTTCGGCCACGAGGTCCTGCGGATAGGGCGTCGACATGTCGTCCATCGGTCGTGCGTCGTCGAACCAGCGGCCGGCGAGCATCCGCATGCCCATAGCCTCCAGCAGACCTTCGTCCACCTGATAGATGCCGATCGTCGTTGGCTCCGATCGCCCCGGCACCATCACGCCGGTATTGCTGTTGTTCTGGGTCGCGACCCCGATCGTGGTGCGCCCGGCCGCCTGCACGCCCGGAACCCGCCGGGTTCGCTCGACGATCTGCTCGCCCTTGCCGATCAGCTGGTAGCGGGACAATTCGTCAACCTGCAGGATATGCTCACGATTGTAGCCGGGATCGACGGTGCGGGCGAAGACGGTCTGCGCATAGACCACCGCCGTGCAGATGATCAGCGCGATCGAGACTGCAAACTGCCCGATCACAAGCACGTTGCGCAGCGCGCCGCTGCCTGGCGTCTCCGCGCTCGACTTGTTCGCCTTCAGCACCGACGCCGGCTGGAAGCGCGACAGGACGAAAGCGGGATAGAGCCCGCCGAGCACGCCGACGGTCAGCACCAGCAGCAGCACCGGCCCGGCAATCCCGCCGGCGCCGAAATAGCTCGCCGTGATGTCCGCCTCCAGGAAGGCGGAAAAGCTCGGTAGCAACAGCTCGACCAGAGTGAGCGCGATCAGCATCGAAACCACCGCGATCAGGATCGATTCGCCGATGAACTGGACGATGAGCTGCCGTCGCGTCGCGCCCAGCACCTTGCGCAGCGCGACCTCGCGCGCGCGCTGGCTGGCGCGGGCGGTGGCGAGATTGACGAAGTTCACGACGGCCATGCCGAGGATCAGCAGTGCGATGATCGCGAAGGTGACGATGGTCGTCCGGTCATTGCCCGGCCGCATCGACCCGTCCTGACCCTCCCCGAGGTGAACGTCGACGAGATTGACGAGGTGCCAGTCCTGTTCGTCGCCGGCATTGAAGCGCGCTTCGCCGGCATTCTCGTCCGGGATATTCCGGCGCTCCCAGGCGGGAAATGCCGCCTGCATCGCGCGCGGATCGCTGCCCGGACGAAGCTTCACATAGACCCAGCCATTCTGGCAGCCCCAGCAGGTCAGCGCCTGCGGCGTGTCATGATTGAACGCATTGATGTCGATCCGCGCGATCGTCGTCGCCTCGATATGCGAATTGCGCGGAATGTCGGCCAGAACGCCGGTGATGCGGAAATCGCGCGTGACGCCGCGGCTGATGACCGAGAGGGTGCGCCCGACGACATCTTCCGTTCCGAAGCGGCGGATCGCTTCCGACCGCGTCATGACGGCCGTGCCGACTTGGTCGAGCGCCGACACGTCGCCGGCAATCAGGGGCAGCGGGATGACGCGAAGCAGGTTGCCGTCGGCGTAGAGGAAATCCTCCAGCGTGACGGCCTCGCCGCCGCCTACCATCACCGGTTCGGAGCTGAAGACGTAGACCTCACGCTCCACCTGCGGGAAGTCGTTCGCCAGCCTCTTGCCGGCGATGTAGGGCGTCATCTGGAGCTTCTGCTCCTCACCCGTCTCGTCCGACTTATACCAGCTCTGGAACTGGTAGAGATTCTCCACGCCCGGCAGCCAGCGATCATAGCTCTGTTCGTAGCGGACGAAGAGCAGGATCATCAGGCATGCGGCCATGCCGATGGCGAGGCCGACGATATTGATGACGGCATAGGTCCTGTTCTTGGCCAGCGCCCTGAAGCCGACCGTCACATAATTCCGCCACATGTCCCACCTCCCTGATGCGTCTGCTCCCCGTGACGCTTACTCGTACCGCAATGCGTGGATCGGATTGGCCCGAGCGACCCTGAAGGCATGGCCGGCGATCGTGCCGATCGCGATGACCAGGGCCAACAGCCCGGCCAGCACGAAAGGTGCCGGGCCGAGATCGATGCGGGCATCGAACGTATTCAGCCACTCGCGCATCGCCCACCAAGCCGCTGGCCAGGCGATCAGATTGGCGATGATCACGGGCTTGGAGAACTGCCAGGCGAGCAACTGCACGATGTCGCGCGTCCTTGCGCCCAGCACCTTGCGCACGCCGATCTCCTTGGTTCGGCGCTCGGCGGTGAAGGCCGCGAGGCCGAACAGGCCGAGACAGGCGACGAGGATCGCGAGGGTCGCGAAGCCGGCGAAGACCTGCGCGCGGGACTGCTCCGCCTGGTAGAGCTCGGCGACGCGGTCCTCGCTGAACACGCCGTCGAACGGCACGTCGGGTGCGAGGCGCTTCCACGCCTGCTCGATCCGGCCGCGCACGCCCTGCGGGTCGCGGCCGTCATGCCGGATCAGCATGACATTGGCGTTGGACTCGTTCCACGAGAACATGATCGGCTCGATCGGCGTGCGGATCGAACGGAAGCGCGAGTCCCGCACGACGCCGACGATCCGGGTCGGGACCGCCCCGTATTCGTTCTCGACAAAGCCCACCCCGACCGGCTTTCCGATCGCATCTTGGGCACTGGCGAAGCCCATGCGAAGCGCGGCAAGCTCGTTGACGACGATGCTGGCGCCGCGTGCGACGAGCGCGCGTTGCTCTTCCTCGGTTGGCTGATCGGACTGTCCGATATTGTCGCCGGGCCGGTTGCGCTCGAGCAGGCGGCCTGCGACCAGCTCGATCCCCATCGTCTCGAAGAATTCGGGGTCGATGCCGTAGGTGCCGATCAGCACGGAGTCGGTCTGGCCGGGAACCTGCACACCGGTATTGCTGGAGCTGCCGGTGGCGACGCCGATGCCGGAGCGGCCGACCGACACGACACCGGGCACACGCCGCATTTCCTCGACGATCGCGTTGGTCCGGCCCTCGAGCTGGCGCCGGCCCAGATTCTGGATCTGGATCAGATTGTCGCGGCGATAGCCGGGGTCGACGTTGCGGGCGTAGACGGTCTGCGCATAGACGACCGCGGTGCAGATGATCAGGCCGATCGACACCGCGAACTGGCCGATGACCAACGCGTTGCGCAGGCGGCCCGAGCCCGACGCCTCGGCCGCGGACTTGTTGGCCTTGAGCACTTGGGCCGGCTGGAAGCGGGACAGATAGAAGGCCGGATAGATGCCGCCCGCGGCGCCGACGAGGAGCGTCAGCAGCAGGATCGGCAGCAACATGCCCTCGGCGCCGAAATAGCGCATCTCGAGGTCGGCATCGAGGAAACTGGCCAGCGAGGGCAGCAGCAGCTCGACGAAGGCCAGAGCGAACAGCATCGAAATGCCTGCGATCAGCACCGATTCCGCCATGAACTGGGTCATCAGCTGCGCGCGGTTGGCGCCCAGCACCTTGCGCAGCGCCACCTCACGCGCCCGCTGCCCGGCCCGTGCCGTCGCGAGGTTCGTGAAGTTCACGCAGGCCATGCCGAGGATGAGGAAGGCGATGATCGTGAAGGTGATGATCGTGCGCTGGTCGTTGACCGGCGTCATCGATGCGCGGTCGGCCTCGCCGAGATGGACGTCGCGGATATTGGCGATCTCCCAATCCTGGAACTCGCCCTGATTGGTGGTCTCCTGGCCGAATTGCTCGTCCGGGATGTTGCGGCGTTCCCAGGCGGGAAGCTGCCCGCGGATGGTGTCGAGGTCGGTGCCGGGACGCAGGCTGAAATAGAACCAGCCGGACTGCCAGCCCCAGGAATCGAGCATCTGCGGCTGATCGGCATAGGTGCTGGGCGGATCGATGCGGACCACCATGGTGAAGCGCATGTGGCTGTTGCGCGGGAGATCGCGCACGATGCCGGTGACGCGATGGTCGGTCGGATCGCCGCGGACCGACATGGTCAGCGTCTTGCCCATCGGATTCTCGTCGCCGAAGATCCGCCGCGCCTCGCTCTCGGTCAGCACGACCGAGCCGGCCTGGGCGAGCGCGGTGCGCGGACCGCCCTGGACGAAGGGGAATTGCAGCACGTCGAAGAACAGGCCGTCGACGAGCAGCACGTCGTCGGTCTCCAGCGCCTGGCCGCCGCGCAGGACGACCGGCGCGCTCCCCCAGGCGTAGACCGCGCCCTCGACCTGCGGGAAGTCGGTGCGGAAGCGCTGGCCCGCAATGTAGGACGTCATCTGGAGCTTCTGCTCTTCGCCCGTCTGCGGGTTCAGATAGTGGCTCTGATACTGGTAGACATTTTCCGCATTGGGCAGCCACTGGTCATAGCTGGTTTCGTAGCGGACGTAGAGGAGGAGCATCAGGCAGGCGGCGAGGCCGATCGCCAGGCCAAGGATATTGATGACCGCATAGGTGCGGTTCTTGATCAGGGCCCTGACCCCGACGGTGAAATAGTTGCGCCACATGTCCGATGCTCCTGGGTTCAGTTCGCGGCCGCGCCGGACGCGGGAGCGGTCCGGCGGCGCGCGATGATCTTGACTTCGGTGATGCCGCCGTCGGGCAGCAGGCGGTCGATATCGATCGCCGTCCAGGCGGGCGGCGGGGAGCCCAGGATCCGCCGCTGCACCTCGGCATAAGCGTCGATCTGTGCCGTGATGTCGGTGTGATAGGTCGTGACATCGACGATGTCGGCATAGGTCGCGCCGGCCCGTTCGAGGATGCGTCCGGCGATCCGGAACACGCGCTCATAGGCCGGGGTCATGCTGGTCTCGCCGGGCGCCTGTCCGGCGACGAGGCCGGACAGGAAGATGAGATCGCCCGCGATCACCGCGTCGGAATAGCCGTAGCGTTCCTGATCCGCCCGCGCCTGCGGGTGGGTGGACATCAAGACGGTCTCGTCCGTCCGCGCCTGGGAAAAGGCCGCGGACGGAATGGCAAGCATCATTGCGCCAAGAACACAGGCTCGCTTCACGCAGCCCTCCGGTGCTCGATGAGGATGCGGCCATCGAGCATGTTGACCACGCGGCCCGCATAATCGGCATGGGCCGGCGAGTGGGTCACCATGCAGATGGTCGAGCCCTCGGCGTTGAGCGCCTGGAGCATCTTCATCACCTCTTCGCCATGCGCGGTGTCGAGGTTGCCGGTCGGCTCGTCGGCGAGGATCAGCTTGGGGCTGGCGACAAGGGCCCGGGCGACGGCGACACGCTGCTGCTGTCCGCCGGACAGCTGCGACGGCCGGTGCTTGGCACGGTGGGCGATGCCCACCTTGTCCATCACCTCGTCAACCCGGGTGCGCCGCTCTGCCGCGGGGACATTGTGGTAGAGCAGCGCAAGCTCGACATTCTCGCGGACGCTGAGTTCGTCGACGAGATTGAAGCTCTGGAAAATGAAGCCGATGTTCCGCTTGCGGAAGTCCGCGAGCTTGGATTCGGACAGGCCGGCGACCTCGGTGCCGTTGAAGACGTATGAGCCGTCGCTGGGGCTGTCGAGCATGCCGATCACGTTCAGCAGGGTCGATTTGCCGCACCCGGACGGGCCCATGATCGCGACGAACTCGCCGTCCTCCACGTCCAGGAAAATGCCGTCGAGCGCCGTCGTCTCGACTGTATCGGTGCGGTAGACCCTCGATAGATTTCGCATGCTCAACATGGATTGCTCCCTTCCTTGCCCACTCATTGTCCGCTGAGAGAAAGCCGGTCGCGCTCGGCGAAGCCGGTATAAGGTGAGGTGATGACCCGCTCGCCGGCATCCAGACCTTCGAGCACCTCGATATATTCGGAATTGCGGCGGCCGAGGCGCACCTGGCGCTTGACGGCGCTGCCGCCGTCCGGGGCGACCACGAACACCCAATTGCCGCCTGTCTCGTTGTAGAAGGCGCCATTGGGGATCATCAGCGCCGGCGACGGGTCGCCGAGCGTCAGGCGGATCTGCACCGTCTGGCCGCGCTGCAGGTCTTCCGGCTCCTGGCCGACGAACTGGAGGTCGATCTCGAACGCGCCGTTGCGCACCTGCGGATAGATCTTGCTGACGCGCAGACGCGCCGGGCGTCCGCCGACCTCGGCAGTGGCGATCTGGCCCTCGCTGACGCGGCCGAGATAGAATTCGTCGACTTGGGCGCGCAGCTTGTTGCGGCCGGCGCTGTCGATCTGGCCGAGGCGCTCGCCGCGGGTGAAGGACTGGCCGACCTGGATCGAGAAAGCCGTCAGCTGGCCGGCGACCGGCGCGCGCAGGTTGAGCGCGTCGAGGCTCGACCGGGCGAGATCCAGGCTCTGGTTGAGGCCGGAGGTGGAGGCGCGCAGCTGCGCGAGCTGGGTCGATTGCAGCCGCTCGTCGGTGGACTGCGTCCGGCGCAGCACGGCGAGGCGCGCGCGGGCGGCTTCATAGGCGTCGCGGCTGTCGGCGAACTGGCGCGCGGCGACGAAGCCGCGATCGGCGAGCGGGCGCTGCAGCTCATATTGGCGCCGCGCGGTCTGCACGGCGAGTTCGGCCTCGATCACCGACCGCTCGTTGTTGAGCCGGGTCTGGGACAAAGCGAGCTCCTGGCTGCGCATGGAATTGATCTGCTGGGTGACCTCGGTCTGGCGGGCGAGGACGTTGAGCTGCAGGTCCGAATTGGACAGGACCGCGAGCATCTGCCCTTCCTGGACCATCGCGCCGTCCTCGACGAGGACCTGCTCGACCCGGCCGCCCTCGACGGCGTCGAGATAGACGGTGACGAGCGGCTCGACGCGGGCGCGGAGCGGAAGGAAGTCGTCGAAACGGCCCTGCTCGGCCGTCGAGATGGTGAGCCGTGACGTTTCCACGGTCTGGCTGTTGGCGCTCGGCGCGAACCACCAGAAGAGCCCGGCGACGATCAGGACGGCAGCGGCCGCGAGCCCGATCTTGACCTTTGCCGGCAGCCCTTTCTTCTCGACCACGCGATCCATCGCGCCGCCGCTCTGGGCGCCCCCGTCAACCTTCGTCATCCGCACCACGCTCATTCATTTGATCTCCATGGACATGCGGCGGCGCGACTGTCCGTTTCCGGACAGAAACTGTCCGCCACCGCACATCTCGGCACCCTTACGCAAAGGGCATCGCCACCAGCGACAGGAAGCCCGTCACTGCAAAGCCCACTGCAAAGGCGTAATTTTCGAACCTGGCCATTGTCTGTCTCCCTGACACCAAGAACCCCTGTGCCAATCGTTGAGCATGAGCCGTGCCAAGCGTTAAAAGTGGCGGATTTTCGCGATTTTCCTGTTCGGGGCCGCCCAATGCGGGGCTTGCCTTACTGTCCGCTTCCGGACAGGAATGTTCGGGGGCGGACGAACAGGGACGGCGACTGGCACGATATTTGATCTGTGCCGGCCGGAGACCAGGTGGGAGGGCTCAGTGACCCAGTCGAGGCGCTTTTCGCGCTGCATCATCGTCGACGACGATCCGGATATCCTGATGTCCGCGCGCCTGCTGCTGCGCGACATGTTCCGCGACGTGGCGACGTTCCAGGCGCCGCAGGAGGCGATCGCGGCGATGGAGCAGGAATTGCCCGACGTCGTCCTGCTCGACGCCAATTTCGGCCGCGGCGCGACCAACGCCGCCGAGGGCTTCCACTGGCTCGGCGAGATATTGAAGCGCGATCCCGAGGCGGTGGTCGTGATGATCACCGCACATGCCGGCATTTCGGTCGCGGTCGATGCGATGAAGCGCGGCGCGACCGACTTCGTCTCCAAGCCCTGGTCGAACGAGCGGCTGCTGGCGACGGTGCGCACGGCCGCGGCGCTGCGCAATTCGCGCGAGGAGGCGGTGAGCGAACGCAAGCGCTCGGCCGCGATCACCGCGCCGGCCGCGGGCGGCGAGAGCCCCTTGCTCGGCCGCTCGCCGGCCATGGCGCGGGTCTATTCGCTGATCGAGCGCGCCGCGCCGACCGACGCCAATGTCCTGATCCTCGGCGAGAACGGCACCGGCAAGGAGCTGGTCGCGCGCGAACTGCACGCCCGCTCGCGCCGCGCCGATCAGGTGCTCGTGTCGGTCGATCTCGGCGCGGTCGCCGAGAGCTTGTTCGAAAGCGAGCTGTTCGGCCATATGAAGGGCGCCTTCACCGATGCGAAGGGCGACCGGATCGGCCGGATGCAGGCGGCGGACGGCGGCACCCTGTTCCTCGACGAAATCGGCAATCTGCCGCTCCACCTCCAGCCGAAGCTGCTGACCGCGCTGGAGCAGCGCAAGGTCACGCCCGTCGGCGGCAACAAGCCGGTGGGCATCGATGTGCGCGTGATCGCGGCGACCAACGTGCCCGTCGATCAGCTCGGCGACGAAAGCCGCTTCCGCCAGGATCTGCTGTTCCGGCTCAACACGGTCGAGATCGAGCTGCCGCCCTTGCGCGACCGGCGCGAGGACGTGCCGGTGCTGGTCGACCATTTCGTCGCCCAATATGCGAAGAAATACGGCAAGCCGGTGCGCGAGATCCCGCCCACGGTCATGGCCGCGCTCCAGGATTATGACTGGCCGGGCAATATCCGGGCACTGCGCCATGCCGCGGAGCGTGCCGTGATCCTGTCGGACGGCGATGCGTTCACGGTCGAGGATTTCTCGCTGTCGCGCGGCGGCAGCGCCCCGCGTGCGGTGGCGCCGGCACCGACGCCCGCAGCGGCGGCGCGCGACGATCTCAACCTCGAACGCGCCGAAAAGCAGATCGTCGAGCAGGCGCTGAAGAAGCACGCCTACAACATCTCGCTTGCCGCGCAGGAGCTCGGCCTCACGCGCGCGTCGCTCTACCGCCGCATGGAAAAGCACGGATTGTAGCGTGGGCGCAGCCTGATGCCCTTTCGCTCGCACTTCATCCTCGGGCTGGTCTGGCGGATCGCGCTGCTGCTGCTGCTGGTCTTCGCCTTCGTCCAGTCGCTGGGCATGCCGGGGCTGGGGGCGGCGCGCATCGTTGCCGCCTTGCTCGTCGCGGGCGCGGCGCTGCTGCTGTGGCGCCACGTCCAGCGCACCAATATGGAGCTGACCCGCTTCATCGAGGCCGTGCGCTTCGGCGATTTCAGCCAGGGCTTCGCGCATCGTTTTCAGGACAGCGGCTTTGCCGATCTCGGCAAGGTGCTCGACGAATCTCTCAAGAAGCTGCGCGACGACAAGCACAAGCTGATCGATGCCAACCGCTTCTACGAAGCCGTGCTCGACGATGCCCCGGCCGCGCTGGTGATCGTCGATTCCGCCGGCAAGGTCGATCTCGCCAACAAGGCGGCGCGCCGGCTGCTGATCCGTCATCAGGGCGTGCGGATCGAGGATTTCCGCGAATATGGCGATGCCTTTGCCGACGCACTGGAGGGTGGCGCGGTCAAGCGGCCGCGGCTGGTGCCTCTGCTCAGCGACGGCGTGCCGCAGACCATGCTGGTCAGTGCTGCCGTCGTCCATCGCCTTGGCGGTCTGGTCCGCGTCGTCGCCGTCCAGCCGATCCAAGGCGAACTGAACGCGATCGAGATTGCGGCGCAGAGCGACCTCATCCGCGTGTTGACCCACGAGATCATGAATTCGATGACTCCGGTCACCTCGCTAGCCAATACGGCAACCGATCTCATGCGGCGCGTGGACAAGGGCGCCGATCCGCTGGTGTCGGACGCGCGGCTTGCCGTGGAAACGCTGGCGCGCCGGGCGGACGGCGTGATGAACTTCGTCGAAAGCTACCGCCAGATCAGTCGCGCGCCAGACATCAGGCGCCGGCCGATCGACATCGCCGCCTGGGCGAGCGAACTCGCGGCGCTGTTCGGCGCCGATGATCGCGCCGCGGGGGTGGCGTTCGAGTGCACCGTCAGCGAAGCCATGCCGGCGCTTGAGGCCGACCCCGATCTGATGAGCCAGGTGCTGATCAACCTGCTGCGCAATGCCGCCGAGGCTGCGCGCAGCCACAGCGAGGCCCCGCGGGTCGCGCTTCGCTTCTCGCTCACCCGCGCCGGCCGCGTCCAGATCGAGGTCGAGGACAATGGCCCGGGCGTGCCCCAGGGCCTGCGGCAGGACGTGTTCCTGCCCTTCTTCACCACCAAGGCAAAGGGAACCGGCGTCGGCCTGAGCCTCGCCCGCCAGGTCGTTCTCGCGCATCGCGGCGCGATCAGCATTCTCGACGGCCGCGAGGGCGGCGCCCTGTTCCGGATCGTGATCTAGGCGCTCAGCCGCTCGGCAAGCCGCGCACTCTGGTCCCGGATGTCGGGGACCGCGACGCTTTCCCAGAATGTACCGCGGGTCACGGGGCCGAGTGCGAACAGGGTGTCGCTGGCCTGTCCCCTGGCATCAAGCGTGCGCAGGTCCCAATCGACGTCGAGGCCGATCCGGCACGGGTCCGGCCGGATCCGCCCCGCCGCGAGCAACGCGTCGAACAGGGGTTCGCCCGCGCGCACGATGTCGAGCTCCGGCCCGGTGCAATTGACCACCCGCGCCGCGTCGATCGTCTCGATGTCGCCGCCGCCCCGCGCCTGCCACGCGATGCGCGCGCATCCTTCGTGCGGCTCGATCGTGGTGATCCGGCCGGCGCAGAAGGCCAGCCGTCCGTCTTCCTGCATGCGCGCGATCGTCGCGCCGACGTCCGGCGCGACGCGATGCCGGTGCACGTCCCACCAGGGGCGCAGGTGCCGCAGGAAGCGGCGGCGCTGCTCTGGTGCCGCGGCGCGCCAGACGTCCTGCGTCACCGTGCGCAACTCATGGACCGCGCTGCGCCAGCCGACTTCGTCGGTGCGGCAGCGGACATGGCGGAGGAGGCCGATGCACTCGACCGGCAGCGGCTCGGCGGCGACCGTCATCGGCTCGTGCGCGCCATGCGCGCGCGGTGCGAGACCGCGGCGGGACAAGGCAAGGATGCGGCCGGCAAAGCCGCGCGCCTCCAGCGTCAGCGCGACATCGACGGCGGTCAGCCCGGTGCCGATCAGCAGGATCATATCGTCGCGGCCGATCTCGCGGGTCCAGTCGGAGGCCCAGGGATCGCCCACCCAGGCCGCGCCCAGCGCAGCAATGTCGAAGCGGCCGGGAACGGCCGGGCGCAAATTGCCCGGTGCCAGAACCACCGCTCCGGCGTCGATCGCCCGGCCATCGGCGAGACCTACCCGCTCGCTCTCGCCGGATTTCCCGACGCTAACCGCTTCACCGATGATCGGCTCGACACCGCTCTCGTTCAGCAATTCGCGCAGATAATCGCCATAGACCATGCGCGGTGCGAAGCCTTCGTCGCTCCCGCCCCACCATCGCGTGAAGTGCGAAGGATCGTCCGGAAAGGCGCTCATCCGGCGCGCGGGCACATTCAGGAGATGCTCCGGCCGCGCGGTGCCATAGGCGACGCCGCGTCCCGGGGCCGGGCCCCGGTCGATCAGGGCGACCTCAACCCCGCGCCGCGCGAGGTGGACCGCCTGGAGAGTTCCCGACGCGCCGGCGCCGACCACCGCGACGCGGCGCGCGCTCACTTGATGTGATGCTCCAGCGGCTCATCGAGCGCCACCTGATCGGCAAGGCTGAGCCCGTCCAGAATACGCGCCGTCTCGTCACGCACCTTGAGCATCGCCCGGTGCAAACGGCA
>Ga0335075_10006770_pt1 | contig 17688 bp, 11 predicted proteins | sample Lox_Sample_24_FD_206723 | JGI IMG/M metagenome (GOLD analysis project Ga0335075, IMG submission 206723) | Soil microbial communities from Loxahatchee National Wildlife Refuge, Florida, United States - Lox_Sample_2.4 | ecosystem: Environmental > Terrestrial > Soil > Wetlands | place: USA...
CCGATTTGCAAATGGATGATATTTATTTCGAGGACGTCGTTGTCGGGAGCAAGCTGCAAGCCGGCCCCTATGTCATTCCCGAGCCGGAGCTTGTCGCATTCGCGGCGGCGTGGGACCCGCTGCCGATCCATCTCGACAAATCCTATGCCGCGCAGCACGGCGGCTTGACCGCGCCGGGAACCTATCTGCTCGCCGTCAAATTACGCCTGATCCACACCCTGCCGTTCCAGCGAACGGTGATCGCGTCGGTCGGTTACGATGAAGTCCGCTTCCTGCGCCCGGTTCCGCCGGGCGAGGCGCTTACGCTTCAAATCGAGTGGACCGACAAGCGGCGCTCCAAATCCAAACCGGACCGCGGTCTGGTGACCGGGCGTTACGTGCTGCGCAACGCCGCGGGTGAAGCGGTGCTGAGTCAGCTCGATACGATCATGATGCGGCTGCGCGATCCCAGCGGCTAGGCCGGCCGTCACTCGCCATGAATGATACGGGTCGCCATGGCGTAATGCCGGTTCGATCCGGTAAAGCGCGGAAACGCCTTGAAGTCTGCCCGCATTTCATGGCGAACCGGCGAGTTGAGCGCCTGATGCAGCGCGTCGGGGCTATCGAACACCACCTTGTTCCGCTGCATGAAGTTTTGGCGCTGCCACGGCAAGGCAGCGACCCAATCGAGCCGGGTGTAGACTTCAAGCACTCGGATGCCGGGAAACATCGCCATGTGCCTGGTGTGATTGTCCAGGTAATGCGAATGCCACGCGTTCAAATCTTCCGCCTCGCCTTCGTACGACACGAGGTAAGTGCAATGCGGCGCGCCGGGGGCAGTGCGAAATCCGGGTTCGGGCACAGCAAAACTTCGCACCAGCATCGCCTGTTGCGCCGCCTCGGCTGCGGCAATGATCGGGAAGTCGGCACGGTCGACCAAAGCGGCGAGCGCCCCATTGCGGGACATAGCCGCTTCGAGATCGGGAAGCGCGGCGAAGTAAAGTTGCAAGACGAGACAGGGGCCCGGGCCGTCTTTCACATAGGGATCTTCGGTTGCCGAGGGCGTATGGACGAGGCCCTTCGCCAGGCGTGGCGTCGCGCGGAAAATGGCATCGATTTTGGCGATCTCGTCCGCGCTCGGCTGGGTCGCGGACTTGAAGCTCAGAAACAGACACGCGTTCATTGACGGTCCTCTATGCCGAAAAGACGGCGGTGATTGCGCCGGGCGCGGCATTGTATATTAGTTGAGCGCGTACAGGCTGGCGAAGAACGATGGCGGATCTGGCGCAAGTGAGCTTGGAGGACAAATATCGCCTCCCTTCCGGGCGCATCTACCTGTCGGGTATCCAGGCTTTGGTTCGCCTGCCGATCGTGCAGCGCCAGCGCGACCGCTTGGCCGGCCTCAACACGGCGGGCTTCATCTCCGGTTATCGCGGCTCGCCGCTCGGCGGCTACGACAATGCGCTATGGCTGGCGCAGGGCATTCTCGAGCAGAACGACATCCGCTTTCAACCGGGACTCAATGAAGACCTCGCGGCAACCGCCGTGTGGGGCACCCAGCAGGTCGGGCTGTTTCCGGGCGCCACGGTCGATGGCGTATTCGGCATCTGGTACGGCAAAGGCCCCGGCGTCGATCGTTCGCTCGACGCGTTACGCCATGCCAATTGGGCCGGCACGTCGCCGCATGGCGGTGTCATCGCAATCGCCGGCGACGATCATGCGGCGCAATCCACCACGACCGCCTATCAATGCGAGCAGGTGTTCGAAGCGGCGATGATGCCGGTCGTCAATCCGGCGACCATCCAGGATTATCTCGATTTCGGATTGTTCGGATTTGCCTTGTCGCGCTTTTCGGGCTGCTGGGTCGGATTCAAGGCGACGAGCGAAGCCGTCGACAGCTCGGCGTCGATCGAGGTGGATCCGTTGCGCTTCACGATAGCCGCTCCGCAGGACTTCGAGATGCCGCCCGGCGGCGTTCATATTCGCTGGCCCCGGCCCGGCATGGATTACGGCCTGGAGCAGGAGCGCCGGCTGTTTGGGCCAAAGCTCGACGCCATCCGCGCGTTCGCGCGCGCCAATCCGATCGACCGCATCGTGATCGATTCGCCGCGCCCGCGTCTCGGCATCATCGCGACGGGCAAGGCCTATCTCGACCTGCGGCAAGCCATGGTGGAGCTCGGCATTACCGACGAAATGGCGGCGGATCTCGGTATCCGGATCTATAAAGTCGGTCTGACCTGGCCGCTGGAGCGCCTCGGCGCCCTCGGCTTCGCCGCCGGTCTCCAAGACATCCTGGTCGCCGAGGAAAAGCGCGCATTCGTCGAAAGCCAGCTCGTGCGCCTTCTCTACAATCTCGACGCGGCGCGCCGACCGAACATCGTCGGGAAAACGGATGAGTCCGGGGCGACTTTGATCCCCAGTATCGGCGAGCTGACGCCCGTGACCGTGGCGCGGGCGCTCGTTGCGCGTCTCAAGCGGCTTGGATTTGCGGATCGTGAGCTCGAGCAGCGCATTGACCGGCGCTTGACGCGGCTCGAATCGTTCGAGGCTCCGCTTGCGGCGCCGGCCGCCAAAATTGCGCGGACGCCGTTTTTCTGTTCCGGCTGCCCGCATAATACTTCGACGCGGGTGCCGGAAGGCAGCCGCGCCATGGCCGGCATCGGTTGTCACAGCATGGCGCTCTTCATGCCCGGGCGCGAAACCGCGACCACGACCCAGATGGGAGGCGAGGGGGTCAATTGGGTGGGACAGGCGCCGTTCACAACCGAGCGGCACGTCTTCCAGAATCTCGGCGACGGTACTTATTCGCACTCTGGCCTGATGGCGATCCGCGCTGCCGCCGCGGCCGGCGTCAATATCACCTACAAGATCCTTTTCAACGATGCCGTGGCAATGACCGGCGGCCAGCCGATCGAAGGGGCACTCAGCGTGCGGCAAATCGTCCGCCAGGTGCTGGCCGAAGGGGCCCGGCATGTCACTTTGGTCAGCGATGAGCCCGAGAAATACCGCAACGCCGACCTGCCCAAGGGCATCGAGGTCAACCATCGCGACGAGCTGGACGCCGTCCAGCGCCGGCTGCGCGAGACGCCGGGTCTTACAATTCTCGTCTACGACCAGACCTGCGCCGCGGAGAAGCGGCGGCGGCGCAAGCGCGGCCGCCTCCCCGACCCGCCCAAGCGCGTCTTTATCAATGACGCGGTCTGCGAAGGCTGCGGTGACTGCTCGGACAAGTCCAACTGCATTTCGGTCCAGCCGGCGGAGACCGAATTCGGGCGCAAACGGCGGATCGACCAGTCGAATTGCAACAAGGATTATTCCTGCCTCAAGGGATTTTGCCCGAGCTTTGTTGCCGTGCGCGGCGGTGCACTGCGCAAGCTGGCGCCGGTCGCCGCCTCGGATCAGGCGATCGCCCGATTGCCTGAGCCGGAACTGCGGCCGCTCGACAGGCCCTACAGCATCTTTGTCACGGGCATCGGCGGCAGCGGCGTCGTCACGCTCGGGGCGCTTCTGGGGATGGCGGCGCATCTCGAGGGCAAAGCGGTCACGGTGCTCGACATCACCGGCCTTGCGCAGAAGAACGGTGCGGTCACCAGCCATATCCGTCTCGCCGGGCGATCCGACGAGCTTCATGCCGTGCGGATAGGCGCTGGCGGCGCCGACGTACTTCTTGCCTGCGATGCGGTCGTGGCGGCGACGCCGACGGCGTTGGCGCGCCTTCGCGGCGGGGTCACCAAGGCCGTCGTCAACGGCAATGTGCAACCGACGCCGGCGTTTATTTTCGATCCGGACGTCGACTTCGAGGCGGCGCGAATAATTCAGGCGATCAAGAGCGCGATCGGTCAAGACGGCGCCGATGTCGTCGACGCGACGGGGCTTGCTTCGCGGCTGATGGGCGATGCGATCGCCGCCAATCTGTTCATGCTGGGTTACGCCTTTCAGAAAGGTCTCGTGCCGCTCAGCCTCGCCGCTCTCGAGCGCGCCATCGAGCTGAACCACGTCGCGGTCGAGGCGAATAAGAAAAGCTTTTCCTGGGGCCGCCTGGCGGCGGCCGATCGCGCCCAAGTCGAGGCGTCGATCAAAGGCGAAAGCAAAGGGGATTGGGCGCCGCGACCCGTGGGGCTGGACGCGCTGGTCGAACGGCGCGCCGCAGTTCTGACCGATTACCAGAACGCCCGCTATGCGCGCCGCTATCGCGCCGCGATTGCCGCGATCCGGGATGCGGAGGCGACACGCGCGCGCGGCCTGTCCGGTCTCGCTGAAGCCGCTGCGCACAATCTATTCGCACTTATGGCGTACAAGGACGAGTACGAAGTCGCGCGCCTCTATACCGACGGAGCCTTCGCCGAAAAAATCCGGGCACAGTTCGAAGGGGATTACACCCTCGAATATTACCTGGCGCCGCCGCTATTGGCGCGGCGCGACCCGACGACCGGGCAGCCGCGCAAGCACGCTTTCGGCCCTTGGGTGATCCACATGTTCCGGATCTTGGCGAAGCTTCGCCGGTTGCGCGGCACGGCATTCGATATTTTCGGTTACACCGCGGAACGTCGCATGGAACGGCGCCTGATCGCCGATTACGAGGCCCTTCTTGGCGAGATTGCCGCTTCGCTCAATCCGAACAATCATGCGCTTGCGGTTGAGCTTGCGTCAGTGCCGCGAAAAATTCGCGGCTTTGGCCACATCAAGAAGCGCAATATCGAGCTCGCCAAGTCCTGCGAGGTCGAGCTCCTGACGCTCTTTCGCAGTCCGGAAATCCCGGCGTCGGCCGCCTGAGAACGGCTCCGTTAGACCGTGCGTGCGGCAAGCGAGGCCCATGCAGCGGCCGGGTCGTCGGGCGGCACCGACGAAACGAGGGCGCGTGTGTGCGGGTGCTGGGGATCGGCGAAAACCGCCTCAACCGGCCCTTCCTCGACGATTTCGCCGCGGTACATCACCAGCACGCGGCTGCACAGATGCCGCACCACGGAAAGATCGTGGGAAATGAACAGCATCGCGAAACCGAGCTCGGCGCGCAGCCGCGCCAACAGGTTCAGGAGCTGCGCCTGAATCGAAACATCGAGCCCCGATACGATCTCGTCGGCAATGAGAAGTTTCGGAATATTGCAGAGCGCGCGGGCGATATTGACGCGCTGGCGCTGTCCCCCGGACAGTTGACCCGGCAACCGCGATGCGAGGTCGGTCGACAGCCCGACCTCGGCAAGCAGTTGCCGCGTTCGCGCCAGACGCTCTTCCCAGTCCGCATGCCGGCTGCCGGCTTCCATGGCCTGGGTGACGATGCCGGCGATGCGCCGCCGCGGGTTTAGCGCCGAGTGCGAGTCCTGGAAGATCATCTGCAAGCTCAGCGCGCGAAGCGCGCGCATCCGCATTTTCGGCAGGGTCAGGTCCTCATCGCCGAGGAGAATCCGGCCGCCGTCCGCCGGCTCCAGGCCGGCCAAAAGCTTGGCGATCGTGCTTTTGCCGCTGCCGCTTTCGCCGACCAGTGCCACGAATTCGTCCGCGGCGATGCTGAAGGACACGCCCTTTACCGCAGTCACCTTGCGCGAGGATTTGAACGCGCCGCCGCTGCGGACATAGTGCTTCTGCAAATCGACGACGCTCAGCAGGGGTCTATCGGCTATTTGCCGGGGCGCCGGTTGAAGCGCCGCGGCGCCGATTTCCGCCGCCGCGTTTGCTTTCAGGCAGGCGGCGCTGTGACCGGGTGCAACCGAGAGCTCCGGCGGCTCGCCACGTCGGCAGCCGTCGTCGACCAACGGACATCGCGGGGCGAAATGACAGCCGGCCATGCCGGCAAGCTGTTGCAAGCTCGGCATCTGCTCGGGGATGACATAGAGCGCCCGGCGTTCCGCGCGCAGCGTAGGATTGGCGAGCTGCAGGCAGCGCGTATAGGGGTGCGCGGGACCGGGAAATACGATTTTCGCCGGGCCGCTCTCGATCGCTCGTCCCGCATACATGACGATGACATCGTCGCAGATTTGCGCCGCAAGACGCAGATCGTGGGTAATGAAGATGACGGTCGTTCCGTGGTCCCGTTGCATTTCGGTGATCAATCGAATGATCGGCGCATGCATCGTGGCATCGAGAGCCGTTGTCGGCTCGTCGGCGATGACCAATTGCGGGTTGCTGGCAAAAGCCATGGCGATAAGAACGCGCTGGCACATGCCGCCCGACAACTGATGCGGAAATTGAGAAAGCAAATCGTGCGCGTTCGGCAGTCGGGCCGCGTCGAGCATCTGCACCGCACGCTTGCGGCGATGCTCGCGCGAGGTCTCGCCGAGGCGCGTCAGATGTTCGTCGAATTGCGCGCCGACGGTCAGGGCCGGATTAAGCGCGGTCATCGGCGCCTGCGGGATGAAGGCGATAGCGCGCCCGAGGAGTTCGCGCCGCCGTTCGGCCGCCATCGCTACGAGATCGTCACCTCCGAACAGGATCGATCCGGATTTGATGGTGAAACCGGGCGGAAGCAAATTCGCAATGGCGCGCCCGATCATGGATTTGCCGGCGCCGGATTCGCCGACCAGACCGAGGATCCTCCCCGGTTCGAGGCGGAACGATAGCGAGCGGATTGCCGGAACGGCGGTGCCACGGATCCGGGCGCTGACGACGAGGTTCTTGACCTGGAGCGCCGGCATGTCAGCGCTCCGCTTCGGCCAGGCGCACGTCGAGTGTGCGCCGCAGACCGTCGCCCAATAGATTGAAGGCCGCGACCGTCACGAAAATCGCCAGCATCGGAAACAGCAAATTCCAAGGCGATTGATAAACGTACTGCCGGGCGTCAGCGATCATCTGGCCCCAGGCCGGCTGATCCGGACCGACCCCGAGCCCGACAAACGACAGGATGGCTTCGACGATGACCGCGATCGCCATTTCGAGACTGAAGAGCGTGATCAAGAGCGGAATCGTCGCCGGAAAAACCTCGCGGACGATCGTTTGCCAGTGCGTGAACCCCAGCAGTCGCGCGGCGGCGACATAATCATGGCGCCTCACGATAAGGACTTCGCTGCGAAGAACGCGGCAGAACCGTGTCCAGTCGACTAGGATAATGGCAAGGATCACATTGCGCAGGCCGACGCCGAGGCCGACCATCAGGATCAGCGACAGGATCACCGGCGGAAACGACATCCAGACGTCGACCAGCCGGCCGATCAGCCAATCGATCACGCCGCCGAAATAGCCGGAAATATGGGCCAGTACCGTGCCGATTATCATGGCGCCCAGCGAGGCCAGGAAAGCCACCAGCATGGCGGTGCGGGCCCCGTAGATCAGGCGCGACAGGACGCAACGGCCGAGGCTGTCCGTGCCGAGCGGATAACTGGGATCGCCGCCCGCGGCCCATGCCGGGGGCGTGAGGATGGCGAGAAGGTTCTGATCGCCAGGGTCATGCGGCGCAATCGATCCGGCAAAAACGGCGCAACAGACGATGCCTACGACCATGGTCAGCGCAATAAGAACCCGTGGTGAGCGCAGCGAGCGGATGATGGGACTGGCCATCACTGCGTCCTCAGTTTCGGGTTGAGCACGACATACAGGCTGTCGACCAGCGTGTTGATGAGCAGAACGACGATGCAATAAGTCAGCCCGATGGCTTGAATAAGCGGCAGATCGGCATTGCGGACAGCGTCGACCATCAGATTGCCCATGCCGGGGTAGGAATAGATCACCTCGATCAAGAGCGTTCCGCTGAAAAGAATCCCGAATTGAACGCCGGCAAGCGTGAGGGTGGGCAGAACCGCGTTCTTGAGCGCATGCCGCAGCAGAATTCGGCGCTCGGAAACGCCGCGCAACCGCGCTTGCTGGATGTAGTCTTCGTGGTAGACGTCGAACAGGCTCGATCGCAAAACCCGCATGATCGTCGGCGAGAAAGCCAGTCCCAGGGCGAAGGCCGGCAGGATCAGGTGCTCGAGCGCGCTGAAGAAAACGTCGGGACGTCCGGCAAGCAGGGAGTCGATCAGCAAGAAGCCGGTGATGTCCGGCAACGGCAAGTTCGGCGAGATCTGGCCGGTAAACGGCAGTAGGTCGAGCACCACGCCGAACACGAACAAAAGGATCAATCCCCAGAGGAATTCGGGGATCGACAGCAGCAGTATCGAGCCGAGATCCGCGACCGTTTCCAGCACCGTGCCGCGCAGGTGAAACAGCAAGAGCCCGCCGCCGAAGCCCAAAATGCCGGCGATTACCATGGCGGCGAGCGCAAGCTCGATCGTCACCGGAAGGGTGGCCGCCACCAGCGAGCCGGCTTGGCTATGCAGGGCGATGGAGCGGCCGAAATTGCCGTGCAACGCGGCGTCGAGCCAAATCAGGTATTGTTCCGGCAGCGGCCGGTCCAAGCCCATGGCGTGGCGCTGAGCATCGATCTCGGCGATCGTCGCGGTCGGCGGCAGCGACATGGCCGCGGGGTCGACGGGAAGCAGCCGCAACGCACAAAACAGCAGCGCCGAGACGGCAAGCAGGATAGGGACGGCCGCGAGCAGGCGAAAGGCGATCAGCTTGGCGACGGTCGCGATCACGTCCTTAAGCTTACATGAAAGCCTAGGCAGCGGGCTTCATGACCATTGCAATGTTTGCGGCAGAAGCCAGCCATTGCCGTATTTCGTGTATTTGAGATTCCGCTTGCGCACGACCGTCACCACGCTCTGCAACAGCGGCATGGTCGCTCCGTTCTGGACGGCGTAACGCTCCAGATCGCGATAGCCGGCAATTCGCTTGTTGTAATCGGCGACGCCAAACAGGGCCAGCACCCGGTTGCCGATGTCTTGATCCTTCCAAGGCGAGAACGGCATCTTCGGATTGAGCTGATAGCCGCTGAAGATTTCCGGATCGCCGGTCGCATTGTCCCAGCTGTACAGCGTCGCCTCGGGCAGCTTGGCGGCGCGGTTGAGCTCGAAATATTTGGCGTATTCGATGACCTGCAGGTCGGCTTCAATGCCGACCTTCTTCCACATCTGCACGATGGCGCGGGCGATGTCGTAGTCGCTGGGGAACTGGCCGTTGGTCGTGGCGAACCCGATCTTCACCGGGTTCGCAGGGCCGAATTTCGATTTAGCGAGCAGGTCCTTGGCGAGCGACGGATCGTATTTGAAGCTGAAATCCGGCAGATATCCAGGCGTGCCGGGCGTTGCCAGCACCGACAGCGGGACCGCTGCGCCGCCATAGAACGCCTTGGACAGGGCCGCCTTGTCGATGGCGTGGTGCGCGGCGAGCCGCACATTCTCGTCGGCGAAGGCCAAGTCGGCGCGCACCTGCAGCAGGATGACGCGCGTGATCGGATTGATTTCGGCGGCAAAGCCACTTTCCTTGCCCAAGCGGTCGACCTCGCGAACCGGGATGTTGACCGTGCAGTCGACCTGGCCGGACTGGATGGCGGCGACGCGCGCGGACGGGTCTTTGATGATCTCAATCGTGACCCGCGCGATTTTCGGTTTCGGTCCCCAATAATTGTCGTATCGCTCCAGGACGATGCGAGAGTTCAATTCGTATTCGGCAAGCTTGTAAGGGCCGGTGCCGATCGGCTTTTTGAGAAAATTATCCAGACCCTGGCCTTCGATATATTTCTTGGGCACGACGAAACTGCCAAGGAAGGCCATCCATTGCGGCGCCGTCGGCGCCGGCGAATTGAATTTCATCGTCGCCTTGGTCGGCGACTCGACGACGATGTCCTCGACCTTCTTCCAGGAATTCGCGGTATCGAGCTTCACGCCGGATTTGATCCGCTCGAAGAACGTGTAGCGGAAATCGTCCGTCGTCATCTTGTCGCCGTTGTGGAAGGTGACGTCGTCGCGCAACTCGACCGCCATGCTCATCGCGTCCGGGGCGAGAGTCCAGTTTTTGATCAGATGCGGAATGAGCTTGAGCTGCGGATCCTGGTCGAGCGGCTGGTCGAAGACGGCTTTGAAGAGCGGTTGGGCGTCCGGCGTGAACCGCTGATTGGGGTCCCATGACGGCACGTCATTGGGCCAGCCGATGGTCGCCGAATCGTTCGCCGCCAACGCGCTGACGATCGGCGATCCCGCCCCGAGCGCGGCGGCGGCCGCCGCCTGCAAGAACGTCCGACGCTGCAACTTCGACATGATGGTGCTCCTCGTCCCCGGCAGTCAGCCGGATTATAGCGGCAATTCATCGGCCGTCATGCGGCCTTTCGCTCAGAGCGCAACGCCGCCTTGCAGGCGGGCGCGCTCATCGCCGGGTTCGGCGCGCGCGGCGCTTGGCGAGCTTGATCGGTTTGGCCGGCTTGGCTTTGGCGACGGACTTTTTCCGCGATCCATCCTCCGGTGCCGGGACCAGGGCGAGCACGCGCAACGGGCTGCCACTGCCTTCCTTGATCTTGAGCGGAGCGGCGATGACGAGCGCGCCGGTCGGCGGCAGAAGGTCGAGGTTGGTGAGACACTGCAACCCGTAGCGACCGGAGCCGTGCATATAGTAGTGACACGGATAGGGCGGCTTTAAATGAAACGCCTGCCCGGCGTCGGTGCCGATGGCCTCCGAGCCGAAGCCCAGCACGTCGCGATCTTCCACCAGAAACCGGACGGCTTCGGTGTCCGGCCCGGGGGTGTGCTGGCCGGTTTCGTCGATGTTCTGATAGGCGACCGGGTCGGTGCGTTTCGACCAGTCCGTCCGCATCAGAATCCAGGAGCCGGCCGGAATGCGGCCGTGCCGCCGCTCCCATTGCCGCAGGTGTTCGACCGTCAACAGGAAATCGGCGTCTGCGGCGGCCTCGCGTGAACAGTCGAGCACGCAAGCCGGAGCGACGAAATGCTCGGCCGGGATCGTGTCGGTGCTGTTGTCCGGCAGATATCGTCCGGAAATCCAGTGGATGGGCGCGTCGAAGTGGGTCCCGGTATGCTCGCTGCACGAGAAATTATTCCAGTACCAGCCGGGCCCGCGTGCGTCGTAGCGCGACGCCTCCTCGACCCGGAACGGCCACGCCTGGCCCATCTCCGGCGGCAGCACGATCTGCGGAAAATCGGGCGACAGAGTCTGCGTCAGATCGACGACGCGGATGCGTCCTGTGGCGAGATCGCCGGCCAGTTGCAGGAGTGAGTTAGACATCGATCACCTCGGCATGGCCGCAAGCTCGCGCTCGAGCCCTTTGGGATTGTCGCGCCAGCGCGCCAGCCAGTCCTGGGCGATGTCGCCCGGAAAGATGTCTTCCGCGCCGCCGCGCAGTGCCGCGACAATGTCGGCGGCGAGCCGCGCAGGCGCGATCTTCGGCGGCGGCAAAGATTGATTCCATTCGTCCTCGATGGGACCGGGAAATACATTGATCACGCGCACGCCGGCCGGCGCCAGCTCGGCGCGCAGGCACTGCGCGAGCGACATCGCGGCGGCCTTTGAGGCCGAATAGGTCCCGTGCGGCGGAAAATTCGACAGTGCGAAAATCGACAGCAGATTGACCCAGGCGACCGCGCTCGATTGCCCGTCGGCGCCGCGGGCCCGCATCGCCGGTGCAAATTCCTGGGCGAGCCGCAGCAGCCCGAAATAGTTCATGTCCATCTCGGCACGAGCCACCTCGACGCCTTCGCGCGCGGCGATGCCGAAATTGCGGTGGTGATCGGCGGTGTTGATCAGTATGTCGACCCGGCCGCCGATTTCGCCGGCGAGACTCTTGACGGCGCGGGAGTCGGTGAGATCGAGCGGCACCAGCGAAACCTGCTTGTACGCCGAAAGCCGTTCGAAGCCCGGCGGTTTCTTCCATGGTTCGGCATAGCCGGCCCAGACCAGATCCGCGCCGGCACCGACCACGGCCTCGACCATCGCCTGACCGAGCGCCGTCTTGGCATCGGTGATGAGAATTTTGCGGAATTTCGGGTCGCAGGTCATCTCGCGAAGCTGGCGATCGTCGGCCATGTGCGGGGTGTCCTTTTCCGGAAGAGCGATCAGCGCGGCCTGGCCGGCGTGGTCGATATTGGCGGTCACGCGCACGCGCGCCGGCGCTGGCGCGCAATCGGCGTGCAAATGCGCGACCAGGGTGGGTCCACTGTCGAGCTTGACCAGGCCGAGCCGCCACGGCAGGCGCTCGCGATAGAAAAGCTCGTTGCTGTGGCGCAGCGTGGTCTCGGAGATCAACTCGCCGGCGCCATCCTGCGGGCGCCAGTCGAGACGCGGGGAGAGGCAAACGCGGCAGGCCTCCCGCGGCGGATATTGCACGGTCTTGCAATCGCGACACACCTGAAGCTCGAAGCGGCCGAGTGCCGCCGCCGCGGTAAGGCCAAGGGCGACGCGGCTGCGGCTGCCCGGCGGCACCATGGGCAGGCGCGTTCGCAGGATGGGGTTCTTGCGCGGCGGGCGGACCAAAGCGCGCGTCATGCGGGTCCCCCTTGTCCGCCGAGGATGGCTGCGCCGCTGCACAGGCCGCGGTCGTAATTGATCATGCCGAAGCCGCTGGCCAATCCGATCCGCGCATCGGCAACGGCGCCGCCAAGAGGTTGTCCGGTCAGTTGCCGAACGACCTCGACCAGGCCGAGGAAGCCGCCCGCGGCGCCGGCTTGTCCGACCGACAACTGGCCGCCGGAGGTGTTGGCGGGAAAGGTGCCGTCCACGGTGAAGCTGTTCCGGCGCACGAAATCCGGGGCTTCGCCCTTGCGGCAAAATCCGAGATCTTCGATTTGCATCATGCAGATCACGGGATAGTCGTCATAGGTCGCGACGACGTCAACGTCCTTGGGCTCGACCCCCGCCTGACCGTAAAGCTCGTCGCGATCGAGCGCCCAGCCGCCGCGATATTGCACCGGATCGTCGGGGAAGGCGTTGTGGCGCTCGGCGGTCGAGAGAATGCGCGCATAAGGCAAGCCGCGCGACTCCGCCTCGGCGCGGCTGATGACCAAAAATGCCTCGGCGCCGGCGCACGGCATGACGCAGTCATAAAGATGCAACGGATCGGCGACCGCCCGCGCCGTCATATACTCCTCGAGAGCCAGCGGCTTTTTCATCAGCGCGTAGGGGAAACTGAGTGCATTGGCGCGCTGGGCCACGCAGAGCTTGCCGAAATCTTCGCGCGTGGCGCCATAGTGGCGCATGTAATGGCTCGTGAGAAAGGCAAAGCTCGCATTGGGGCCGCCGGAGCCGTAGGGGTAGACCGCATCGCGGGCAAATTGGCTGAACGTCGCAAGGTTGAGCCGGAACGAGTCCGGATGATTGGTGTCGCCGGCGATGCAGGCGACAGCCGTGGCGTCGCCGGATTGTACCGCTCGCGCCGCGCGGCGCAGCGCGACGACGCCGCAGGCGCCGCCCATCGGAATGTGATCGAGCCACCGCAGCGTGAGCCCCAGATGTTGCGTGAGGCCGACGGCGGTGTCCGGAGCCAGCGTGAAGCTCGACACGCATAGTCCGTCGATCCGGCTTTTATCGAGACCCGATCGCTTGAGAAGCTCGGCAAGGCCGTTGGCGATGAACCGGTGTGCACCATGGATCGAGTAGCGCACATAAGGGATGGTCACGGGGACGGTCACCACCACGTCGTCGTAACCGGCGCGGCGGCTCATGGGTTGCGGCCGGATCCGCGTTCGCTGCAAGCCCGGCAGACGCGCAACAATGGCGACATGAGGATCGGTCTCGTTCTCTTCGGCGCAGCGGGCGTCGCCTCGTGCTCCAAACAAGTAGTCGATCTTTGGTGAGCGAGACAAGTTGCGCCGAAGTACCTAGCCCGACCGCGCTCGATCGTGCGCTGCATGGACCGCGGCCCCGGCTTCGCCGTGATCCGAGTTCTTGGCAGTTTCGGGCAGATATTTCAAGCTTGAACCTTCATCTCCCAAGGCTGTGCTTCTGCGCCTTTCCGCAGGGATCGGCCGCCCCGGGGATAAGATTGGAAGCGGATTGACCGGCATTGTTTTAAGTCTAAAATAACTCGGCGCGGGGTGTGGGCTGCCACGCGCAGAGGCCGACATGGCGGAACGTTCGTTTGCCAAGGAAGTCGCCGACCTGAGGCTTCGCGCCGGCCAGGAATTTCGCGGCGAAGGCATCCTTGCCATCACCAAGGCGCTGCTGCAGTCCGGCGTCGGCTATGTCGGCGGCTATCAGGGCGCACCGGTCTCGCATCTGATGGACGTGCTGTCCGACGCGCAGGATGTGCTGGCCGAACTCGGCGTGCATTTCGAAACCTCGGCCTCGGAAGCGGCGGCCGGCGCGATGCTGTCAGCTTCCGTCATGTATCCGATCCGCGGCGCGGTAACCTGGAAATCGACGGTCGGCACCAATGTGGCGGCCGACGCTCTTGCCAATCTCGCCTCGGGCGGCGTCAAAGGCGGCGCGCTGATCATCATCGGCGAGGATTATGGGGAAGGCTCCTCGATCATGCAGGAGCGCTCGCACGCCTTCGCGATGAAGTCGCAAGTCTGGCTGCTCGATCCGCGACCGAATCTGGAAAGCATCGTCAAGGCGGTCGAGGATGGCTTCGAGCTGTCGGAGGCTTCCAATACGCCTGTCATGCTGGAGGTGCGGATTCGCGCCTGCCATGTCCACGGCCGCTTCATCGCCAAGGACAACAAGCCGCCGCCATTCACGCTGGCGCAGGCCTTGGAGAATCCGCAACGCGATGCCAGCCGGATCGTGCTGCCGCCCGCCGCCTTCGCTCAAGAGAAGGAAAAGGTCGCGCTCCGCCTGCCGGCAGCGATCGAATTCATCAAGCGGCGCCGGCTCAACGAGACGTTCGATGGCGAACTCGGCGATATCGGCATCGTGCTGCAGGGTGGGCTCTACAACGGGGTGATGCGTGCCTTGCAGGAGATCGGCCTGGCCGATGTATGGGGTAATACGCGCGTGCCGCTCTATGTGATGAATGTGACCTATCCGTTGATCGACAGTGAGCTGACGGCGTTCTGCGCGGGCAAATCCGCCGTGCTGATGGTCGAGGAAGGCCAGCCCGAATTCATCGAGACGGCGCTGCATGCGATCCTGCGCAAGGCGGACGTTTCGACAAGGATTCACGGCAAGGACGTGCTGCCGGTCGCCGGCGAATATACAGCGGATGCGGTGTCGGCGGGGTTGCGCGCGTTTCTCGCAGCCGAAATGCCTGAGGCTTTGCCCGAGCATATCCGCGGCCGCAACGAACCGGCACTTCCGCTCGCCGACGAGATCAAAGCGCTGGCGGCAGTCGTGCCGCCGCGGCCACCCGGCTTCTGCACCGGCTGTCCGGAGCGGCCGATCTTTGCGGCCATGAAGCTCGTCGAGAAAGAGCTCGGTCCGCATCACGTCTCCGCGGATATCGGCTGCCACCTGTTCTCGATTCTGCCGCCGTTCAATATCGGCACGACGACGATGGGCTATGGGCTTGGGCCGGCTTCGGCCTCGGCCTTCAACGTCAAGGCGCAAAAACGGCCGATCGCCATGATCGGTGACGGCGGTCTTTGGCACAACGGCCTCGCCAGCGGCATCGGCAATGCGGTGTTCAACCGGCACGACGGCGTCATCATGGTGGTGGACAATTACTATTCGTCGGCCACCGGCGGCCAGGATGTTCTCTCGTCGCGTGCCGATAACCGGGCGCGCTCGACCAAGCATCCGATCACCGAAGCAGTGAAGGGCATCGGCGCCACCTGGGTGCGTCAGATCGATCGCACCTACGACGTGGCCGCCATGCGCGACACCCTGAAGGAGGCGCTGGCAACGCCGGAAAAGGGCCCAAAAATTATCGTCGCTTCGTCGGAATGCATGCTGAACAAGCAGCGGCGGGTCAAACCGCTCTTCAACAGAGCCGTCAAGGCCGGCCGGCGCATGGTGCGCGAGCGCTTCGGCGTCGACGAGGATGTCTGCACCGGCGACCACGCCTGTATTCGCCTCTCGGGCTGCCCCTCACTGTCGGTTAAGCGCACCGCCGACCCGTTGAAGGACGACCCGGTCGCTGCCGTCGATAACTCCTGCGTCGGCTGCGGCAACTGCGGCGAGGTGGCGGAAGCCGCCATCCTCTGCCCGTCATTTTACCGTGCCGACATCGTTCACAACCCGACCGCGTTCGACCGGCTGCTGGCCCACCTGCGCGGCGCGGTGATCGGCTTTCTGCAGCGTCGCCGCGATCGTCGCCGCATCGTTTTTTCTTGAGCCAGCACGCCGATGAATGTCATGCCGACGATGTATGCGATGGACCCCGGCGCGGCGGTCGCGGCCGAGCCGATCGCCGTCGCGGTGCTGGCGATGGGCGGCCAGGGCGGCGGGGTGCTGGTCGACTGGATTGTGGCGCTGGCCGAAAGTCAGGGTTTTGTTGCTCAATCGACCTCGGTGCCCGGCGTCGCGCAGCGGACCGGTGCCACGATCTATTACGTGGAAATGATCAAGGCCCGAGCCGACGGCCGCTATCCGGTGTTGGCGCTGATGCCGACATCGGGGAGGGTCGACATCGTGATCGGCGCCGAATTGATGGAGGCCGGCCGCGCCATGCAGCGCGGCCTCGTCTCCCCTGAGCGCACGACATTGATCGCCTCATCGCACCGCTCTTACGCGGTGGTGGAAAAGATCGCGCCGGGCGATGGCATTGCCGACGACAATAAGGTTCTGCTCGCGGCGAAAGTCGCCGCAAAACGATTCATCGCTTTCGACATGGCATCGCTTGCCGAACGCAGCGGCAGCGCGATCTCCGCAGTGATGTTTGGCGCGCTCGCCGGCGCGAACCTATTGCCGTTTCCACGCGAGGCCTACGAGGCGGCGATCCGCCAAGCGGGCGTCGGCGTCGAAGCCAGCCTGCGCGCCTTTGCTGCGGGCTTCGACGGCGCCGCCGGGCCGGTGGAGCTTTCGCCGCAGCCGGGCGCGGACGCGGCGGTCCCGGCGCTCGCATTGACCGGCGATCCGCGGTTCGACGCGCTCGTCCGCCGTGCCCAATCGGAATTCCCGGCGGAAGCACACGCGATGCTGGCGGCGGGGCTGCGGCGCGTGGTCGATTTCCAGGACGCCGATTATGGGCGCGAGTATCTCGATCTGGTCGCGACCTTCCTGCCGTTTCAAGGCGGCGAGCAGACGCTCGTTCGTGCCGCTTCCAAATACATCGCCGTCGCCATGGCCTATGATGATGTCATCCGCGTTGCCGACCTCAAAACACGAGCCGGCCGGTTCAAGCGCGTGCGCGCGGAAGTGGTCGCTGCGCCCGATCAATTGGTCGACGTGACGGAATTCATGCATCCGCGCGTCGAGGAGGTCATCGGCATGTTGCCGGCAGGTCTGGGGCTCTGGTTCGAAGCGCGGCCCCGGCTGCTGCGCACGCTCGATCGGGTGATCAACCGCGGCCGGCGCGTGCGCAGCACGACGATCCGCTGGTTCGTTCCGCTCTATCTTATTGCCGGCTTGCGGCGGTTTCGCCGAGCCACACTGCGTCACCGGCAGGAAGTGACCCATCGCGATGCCTGGCTCGAGGCCGCTCGCTCCGCCGCGGCATCGGATGCGGCGCTGGCAACCGCCATCATCGAGTTGCGCCGGCTGGTGAAGGGCTATTCCGACACCCATGCGCGCGGATTGTCCAAATTCGACAAAGCGCTCGCGGCCGCGATTCGGCTGCGCGCGCGCAGCGATGCCGCCGGCTGGGGTCGCCGGCTTCGCGAAGCGGCGCTGGCCGACGAGGACGGCAAGACTTTGGACGGCGCCATTGCCACAATCGCCACCTTGTAACGCCCTATGGCTGTGTCATGACTGCGGCCGATTGTTGTTTCAACCCGCATCTATTCGATAAAGGTGCCCATGCCGCCCCGTGAGATCGAACCTACCGACGTCGAAGCCTTGGTTCGCGACGAACCCAAG